>Ga0105055_10009952_pt1 | contig 12015 bp, 9 predicted proteins | sample BON03_FD_78090 | JGI IMG/M metagenome (GOLD analysis project Ga0105055, IMG submission 78090) | Freshwater microbial communities from Lake Bonney liftoff mats and glacier meltwater in Antarctica - BON-03 | ecosystem: Environmental > Aquatic > Freshwater > Ice > Glacier meltwater | place: Lake...
AATATAGATATATACATATGTACATATATACATATATAAATATGTGTGTGTGTATGTATATATATATATACATAATTATGTATATTTATACTTGTATACATATATACATACATACATTTATACATATATTTATACATTTATAAATGTATATATACATATATACCTATAAAATGTATGCATACATATTTATACGTATAAATATGTATATGTCAGCACATATGTATATACACATTTATGTATATATTTTATGTTTATGTCAGCACCTACATATATGTATATATACATATATATATATATACATATATACATACATATATATATATGTATATATATTTAGATATAATTTTTTTATACACATTTATACATACATATGTATATGTACATGCATGTATATGAGTTATATATATATTTATATATATATATGCATATATATGTATATATATATGTATACATACATATACATGTATATACATATATACATGTATATATATATATATATATACATATGTGTATGTATATTCAGGTATATATTGAAATTTTATAAATATATATATGTATCTATACAATTATGTATACATGTATGTATACATATATACATATACATATATATATATATACACATGTTTATATGTGATATCGAGAGAAAAAGAGAAACAGAGATAATGAGAGAGAGATAGAGACAGATAGGGAGAGATAAAGGAAGAGAGAGATTCTGAGGAAGAGAGAGATAGTGCTTATTGATATACCTGTCCATAAGATTCAGACTCATAGGCAGCAATAGGAGATGTCGCTGGCTGTTGTGGATGGAAGAGGCGGGTAGACTCGTCGGATGAGAAAGTGTTTTCATGCGCTAACACACCAGGTTTCGACTGTATGCGTGTGTGTATGAGAACGTGTTCTTCTGCGCTAGGACGCAAGGTTCGACTGTTAGTGTATTTATGGATGCGAACGTAATCTCCTGCACTAGAACACAACGATTTGAATATGTATGTGTGTGTTTGTATGTGTCTATTTTTGCGTGTAAGTGCATGTGTTTATGTGTGTGTGTATGTGTTTGTGTATGTGTGTGTATGTGCATGCGTTCACGCGTGTATGCGTGTACGTGAGTATGTGTATATTTATGTGCATCTGCATGTTTACGTGTATGTGTACGCGTTGGGTGTGCATACAAATGTATGTGTATTTGAACGTATGTGTACGTATAAATTTATGCTTCACATTTCGTGCACACAAATAACCTGTCTTTGCGTTTTTTTCCCGCGAATTATTTCGACTCCCCGCGTCTGCTGGGAGAGAAAACAAAACATTCATATGCAACTAGTTCATGCATAGAGATCAGCTCACAATGTTGAGACGCAAGAACTCGATCAACGTGGAAAAGGAGGGGGGAGACAATTTCGACAGGATTTGAATAAAGATAAGAGCTACCTCTCCGGTCGTAGAGTGTACTGTGAGGTACACTTTGGTCCCCAATGGGCCCTCCAATAGCTCTCTGGTTTACACGTGTGCACATTCATGTGTGTGTGTGTGTGTGTGTGTGTGTGTGTGTGTGCGAGCGAGTGCGTGTGCGGGTGAATGTGTGTGCACGCGCAATGTGCACGTTTGCGCAATAAATGTATTGCGTTGACTGAAGAGACAAGGATGTGTGTGCGTGTGTGTGTGTGTGTGTGTGTGTGTGAGAGAGAGAGAGTGTGTGTGTGCGTGTGCGTGTGTCTGCGTAAATGTGTGTGTAAATGTGTGCGTGATTGTTTGTAAGTGTGTGTGTGTGTGTGCCAAAATGTACCGGACTTGAACGGGGGAGGCCCCGCGAATATCCCATTCGCCAACATTTGTTATCACGTCACCAGGAAGAAGACGGCTGTAATGCAGACACAAACACAGACACAGGCACAGACACAAACACAGGCATAGACATAGACACAGACACAGATACAGACATAGACTCAGACACAGGCACAGACACAGACACCTATGTTTTTGTGTGCTTGCGAGTGTGTATGCTATGCTCACACATTTTTGTGTGGGTTTAATGAGCGCATACATGTGTATGTGTGCGATTTGTGCTGTCTTGATGCAGAATAAAGGACACATATACTTATACAGATGATAAATGATTGTCAACGCACGAACTATGACTCGCAATTTTTTGTCTCATAAACCTGGAACTATCAGCGGCAGAGCCATTTTGCAATACATGCGCAACAATCCACTGTCCTTTGTCGTCCACTTTGAGAGATACACCAATCGCACGAATGTCATGAAGGGAGTTGAGTTCCACCTGGACAGTAAGCGTGTCCCCAAAATATTCATGTTGTGAAAAATTTGATCACATCTTAAAACGTTACTTGTGCACACGGTGTACAACTCTGAAGCACACGTATTATGTGTATAGTATTCACCTTGACAAAGCCATGATCTCTAAGTTGGCCGGATTCATGAAGGTAGAGGCCAGCTGCCAACCACGTCACCCATGAGCACACTAGTACTGCAGGCTGATAGATTCTCACATATCGATGTTGTTATACTACACGACACTGTCCACAAAAAAGGCATGCTTTGAAATGCGAGTGTACCTGACACTCGGATGTAGCCAAACCCGTCTGTCTGGTTTACTTGTATGGAACCAACATCCGACACGTTGGTAAGCGCCGATTCTGTACGTGAGATGCTGCGCGCAAACGATATGGTAAGACACAAAAGATTTTAAGAATGAATACTGCAAAGAGATTAAACAAATGATCACCTATTCGTCTCTGTGGCACCTGAGCTGGCACGAATTGTGTGCACAGAAGATCTTGGCGATTGCAGAGCCTTCTCGCTCGTATCAGACTTCATGACACTGAGCTAACAGCACTCCTGTTTCAAAGTTTTTGCCTCGAGTGTCATGAACTTCTCAAGATATGCAGAACACGAGACGAATCTAATTTCATATGTCTTGCACACACCAACACACACAGAATGACCACAGAATCAGCAGAAGCAGTCTTTATTCTCAGCCTATTATTCTGGTCTTTATTCCCTTAAATTTTTTTAATTTAAGAGTGTTTATTAAGGAGTAACCTCAGCAAGAGGAGCAAGAAACATTAAGATCGAAAGACAACCAGTTCGCAGCTGTTGAGCTCCCCAAATGTTTACCAAAAATTTAACGGCCGCGGGCCGGGAAAAAATCGCTGGGATTCAAATGGGCAGCCAAACGAGATCAAAAGGGGGACCTAGCCAAAAGCACCTTGAATCTCAACTGCTGTCGCGAGTCTTTGCTCGCATTGAAGCTTGTCACACTGCAGGTCTGTTGAAGGCTTAGTCGACTCATCAGTCTGATGACGCGACCCTTGAAACTCATCTCCAAATTCGAAAATAGGACGGTCACCCCTACGTTGCGATGGGCGCCGATGGCCCAAGTAGCCGAAAAAATGGAGAATTCTCCAGTTAAATAGATATGAAATTGGGACCACAAACGCATTTCAATGCCAAGTCCCAGTCTGAGGGGAGCATGCAATTGGTCCCAGAACCGCGAAAAATGGGGATAATTATTGCAAGGCGCTGAAGAGGAAAACATGGGAAGGAGTGGCAACTTGGTGCAGTGAGTGAACCTGCAGAATAACAGGAGGGCTGGTTCATCATATAGTCCACTCAGTGGGGCAGACTTTGAGATCATCCCCATGAACAAGATTCCACCTGTGAGCTGCACTGAGCAGGCTCATTTCGTTTTCCCCCACGGGCTTGCTGTTTCTTCCGTGGCAGGCCAGCCCAAAAGCAAGCGGCCAATCCCGTGGTATCAACCCCGCACAGGATACACAGCTCTGAGATACTGAAGCCGCTGTCAGTGAGCTTGGCTGTGATGCCTCCTCGCCATCATCAGTCTGCATTGCCTTCCTTAATTGGTGAGCTTTGCCAAAAACAGTACTAAATATGGCAGAGGAAATTATCTCAACTTCTGTACCTCGGGGTTTCGCCGTTTTGTACCCGATCTCGAGGTCTGGTACTAAACCTCAAAACCCCCCCCACCTAGTGTAGTCATTATTCCTCCTACATCTTCTCTCCTGCCGTTGCGGGGTGCGGCAGTATGACCTGCACCTCCAATTGACCTCTTAAAAAAAAAAAGTTAGTGCCAGATTCTCCAGTTTTTTCCATTCTCCAGTTTTTTCAGCCATTAGGGCCCAACCATATCATATTTGAAACACCTTGTTCAGATGGGTTGGGTTCAGTTGAAACGCACGCGCGCATTTAGCAGAATCCAGTTTATAAAGTATTTCATCGAAATTGTTTTGGTGAAAACGAACCAATTATTTGGTAGTAATCCAAATGTGATCTTGACGCAGCAAACCTGCGGCCAGCGCTCGGGCATGGCTGCGGGAAGCAAACACCAAGTGTTAGCATTTTATTTTTCCGTACTAATCTGCTATATGTTCCCCATATTGAAATGTAGAAAAGAGTGAAGTCTAGGTCTTCACATTACTTCGGTACTTGCAAAAAGAATGTCGCTGCGCAGTGGCGAATTCTGACGAATCTTGCGGCCAAACACGTTTGAAAATAGGAAGTTGGCACTGCGCAGCGGCATTCTTTTTGCAAGTCCCGAAGTCATGCACAGACCTAGATCTGAATATCCTCTACATTTCGATATTGGGGACATATAGCAAAAAGAAAGAAAGAAAGAAAGAAATTAGTACGGAAAAATAAAATACTAGCGCTCAGCGTTTGCCTCCTGCAGCCATACCCGAGCGCTGGCCACAGGTTTGCCGCATCAAGATCACGTTTGAATTACTGCTAACAATTTGTTTCGTTTCCACAACAACGAATTTGATGAAATGCCTTGTAAACTGGATTCCACGAATACGAATGTTCGTTTCGAACAAAACCCTACCCTGCCTTAAGAATGGACCTGAACTCTTTCTGAACCCCTTGAAAAAGAAATTCACGAGATCTTATATCTTAGGATTTTCGGACCCTTTTTTTGGTCTGGTACAAAATACCAGTTTGGTTCGTTTTTCGTACCTGCTTCGCTTTTGCAATTTCTGTGAGGCCCGCGGGACAAGCGAAAGTTCCCGCAGAAGTGCCAGAAGATAGCCGGGTGTTAAGAGTGCGCTGTTTATGGTTTCCGACTTCCAATCACCTCGACACCTGGCTCATCCCCTCCAGAACAACCTGGTCTAGACAATATCACGGGTCAAGCATGGTCTTACGCAACTTGCCCCTGTACCACCTCTTGAAGTGCTTACTTCGCTTTGTCACGCACTTTTCAAGTTTGCTTGAAAAGACAAGACAAAGTATTAGAAGCGGTGGTACAGGGGCAAGTTGCGTCAGACCATGCGTGACTCGTGATGTTGTCTAGTCCGGGTCGTTTCAGAGGGGATAAGCCACTTTTCGAGACAATCAGAGGTCTGGAACCATAATCAGCGCACTCTTAACACACGGCTATCTTCTGGCACTTCTGCTTGTTTGTTTGTTTGTTTCTGCGGGAACTGTCACAGTGTCCGCGGGCCCTTACATAAATTACCGTGCCCAAGCATGTACGAAAAACGAATCTGACACGTTTTTTGTACCAGTTCAAAAGAAGGGTTGGAAAATCAGGATCAATTTTCCAACCCTTTTTTTGAACTGGTACAAAAAACGTGTCAGGTTCGTTTTTCGTACCTGCTTCGGCTTGGTAATTTATATAAGGGGCCGCGGACACTGCGACAGTTCCTGCAGAAGTGCCAGAAGATTGCCGGGTGTTAAGAGTGCGCTGTTTATGATTCCTGACCTCTGATTGTCTCGAAACCTGGCTTATCCCCTCCGGAACGACTCAGTCTAGACAATATCACAAGTCACGCATGGTCTGACGCAACTTGCCCCTGTACCACCGCTTCTAGTACTTTGTCTTGTCTTTTTAAGCAAAAAGAGCATGACAAAGCGGAAGTAAACAATTTAAGAAGTGGTACAGGGGCAAGTTGCGTCAGACCATGGTTGACTCGTGATATTGTCTAGACTGGCTCATTCACGGAGGGAATGAGCCAGGTGTTGAGGTGATTGGAACTCGGGAACCATAAATGGCGCACTCTTAACACCTGGCTATCTTCTGGCACTTCTGCGAAAACTCTCGCATGTCCCGCGAAGCCTTACAGAAATTGCAGAGGCGAAGCAGGTTTGAAAAAATGAACCAAACTGGTATTTTGTACCAGATCGAAAAAGAAGTCCGACAATCAATCCTCACGTTTCGAACCTAAGATCTCGTGAATTTCTTTTTCAAGGGGTTCAGGTCCACCCTTAATATGCCCGGGCCCAAATCGACGAAGGAGCTATGAATAGTTTGGGAGTCCGAGTTTGGATTTTTGCGGGCAATTTTTTCTGCGGGGTATTTTGCGGGGCTGAGCCCCACAAGCCCCGCGAACAGCCCGCAAAAGCCGCCCAACCCAATCAATGATTTGTGTTCCCTTGCTGCTACTAGTAGATAGATTGCAGAAAAGTGTTTTACTTTTTGTTCAGTACAAATATTTAAAATCCTGTTCCAAACAGATTTTATTCTCCAGAATCTGATCCTCCACACAAGATCATGCGGTACTGGTTTTGTTACAGAATTTAGTTGGCTTCTTCATTTCCACCACCGACCAAAATGGTCAGCGGAAATGTTTTGTACCACTGAGGTACCGGCTCCGAAGGGGCATCTCGGGGGGACCAGCCCTTCAATATTTTTGATCTTCTGAGGAACGGGCTGTACTCAACCGACCCTATGATTTCATGCAGGGTGAAGGGAGAGAGAAGAAGTTTTTTTGTTGAATAGTAGATTGCAGTGAATCAATAAGGTTACACTTCTGAAACAATCATCAAAAGATAGATCGTTTGCTCACGCAGCTGGCAAGCTATAAAGACATGCTCACAAAAGAATTTAAAAATCAGATATCCAAGTAGAAGCATATTACTTATTTGCCAATATTTCTAATAGTGATTTTTGATACTTCAAAACATCTTCATGCGTAAATTTTTAGCGCGCCAGCCGCATGAATACAAGATCTATCTTTTGGTGCTCGTTTCAAAAGCTTAGTCTCATGTTGTCACCCACACTATCTTTCAAAGAATTCTCCCCTCTCCATTCGCCTTGTACAAAATTCTCGAATTTGAAAAATCTATGGTGAAGAACATACTGTTGCATTGGATAAATCTTTGAAATCTCGTGTTTGCGACTTTGAGGCCTGAATCGAGGAAATTGAGGTCACAGCGGTTAGTTCGAAAGTGCGTAAGAACACTGAAACGGTTATTCTCGGGGTTTTCTTGTGGGATTTTAGAAAAAGAGGAAATTTTGCCCACAACTTATTTTACCAAGAAAACTGTGTATGCATATTTGTGATTTTACGTGGAATATTCAAGAAAATTTGGATTCAGACCTATTTTGGGCCAGTCACGGTCAATTCAGTGGAGGTTTTCCGCCATTTTACATTTTGGCGCCACGGAACCAGACTTGCCACTTTGCACCTAACACCTGCATGTTTTGAATTCAGTTCAGTTCAATCCCTTTATTTTTAAGTCCGATTGGGGCCCGGACCCTTAAGATGCCCGTCCCTTACCCGCCTCCCAGTGTGGGAGCCTATACCCGGACCCCTTCTCACCAACCACTCCTGTTCGGCCGTAGGGGCACAGATCATCTCCCTTAGGTCGGATGATCTCGTCGTGCCCAAACTACCTGCATGCGGACGTGAGTGATTTTCAGGCGCACTTTTTTTTCTTTTTTTCCCCCTTTGAGCCCATAAAAAATCTGGCAACTTTCAAGTTTGGTTCAAGAGTCCCGAAAAGTTCTTTCTTTCTTTCTTTCTTGGGTTTAAGTTAAAAGGTTTTGTGAACCTTTTTTTTTTTGTTTCTTTGTTTGTTTGTTTGTTTCCACTCTCCCACCTCCCACCTCCCACTTCCTCTCCTCCTTCTTCTGCTGCTGCTGGGGAGCCCATCTGAGATCCAGGAGTTTTCACTATCATAATCATCTTTTTCCCCTGTTGGTGGTTGTCTTGTAATAAACTTTTCTATCTCTCTTTGTTTGTTGGAATAAAACCCGAAAAACTATACTCCGCCTCCTGTTGGGAGGGAAGAAAACCTCCCTGGGAGTGATCACACACGGGCAGAGGCACAAACCACGTGCATACCCCCCTACACCATTGTTTCACCTTGATAATGGAATTTTAAGGGGCGATGAGCACAAAAAATGTAACCGGCTATCAGCGGACGTCCTATTTTCGAATTGGGAGATGCGTTAAGACGAGTCATCGGACTGAGTCGACAAAGCCTTCAACAGACTGGCAGTTTGAGAAGAATCACTACAAGACGTACTCCAGCGAGATGTTGAGGCACATACGAGTCGAAGCGCCAGGCATCATTTATCACAACGCGGACAAGGATCGCTTTCAGCCTGCAGTTGAGATGACAGAGGAGGACGACGATAACAGCGTGGTGATCAACGACGCTGTCGAGGAGCTGGAAAAGGAGCTTGCGGCCATCGGTATTTGTTTTTTGTCTTTTGTCACGCTTGCGGCCATCGGTGTTTGCTTTCTGTCTTCTTATAGAGATAATTTTGAATGTCGGAAAACTCATGCATAATATGCATATATTTTCCAGAGACGCATAGGAGCAAGGACTTGGCAAAGGACTTGAGCTTATGGAGGAGTGAAACAAAAGAAGTCACAAACATTGTACGACCACCTCCGCCCACTGCACCCCAGGGCACACCATGGCTCATGTCCACCCACGAAATTGATCGTGAAAATGGTGGCCGACTGTCTGCTATCACTTCATCAAGACGAGGCAATCCTGTCCTGCCACCTCGTGATGGTGATGATGGTGACTTTGGGTCAGCAAGTACTTCACCAAGACGAGGAGGAGGAGATGGTGGTATGAGGATGACGACAGTACAGCACATGCACACTCAACAGCAATCACGCACTCGCACACATGCTGCAAAGAGAGCGCGTCCTACAGCATCAGTAGAGACGAGAGGCAATTCGATCCTCACGTCATTGGGTCGTGACATAACTCGGGTCTCGCATGTGTGTGTATGTGTGTATTGTGTGCGCGTGCGTGTGCATGTGTGCATGTGCGTACGTGCGTGCGTGTGTGCGTGTGTGTTTATACGTTTGTGCGTGTGTATGTGTGTATGCTCGTGTGTGTGTGTATGTGTTTTTGGGTGTGTGTACTTGTGTGTGTTTTTGTGTGTGTGTGTGTGTGTGTGTGTATTTGTATGTGTATGTGTGCGTGTGTGTGTTTGTGTGCGTGTATTTGCGCGTGCGTATGTGTGCATGTGTGAATACAACGCATAACCTTTGTGTGGTGGGGTTGAATTTACATCTGTATTTTTCGTTTTCACTTTTCTTGTTACCACAACCCACGTACAATTATGATTTTCAGACAACAGAGAGCATATGTATGAATAAATGTACAAATCTAAACATATTCATAGGTATAAATATGTATATAGATAGATATACAGAGAGAGGGCGCGAGAGAAAGAGAAAGAGCAAGATATGTATACAGATATGTAAATATACATACATTTATGTATGTATATGTATATATATATATAAATGTATGATCAAAATATGTACACATATACATGTATATATTTGTACATACATACACATATAGGTACATATATGTATCAATATGTACATGCACGTGTATATATACACGCACACACACACACACACACACACACACACAAACACAAACACCAACGCACACACGCAAACACACATACACACACACACACCCTTTTTCTTTCTCTCTCTCTCTTTCACACAAATAGTATTTTGCGGCGCTCAACTCTATCTCTCTCTCTCACGCACACACACAGACACACACAAACACACACACACGTACACACACTCTCTCTTTCTCTCTCACTCACTCACTCACACACACACACACACACACACACACTCACACACACTCTCACACACACACACGCACACACACACCCGCATGCAATATACGAATCCCTTGAAGCACTCACCACCTCCCTCTCTCTCTGTCTCTCATCCCCCCTCTTTTACGCACATATGATGTAGGAATCTCTCTCTCTCGTTCTCTTGCTCTTTCTTCCTCTTTCTCTCTGTCTCTCTTTCTCTCTCTCTCTCTTTTTTTCTCTCTCTCTCTCTCTCTTTCCCTCGCCCCCCCTCTTTTATACAAATACAATGTAAGAATCTCTTGCGGTGCTCATCTCCTTCTCTCTCTCTGTCTCTCTCTCATTCTCACACACACAGACACACACTGTTTCTATCTCTCTCTCACACACACAAACGTGTGCATATATTGATATATATACGTATATACATACATATACGTATGTACATATGTACATATATACATATATACATATATACATATATATGTTTGTATGTATACATATATATATATATATATATATATACATATATATACATATATGTATTTGTATATGTAAATATACAGGAATCTCTTGCAGCGCTCACATCCCTGTCCTACGCGACCCCCGCACCGCCACAACACGAAGATGTGATGCCGCTGCACCAGCATTTGCATGCAGCCTCTTCCCATTTCCGCAGTGGTAACCCTCAGGTCCCGCGCCGCGTGCTCTCTCTCTCTCTCTCTCTCGCACACACACATACACACACACACACACACACACGCACAAACACACGCGAGATTACTCGTACTCACAATCACACCCATATATTCATACATGCACACACACTCACTCACTTACTCACTCTGTCACACATGCACGCACAGATATATGATAGAATTCGTGATGGAGCTTCCAATTTAGGCTCGTTCCTAATCAGCACCATGATCTCCAGGTACACACACGAATGCCTTGGGGGACAAAGACAGCCGCCTCACAGACACCATCAGATGCCATTTTCAATTTCGAGGTGCGCCAAATATGTCAAAAGAGACCCCCTAATGGGACCTAAATTGACTAACAGACCCCAATTACAGAGACCCATGTCAATCAAAAGAAAGAGTGTGTGGAGTCATAGTAGACACCGCATAATACCATAGGACTTCACACACACTTTACCAAATGACTTCACATTCTCTTGTCTAATACCATAGGACTCCACATACTCTTGCAAAAGAAAGAGTATGTGGAGTGGAGTCATACTAGACGCCGTCTAATACCATATTCACCTTAGAAGTCGTGTACGTGTGGATATATATGATTTTCATCATGCAAGGACGCGTAGATGTAAAGGAGTATAATCATATTTGAACAGAAATTGTGCGTCGGTTTGCGAGCGGTGTAAGTGTAGATATGAATGAGGGTTATTATGTATGATCGCGTAGATTTATGTTATTATTGTTTTGTTTAAAAGAACGATACCACCGTATATCATTTTTGATTTCAAATCGTGTGCACGTTTGTTGTTTCAAGGATGTAATGGCATTGCGTTCAGCGTTGTGCATGTGCACGTATATATATGCCCGCCCATCAAGCGCATTTTTGTGTACGTGTATATATGTATATTTATATATGTGTATGGCTGTTGTGTACGTGTATATATTTTTATGAATTACTCTTGTCTGATTGTTGCACAGCTTGCTGGCATATCCCCTTCTCTGACTTTCAAGTATCTCTCGATTTTTCCCTCTCATATACAGCTTGCTATTTCCTCAATTTCAAGGTGTGACTGCTTAATATCTGTTTGATTTATTCATGTTTGTATGTATGCAATTGTTGTCTGCTTAATCTGTTTGCTTGTACATATCTATATTGCCTGCATCAGATCAAATTCGGAGATGCAGTAAACGAACGGCATCAATCAGGCGTGAGTAAAATGTCTCCTTTTCAAAAAAACCAGCAAATCTGCGTCAAATGGTCTACGTATTGTTTTTCTGAAATCAAATTTTGAGTATACCAGAAGACTTATTCGACTGTAGAAACCGGATGTTCCTCGCCACACTACACACATGCGCATGCACTCGCACGCGCACACGTACAAACACGAAACGCAAACGCACACACACTCACACATCCACACACTCCCTTCTCTTTCTCTCTATCTCTCCCCCCCCCCTCCC
>Ga0105055_10009954_pt1 | contig 12015 bp, 9 predicted proteins | sample BON03_FD_78090 | JGI IMG/M metagenome (GOLD analysis project Ga0105055, IMG submission 78090) | Freshwater microbial communities from Lake Bonney liftoff mats and glacier meltwater in Antarctica - BON-03 | ecosystem: Environmental > Aquatic > Freshwater > Ice > Glacier meltwater | place: Lake...
CCGCCGTTGGTGATGACCGATCCCAGAAAGGCAAGACCAGGGCTCTGCCCTGGACCCGCCAAAGGCCGAGGGCCTTTGGAAACCCATCTATTTCAATGATATGAGGTCCAGGGGCTCGGCCCCTGGCGGGGCGCGGGGCAGCGTCCCGTGCTTGCTTTGGAGCGGTCATTCATTTCGGCGGTTGGTATCACTGTTGACCGGCGATACGCGCGGTTGCCCGAACGCCTGCGAGACCGCAGACTACGGCGTGCGGTCGCGCAGCACGCGCTGCAGGTCATCCTCGATGGCGCTCAGATCGGCATGGAAGGTCTCGCGCGCCAGTTCGCGCCAGTCCGCCACGTCGATCACGCCGGCCGGGTTGTCGCGCAGCAACTCACGCTTGAGGAACGGGAAGCCCCCCTCCATCAACTGGCGCCAAAGTTCCGCCGTGGGGTTCATCGGCATGCGATGGGAGGCCGAGTAGAGCAGGCGCATCAGGTGGGTCTTGCGGTTGATGACGAAGGGATCGGTGTCCTCCGGTTGGTCGCGCCCCAGCTTGACCAGCGCTGCGGGGTCGATGCGTTCCAGCAGCGACTTGTACGGGTAGAGTGCCGCGCAGCGCAGCCCGTGCTTGAGCATCATGCGGGTCATGCCGATTTCGTAATTTAGGATCACCCACAGCTTCGCCCGCACCGGGCGCACCGAGGTCCAGAATGCCTTCCAGGCCTTGCTGGTGAGCGCCGTGCGCCCGACGGCGATGAAGAACGATTGCAGGTGGTAGCGGTTCTGGTAGCTCTCGGTCGCCCCCCAGACATCGGCCTTGGTCAGGTCGATGCGCTCGATCATGTCGCGCATGTCGCCCAGCGGGCCGTACATGCTGTCGTTAACAATCAGTACCGTATCGGTGTTCTCGCGCGGCAGCTTGGCGTATTCCAGCCCGTCGCGCATGGCGCCGAAATCGTAGCCGATATTGCGGCGGATCAGGATGGCGGCACAGATCGGCCGCAGCGCGGCCTGGCTGGCCTCGATCAGGCGCCCGGAATTGGTGACGAAGATCACCGAGAAGCCGAGGTCGTGCAGCGACTGCACATAGGTCTGCACGAAGGGCTGCACGTTGCCGTCGGGGTCGAAATGGACGAACACCGCTACCCGCCGGCCGAGCGCCTCGCCGTTACTCCACGTGCTGATTACCTGGTACGGCCGGCGCAACAGGCTTCGCCAGTACGAGAAATAGGCGAGGGTCAGATGCCAGCGGAAGCGCCAGCGCCGGAAGAAATCCTGGACGTAGTTCGCCAGGCTCTGCAGAAATTTCATCGCGAAGCGGCCATCCATCCTGGTTGCCAGGCCGCCGCCCCCATACGGTCAGGTGCGACACGCCGCGAACCGGTATAGAGGCCCTCCCGCCCCAGGCCAATGCCGCAGCGATAGGCCCGTGCGGCCTTGCAACCTATTCGCCGTCGGCGGCGTGGGCCTGGAGGTCCTCCAGCGTGCAATACGCGAGGGCCGCAAGCTCGGTGGCGCGCAACACCACGTGCGGCGCCCGCCCGGCCCGCAACGCCTCCTGCCAGCGCGGCGCGCACAGGCACCAGCGGTCGCCGGGCTTGAGGCCGGGGAAGCCGTATTGCGGCATCGCGGTGGACAGGTCGTTGCCCGCAGCCCGGCTATAGGCCAGGAACTCCGCCGTCATTACCGCGCAGACAGTATGGCTGCCGACATCCTCCGGCCCAGTGTTGCAGCATCCGTTGCGGAAGAAGCCGGTCACGGGTGTTGTGGAGCACGGCTCCAGTGCGCCGCCGAGCACGTTGCGGGCGGGGCGGCCGCCGCTGCCGCCGGTGGCGTCCAGGGGCATGGGATCAGACCTGCGACCGGTATTTCACCGCGCAACCATAGGGCCGCGTGACTTTGTTGGCGATCGGCCGCCCCTCGGCCAGGGCGGTGAGCGCGTCGCGCACATAGGGGGTGGCGCGCGGAATGTCCTCGGCGCGGGCCGACGCGATGCTGTCGATGCCGCCGGCATAGGCCAGCAGACCCTTGGCATCGATGATGAACATGTGCGGCGTGACCGAGGCGCCATAGAGCCGGCCGATCCGGCCCTCGGGGTCGAGCAGGACGTGTCTCGGGGCGGCATTGCGGGTGCGGATCAGTTCGTTGGCCTGCGCGCCGTCCACATGGCCCTGCTCGCCGGGCGGTGAGGAAATGATCGAGAGCCAGGCGGCACCCATGGCGGCGGCCTGGCGCTGCAGGTCCTGCATGGCGCCGCCGCCGTACCATTTGCGCACATAGGGGCAGCCGTCATTGGTCCATTCCAGCACCACCGGGCGGCCGGCGAACTGGGTCGGGCTGATGCTGGCGCCGTTGCTGTCGGTGCCGGTGAACCCCGGCGCGGGTGCATCCACCGCGGGGCTGGCCCCTGCCGGGGCGACGAAGGCCGGCGCCAGCAGGGCGGCGGGGACGGCGAGCAGAGCGCGGCGGCGGACGGTCATGCGGATCTCCTCCAGGGGCCGCACAGGGCGGTGCGGGTCAGGTGCCGGCGCGCCTAATCTCGGCCAGCACGCGTTGCTCGGTCAGGATCTGCGGCAGGATCACCGGGCTGCCGCCGCCCACGGGATACAGCACATAGAGTGGCACCCCGTCGCGTCCAAGGGTGCGAAGGTATTCGGTGATCGCCGGATCGCGCCGGGTCCAGTCGCCCTTCATGTACACCACGCCGGTTTCGGCGAAGGCGCGGCGCACCTCGGCGCGGTTCAGTGCCACCTGCTCGTTGACCAGGCAGGTGACGCACCATGCCGCCGTCATGTTGACGAAGACGCCCCGGCCCTCGCCGCGCAGGGCCGCGAGGCGGGCGGGGGTGAACGGCTCGTAGCCAGCCGCTTCCTCCGCCGGCGCGGCGCCTGCCTGAGCCGGCGGCGCGGTGGCCAGCGAGGGCAGCAGGGCGAGTGCGGCGATCCCGGCCGCCGCCGCCAGCCCGCCGGCCACGCGCCGCCCCATGCCCGCGCGGGTCTGCGCCAGGTTCACCGCCCAAAGCGCCACGCCGATCAGCAGCATGCCGCCGGCGGTGTACAGCACGCCGGTCGGCCCGGCCTGCAGGCTGACCACCCACAGCAGCCAGATCGCCGCCGCATACATCGGGAAGGCCATCACCTGGCGCAGCACATCCATCCACGGGCCTGGACGTGGCAGGCGCCGGGCGACGGCGGGGATGGTGGCAAGCAACACATAGGGCAGCGCGAAGCCCACGCCCATCGCCAGGAAGCCGAGCAAGGTCACCGCCAGCGGCGCCACCAGTGCGCCCGCGATGGCAACCCCCATGAAGGGCGCGGTGCACGGCGTGGCCACCAGCACCGCCAGCAGGCCGGTGAAGAAGCTGCCGGCCGTGCCGCCGCGCCCAGCCGCCGCCTGTCCCATCCCCGCGATCCGGCCGCCGCCGACGGCATAGACGCCCGACATGTTCAGCCCGATGGCGAACAGCAGCCAGGCCATGGCGGCGACGAAAATCGGCGCCTGGAACTGGAAGCCCCAGCCCACCGCGGCACCGGCCGCGCGCAGGCCCACCAGCAGCCCGGCCAGCGCCAGGAAGGTGGTCATCACGCCGGCGGCATAGGCGCCCGCCTGGCGCAATGCCACGCCGCGCCGATCGCCCGACAGCCCAGCCAAACCCATCGCCTTGATCGCCAGCACCGGGAACACGCACGGCATCAGGTTGAGGATGGCCCCGGCCATCAGCGCGAACGCCAGCAATTGCCACAGTGGCAGGGCGGCCTGCGGCACCACCGTGGGGCCGGGCGGCGCGCTGAGCGACAGGGCGCTGGTCTGGCCGGCATGGTCGGTGATCACCACCACGCCGGCCATCACTTCGCCATGGCGGAACTCCGGGCCGGGCCGCAGCGCGAGGGTGAAGCCGTCCGGAGTGGCCGAAAGGGTCTGCGGCGCGCTGTGCTCCACCTGCCCCCACGCCAGCGGGGCGAACCATGCCTCCCGCACCTGGCCGATATCCAGGCCCGGGATGCTGAACGACAGCACCCCCTCGGGCGACACCGCGGCCGGCCAGGGCGACGGGCGGGGCGTGGCGGCATCGGCGGCAGCGAACAGCTTCGCCTCGCCCGCCGGCGCCGGTGGGCCGACCGGGAGGGTGAGCGTGAACTCCCCCTCCTCCGGCACGCAGATCTTCTCGCAGACCAGCCATGTCGCCTGCACCCGGATCGCCAGGGGCCCGGCCGGGGTCCCCGTGGGCATCGTCGCGGCGGAGGTGAGCGTGACGGGCAGCACCACCTCGCCGCCATAACCATAGCTCATCACCGGTCCGGTCGGATGGCGCTCGGGCGTCGGCCAGGTGATGGCACTGGCCTGCACGCCCTCGGGCAGGGTGAACGCCATCTCCGGCGCAGCACCGGCATCGCCGGGGTTCTGCCAATAGGTGTACCAGCCCGGCGCCATGCGCATGCGCAGCGCCACCCGCAGGGGCTGGCCGGGTGTGAAGCTGTCGGACTCCGATACCAGCGCCACCTGGGCGCGCGGACTCGCCACCACGTCGCTTTCCAGCGCATGCGCCGGGGGCGGTGCGGCAAGGCCGGCAAGCAGCACGATCGCGAGCAGGTGAGGCAGCATTGGGCTCTCCATTCCGCCATTCTAGCCCGAGGACGGCCGCTATGTCGCCCGCAGGCGCCAGCAATGCTATGCTCGGGCCGTGAAAAATCTCTTCCCCGACGATTATGCGCGCAACCTGCCGGTGGCCGAAACCCTGCCCGCCCTGCATGAAGCCCTGGCCCGCCAGCCCAACGCGGTGCTGATCGCCCCGCCCGGCGCCGGCAAGACCACGCTGGTGCCGCTGTCCCTGCTGGGCGCACCCTGGCTGGGCGCCGGCCGGATCGTGATGCTGGAGCCGCGTCGGCTGGCCGCCCGCGCCGCCGCCACGCGCATGGCCTTCCTGATCGGCGAGCAGCCCGGCCAGACCGTGGGCTACCGCACCCGGCTCGACAGCGCCGTCTCGGCGGCCACCCGCATCGAGGTGGTCACCGAGGGCCTGCTGGTGCGTCGGCTGCAGTCCGACCCGGGGCTGGAGGGCGTGTCCCTGGTGATCCTGGACGAAATCCATGAGCGCGCGCTGGACGCCGACCTGGCGCTGGCCTTCTGCCTGGACCTGCAGCGCGAACTGCGCCCGGAACTGCGGCTGCTCGCCATGTCGGCCACCGCCGACGGCGCCCGGCTGGGTCCGCTGCTGGGCGGGGTGGTGATCGAGAGCGCCGGGCGCGCGCACCCGGTGAGGGTGGAGCATGCCGGGCGCGACATCGCTCAATTGCGCGACCTGCCGGACGCCATAGCCAAGGCGATCCGCGCCGCCCTTGCCGCCCATCGCGGCGACATCCTGGCCTTCCTGCCCGGCATGGGCGAGATCCGCCGCACCGAGGCTGCCTTGGCCGGCTGCGGCGCGCTGGTGCTGCCGCTGCACGGCGAATTGCCGCCCGCCCAGCAGGACCTGGCCCTGCGCGAGGCCGATGGCCGCCGCGTGGTGCTGGCCACCTCCATCGCCGAGACCTCGCTGACCGTGCCCGGCGTGCGCATCGTGGTCGATGGCGGCTGGCGCCGGGCGCCACAGCTTGATCCCGCCACCGGGCTGACGCGCCTTGCCACGGTGCGGATCAGCCGGGCGGCGGCCGAGCAGCGGGCCGGGCGCGCGGGGCGCGAGGCGCCGGGTGTCGCGATACGGCTGTGGACCACCGCACTGCATCGCGGCCTGCCCGGCTTCGACCGGCCGGAGATCCTGCAGGCCGAATTGTCGGGCCTGGCGCTGGATTGCGCGTCCTGGGGCGCCGCACCCGCCGACCTGCCCTTTCCCGACGCCCCGCCCGCCGGCCCGCTGGCCGCCGCCCAGGCGCTGCTGGCCGAGCTTGGCGCGCTCGACGAAAGCGGGCGGATCACCCCGCTCGGCCGCCAGATGGCCGTGCTCGGCGCGCATCCCCGGCTCGCGGCGATGATGCTGGCCGCCGAAACCCAAGGCGAGGCCGCCCTGGCCGCCGACCTCGCCGCCCTGCTGGAGGAGCGCGACCCGCTGCGCGAACGCGATGCGCCATCCGATATCGGCCTGCGCCTCGCCGCCCTGGCCGGCCATACTGACGCCGATCGCGGGGCCGTCTCGCGCATCAACCGCGCCGCCGCGCAGTATCGCCGCCGGATGCGGCTGGGCAGCACCGCGCCCGAGGGTGACGCGGCAAGGCTGATCGCCGCCGGCTTCCCCGACCGCATCGCCCAGCGCCGCGGCGAGCCCGGCAGTTTCCGCCTGTCGGGCGGCGGCGGCGCGCGCATGCCGGTCTCCGACCCGTTGTCCAAGGCGCCGCTGCTCGCTGTGGCCAGCCTGGAGATGAAGGCCGGCGCGCGCATCCGCCTCGCCGCCCCGCTCGACCCCGCCCGCCTGCCCGCCGCCCTGGCCGCGCGGGTGAGCGAGGTGGTGGAGACCGGGCTCGACCCCGTCACCGGCTCGGTGCTGGCGCGCCGCCGCCGCCGGCTGGGCACGCTGATCCTGGAGGACCGCACCGAGCCGGCCGCCCCCGCCGCAACCGCCGCCGCCCTGGCCGCCGCCGCCACTCTCGCCCAGCTTCCCTGGAGCGAGGCGGCGCGCCAGTTCCAGGCCCGAATCGCCCTGATGCGCCGGCTGGAACCCGATGCCGGCTGGCCCGACCTGTCCGACGACGCGCTGGCCGCTGAGCGCGCCTGGCTCGCACCGCACCTGCACGGCCTGTCGCGCCTGGCCGACCTCGCGCGGCTCGACATGGCAGCCATGCTGCGCGCCGCCGTCGCCACGATGGCGGATGGCTGGGAGCGCACGGCGCGGCTGGACCGCGAATTGCCCACGCACCTGCCGCTGCCGCACGGGCGCGCCGCCGTGGACTACACCCAACCGGTGCCGCTGGCCGAGGCGCGGGCGCAGCACTTCTACGGCCTGGCCGAAACCCCCAGGCTCGCCGGCGGGCGCGCCGAACTCCGGCTGGCGCTGCTATCGCCCGCCGGCCGGCCGGTGGCGATCACCGGCGACCTGGCGGCGTTCTGGCGCGGCGCCTGGGCAGATGCGCGCAAGGACATGCGCGGCCGATATCCCCGGCACGACTGGCCGGAAAACCCGGCGGCGATCACATCCGGCAAGGTGTCACGACCGTAACTTGTTGTGCGCCAGTATCCACACCACGTTCGCTCCATTGGATTGATTGCATGCCTGGAGAATTCGACATGTCCGCTGCCCTGAAACGCAGAGCGTTCTTCGCCACGGCGGCCGCGGCGGCCGTGTTCCCGGCCCTGCCGGCGCGCGCGCGCGCCGCCCCGTCGAGCTTCGCGCCGCTGGTCAAGCGGGTGATGCCGACGGTGGTGAACATCGCCTCGACCACCACCGTGGCGGCGGCCGACGATCCCTTCAGCATGCTGCCGCCCGAGGTCCAGCGCCAGCTGCGCGAACGCTTCCGCCAGCGCAGCCAGGAGGTGTCCGGCGTCGGCTCCGGCTTCATCATCGACCCGTCGGGCTTCATCGTGACCAACAACCACGTGGTGGCAACCGCCACGCGCATCGTGGTCAGCCTGTCCGATGGCACCGAACTACCGGCCAAGGTGATCGGCGGCGACGACCTGACCGACGTGGCCCTGCTCAAGGTGACCTCGCCCACCAAGCTGCCCGCGGCGGCATGGGGCGACAGCCGGCTCATGGAAGTGGGCGACTGGGTGATCGCCGCCGGCAATCCGTTCGGCCTGGGCGGCTCGGTTACCGCGGGCATCGTCTCGGCGCGCGGCCGCGACATCCGCGCCAGCGCCTTCGACGACTTCCTGCAGATCGACGCGCCGATCAACCCGGGCAATTCCGGCGGCCCGCTGTTCAACACCGACGCCGAGGTGGTGGGCATGAACACCGCCATCTTCTCGCCCACCGGCAGTTCGGTGGGCATCGGCTTCGCCATTCCCAGCGAGATCGTCAGCCGCATCGTCACGGAACTGCGCAGCAAGGGCTTCGTGGAGCGCGGCTGGCTCGGCGTCTCGCTGCGCGACGTCGCGCAACCGCAGGGCCCGGACGGGGTGGGCATCGCTGCGGTCGAGCGCAACGGCCCGGCCTTCAAGGGCGGCCTGCGGCCCGGCGACATCGTCACCGGGGTGGATGGCGAGAAGGTGGCGAACTCGCGCGCCCTCATTCGCGCCGTGGCGGCCACCCCGCCGGGCAACACCGTGCGGCTGGCAGTACGCCGGCAGACCGGCGCCGTCGACGTGGCGGTCACTGTCGGCCGCCGGCCGCGCAGCGAGGGGAACTGACAACATGCGCATCCTGGTGGTCGAGGACGACAAGGACGTCGCCGGCTTCGTGGTGAAGGGGCTGAAGGAGGCGGGCCATGTGGTGGAGCATACGGCCAATGGCCGCGACGGGCTGTTCCTGGCCGCCAGCGAGGCGTTCGACGCCATCGTGCTCGACCGCATGCTGCCAGGTGGGGTGGACGGGCTGCGCCTGCTGGAGACGCTGCGCAGCCAGGGCAACACCACGCCGGTGGTGTTCCTGTCCGCCATGGCCCAGGTGGACGACCGGGTGCGCGGGCTGAAGGCGGGCGGCGACGACTACATGACCAAGCCCTTCGCCTTCGCCGAACTGCTCGCCCGCGTGGAAGCGCTGACCCGGCGCGGCAAAAGCGAGGGGCCAACCACGAAGCTGATGGTGGGCGACCTGGAGATGGACCTGCTGTCGCGCAGCGTGAAGCGGGCCGGCCAAAAGGTGGACCTGCAGCCGCGCGAGTTCCGCCTGCTGGAATACCTGATGCGCCACGCCGGCCAGGTCGTCACCCGCACCATGCTGCTGGAGGGGGTATGGGACTACCATTTCGACCCGCAGACCAACGTGATCGACGTGCACGTCTCGCGGCTGCGCCAGAAGGTCGACAAGCCGTTCGCCACGCCGCTGATCCACACCGTGCGCAACGCCGGCTACATGCTGCGGATCGACGCACCGTGAGAGAGGCTGGCCCCGCGAGCGAGGCGGGGCGCGACGCCGACCTGACCGTCCGGCCCTGGCAAGCGCCGCCCCGCCCGCCCGCGCCGGCCACCGGCTTCTTCGGCCAGGCCGGCGTACGCTTCGGCATGATCTATGCCTCGCTGTTCGGCGCCAGCTCGCTGGCTCTGGCCGCCTTCCTGTGGTGGTCCACCGCCGGGCTGCTCGACCGGCAGAACGAGGCGGCCATCACCGTCGACACCCAAGGGCTGCTGGAGCGCTACGGCGAAGGCGGGCTGCCGGCACTGATCGACACGATCGAGCAGCGCATTGCCGGCAACATCGACGAAGACGGCATCTACCTGCTGGTCGACAGCGACCTGCGGCGGCTGGCCGGCAACCTGGAGCTCTGGCCGCGCCGGCTGCCGGCAGATTTCGACTGGGCTCAGCTGCATATCGATCGCGGCGGCGCCAGGGGAATGGCCCGGGTGCATCGCGTGGACTTGGCCGAGGGGCTGCACATGCTGGTCGGCCGCGACGTGGAATCGCGCACCCAGCTGCGCAGCATCGTCGCCGACGCCATGCTGTGGGCGGCGGTCATCGCCGTTCTGCTGGGCACGGTGGGTGCGGTTGCCGTGCGCGGCCTGTTCCGCGCCACCCTGGCCGACGTATCGGCCACCGCGACGGCGATCAGCATGGGCGACCTCATGCGACGCGTGAAGGTGACCGGGCACAGCGACGAGTTCGACCTGCTGGCCGAGACGATCAACGACATGCTCGACCGCATCGCCCGGCTGATGGACGGCGTGCGCCAGGTTTCCAACGCCATCGCCCACGACCTGCGCACCCCGATCACCCGGGCGCGCATGCGCCTGGAGGACGCGGCGACACATGCGCGCACCGAGGCCGACCTGCGCTTGGCCATCGAGCGCGCCCAGGCCGATCTCGACGGCATCGTCGCGGTGTTCCAGGCCCTGCTGCGCATCGCCGAAATCGAGGCGGGGGCGCGGCGCTCGGCCTTCACCCAGGTGGACGTGGCGCCCCTGCTGGCCGACCTCGCCGAACTCTACGAGGCGGCGGCCGAGGAAACCGGCCAATCCCTGGTGGCGCGCATCCCGCCCAGCGCCACGGTGTTCGGCGACCGCGACATGATCCAGCAGGCCGTGGCCAACCTGCTGGACAACGCCGTCAAGTTCTCCCCACCCACCGGCATGATCCGCCTGTCCGCCCACGCCACGCCCGGGTCGGTGGAAATCGTGGTGGCCGATGACGGCCCCGGCATCCCGCCGCAGGACCGCGAGCACGCGGCACAGCGCTTCTTCCGTGGCGAGGCGGCCCGCAGCACGCCGGGCTCCGGGCTCGGGCTTTCCCTGGTGCAGGCCGTGGCGATGCTGCATGGCGGTACGCTGCGCCTGGAAGACAACGCCCCGGGCCTGCGCGCGGTGCTCCAGTTGCCGGCCTCCGACCCCAGGCAGGTTGCGGCATAGGGCCGGCGGGGTGCCCGCGCGCCTGCCTTCCCCCCCGCTGAGGAGCGTGCGGCGGCGAAATCGTCCGCCCTGCGTGGACGACCGGCGCGCGGCTTGGCATAACACTCTTGCAGGCGCGGCCGGTTCGCGGCGGCAAGGAGTGCTGGGTGGCGACGGTCTCGATTGAACAACGCGCGCAGGTGATTGTCCTGGGCAACGAGAAGGGCGGCTCCGGCAAGTCCACGGCGGCGATGCATGTGATCGTCGGGCTGCTGCGCGACGGCTACCGCGTCGGCGCCATCGACCTCGATGCCCGCCAGGCCACGCTGACCGCCTACCTGGCAGCGCGGGAGGCCTTCTCGGCGTCCCGTGGCATTCCCCTGCCGCTGCCCGAGCGCGCCGCCGTGCACCGCAGCGACCAGGACAGCCGCGCCGCCGCCGAAGCCGACGAAACCGAACGCTTCCGCGCCGCCATGGCCGGCCTGTCGGCGCGCTGCGACATCGTGGTGATCGACTGCCCCGGCAGCGACACCTTCCTCTCGCGCCTCGGCCACGCCCATGCCGACACGTTGGTGACGCCGATCAACGACAGCTTCGTGGACTTCGCCATGCTCGCCAAGGTGGACCCGGAGAAGCACAACATCATCCATCCCAGCATCTACAGCGAGATGGTGTGGGAAGCCCGCAAGCGCCGCTTCGCCCGCGACCGCGGCCGCATCGACTGGATCGTCATGCGCAACCGCCTGGGCGCATCGGAAGCCCGCAACAAGCGCGATGTCGGCACCACCCTGGATGCGCTGGCCAAGCGGATCGGCTTCCGCACCGTGCGCGGCTTCGGCGAGCGGGTGATCTTCCGCGAACTCTACCTCCAGGGCCTGACCCTGATGGACGTGAAGGAGGCCGGGCTGGGCATCCACATGGGCATGAGCCACGTGGCCGCGCGCGCCGAGGTCCGCTCGCTGATCGGCGCCATCCGCAAGCCGGAGCCCCGGCTGGAGCCCGCCACCCCCGCGGCATGACCTGCCCAGCCCGGCATCACCGTTGTTGCGGCGGCTGGCCCATAAGGGTATATCGCCTCGCCCGCCGACGACACGCCGCACGTCCGATGGGCCGACGTAGCTCAGTGGTAGAGCAACTGATTCGTAATCAGTAGGTCGTCAGTTCAATCCTGACCGTCGGCACCATTTTTCAATAACTTAGCCACACCTCTCCGCACCATCGGGGGCACAACGCTCCAGGGGGCACAAAGTCGGCGGCGCCGTGCCTCGTCGCCGCTTAGCTGCCCCGCCTTGGTAATTCGCCCTCTCTCGCATCGTCCACACGGAGGGGCGCCCAGTTCCGGCCGCTCGGCGAGGCGGGGCACTGGTGGCGAGGATCGGCCGGCAGAGCTGCGGCACCAGCTCGGCACCAGGCGGCGCCGGCAATGAGCACCGCAGGGGAGGGCGGCACCCCACAGGCGCTAAAATAGTTCCGCCCGAACCGACAGCAGATGCGATTTTCGCAATCTCGGCGTGTTTGCCATGCGTTTATGAACCGCGGCTGTCACGCGGGTCAGCATGTCCAACGTCAACGGTCCAAGGATTGCCGCGACCAGTGCCCGCGCCGCGGTTTTTTGCGCTGTCCACA
>Ga0105055_10009958_pt1 | contig 12013 bp, 11 predicted proteins | sample BON03_FD_78090 | JGI IMG/M metagenome (GOLD analysis project Ga0105055, IMG submission 78090) | Freshwater microbial communities from Lake Bonney liftoff mats and glacier meltwater in Antarctica - BON-03 | ecosystem: Environmental > Aquatic > Freshwater > Ice > Glacier meltwater | place: Lake...
ATAGAATGGATGATGATGGTCTTATCCGTGTTGTGAACGAGGTCGCGTGCCTCCTGTGGCGTTTGGGCAACAGCGAAATCCTTAGCATTGGCCGCCACAAAATCATTCACAAAATTTATCTGCTTCATTACCACTTTCCTACCACGCTTGGCCGAGGCGATGTTCTCTTGTGTCAGTGCTCCAACACATAAAATTCTTGCGCCTTTGTTCTTGCGCAGATAGTTGGCATAATTGACATTGGTGAACTGATGTTTCCAACTCAGATTGGGCGGACTCGATTCGTCAAACGTTTCCAATCCTGTTCCAAAAAAGGAATAAGGAACGTGCATGCATGGATGGATCTGCAGGTCGATGTATTCGTGAATCTCCTGTGCGGAAGTAGGAAGAAAGAACAAGGGAAAAAGGAGAAAAAGTAATAGGCGGATGAGAATCATCCGGCCCAGTTCTGACGGTCGAGGCTGCGGTATTGAATGGCCTCTGCCAGATGACTTGGTTCTATCTTTTCTGAGCCTTCGAGGTCAGCAATTGTTCTTGAAACTTTCAGAATTCTATCAAATGCACGTGCCGAAAGACCCAATCGGTCGGTAGCTTTTTTCAACATGTCCTTGCATGCTTCATCAATCTTGCAAACCTCTTTCAAAAGCTTTGTTCCCATCATGGCATTGCAGTGTACGTTGGTTTTTTCCTTGAAACGTTCCACCTGAATTTCGCGTGCCGCAATGACACGCTTCCGAACGTCTTCACTCTTCTCAGCCGGAGAGAAATCCGTCAGTTCGTTGATTGGAACAGGAGTAACTTCAATATGAATGTCGATGCGATCGAGCAGCGGCCCCGATATTTTGTTCAGGTATTTCTGCACCACACCAGGAGCACAAACACAATCTTTCTCTGGATGATTGTAAAACCCACACGGACATGGATTCATGCTCGAAACAAGCATGAAGCTAGAAGGATAATCGACAGACATCCGCGCACGCGAAATAGTAACCATGCGGTCTTCTAACGGCTGCCGCATAACTTCTAAAACCGTACGCTGAAATTCTGGCAATTCATCCAAGAACAGAACACCATTGTGAGCAAGGGAAATTTCCCCAGGCTGAGGAATCTGTCCGCCCCCTACAAGAGCAACATTTGAGATGGTATGATGCGGTGCCCGAAAAGGCCGCATGGTCATTAAAGAGGTTTCTGAACCAAGATTTCCAGCAACCGAATGAATCTTGGTGGTTTCCAACGCTTCCCTGAGCGAGAGTGGCGGAAGAATGGACGGCAAGCGTTTGGCGAGCATCGTTTTCCCTGCTCCGGGCGGGCCAATTAGCAACAAGTTGTGTCCACCAGCCGCAGCAATTTCCATGGCGCGTTTGATGTTCTCTTGCCCTTTTACATCGCAAAAGTCTAAATCTGTGTCACTCTGGTTCTTGTAGAATTCCTCTCGCGTGTTGACGATGGTCTTCTCCAACTCAAGCTTTCCATCAAAGAAACCGATTAGTTCCTTGATGTTCTCAATTCCGTACACATCCAGCCCATCCACAATGGCAGCTTCGCGCGCATTTTTTTTGGGGAGGATGAACCCTTTAAACCCATCTTCTCGTGCTTTGATAGCAATGGGAAGCACTCCTTTTATAGGTTGCAATCCACCATCGAGCGAAAGCTCTCCCATGATGATGTAATCTGAAACTGCTTCAGATTTTATCTGTTCCGAAGCGGCAAGAATTCCTGCGGCAATGGTAAGGTCGTAGGCAGAACCTTCTTTGCGAAGATCGGCTGGAGCCATGTTGATGGTAATTGTTTTGCCTGGTGTGTGATAGCCTACGTTTTTCAATGCTGCACGAATTCGTAACTGGCTTTCCTTCACTGCATTATCTGGCAATCCCACCATGAAGAAATTCACTCCTTGGCCAGCAATATTGGTTTCTACGGTGATGATGTGGGCATCAACGCCATAAACTGCGCTACCGTAGGTTTTAACTAGCATTATTGATGTACTTCTTGTTCAATCAACATCACCAAAATATGTATGACCTTGATGTGAATTTCTTGAATTCTGTCTGAGTATTCTGAGTGAGGAGCGCGTATTTCTACATCGCAGAGTTTGGCCAATTCGCCTCCGTCTTTTCCTGTCAAAGCAATTACATGCATTCCCTTCGCTTTTGCAGCTCGAGCAGCATTCAATACATTCTCTGAATTGCCAGATGTGCTAATCGCCAAAAGCGTATCGCCTTTTGCTCCAAACGCTTGGATAAAACGTGAAAATATGTGCTCGTAACCATAATCGTTTGCAGTACAGGTAATGTAACCTGGGTCGGAAATGGCCATGGCCGCAATTGGTTTCCGTTCATCACGAAAACGACCGCTCAACTCTTCTGCAAAGTGCATGGCATCGCTCATGGAACCCCCGTTTCCACAAGAATAGATCTTACCGCCTGTATTCACCGAATTGACCAGTAGACTGGCCGCCTTTCGGATGGCTTGTAGGTTGGAAGCATCGTTCATGAACGTTTCCAACACGCGTGCGGCCTCCTGCAATTCGCTATCTATCTTGTCTATTGACATGGCGTTGAAAGTAAGAAATCATCCGTCTCCTTATTTACAAGAAGTAAAATGACAAACCCGTCCACTTTTTGAAAGTTGACGGGTTTGCTCTCACAGCTGAATCAACCGCTTTTGCGTTTTAATGTCGAAAGACCGGAGCTGAATCTCCTCATCCGTAAAGATTGAAGGAAGACCATCTTCCACAACGTTGCGCTCATTGTCTGGTTTCAGCATTTCCGTGGCCAATTGCTTGAACCTAGTTTGAACTGCGCCCAAAAAATGTTGCCCGAATACGGTGTGACCGCCTTCATACAGTTGCAATTGGTACTCTTCATAGGTGGTGATGTAACCGCAATAAGCATTGGAGTAGGCGGAACAGACAACCTCTGTTACACCACGATCTGCCAATACTTCAAGCAGCGTATCTTCCAATCGCTGACCTGCAATTGTGGTTATCTCGGCAGGAATTCCTATCAGAGCCAAATTGCCGAGTATGATAATCTGAATGGGCAGGATCTGCGGAGTCCAAGGCTTATCGCCCAAGCTGCCGTTGGCGTGAAACTTCTTGAACTGTCCCACTGCAGGATCTGCCCAAGCTGGAACGACCAGATTCTTGATGTCGCGACTTCCGAGGATTCTTCGCTCATCAGCCTCTATGAGAATATCTTTTGGCCCTTGGGTCAGGTACTTCAAATAGATTCGGTCTGCTTTTTCCTTCGTCTTAAAAGGAGCTGCCGCCAAATCATAGGCTTTCTGCGCTTTTATCAATGTTCGGGCAAGCGATGCAACGGCAGGCGGCATTCCTGGGCCTTCTTTGGTTCCCTCAAAAAAAGCAACGCCATGGCAAGCCGGGCCAGTACGTGCGTCCTTCTGGCCGCAGGCAAATTCTTTATCAACAATCACCTTACGAAAATCAACATAGGTCATAACATGATCGAGTTGGGTGGGCAGCTGATCTTGATTCTTGGCCTGGTTAAAAAGCTGGTCCGCGTGCTCAAATTGAATCTCACCATTGTATTTGGCACTCTCAAAATCGTCCTCAAACTTGCCGCGCGTCCACTTTTTCTTGCGGTCCCATTTCCAGTTTGGCGATACATCGCCTGTCTTGCGCTGCGCGAAAACAGAAACGAACGTGTCCTTCTTTGCCTTGCGCACCTTATCTTCATGATACTTGGCGGCATAGCCTTTATTGTCTGAACAAATGCGATGATTGTCGTTGCTCACGCTTGTGGTATGCACCCCAAACCAGTTCCAAGAGCCAATCGGTTTTCCTTCTAGATCATCGAACCGCATCAGAAGCATGTTCCGGTCCAAAGCCTGATTCGCCTCTTCTTTTTTGAGTTTGGTTTTCACCTCCGGATTGGCATTGTAGGCAGCCAAGGAACGATTGAAGGCGACTTCCTTATCTGCGGCCACCTCCGATTTGGATATTTTAATGGTAGCTGGTTGGATACTTTCAGCCGCCTCAACAATTGCATCCACAATACCATCCACTACTTTCTGATACACTTCGGGCACAAAACCCGGAATAGACATATTGTATAAACCAAAATGCGAATAGCCCCCAGGTGCGCTGTGCGTGTGTTGCGCGGTTAGCATTACAGAATCTTCTGCAAATCCGAGATGCTCGTGTTTGCGTTGCAATTTCTTCATCACCCCTCGCCTTATGGCAATGGTAATAAAGCAAATCTCCGCATTAACCAACGCCACCTTCTTTCCGGTGGCTGTGTCGCGAATGACAACAGCTCGTGCAAAAAGATCCGTCTCCACCCCTTTTACGATATTGAAATACATACCGTAACCCATCATTCCCACACCGAGTTTAAACGCGGTGATATCGGCCTTTCCAACGCCTATTTCATACATGATAACTCTATTGTTTTGAGTAAAAACGACCTAGTTGGATCGCCATCGCTAAAATTAGAAACTATGTACGCAATTGATATTTGTCAATGGATTTTTTTCGGTCATTTGACGAAAAGCGGCAACAAATGCAACATAACAGACACCTTATCATCTTCATCAAGAATCCTGTGTTGGGAAAAGTAAAGACACGCCTTGCTGCTGGCATTGGTAACGAGAAGGCGCTAGAAGTTTATTGGCAACTGCTTGAAATAACGAGAAATGCTGCTCTAAAATCAGATTGCACTCGAAATGTTTTCTATTCTGATGAGATTGAAAATGATGTTTGGGATGAAGACAAATTCAACAAGTTTGTGCAGGAAGGCGATTCGTTGGGAGAACGGATGAAGAATGCGTTTGAGCAAATATTTGCTCTTGGCGCGGATAAGGCGATTATTATTGGAAGCGATTGCCCAGAATTAAGCGCAGATACCATTCATGAAGCATTTGACATTTTGGGAAAAAAAGATGTAGTTATTGGCCCTGCTAAAGATGGTGGCTACTATCTCCTTGGGATGAAAAAACCACTTCCATTCGTTTTTGAAAATAAAAAATGGAGCACTGATTCTGTTCTTCAAGACACCACTAATGACCTTAATGCAAACGAGCTGAATTATGGGTTAGTCCGCCAGCTGTCTGACCTCGACACGATTGAAGATTTGAAAAATTCGCATCTCAATTACCCAGAATAAGAAAGGGCGTTCCAATCAATCGGAACGCCCTTTTATTCAATTCAATCTATAGCGATTTACAGCACAAATACGGTAAAGAAAATAGCTCCCAAAATAATTGCCAATACCGCTAATCCAGCACCAATTATCCCGAAAATCATTCCTAATCGGGCTTGTGGTCCCGTACCATTATTCTTCTTGTGAAGGATAGCAAATGTAATTGCGGCTCCACCAAGCAATAAGGCTAATATGGCCGCACCCCAAACAAACGATGAGAAGAAAACAACTGTAAGAATGGCAAAAATTAAAGCCATTGCGCCAAAAGCCAATGACCCAATTCCGGTTCCGAATGCCACCCATTTCATCCAGTCAGACCCAGCAACCGGAGCTCTTGTTGGCTTAAAAACTTCTCGGCTGATGCTCTTTATCCGCTAATCGAAGGTCATTGCCTTAAACTCCTTTGAGTGTACCACTTCCTTCATGGCTTCTTTTTTCTCAGACTTAACAGACTGTGGTTGTGCTTCGGAAGCATCTGCTGTCAGAACTAACTCTTCGTTGAATTCAATCTCCTTCGCTTCAATAGGCTCAACCGTTTTCATTTCCTCGGTCTTGCGAGAATCAGCTACTGAGGTTTCTTCTGCTACTTTTACTTTCTCTCGTTTTTTAGATATATCAACATGAAATCCAGGTCGATACTTTCTCTTAATAATGTCGATGTTTCCGCATGATGAGAACATCAGGCCAGCGAATAAAACCGCAATCAACGCTTGTAATTGTACGTTTCTTTTCATTTCTAATAATGTTAGGTTGAGGGCAAATTTAAACCTAAGCCAAAACTTAAACTTTACAAAAAGTAACTACTTATCAACGTCTGATTATTGATTACTCAGCGTTTCGTGCTTGTTTACCGCTTCTTCCCAATCAACCATTTTTGCATCTAACGACTCTTGTTTCTGCTGGTACTCCTTAAACACATCACGCTCGGCCAATGCTTCTTTGTAGCCTTCTGCATCCAGCATTAGTTCATCCAAATCAGCAATTTCCTTTTCCAGTTTAGCAATTTCCTGTTCCAAGCGGTCGGCTCTGTTCTTTGCATTTCGAACCTCTTTTTCACGCTCTTTGCGAAGGTGTTGCTCCTCTTTGGTCTCTTTTTTCGACTCGGCTTTTACCTCTACCACCTTAGGCTTGGCACTGAATTCTTGAATACTACTTGCCTTCACCTTATCCAAGAATTCGTACACATCACCAATGTGTTGTTTCACATTTTTATCCTTGAACTCATATACTTTAGAAGTCAGCCCACTCAAGAAATCCCTGTCGTGAGAAACAATAATCATGGCACCATCATATTTCTGAAGGGCTTGTTTTAGCACGTCTTTTGAGTGCATATCCAAGTGGTTTGTCGGCTCATCCAGTACTAGAAGGTTCACTGGTTCGAGCAGCAATTTGGCGAGTGCCAAACGTCCGCGCTCACCTCCAGAAAGCACACTAACTTTCTTATCCACATCTTCTCCTCCAAAGAGAAATGAACCGAGAATATCGCGCAATTTCGTACGGACATCACCACGGGCAACATCATCCAATGTCTGAAAAACTGTCTTAGAAGAATCGAGCGATTCGGCCTGATCCTGTGCGTAATAACCCATTGCAACGTTGTGGCCCAATTCGAATGTTCCTGTATAGTCTAACTCACCTACAACAATCTTAGAAAATGTGGTCTTTCCCTCCCCGTTCTTTCCAAGAAGTGCAACTTTTTCGCCTCTATCAAGCATCAGTTCTACATTTTTGAGAACCTCCAAATCACCGTATTTTTTGGAAACCCCTTCTGCCAAAACCACCACTTTTCCAGAACGTGGTGCTGGCGGGAATCTCAGTCGCATCACAGAAGTATCCTGTTCTTCCACTTGAATGCGTTCCACTTTATCCAAGGCTTTAATTCTACTTTGAACTTGGGTTGCCTTAGAAGCCTTTGATCGAAAACGGTCAATAAAACGCTCGGTATCGGCAATAAATTTCTGCTGATTCTCATACGAAGCCATCTGCAACGCAATTCGTTCCGCACGTTGCTCAACGTACTTCGAATAAGGCACTTTATAATCGTTAATTCGTCCTAAGGTGATATCAATCGTGCGATTGGTGATGTTATCTAGAAACGCCCTATCGTGCGAAACAAGGATTACCGTTCCGTTATGGTCTTTTAGGAATTCCTCCAACCACTCGATGGAAAGGATGTCCAAGTGGTTTGTTGGCTCATCAAGTAACAGCACATCAGGTCGTTGAACAAGAATCTTTGCAAGCTCCACACGCATTTGCCAACCACCACTGAATTCCTCCATTTTTCGGGTCAAATCCTTCCGCAAAAAACCCAATCCTAACAACACTTTTTCCACTTCGGCATCGGCCGTGTCGCCACCAAGCAAACTGAATCGCTCGTTGGCTACATGCATATCCTGAATGAGTTCCATGTAGGAATCAGTCTCATAATCTGTACGCTCTTCCAGCTGCTTGGTGTAGTATTTTACCTTGGCATCAAGGTCTTTCAACTCGGCAAGCGCACTGTAGGTCTCATCAAAAATGGTCTTTCCGGCCTTTGGCTTTATATCTTGAGACAAATAACCGATGGTAGCACCGCTTGGCTTAGAAATAACGCCCGATTCGGCCTCCAACTGACCAGCAATTATCTTCAGCAAGGTCGATTTTCCTGCACCGTTCTTGCCCACAAGACCGATTCTATCTTTAGGATTGGCTAAAAAAGAGATGTTATTGAATAGGAATTTCCCGTTGAATTGTACGGAAATCTGGTTGAGTGATATCATTGCGCAAAAGTGCGGAATTGTCTTCTTAAATGTGCCCTAAGTTGCGATGGTTTTCAGCAATGTGGTTTCCTTTGTCGATAAATTGAAAAACCGATGTTAGAAGGAACAAAAATGTACAGCATTCTGAAGCTGAAATGCCCACGTTGTCACGAAGGCAATTTGTTTTTGACCAAGAATCCGTACAGCTATAAGAACATCGACAGAATGCCTGACGTATGTCCTGTTTGTGAGCAGAAATATTGGCCAGAACCTGGGTTTTTCTACGGAGCAATGTATGTAAGTTATGCGCTAACCATTGCGCTTAGTGTGGCTGTTTTTGTAGCCATGATTGTTCTCTGGCACTTTGATGTGTTGTGGTATCTCGGACTAAATGCCGCTGCCATCATCTTACTTTTCCCTCCCATTTTCAGGGTTTCGAGAGCGGTTTGGTTCAACTTATTTGTTTCCTACAAAACGCCAGAAGAACGGACTGTTTCAGCTCAAGAAAAAGCGTGAAGCGCGTCTCCTTCAAGAACGTGAACACCTGTTAAGCCTTCTTTTCCAAGTCTGACCATCGCTTTTGCAACGGTCTTACCTTGAATTCCCTTGTATTTGCTCATAGAACCTATCATTAGTGGGTTTACTAAAGTCATCACGCCTTTTCCCACTAATTCACCAAAGCGAAATTCCTTGCGTTCGCCCATTAACATGGATGGACGAAGAATAATGAGCGAACTGAAACCTATTGCTTCAAGGTCTTTTTCGGTTTCTCCTTTGACCTTTAAGTAGAAGTTTGAAGTAGTTGGATTGGCTCCTACCGAAGAAACCAGCACAAACGTTTTGGCGCCAGCGGCCTTTGCATTTCTGGCAAAATCCATCACCAAATCATGATCAACATGGTAGAATGCGTCCTTGCTACCTGCCGTTGCAATGGTTGTACCGAGGGCACAAAATGCCACATCAACCTCGCTCAATTTCTGTTGAGACAAATCGCCAACCAGCACATCAAATTTTTCTGAAAGTTGAAGTGGTTTACGCGATAGCACAGCTACTTTTTCAAACGATTCATCATCCTTCAAAAAATTGAGGAGAATACTTCCGATAAAACCTGTGGAACCTGCTACTGCTGCTTTCATTGTTTGGAACTTGTTGTTGGATTACTGGTTATTAGGCTATTGAGGAGTTTCGGTTCAATAACCTACTAACGCCAAAAAGCAAAGTAATCAGTTTTTGATCAATCTCTGTACGTGCAATTTCGACTCATCGCGAACTTCGAGCAGATAAACACCATTGGGCAATTGATTGGTGCTGATGGTTTTAGAACTTGGATTCAAGATGCCATTCAAAACCGTTCGCCCTGTTGCGTCAAAGATGAAGAACTCACTTCCTGATTTCCATTGGCCAGAAATACTGATTTGCTCTTGAAATGGGTTCGGATAAACCGAAATTTCGTTCTCAACTTCTTCATCAACACTGTTAATTAAGCTAAGGTCGCATGTCGAAAAATCGAAATACTGATGCGACTCGTCTCCGCAGGTGGCTAACGCCTCAACAGCTTGGGTGCTTACAAAACTACCCCCGTCAATCGAAGGGGAATAAAGTTCTCTGCGCATTGCTCCTTCCGTCAACTGAAAGTACATTGGAGAATTCAAATTGTTATTGTGTTGCAACAAATGTGCATGACCCATCTCGTGCAGAATGGCTGTTTCTAAATCGAAACGGTTTCCCATTGGCGGCCCATTACCCGTCCACCAATCAATATCGCGATTAAGGAGAATATCAACCTCAATCAAGTTCCATTGCAGCCCGTTTGGAGTGGAACAACCAGAAAATGTAGTAATCGTTTTTCCTAACAGATAAGAAGGCAGTTGACCTAGATTTGAAAGACCAATCAGGTTAATTCCATCATTGGCCCAGTTGGTCAAATTCACAATCTCATCATCCAGCGTAAAATTGGCACCTGTGTTGCATGCCCAATTAAAGAATGCGTCTTCAACCATGGTCGAACCATTGATAAATTGCACCAACTGCTGATTTCTTTTATAGACATAACCACCAGCCTGCATTCCAACAAGCATGGTATTGTTAAGCTGATTTGAATACACAACCTCACTTTTTGCATATTCAACAGAAACCTGTTGTGCACTTTCCGCACTTTCTCCGTTGGCAGCAATTACTCGGATGGCCCCTGTACCAGCAACGGTATTGCTGTAAAGCGTGGCCGAAGGAACATACATCTCAATTTGCGTATCAGCCCAACTCAAATAATGTGGGCCAGCCAGAAGGCTCACGAAGCTTTGCCCACCGTCATCGGCATTATGAAATGCAACATATCCATCTCCTTGTTGATTCCCAAACCCTTGTCCAACTATGGTCAGAACAGTTTGGGTTCCTGCCGTAACCTCAAGTGGATATACAGATGCGATTTCTAGAATTGACCTACTTGTTTCCGACAAATTTGCGTGAAGAATATTGGTTGGAATCCTTCTTAGTTCGATGGTTTGTATTCCTGTTGAACGGGAAATAGTTTCATACAATGCTTCGCGATGCGCTGCATTTTTCAATCCGTAAACCGTTCCGCTTTTTTCATCCACAGGATAAAATGCGGAAGCCAAAGATGTCAATGACCGTTGTGAATCGTCAGCCAAAACCAACACACCATAATCTCCAACTTGCATTTGGGCACTTGGCGTGACGATTTGCATCAGTTCGCCAACTACGCCACCTTCAGTCACAACATCAAGCGCAAAGCCTACATCGCCCTTAAAAACGCGGTAAACATCAATACCGTTTGATGTATAAATATTACCATCCATTCCAATAAAAGACTGTTGGCTTACTACTTTTCCTTCAATGATTTTGTTGGCAGAATTAAGTTGCAGATTGAACGCATTTGGAAGGTTCAAGCATTGCGCCCAAACTTCAACCCCAAAAAACAGGGACATCAGCAATACAAACGCATACTTTTGAAACTTCAACAGGGTAGGTTTAATGATCCGTCAATGGATGTTTAATCTACCGATAAGACAGACTGCCTGTTACGAGTTTTACTTAGTTTTAGACCAATAGGAACATCTACCCGATGAATAGAGTTTAACATGACACAAGTAACCAAGTCGTTTGTCGAAGTTCCCAGAACTGGCCGTTATTTCAGCCTAAATTCTGTACATCCCACGACAAAAAACATCTGGATTGTCTTTCACGGCTACGGACAGCTGGCAGAATACTTCATCAAACACTTTGAAGAACTGGATGCCGAGGAGAATTTTATCCTAGCTCCGGAAGGTCTTTCGAGGTTCTATGTTGATGGTTTGGTGGGGCGCGTGGGAGCCAGTTGGATGACTAAGGAAGACCGTGAAGAAGAGATCAAAGATCAATCAACTTATATCAACGCAGTGCTAGAAGATGCCGGGGTTGACCCTTCGGATAATGCATATCGTTTTATCGTTCTTGGCTTTTCGCAAGGTACGGCAACGGCTGTCCGGTGGTTTGCGAACAACGGAATCCGTCCAGCGCAATTAGTTCTTTGGGCAGGTTCATTTCCGCATGATGTGAATGCAATAGAACAATCCGAAATCTTCCATAATCTTCCCGTTCATTTCGTTTATGGCGATGAAGATCAGTTCTTGAAGGATGTGAATATTGCAGAGAAAACGGCCGAGTTTGAAAACATGGGAATGAAACTCACCCTTTGGCCATTTGCAGGAAAACACGTGATGGACAGTACCGTTCTTGCAAAGATTGCGGCCAGCTTTTAGATTGATATTCAACGCTTTCTTTGAAACACGCACGATGCAAAAGATGTCCTTGAAATTTCTTGACTATGATTAATCCAACTGAAACCATTTAGACCTAGTTTTCACAAAAAATTCCCGTGGGCATAGACGCGTACATTCTGATTGCAACGATAATCCTTGCGCTTTTCCTGTTTGTAACAGAAAAGGTCTCTATTGATTTGACCGCCATACTCATCGCAGTAATACTGATGGTAACTGGGGTTGTTACTGTGCCTGAAGGGCTTTCAGGTTTTAGCAATCAGGCCTCTATCACCATTTTGGCCCTTCTCATTCTCAGTGCCGGGCTGGAAGAAACGGGGCTGCTGAAACGTGTGGCCCA
>Ga0105055_10009959_pt1 | contig 12012 bp, 13 predicted proteins | sample BON03_FD_78090 | JGI IMG/M metagenome (GOLD analysis project Ga0105055, IMG submission 78090) | Freshwater microbial communities from Lake Bonney liftoff mats and glacier meltwater in Antarctica - BON-03 | ecosystem: Environmental > Aquatic > Freshwater > Ice > Glacier meltwater | place: Lake...
CCATTTCAATTCCAAAACAATTTATTAGAAACAACGTACATCAACACATGTAACATAATTGTCACAAATACTAGACTTATTTCTGTTCTTTTTCGTTTGCACGCCGCTTCTTCACGCCTCCTCCTAAACCTCTGGCACAGTAACGGTCCTGAGCCAAAGGTCCACTTTTTCCTGCTGGAGTAGAAGTCACGTTTAAGTCCTGTCTCCTGTCCATGATGATCACCCACTTCTTCGACACACCATATTCCTTCAACAGTAACGTGTGCACAATCGCTTCCGTTGACATAATCCGAGTCTCGGCCGGCGTGACCGTGACGGTGGAGAGCAAACAACAAACGTGGACAAAACAGAGTCTCCTTCAAAGGCATTCATGTGTTGGGTGTCCAATCAAAAGTGACCAAGCAATCAGATCACTATGGGGGGGAGGACACGTCAGAGCGCGTGGTTTGACGCTGTGACGACACCGTTGACAAGAAGCGAGTGAATTCTTCTGTACTCAAACACCTCTTTTTGGAGAGAGTTGAGCAACCAAAAATATCGCCAAAAACCCCCGGCAATGCTCTCTCCAACGCACTATTAATTTCATGTATTCAAAATTTCGCGGCTGACGCCGCAAAAACAAACCCCGCTCCGCGCGGTTTTAATTAATTTATTAATTCGAATTAATTCGGGGCGAAAGATTCTGAGATCTTGTTTTATTCACTGCAAGAGCCAAACACACACACTAGGTTCAGGTGATAATTCCCGGGCGATTGGAGGCCTCGTATCGAATCTCTCTCACCATCGGGTGAATAAGCAAGGCATTTGTGGTATAGGGGATTTTGGATATAGGTGATTTTCGGTGGATGATTTTTTGCGAGTTATCATATACTTACTCATGAATCGTTATTTTCTCAATACTCAGCTTCTTGGGTATTTTCATTATCATAGCACCCCATTTCATAAGACATTCCAATTTTTAATGTAGGTCCTTGAAAATTATGTAATCTAATTCTCCTCCCCACTTGCGACTGTCAGAGTTGGGCTCATACTGCTGTTTCTCGCCCCAAATTTCATCACTGTTGCATTCACCACATATGCCTCGCAACCCAATCCCGAAAGTGATTAAGATGTGTGGTGATAACCAAAAGCCCACCCACGCGCCTGGTCTCGCAAGGTACTACGCGTTGGGTTCTCTACTACACCCGTCATGTGTGGTTGGAAGCATTGCCACGTGACAGTTCGTAGATTACGCCTTAGTCCGTTTTGTAACGATATAAGACTAAAGAACCACAGTTAGACAGTTGTGTACTTTAAGAGTTGTACTCTAGGAGTTGTATGCAATCGCGGGTCTCGAATTTGGCAATTGCCTCACAATAATCTTGTATCTTTTCAGATTTCACGTAGGCCAGTGTGTATGAATGTATTTTAACATTTTGGTTGACCGGATAGGCGCAAATTTTTGTATGTTATGTGCCAGAAGTTTGCGTGTTGCAAGCGTTCGGAGTTCTGGTTGCTATTTGTGTTGTACAGTCTATCCCTGTGTCCGTTCGTGTGTATGTTCAGTTGTCCCATGTATGAACATTGCTTTTGTTACTGCTCATAAAGAAAAAAAGTAATAGCTGTGTTTGGAACTCTCAAGGCGCAGTCTTTTATTCTCATCGAAGTGAGTGACTGTGGTTTGCTGATTGTCGTCACATCATCTATTTTTCTCAAGAGAACAGACATTTTAAAAAGAAAAAGGGTAATTAGCCCAGACCATCAAAACCCGCAGCCCAGCATATATATAGACAAATGTACTCTGTATGTATATGTATACATGTATGTCTATGAATAGGTATGCATATACATGTATATACACACGCATGTGCGTGTACATATACACTCGTGTAAGTGCATTTTGTTTATTTGTACTGAACAATCTCTCTACTACATGCGTGTGTATCACAAATTGTTTTTTAATACTTACATGTGTGCGTATGAAGGGATTCGGAAGTGGGATTTTTTTGTACTTTGCTCATGGTTGAAACTTGTTGCTGGCGTGGGAGGCTATGTTTTGGCAGGGGTAGAGATAGGAGGTTTGTCTTGTATATTTCTCTATTCTTGCGGGTGTTCAAGTGGTGGGTGGGTGTGTGCTTATATACGCGCGTACACACACACACACTACTTGGATACTTGATGTGAGCCCAGGTGTAGGACGGACACCTGGAGAGCCGGAAGAATCCAGATCGACTAAAGCGCAGTATACATGTAGACCGTATAGGTGTACATATACACATGTACATATACACGCATACATGCACACACATGTATATGCACACTTATACACAGATAGAAAATGTCAACAAAGATGCCTCAACGCGTCAAGCCATATCATAGACGCACATACGTATCCATATACACATGCATGCATATGCATATATATATGCACATACATTTATGTGCACATCCTGCAGCGAGTGTGTCGCAGATGTGTAGGTAATATCAAAAAACACGTTAGTAACGTATACAACTGCACATGCACTGGTGCCAAGAACACCTGTCCCAAAGTGCACGCAACACTCACTGTAAGAAAATGCACATATAGATATACATACACACATATGCATACGCATAAATATGCACACAAACGCAAATGTGCATCCATGACACCGGCTAACACGCCGTAACACAGCTCCTGAGACTCACAATCTATGTACAAATATGCATACACATATATATGCACACGTATATACATGTAAAGGTATACATATATACATATACACATGCATCTACAACATATATACATGTCTGTATACATACATACATACATTGTTTGATCGAGTGTGGCTTTTATTACGTGAAACAGTAATTTAGTACCCTTGCTTGAGGATCCATGTAATTCAAATCCATGTAGATCTGAGTTCTTGATGTTTGATTTTTTTTTGCCGGAATCGAACCGACAACCTCAGGATTGACAGTCTCACGCTCTGACCAACTAAGCTAGCTATACATCGTCTCGGATGTATATACACACAATACACATATATATACACACACAAATACAACATGTACATTTGCACGCACGCACGCATGCCTGGAACAACAGCGCGGCAGCGACTGTGCAAGGAGCTGATGCAGACACCAGAAGCTGTGCACGTCTCTTTCGTCCCACGCAATCAACTACATTTAGCACCTCCAAGGCTAGGACTTCATTATGACCACTTCCTGAGACCCAAATACCCCTCAACCCTCAATCCCCTCTTCCCAACATACCCCAGAACAATTCACGGAACACGGCGAGGGCAGTTTTACTGTTCCACACTGGTGCAAAATCAGAGTACACAACTTTGAAGAAGTTCCGTGTAGCTCCACAATGGTTCCTTGTGTAGTTGTAAAAAGATAAGAGGGAAAGCAGTGGTGCAGCAGAGCCTCAGTAAGTGAGCACGCAGGATGCTGATCCCGAGCATGCACAATGTGACTGTTCGCGAGAAACAAAAGGTCAGCGAAGAACAGCCAAACCCATTAGCAGCCCATCACAACATCATGACAGCGCACTACCCAGACAACACTTTCATGTGCACTGGTGCAGAGCCAATCCACCCGGTCCATGGCCGGCTCATGCTGCTGGCCACAGAGACAGTGCTCCAAATCAGAATCACATTTCTGCCATTTTGGTGCCGTTTTTCATGTCAGTTTAGTTGCTCTGAGCTTCTGTGAGTTCATGTGCCACGGATTGTATGGTTCACATTTGTTACTTTATGTGTCTCTGATATCCCATGGTCGTCGGTTACCGAGGTCAGTCTCTGCATGATTGGAGAGAGAGTGGTGTGCATTCCCATTGGGGGTGCAGGTGCTGTTTCCGTGGTTCAATAAAGCTTATTTTCTTCAGGAATACACCAACCATCCGTTGAAATACTTAGTACATACAAAAAAGACAGGAAGAAGTTGGGACACATCCAATACCACGGTTACTGCTCAGCACTCCAACTCGAGCACACAGCAATGATGATCATTGCTTCTATTACTATAAATAGTGGTTTAGTACCCTTGATTGAGGGTCTATGCATTCAAATTTATGATTTTAGATTTGAGATCATCGGTGGTCGGCGTTTACATCTTGTGCTTTTCTTTGTCGAAAGAAAAAATATGTTGAAGAAAAAAGCAGTTAGTACAAGATCTCATCCCGCCTCCTAGCATTTACATGCACATGTGTACTTTGTACACATATACAAATACATACATGCCGAGATTGAGTCCATCTGGATTCTTCATGCCCTCCAGGTGTCTCATCCCGACCCCTGGGCTCACGTCCGAGTACCCCATATGTGCAGTGTGTACGTGTGTGTGCGTACACACACGCTTACACCCACATACACTTCCACCCGCGTTAAAGAAAGAGAAGACACAGACAACGCCCCCATATCTCCTTCTGTCAAAAACAAATCCCCACGCCAAGCAACAAGTGCCCTTATAGACTTGCTGAACCCCCAAACCCTCGTTCACCAACGCTGAATGAACAAACTGCACATACATGAGCGCATATGCACACCCTGTAGCGAGCATGTACGCAAATGTGTACGCTGATGTTCACAACACCTGTTTAACGTACACACTTGCACAAGCATGGTGCTCACAACACCTGTTTAAATGTGCCACATTCCCCGCAAAAAATACACATGCATCCGTGCATGCGCTCCTATGCAACGGTGCAGAAACTTCGTTGCCATGGAAGCTATTGCGAACTTATCTTGAGTCTTGCGCGAGCATCGTGCAGGCTGTCGTTTGCCGCCCGCCCTGCTATGGTCTCGACGAAATCAGTCGCCCGACGCTTTTTGCTCAAGAAATCCGTCCAACTCCACGCTAGCTCATGACGCAGTCGCCGCTGCGGTGTCGCACCAGGATCATTTAATCATCCGCGTTGGTGCAGGCCTCATCTGGCTTGTCAATGGTTCGCACACGAAGCTTGGCCACGGAGCTCATCCATCAAAGAATTCTAATTTTGCAATTTTTCGCGCGAGTTTTTCATTACACCATATAATATGGACAGAACTGAATGTAAAATTGCTCAACTGAGCTAGAAAATAAGACGGAAATACGGTGGCACTTCCTTTCTACCCTCAGTCCAGAGACGCATGATGAACAGAGTTTCTACAAAATCCTCGAATACATTGAACTGTTCGAACTCTGCCCTTGAGAAGCAGGATAAAAAATTCTAAACTACATAAGAATATCGAAGAATTCCACAAAGTATACGGATTCGACCTAGATGATAAAGTAATGCTGACTTTTCTCACTAGACAACCTGCCGGCCTAGCCTTCGACCTAGAAAACAAATAATGCGTGTTCTAGAATTAATTAGGGTCATGGACACAACCAAAGGCTAGGCAACAAAAAAGGAAGCGAAAAAAGACGAGAGATGCTGCACTTACTTAGTGTTCATAAACCATCTAAGGCTACGCAGAAGAAAGAAGAATGGCTTGGAAGCCTATCCAATAAACTTCACTGTATGAGTACGAGGCTGTTTACGTACAAACCAATTCATGACCATGCTCAAATCTGTTGGAGTCAAGAATAAGAACACCAGAGAGGTCATCCGGGATCAAACACTCCCAGACACCCTTCCCGTGTCTGACGTGATCCTCAAATTCTTCTTTGCTGCACTGAACACTAATCTTGACTGGGCGAAATATTCACTACCTAAAGAATTGTTCAACAAAAGCATGGAAGAAGTGATAAACTAACCATCGACCACACAGTCAAAGCGATACACCAACCATCGACCACCTAGTCATAGGGTAGTTCGTGACCGGACTGTCTAGCTACCACCTGGTTAGGGGAGTTCGCGTACACTTTGTACGTGAAAACCCAATTACTAATAAGGGTGTCATAAGGGTGGACCTGACAAAATCAACGAGATCTTGGGTTCGAAACGTGAAGATCGATTTTCGACCTGTTTTTTTGATCAGGTACGAAAAACTTGTCTGGTTTGTTTTTCATACCTACTTCGCCTAGCAATTTCTGTAAGAACCTGCGGGACTGTGCGAAAGTCCCCGCAGAAGTGTCAGAAGATAGCCGGGTGCTGAGAGTGCGCTGTTTATTGTTCCCGACCTCCGATCACCTCGACTGCTTATCACCTCTGGAATGAACCAATTTAGACAATATCATGAGTCAACCATGGTCTGACGCAACTTGCATCTGTACCACCATTTCATGTTCTTACTCCCGCTTTGTCACGCTCTTTTGTTCTGAAAAAACAACTCGAAGTGCTGAAGATGGTAGTACGGGGGCAAGTTGCGTCAGGCCATGGTTGACTCGTGATAATGTCTAAACCGGTTCGTTCCGGAGGGGATAAGCCAGGTTTTGAAGCAATCGCAGGTCAGGAATCATGAAGGGCGCACTCTTAAACTGGCTATTTTTTGGCGCTTTCTTCTTTCTGTCTTGAGTGGCGAAGACCTAACCCATTATTTAGGACCCACGAGACTGGCTCGGAATGTGGCCCACCAGGAGTCTAGGAGGTCCTGCTGTAAGTGAATTTCGAAGTTGATAGCTTCTCCAAATTGGTCCGTTATCCGTCCACACGGTTTTTGAAGTCATGTATTAGACACACTCGGTTCGCACCATGTGTAGCCAAAGAAACGTACTCAGTTGGGAAGGAGTCATGATGGCTGAAAGTCATCAATCTTGAGTCGTGGGCGGTGGAGGGACTTGCATACCTCGGGACCCGTCACGCTCTTTTGGTCTGAAAGACAAGACGTTTGGGCCATCCGGGCCGGCCCGGGCCGGTTTATTTTTTTGGGTTGGGTACCAAAAAACCTTCTTGTTTTTTTCCTTTTTTGCTCAGCTTCCATCCGCTCACTCCAAGTCTCAGGCTCCAAGTGAAGTTTTATCAATGTTCTCAGTGGGACGAATTTTGAGATCATCCCCACGAACAACATTTGTGTGCTCACCACCTGTGAGCAGGATCATTTCATTTTTTTCCACGTGCTCACTGCCAGTGCTCCTTCCGTGGCAGGCCAGACGGACCGGCAATGTTGGAAGCGAAGCAGCCAATCCCATGGTATCAAGACCGGGCAGGCTATGCACCTCTGAGATCCCGAAGCCGCTGCCGGTGAGCTTGGTGATTACGCCTCTTCGCCATCATCTGCCTCCATTGCCTTCCGAGATTGGCGAGCTTAGGCAAAATTTGTACTAATTTTGGGAACTTGGCTCAACGTTTGTACCTTGAAATTTCGTCATTTTGTGCCCGATCTCGAGGTCTGGTACTAAACCTCAAAGTCTCCCCCACCTAGTGCAATGTGTCTCCAAATCCAATATCAGTACCAAAGAAAGGGAGGGGGGGGGGCTGAAAACGCCTACAGCGCCAATGGCTACACGAATGCGCAGCCAGCGCTCAGGCTGACTCACGGTGGCTCACAACTACGCCACCCTCAGCACGAAGGGAACCAAGGTCTGGTCCACAAACACTCAGTAAACATATATGTATATGTGTTTATTTACATACATGTGCGTGAGCACGTACACACACACATGCATGTTTTCTTTGAGTGGATATGTGCTCACACACATACCTGTGCCCATCCTCGCGAACATACTACACGCACACACACACACGCATACACACACACCGTCTCACACGTCACACATACACGCCACACGATTGTCGTGGGCACTTCTTCTGAAAAACGTGAGGTTGACTCACTTCACTACGAAAAATAGTCAGTGCATTTGTTTAGTTTAGAAATCCCTTGTCTCCTTGCATGTTTGTTAGTTTAGTGTAGGTTTGCTCTGTCACAGTCGACCCCCCGACTTTTTGTCTCGTCACTATTTTTAAGATTATCTGGATATCAGTTCATGGCGAAAGTTGAGAAAGGATTCTACTGCTCTGTTTCCTATTCCGCTTGGGAAAGCATTTTGAGATGAACGTGCCCATTTTACTACGTGAAAATTGGGTCTCAGAAATATCTCCAAGTATCTGGGGAGTCACAAAAAGAATTCGACAATCTGGAAAGAACCTGCATTGTGCATGTTTTGTCAGTTATCCACGATAATCAAGGGGAGGGAGGGATCAGATCAAGAAAGTGCTAGTGATGGAAAGATTGCCCTGGTGCATGCGATTGTATATATAGTATGTCATGATTACATAGATACATGTATATATCTATTCGTAGTCCATCTCGACATCATCTTGCTCGTTGTAAGCGACGGAGATGACAGTACCAAAGGTTGGAAATCTTTGTTTGAGAATCCGGGGGTAATTGAGGTTCATGAACTTCAAGAGTCATGAAGTTTTTGTTCTTTCTGAGAACCACATTCTTTGTCCCACCAAATCGTCCGACATGTCTCTGACCTCGCGAGGAAAAATCGAGTTTATTTTTTTTGGCGGGAAAAAAAATCGGAACTTTCTGATTTTTTTTTACTTTTTGTCCCCCCAGGGTGGACAAACAAAGCAACACACGCACTACGTGACTACGTGGGTACTGGGACTCCCTATTAGAGACTGCTAACAATTGCGTCCACACGCGTCCACATGAGCGCAATAAATGTGACAAAAAAGATTCTATTCGAGCGTTTGTGTTTACTTCCAGGAATGGGCACATTTGGCCCTGAGTTCATTCCCTATGCACCCACAACTAAGACTGTTCGCTTTACAACTATTTCTCGATTTCCATGCAATTTTTTTACCCAGAATAGGCCCTGATTTTTTTTGGTCATCACGATTTACCAAGTGTTCTGGCCGAGCCTCGGGAAGGGCCATGCATAAAGTCCACGGACAACCCACGGACCGTGTTGGTTGAGCCATCATCCCCTCGGGCAGGCCTGACTTAGGGTTGTGCTGAGTCTTATCACGATGGATCATCTCACAGTCAGCGGAAGCATCCAGCGTGAACGGAAAAACACAACATTTTTTGGATTTCAGGCGCATTCTGCGCCGCCAGAGATGACACGCAAAGTTCGAGTGCGCCCAGCAGTTTGCAGCCTGACGACTCGAGAGGGAGCCTTGGCTGTCTTTACAGATTCGAGCTACCTTTCCAGTCTCAATGCCCTCGACGTTGAGCTGGACAACGCGCCAGTTGCTGTGTGCATCTATTCTGAGGCTGATCCGGACCCCGCCGAGCTAAACGGCGAATGCATCTCTTCCAAGTCTCATCCGAGTCTCGAAGGGCTCGCAGACGCGGCGACCGTTTCATCTACTAGCCCCACTGTCGTCGAGGACCGTATTTCAGGCTCGCCCAGGCCATTGTCCTCCACTCCACTGTGGCGCTGTCAGGAAGACAGACAGCTTGTACTGCATGAGCTTGGCTTCTGCGTGAAAAAGAAGAGGCGACCCAATGGTCCGCTGCCTAAGTAACAGCCATTATTGGCCCGAGAGACGATGAAGTTGTTATTCATGAAGCGCTACAGCAGAAATACAAGACAGTGGTGGGAGGAACAGAGGAGAGAGTCTTCTAGTGCACTGTCATGACCAGGGGCTCATACACTGGATCGCTTTAGCTCGGGATCGCCAAATTTTGTTGCAATGAATGAAAGTCCTTGCTAGGGGGGTTCTGATCATATTTGCCGCCTGCACTACAAGCATAGCTTGAATCTGGAAGTTGCATGGTTGTTTGCAGGGTAAATTGTGCTCCCCACTACGAGCACATTTTCCTGGGTGGTTGTTATGAAAAGACAATCCGATGCACCCTCATGGAGGTGATCCAAAGGAAAAGAAAACAGAAAGATAGAAACAGATAAAAAGACAGATAGACTGAAAGTCAGACAGACTGACTGACAGATAGATAAACAAAGCAAGACAGACTGACACATTCAGACATGCACACACAGACAATGAGCAAGCCCTTACGAGAAAAACTGTCCGTTTGAGTCGACCTTTTCGAGTCAATCGAGCTTCCAGCAAAGCTACTACCCAGACTATTTCTTATGAAGTATTAAAAGCAACATCACTAAGACAGAGAGAGACTTTTAATATTACATCATTCAGAATCAATGCCACAATTCATGTTCATTCATGTTGGTTTAATGTTTTGACATGCTGGCGGGTCGTAATCAAACCAGATTGATTTTGGGTTGAATGATTTGTTTTATTATCCATAACGCGATAACATCGCGAGTGAACGACATTGTCATGTTCCCACTGATATATTGTATGTTTACATATAAGTCACAAATACGGTAAATATACATTTATATACATACATATACATGTGTATGTACATGTACGTACATATGTTTGTGTTGGTTTGCTTGATTCAAACCGAGGATGTGGAAGATTGGGCCTGGGACCTCACGTTGCCTGGGAACCCGTGAATATATGCAAATATATATATATCAAATATATTATACACACACATAAATACATACATACATCCTCAGGAGAGAGCTTGGAGGCGCAATAGAAGGCGAGAGAGCCGCGCGTATGCCGCGATCTGTGTGTTGCCGTGCGTTGCAGTGCGTTGCAATATGTTGCAGTGTGTTGCAGTGTGTTACAGTGTGTTCAGTGCGCTACAGTGCGAGAGAGCTGTGTATATGCCAAAATCTGTGTGCATGTAAGCGTAAATACATGTATGTGCGTGAGCAAATGTGCATGTATGCGTGTGTGCACGCATGTGTTTACTTGTGCAGGTATGGATGTGGATATTCATACATTTTTGGTATGTATGTTTATATGGACGTATGTTTGTGTGTATGTTTGTATGTACGTATGTGTGTATATATGTACATATATACGTATGCACGCGTGTATGTATATGCATGTGTATGTATGTTTGTACACATGTATACATGAATGTACATCTACCGTTTATCCAGAATGTGCGTATGCGTGTCAAAAGCAAAGTATGCGTGTGTGTGCATGTACTGTTCTGCGTGTGTGCATGTACTCTGCACAAGAGATAATGTCGTGCACGTTTACGTGCACACACACGCCGCCCCAGACGCTTTTTGGTAGTGGGAGTTCAACGCCTATGCCCCACTTTTGTTTGATTTGTACCTTTCACTCCGAATTGAACAACATGTTGGATTTAGAAGACACGGGTGGTTCTTTTGTACACTCATGTCAAAAGAGACCGTGCGGAAGCTGCAGGGTCAAAACCCGCCGATAACTAGTAGATGATCACGCACATACATGTACTCTGCACACTCTATCATCATACTCTATCATCACACTCCATCACGTGTAATGTAGTGTGCGTGTGTGTGGGTGTGCATGTATTGTGTGTGCGTGTATGTATTCTGCACTATAGGTAATGTCGTGTGCGTAATGCGTGTACGTACACACACACACATATGTATTCTGCACAACAGGTAATGTATTGTGCGTATGTGTGCACGCACACCGAATACATGAATTATCCACAAAAGGTAATTTATTGTGCATATGCGTGTATGTGCATGTATGCTGCGTGTGTCTGTGTATTCTACACAGCAGGTAATGTACTGTGTGTTACACACTACATAGGTGGGAGTGGGAGGGTGGGAGGATGACCTGTTCGTAGGACAGTTTGTTGCAGTGTGGTGCAGTGTGGTGCAGTGTGGTGCAGTGTGGTGCAGTGTGGTGCAGTGTGGTGCAGTGTGGTGCAGTGTGTTGCAATGTGTTGCAGTGTGTTGCAATGTGTTGCAGTGCGAGAGAGGATAACCTATTCCACCTATGGGAAAGTGTGTTGCAATGTTTTGAATTGTGTTGCAGTGTGAGAGAGCAAGCCCTGTTACATACTAGTCTCTAGTAGGACAGTGTGTTGCAGTGTGTTGCAGGGTGTTGCAGTGTGGTGCAGTGTGTGCAGTGTGTTGCAATGTGGTGCAGTGTGTTGCAGTGTGTTCAAGTGTGTTGCAGTGTGTTGCAGTGTGTTGCCGTGTGTTGCAGTGTGTTGCAGTGTACTGCAGTGTGTTGCAGTGTGTTGCAGTGTGTTGCAATGCGAGAGAGCAAGACCTGTCAAACACTAGTCTCCTGTAGGACAGTGTGTTGCAGTGTGTTGCAGTGTGTTGCAGTGTGTTGCAGTGTGTTGCAGTGTGTTGCAGTGTGTTGCAGTGTGTTGCAGTATGTTGCAGTATGTTGCA
>Ga0105055_10009960_pt1 | contig 12012 bp, 6 predicted proteins | sample BON03_FD_78090 | JGI IMG/M metagenome (GOLD analysis project Ga0105055, IMG submission 78090) | Freshwater microbial communities from Lake Bonney liftoff mats and glacier meltwater in Antarctica - BON-03 | ecosystem: Environmental > Aquatic > Freshwater > Ice > Glacier meltwater | place: Lake...
ATCATCGCCGAACCGGCGCTCGCCGCCCTGCTGGAAGAATGCGAACAGGCCAACGGCGGCGTGCCGATCACCTTTTTCGAGATCACGACAGCGGCGGCCTTTCTGGGCTTCTCCCGCACGCCTGCCGACATCCTGCTGATGGAGACGGGCCTGGGCGGGCGCCTGGACGCCACCAACATGATCGACAAACCACTGGTCACGATCATCACCCCGGTCAGCCTCGACCATCAGCAGTTCCTGGGCGATACCCTGGGCCTGATCGCCGGCGAGAAGGCCGGCATCCTCAAACCCGGCGTCACCGGTGTCATCGGTCCGCAGCCGGCCGAGGCGCTCGCCGCCATCGAACGCCGGGCGGGCGAGATCGATGCGCCGCTGCTGGTCGCGGGCCGCGACTTCGCGGTCGAGCGCGTCGATGGCGACGGTTTCGTCCTGCGTGACGGCGACCGCAGATCGACCTTCCCGCGTCCCGCCCTGGTCGGCGCCCACCAGCCGTTCAACGCCGCCAGTGCCATCGTGGCCCTGCGCCGCCTGCAGGGTTTCACAGTCGATGACGCGGCCATTGCGCGCGGTCTGGCCAGCGCACGCTGGCCGGCACGCCTGCAGAAGATCGCAAGCGGCGCGCTGAAGGATCGGGCAGGCCCCGATGTCGAACTCTGGCTAGACGGCGGCCACAACCCTTCTGCAGGTGAAGTGCTGGCCGACATGGCGCGGACCTGGGACGATCGTCCGCTCGATCTCATCGTCGGCATGATGAACACCAAGGACCCGGTCGGCTTCGTGCGCCCGCTCGCCCCGCTGGTGCGCCGCGCCCGCGCCGTCTCGATCCCGGGCGAAAAGAACACGCTGCCTGCCGACGCGACGCTCAAGGTGCTGCGTGAAGCCGGCGTCGAAGCCGCCGAAGCCGCCTCGGTCGGGGCCGCACTGGACGCACTCAAGGCCGCCGGCAGCGGTCCCGCCCGCGTCCTGATCTGCGGCTCGCTCTACCTCGCCGGCCGGGTACTCGAAGAGAACGGCTGAGGATTTCCCGCTCGGCCTCTTCTGGTGCCACCCTGCCAAAACGGCGAGGCTGCCCGGAATCCGAAACGATTCCAGGAAGACGTGCCGAGACCCAGACCGATGCCGTGGCTATCTGAAGCAACTCCGCGATCTCCGCGTCACGGGAGCCCCCCGTCTCTGCGTTTCAGCAGGAAAACACCCATTTGCAGTTGCCCTGGGCATCGCAGATGCAGCGTGCGTCGCTCGACGAGCAACCCAGGGGCGCCAACGGCTTGAGGCCGCAGGCCATGGTGTTGGCGGTGGCCGGTAGCGCTGAGGTCGCGAACAGAACGGCGACCAGAACCAGAACCCTATGCATGACGAATTCTCCTCTCGGGATCGTTCCAGCATGCAGCGATGTTCCGTATTTGTCCAATCAGAGCAATCCGGATCGAACAGGGTACGAATGGTTCCTGAACTTTACAGCATGCGCAGGAAGCGGTCGTATTCCAGTTCGGTGATGTGGTCGTTGAACTCGTGGAATTCGGACCACTTGAGCTTGCTGAAGATGTCCCACCAAAGGGCGCCGAAGTATTCCGGCAGGATGGCGGCGGCATCGAAGGTGCGCAGGGCATCGACCCAGATCGTGGGCAGGCTGGCCGGCACCTGGGTCGCGGCATTGCCGGTGATCGCCGGGCCGGGATCGACCTTGTTGGCCAGGCCGTGGTGGACGCCGGCCAGCACGCTTGCCATCACCAGATAGGGATTGGCATCGGCGCCCGCCGGGCGGTGTTCCAGGCGGCGCGCCTTCGTTTCGCCGCTGGGCACGCGCAGCGCCACGGTGCGGTTGTTGTAGCCCCAGGTCGGCGCCAGTGGCACCCAGCCGGTGGGCGAGATGCGGCGGTAGGAATTGGCGTTGGGGGCATAGATCGGCATCGCCTCGGCCATGGTCGCGGCCAGCCCGCCGATGGCATGGCGCAGCAGTTCGCTGCCGTCGGGCCCGCCGTCGTCGAAGACGTTGCGGCCGGCCTCGTCGAGCAGCGACAGGTGGATGTGGGTGCCGTTGCCCGAAAGGCCGGGGAAGGGGCGCGCCATGAAGGTAGCGACCAGGCCGTGGCGCGCGGCCACGCCCTTGACCGCGCGCTTGAGCAGCACGGCATGGTCGCAGGCCGCGACCGGATCGGTCGTGTGGTGCAGGTTGATCTCGAACTGGGCCGGTGCGTATTCGATCGTGGCGACATCGGCCGGCACGTTCTGGGCCCGGCAACTGTCGATGATCTCGTTGAGTACCGGGGCGAAACCATCAAGTTCGTCCATCAGGTAACATTGCGTGTCGCGCGGGCGCACACCGTTGAAGGGCGCGCGGGCGGCCACCGGGCTGCCGTCGCGGAACTCGGGTTCGGTCAGGTAGAATTCCAGCTCGATGGCGACCATCGGGGTCAGACCCAGTTCGGCCAGGCGCGCGACCTGGGCCGCCACGATATGGCGCACGTCCAGCCACCAGGGCGAGCCGTCGGTGTTGCTCATGGTCATCAGGACCTGGGCCTGGTCGTCCCCCATCCAGGGCACAGGGGCCAGCGTGCCGGGCACGCCATGGCAGGGATAGTCGGGATCGCCGTCGGTCGGCCCCATGCCCGTGCTGTCGACGTTGTTGCCCATCAGGTCGAGCGCATAGGTCGAGCCGGGCAGCCCCAGACCGCCCTTGTAGAGCTTGGAGAGGCCGGAAACGTCCATGCGCTTGCCGCGCAGGATGCCGTTGAGATCGGGAACCATGGCGTCGATCCAGCGGATGCCGGGATGGCGCGCAAGGAAGTCGGCGGCCTCGTCGGTGCCGACGGGCGTGGTCTGCTCGTTCATGGTTCAAATCCCCTCAGCGGCCGGCCTGTGGACAACGCCGGCCGGCAAGGGCGACATGTAACGATTCGCGGTCGATTCGTATAGCCGCCCTCAAAACCAAAGCGGGCCCCGGCTTGCGCCGGGACCCGCCTGACAGGCTGCTGGTGCCGGGCTCAGATCGAGCTGTCGACCCATTCGTAGAGCTTGCTCTTGGGCAGGGCGCCGACTTTCATCGCCGCGACTTCCCCGTCCTTGAACATCATGATCGTGGGAATGCCGCGCACGCCGTATTTCGAAGGCGTCTGCGGGTTGCTGTCGATGTCGACCTTCACGACGCGCACGCGGCCGTCGTAGTCCTTGGCAATGTCCTCGAGCGTCGGTGCAATCTGCTTGCAGGGGCCGCACCACTCCGCCCAGAAATCAACGAGGACAGGGCCTTCCGCCTTGAGTACGTCCTCTTCAAAGGACGCATCGGTGACGTGGCTGATGCTCATGTCCGCTGGTACTCCGGTTGGCTTATCGGCGCGCACGGCAGGATGCCGCGCACGCACGCGTTGATCGAATGTAGGTAGCCCCCCCATGGCCGTCAACCGCGGGTCGCATCCACCGTTGCAGGGCGGAAACGGTCAAGGATGATGTCGGGAATCGTCACATAGGCGGGCGTATCGACCCAAAGCAAGGCGCAGCGCACCGCCCGGCCCGGATAAACCCCGTTGAGCACCTCGCGATAGGCCGAAAGCTGCCGCAAATAGGCTTCCGGCGTGGTTTCGGGTCCATCGCCGGCCATCCGTCCGGTCTTGTAGTCGACGATCAGAACGGCCTCGGGCGTCACCACCAGGCGGTCGACCTGGCCGGCGACCACGGTGTCGCCCAGCCTGCCCACGATCGAGACCTCGGCGGCGCTGCCCGGTCCGAACAGGGCGGCATGGGCGGGATCGTCGAGCAGGGCGAGCAGGGCGTCGGCCAGGGCCGTTGCCGTGGCTGCATCCCAGTCGGGCGCATGGCGGGCGATCAGACGGAGGGCGGCTGCCGGGCGCTGGTCGGGCGTGATCCCGGGCAGCAGTTCCAGCAGGCGATGGACGATGCGCCCGCGACGCAGGCCGGCGCCGTCGTCGCGCCCCAGCGGCGAGGGCGGCGGGGGTGTCTCCCCGCCCAGGCGGGATGGACTGAGCGGTCGGTCGCCCGGGCGCTCGGCGGCCATGGCGCGGCGGAAGGCCGGCGGCAGGCTGATATCGCGCCCGGCTACGGTTGTGCTGGTCGCCGGTGCGGTGATGGGGCGGATCTGGGCCGTGCGCAGGCGTTGGCCCGTACCGCTCCATGTTTCCCCCGGCGCATCGAAGGCGAAGGGTTCGGCCAGCCCCTCCATGCCGGCGGCGATCAGGCTGGTCCAGCCCTTGCCATCCTTGTCCTCGCCCTTGCGCGACGTCGCGACGTAGAGCCGGTCGCTGGCGCGCGTCATGGCGACATAGAGCAGGCGGCGCTCCTCCTGTTCCTGGCGCTTCTTGCGCGCGTCATGGAGCTGGCGGGCCAGCGCCTCGCGGCCATCGGCGCCGCCCGACCACAGGGCGAGTTCACGGGTATCGTCCCACAGCAGGGTGACGCCCTGGCCGGAGGCCGAGCCGATGTCGTCGATCAGGAAGACCACCGGCGCCTGCAACCCCTTGGCGCCATGCACGGTCATGATGCGCACGACGTCGCCGGCGCCCTCGGGCTCGCGCTTGACCTCGGCGCTGCCCGAGCCGAGCCAGGAGAGGAACCCCTCCAGCGAAGGCGGATGTTCAGCCTCGAAACCGAAGGCCAGGTTGAGCAGTTCGTCGAGCGGGTCCTGGGCTTCCAGGCCCAGCCGCCGGATCAGGGCGCGCCGTCCGCTGAAGCTGTCCTGGGTCGCGGCCGGGCGGGTCAGAACGTGGCTCAGGAACTCGACCGGCGCCATCTGGTCGGCAAGGCCTAGCAGTTCACCCAGCCAGCTTCGTGCGCGCCGCCAGGCATCGTTCTCGCCGCTGCGCCGGCGCAGGGTCGCCCACAGCGTCTCGGGCCGGGGCCGGCGTTCGCCGTCATCGCGCCGCCGCGGCCGGTCATGGGCCAGGGCAAACAGCGCGCTGTCGTCGAAATCGACGAAGGGACCCTTCAGCACGGCCGCGAGCGCCACGTCGTCATCGGGCATCAGGCAAAAGCGGCCCAGCGCCATCAGGTCGCGCACGACGACCTGTGCGGTCAGGTCCATGCGGTCGACGCCGGCCACGGGGATGTTGGCCCGGCGCAGTTCGCGCACCAAAGCGGCCACGACATCACTGCGTTTTCTTACCAGGATCATGATGTCGCCGGCGCGGATCGGTGTGCCGCGCGATTCCAGAATCTCGCCGTCATCGCCGACCATCCGGGCGATGCGTCCCGCGATGGCCGCGGCCAGCCGGGTATGGCGGTCGCGCGGCTGGCTGTCCTCCAGCGGGGCGAGCCAGACATCGCGTTCCTCGACCAGCTCGTCCTCGGCCGGGGGCCACAGCTCCACCAGCCCGGCATCTTCGCTGCGGTTGCTGCCGTGTTCGATGCGTCCGCCGTCGAAGGCCACACCCTCGGCGGCATCGGCGCTGGCAAACACCCCATCGACGATCTCGAGCACCGCGGGCACTGAGCGGTAGGAGACGTCGAGCGGTTCCTCCAGCCAGGCGCCGGGGATGGTCTGCACCCTGCCGCGCAGGTGCTGATGCACGGCGCGCAGGGCGTCGAGATCGGCGCCCTGGAAGCTGAAGATCGACTGCTTCTCGTCGCCCACGACAAACAGCGTGCGCACGACTTCGCTGGCGCCTTCGCCGGAAAAGAACTCGCCGGTCAGGGCCAGTACCACGGACCACTGGCTGGGGTTGGTGTCCTGGGCCTCGTCGACCAGGATGTGGTCGATGCCGCCGTCCAGCTTGAACAGCACCCAGGGCGCCATCCCGTCGTGGGCCAGCAGCTCCTGGGCCTTCTCGATCAGGTCGTCGTAGTCCAGCACGGCTCGCTCGTGTTTCAGGCGCCGGAACTCTTCGATCACGGCATGGCCGATGCGCAGCAGCACGGCGGTGCGCGTCAGGGTCTCCATGGCGCGCTGTTTTTCGTCCAGCGCCACCATGCGGTTCTGCTCGCGCAACAGGATCGCCTCGATCTCCGGGTCGACCTTCAGCACGCCTTTGGTCGCCAGGGTTTTCGCCGGCGCGCGCGCCGCCGTCAGGAAGGCGCGCTGGTAGTCGGCCAGGCCGGCGACGCGCTCCGCATGGTCGGCGGCCAGCCAGGCCGCGAGGCGTTCGGCGCGTTCGCCATCGCTCTTGCCGCCCTGGGCCAGACCGGCAACGGCGCGCCGGAGAGCGGATTCGGTGTTGCCGTCGAGCACGCAGGCCGCCGCGGCAATGCTCTCCTCGCTATCCTCGGGCGCCAGGCCCAGGCCAGCGCACAGGGCCGCGATCATGGCGTCGAGCGAGCCGTGGTAGGCGATGGCGCGGCGCAGCCGGCGGGCCGAGGCGCAGACTTCGGCGATCAGCTCGGCGACACGGGCCTCGCCCGCGCGCATGGCCAACGTGTCGAGATCGGCTGCCATGGCCGCGTCCCGGCTTTCGACGATGTGGGTCAGGACCCGCTCGCGCGCGCTGTGGAGCAGTTCGTCGCGGCCGCGCTCCTCGATCAGGGCGAACTGGGGAGGTACCCCGGCTTCCAGCGGAAAACGGCCGAGCAGCGACTGGCAGAAGCTGTGGATGGTGGCGATCTGCAGACCGCCCGGCGCGTCCAGCACCTGGGCAAAGAGGTGGCGGGCGCGGTGGCGCTCGTCCTCGTCGGGGCCGCGGCCCATCAGCGCGGTCAGTTCGCGCTCCAGGGCGGCGTCATCAAGGCCCAGCCAGGCGGCCAGTTCATGGCGCACGCGAATGGCCATTTCCGCCGCCGCCGCCTTCGTGAAGGTCAGGCACAGGATGCGCGAGGGCGCCGTACCGGCCAGCAGCAGGCGCAGCACCCGGTCGGTCAGCACCTTGGTCTTGCCGGTGCCGGCCGAGGCAGCGACCCAGACGGTGCGTTCGGGGTCCGACATGCGCTGCTGCGCTGCGTTGGCGCCCCGTGCACGGGGTGTACGCGGCCCTTCCGGCGGGCCGGGCAGGTCCGGCAGCATGCCCTGGGGATCGTCGCCAGGCGCCAGACGCCACTCCTGCGTGCGTGCGATGTCGGTATAGGCGTCCCACGGCCCGATCGGCGCGCCGCCGGGGTGGTCTAGATAGGGCGTCTCGGCGCGGGCGAAGGCGCCGACCAGACGGGTCAGCCCCGCCCGGGCATCGTCGGCAATGCTGTCGGGCGTGGCATCCTTGCCCTTGGCCGGCTTGCATTCGCCTGCGGGTTCGCCGCCCGAGAGTTTCCAGTGGGCGATCTCGGCAATCTCGGCTGCGGCGATACCCTGGAACCCGCCCGCCTTGACCATGGCGGCCTCCAGGGGAAGCTGCGGCGCTTTGCCCGAGACGATCGCCTTGTCGGTCGGCACGCTGCCGGTCTTGTAGTCGATGATGCGCACACTGCCGTCGTTGGCGATCTCGATGCGGTCGGCCTTGGCGATCAGCGTGAAGGCGGGGATGCCGTCGCCCTCAAGCACCAGCCTGCCGTAGGTTTCGGCGTGGACCATGGCAAGCCCGGTGCGCCGCTGCCGTTCGATATCGACGAACCATGCGGCGATGCGCTCGAAGCGTCGCCACCAGATGGCGCGTACCGCGGGGCGGTCGAGCGGGCCCGAAAGGGCGGCTTCACCGATCGCGATCAGTTCGGCGAGCGGATCCTCGGGCAGGGTCGTGGGGTAACGCCGCACGAAGGTTTCCAGCGCGTCGTGCACGAAGGTGCCGCGGACATTGGCGCTGGCGTCCTCGTCGAGTTCGTCGAGCGGTCGCAGTTCCAGGATGTGACGGGCGTAGATCGCATACGGGTCGGCCAGCCAGGTCTGGACCTGCGTCACCGAGAGCGCCGACGGGCGCGCCACGAGCGGCGGTTTCGGGCGCGGTGCGCGGGCCGGTTCGACGGTGGCGGGGCGGTCGAGCAGGACCTGCCAGTCGCGCCAGCGGGCAGCACTTTCGTAAGGCCGGGTCGCCATGTCCTTGACCGCAAGGAAAGCTTCCAGCCGCACGATCCAGCGCGCCGGCACACAGGGCGCGCCGGCCGCGCGCAGCGGGTGGAGCAGGACGGCATGGGCCGCCGAGGCGGTCTGCATGAAATCATGGGCGGCCTGGCCGATCCGCTGTTCCGGCGAAGCCAGGCCGAACTTCTGGCGCATCGGCCGGCTCATCCAGGGATCGCCCGGCGGCTCGGGCGGCCAGCTACCCTCGACCAGGCCGCCCAGGATGACGCAATCGGCATGCTGCATGCGCGCTTCCAGCGGGCTCCAGATGAAGGCGCGGGGATGGCTGCCGTAACGCGGGCGCACCACCGTGCTGCCCATCAGGGTATCGAGCAGAGCCGGCCAGGCGCGCGGATCGACCATGCCGTAGCCGCCTGCGCTTTCGCCCAGTTCGGTGATGAAACCGTGCAGGGACAGGCCGTCATCGCCGCCCCACAGAGCGGCACCGCCATCGTCCTCGCCGGGGCCGCGGGCCAGCGCGAGGGCCGCCGCGACATGGCGCTCGACCAGATGGGGCAGCGGCGTGCGCTGGCTGGCGGTTTTCAGGAGGAGGGGGGCGAGGGCTTCCTCGAGCCGGTCGACAAAGGCGGCGAGTTCCGCCCCGCCCTGTTCGCTGCCGTCGAGCGCGGCGCGCAGGCCCTCAATCCCCGGCGCCGGTCGCGGACCGCGCAGCACGGCCAGTTCCAGCCGCCGTACGGTCCGGCGGGTGACGCCATTTTCGCCGCCCAGCCGGGTCAGGGGATGTTTGAGCAGGGCCAGCAGCGCGACCGGGGCCAGGCGTTCGCTGGCGGCTACGGCAATCAGGCGCAGGAAGGCGCCATTGCGCGTCAGCGCCAGCGGCACGCCGGCCGAATCGTCGACCGCGATATCCCAGCGCCGCAGTTCCGCCGCGACCCGGCGGGCCAGATCGCGGTCGCGGGTGACCAGGGCCACGGTACGCGCCGGGGTTTCCAGTTCCTCGCGCATGCGCAGCGCGGCGATCTCGGCCTCGACGCGCGGGCTGGCGCAGGCCGCGATCTCCAGGCCGTCCAGTGCCGTGGCGTCGGGCGCGGGCATGGCCGCCCAGCCTGCCGTCGCTTCTGCGGGCAGCAGGGCGGTCGAGAGCAGCTTGCGCCGCGCCGCGCTGCCTTCGGGCAGGTCGGGTCCGGGTGTGAAGGGCCACGGCGTCACGGCGCTGCGCTGGACGTCCAGGCGGTCCAGCAGGGTCTTGAGGGCGTGCTGGGGGTGGCTGGGTTCGACCATCGCCCAGGCGTCCTCGCCCATGTCGATGTCGAGCCCGGGCAGCACCACCGCGCCCTGATCCATGGCGGCGATCCGCGCCAGCAGGCGGGCGGTCGCCGGGATCGTGCCGGTCGACCCCGCAGCGATCACCGGACCGGCGGGCGGCTCGCTCTCCCAGTGTTCGGCCAGCCGGTCCATCAGCAGGCGGCGGCGCTGGGCCGGATCGAGAAACCCCAAACGCTCCAGGGTCTGGGGCCAGTCGGCGATGACGGCGCGCAGGAAGGCCAGCGTGGTCTGCCAGTGGAGCGAGAGTTCGCTGTCCTCGACCAGTCCTTCCAGATCGTCGAAGTCAGCCTCGGCGGTGGCGACCTCGTCGAGGAAAACCGCCAGCGCGTCGGCCAGTTGCGCGGCCTGCTCGTCGCCCATGGTCCCGAGCTGGCCGGAGGCAGCATGGATGCGCCGGGCCAGCGTCAGGCGGCGCAACAGCGGCGGGATCGCCGGCGGCAGGTCAGCCACCAGTTCGGCCTCGGCCAGCCCCGAAAGCGCCAGATCATCCTCGTCGACATCGCCCAGCGGGCGGATTGCGGGCAGGATCAGCGCCTTGCCCTGGGACTGGCGCAGGAAGGCCTCACGCAGGCTGCGTACCGCGCGCCGCGTCGGCACCAGCACCAGCACGCCGGCCAGCGTCTCGGGCGGCCCGCCGTATTGCGCGATCAGGCCTGCGGCCAGGGCATCGACCAGCGAAACGCCCGCGGGAATCGAAAAGACCTTACCCGCCATGATCGGTTCCGCCATTCCGGGCCAGCCATGCCGGTGCGGCGGCCAGATTCTCGGGGGTGTCGACTGTGAACCAGCCGCCGTCATGCACGACGCCGAACAGGCGCCCCCGCGCCGCCGCCTTGTCCCAGAGCAGGTTGAAGCCGAACGGCCCCTCGGGCGCGTCGGTCAACAGGCGGGGATGGACGATCTGCATGCTGGCATAGACCAGCGGCATCGACGGTGCCTCCCGGTCGCGCCACAGGCGGCCGTCGGCTTCACGGAAGAAATCGCCCTTGCCGCGGAAACCGCCGGCGCTTTCGCGCGGCTGCAGCAGCATCAGCACGTCCATGGTGGTGTCGTCCCAGACTGCCGCCATCCGCTCCAGGGCGGGCACCTCGCCCTCCGTGATCAGGACGTCGCCGTTGCAGACCAGGAACGGCGCGTCCCCCAGGTGTACCCGGGCGTTCACCACGCCGCCGCCGGTGTTGAGCAGCATGTTTTCGCGCGACAGCATCAGGCGCGGCGGTGCCGCTCGCTGCGCGACATGGTCGGCGATCCGGTCGGCCAGATGCCAGGCGTTGACCACGACCAGATCGCAGCCGGCCAGCCGGTCGAGCATGCGGTCGAGCAGGGTGGCGCCGGCGATCTCCAGCAGCGGCTTGGGGCAGGTGTCGCTCAACGGGCGCATGCGCTCGCCGCGCCCTGCACACAGCACCATGGCGCGGCGGGGCATCGTCATGCGGCCCGCGTGCGTTTGGCCGGCGGCACCCAGCGGTCGAGCCAGGACGCCAGCGGCGCCGTTGCGGGATGGGCAATGTCGGTAGCGACATGGCCCCAGACCCGATCCATGAAATTCTGGTAGCCCGGTTTGCCGTCGCGTGTCAGCAGACGGCAGAAGACGCCCAGGATGCGAAAGTTGCGCTGGGCTGCGGTCACCGCATAGGCCGCGGCGAAGACATCGGCGTCCTGGTCGGGAAAGGCCGCCAGATAGTGTTGTCGGGCGGCAGCCACGGTTGCCGGCGCCACATCGCGCCGCGCATCCTCCAGCAGCGAAACCAGATCGTAGGTTGCCGGACCCAGCGTGGCGTCCTGAAAGTCGAGCTGGCCGATCTGCCGGAGGCCTTCGCGTTCGGGCAGCCAGAGCAGGTTCTCGGCATGGTAGTCGCGCAGGATCACGACCCGCGGCACGCGGTGCAGCGCCGGCAGCATGGCGCGCCAGGCGGCGGTGAAGTCGTCGCGCCCGGCATCGTCCAGGGCGATTCCGGCCAGAGGTGCGAACCATTCAACGAAGAGGCTGGCCTTGGCGATCATCTCCTCATCGTCATAGGTCTTGAGGCCGTCGGGAGGCGATGCTTGGTGCAGGGCGACCAGGGCATCGACGGCGGCCAGATAGAGCTGCTTCTCGTCGGCACCCTCGGCAATGGCGCGTTTGTAGATGGCATCGCCCAGGTCCTCGAGCAGCAGCAGGCCGGTCGTGGCGTCCTCGGCCAGGATGACGGGCGCGCCCAGGCCGAGGCCGGCCAGATAACGGTCAATGGCGACGAAGGGGCGGATGTCCTCGTGCGGTGGCGGCGCGTCCATCAGCACGGCGTGCCCGCGCGGCCCCTTCAGGCGGTCATAACGCCGGAACGAGGCATCGCCCGCCAGCGGCCGGCGCTCGGCATCGCTCCATCCGGCGTGGTCGAGGAAAGCTGTTATCTCGCGGTCACGGGGATTCATGGCTGGATCCGGCAGCAGCCGTGGGCGCTCAGCGTTGCGATCCGGGCCTCGTCGCCGGAGAAGGCCAAGGTCACGTCCAGCCGGTCGGCGGGCAGCTCGCGGCCCAGCCGGCCGGGCCACTCGATCAGGCAGATGGCGGTTTCCATTGCCTCGTCCAGGCCCAGCTCGCGCAGCTCGGATTCATCTTCGATGCGGTAGAGGTCGACATGCCAGATCTCGTCATCGCCCTCACCGTAGATCTGCACCAGGGTGAAGGTCGGGCTGGTGACCTCGACATCGCCCAGCCGGGCACGGATGAACCCTCGCGCCAGCGCCGTCTTGCCCGCACCCAGATCGCCCGACAGGCAGATCACGTCGCCGGGTTGCGCCAAAGCGGCCAGTTCGGC
>Ga0105055_10009961_pt1 | contig 12010 bp, 4 predicted proteins | sample BON03_FD_78090 | JGI IMG/M metagenome (GOLD analysis project Ga0105055, IMG submission 78090) | Freshwater microbial communities from Lake Bonney liftoff mats and glacier meltwater in Antarctica - BON-03 | ecosystem: Environmental > Aquatic > Freshwater > Ice > Glacier meltwater | place: Lake...
GTCCACACCTTGCGGTAAAAACACATCCTCCAATTGCCTGGTTTGCAACATTAATCCCACGAGGAGCGTCTCGTACAGCACCGCAGTGGCCATAGCAAATCCAGGGTTGGTTTCGTAAACCTCGTCTTGCATGTTCCTAGAACCAAGCCAGGCGAAATAAGGGCCAATGAACCACGGTAGCACAAACAGATAGAACCGCGTGTAGGATCGGGTGGACTGAGGAGTTCGATACTGTTTAATCTGAAAAAGTGCCTCGACTCGTGCTTGCAATATCCACACATACTGATTGATACGGGAAGCTTCGTTGGATGGCATGCCGTGTTTCTTCAGTATTTCCACTTGACGCATTAGTAGCCTCGTCAAGCAACTTACTTGAGAAGCATGTTCTGCTGCGTATTCTCCCATTCGTCGGTGTTTCCGAGCATGGTATGCAAATACGTGAAATCTGCCTGTAGTCGTGACTGGTAGTGAGAGAAGGAGGTGGAGCTCCTTGCACATTGCTAAACAGATGTCGCGAGTGTCCAAGTAAAAGTCTCTTGGAAGGTTCGATCGACCTCCGTACGATTCTTTAGTAATTGGGTTAGGAAAATCCCAAATGCAACAGCCTGCGGTAATATTACAAATAAGAGCCTTGAAATCAGCAAGATAACCAAGTGCAAGATCCCTCCTAATGAATGTCTCATTCATTTGAAAAGTCAGAGGGAATATGATGGCTACAGAGAGTAGGGAGAAACTGATTTTGGAGCTCAAGTATGATCCATCAGCAACAGTATAGTACATATAAAAGGCAGCAGCAGTGGCAGCATTGACCAAATACAAAGCTATTTCCCACGAGGATACGAGTCGTAGGCAGACACTGAAGGCCGAGTACAGATCATCAAGGAAGAGACGCACCGACACAAAAAGAGCAGCAAATCCTTCTTCATCAGGATAATATTTATCCATCTTAATGGACTTGATATGCATCTTATCTCCTGGAATGTTCTCAATCGGCTCTGTGATGTCCATCGTTATCACACTACGAAGCGGTCCCCGACAGTGCTGTCCAGTCGTGCTTAAAAAAAATCGATTTTTGTTGTGTTAAAAAGGTGAACTAAGCAATTGATGGCTTCTATCCGCCATTCGTAGCATTTTAATTAAATGAGATTGTTTGTTTTAAATAATCGATGAGACTGGAACGATGTTTCTTTCAGCCCCAAAATATCTAAACGACTGTCTTCGACGCCTTCTGGATCAAATAGAATCTACTTGCTAGGTTCTCAATTGCCACATGCATTCTATTTACATTTTAATATGGCCCTCCAATTCCTTCTACCTTCATGAATGCATTGATCCACTTCCCAAAGTTCGATCGTGTCACAGGTTCTTTCGACTCCTGCAAAAACGTCGCGCTATTGGGCGACTTGGATATCTTGACTTGCTTCTTCGTAACAACCACTATGGTGCATCCTTGGCCACTTCCAGAAGAAGTCATACTAGCTGCTTTGTTCCGAATCGCTTTAATGGATTTAAATACCAAATCTGCGGACTTTTTCTTATGAAATCTATCGGCACGTCGTTCATTATCACATACAATACTTTTCAAACCCTGAATTTTACTATCTCCAGGGACATCTCCACCTTCGTAAATGCATCGCATGGAGGCAATTATTTCTTCAGTGGACAATTCGAAACAGTGTGAGTTCAAAACTTTCGCGAAATTGATTCGCGGAACATGCTTTTGTTGTAAAGAATGTAACTGCGACCAATTGCTCAAAGAATTTGGGTTACTAGACGACATAGCAAACGCATTAAACATTTTGACTTCCGAATCTGACAGCGTAGACAGATTTGACATAACTGGAATGTTTCCTAACGACTTGGTCATCAAACTATTTCCCGCTTGCAATAAACACTGCTTTTTATCCGTGTGGCTATCTTGTAGTCCTGTGGTTCCCTTCCTTTTCATTGCATAAGCAATATTTATTTGCATGTTGTTTGAAAGATTAGGCTGCAAATTGCTAGAATTGTCCAAATTCACGCTCTGTAAAAGCATCCCTGCTAGCTTAACATCCGTGTTAATATCGTTATTCTGGTGGAAAGTAGGACTATACCGAGTGGTATCAGGATACGGCAGATTGCTGGAATTAACTCTCAACAACATCTTAAACTGATCGAGATCACCTGGATCTGACATGGTGCTATTATTGAAATGATTCAGCGTCTTGCCACCTATTCCGATGTATGGCTGCGATGATTCAGATAGATTGCTCAGTGAATACTGCGGGAGTCCCATCCCTCCGTTGTTAAAATATCCTTCCTGTTTAATCGTGGGCATCATGTAAGGCGGAGGCACCTGATGATGCTGCTGCTGTGTCGGTTGGCTGTACAACGGGTTCGAACCATAAGATTGCATAAATGGAGGTTGCAAAGGCTGGTCCATCAGACCTCCACTCCCTAGACCAAGCTGGTTGTTGTAATAGGCTTGCTGTTGTTGGTACGCTTGTTGTAGTTGTAACGTGGATGTCATATACTTCGCCGATTCGTTTTCTTGGTCCATCCTTCCGGTTGAATTGAATATTGAATTACCTAGTGTGATGATGTCTTCACACCCCCAAATCCATTGTTACAGAGGTACAGTTAAAGATAACTGAACCCTAGTGACTTATCATTTTTCCATTATCATTTTTAAATAACTTCGAAGGGCGGCAATACTGAAGTCTAGTGCTACCAATTATCTACTGTTAACAGTAGCACTTATTCGCACAAAGCCTGGTAGAGTTGAGGACGAAAAAGAAGATGAGTTGAGTTTTTTTACTTTTTTATTCGACCAAAATGACGATTGTAATGGGTATCTAGAAACTGAATTCAAGAACGTTTTGAAAACATCAATTGCTAAATTTCTTAATAGGTTTATAAGAAGCGAATGAACCAGTATTGTATGTTATTAATGACAAAAGAGATTATGATTTGAAACCACTAAATTAGTCATCAGGAAATCCAGCCCTTCTAATTTTGAACCGACCGGTATATAAAAAATGATATTTGGAACAATAAGCACCGAGTATACACGGGTTCTCCATGCGAATTGATCCATGCAATACACGAGCATTGACCAAGAGATTGATTCATTATAATTAATATTTGATAAGATCACAAATAAAAGGTTTACCTCTCTTCCAAGGGGGAAAGGAGCCATTCATACAGAATTTTGATTTCCAATAGTTAAAATTGATGAATGAAGCCTGCGTGTATATCTGCTGAATGTGGCGCCATTTCGGCCATTTCTTTCGTCCAGGATTGTCAGGTTCCTGAAATTTTTGAATTCATTTTTAACTTTCTTGGTCCGAACAAAGAACCACACACGAACCAATGCTCAATGTATCCATTTTGTTCAGGACATACACTGAGTCTACTAATAATAGTATCTGGTCGTCCGCGCATTAAAACATCACTAATTTAACGAACATTCCCAGCAATTGGTCGTTAATTTGGAATCGTCTCTTCGTCATATAACAATAATCTCATTTGCAGATTGAGTAGCTTGCTTCGCTACTTCGCGCTCTCTTATTGTGTGTACTTTTTAAACTAATCTACTGGCGCCAACTCGATGGAAGATCCTGATGAAGTGGAAATTGGATTCGGTGGCGAGAAAATTGTGTTCAATGCAGTAGCCTTAAAATGTCTGTCTAGAAGTAATGTCATCAGGACAATTTGCATGAAGATTCTTCGCTTTAGCGTGAGATTGAGGTCAACTAATATTCCGGTATTTGACACGCTAGTTCTAATGGCTATTCTTTCTAATTCTATATCGATGGCTTTCTTTGATCCAGTTGCCGCCGTGTACCAAGTAAACAGTTCTGAGAACAATACACTAGAAGACTTAGAATGGGGGTTTCAAGTATTCTTTACATTAGAAGCCCTGATTAAAATTATTGCTTTGGGATTTGCCAAAAAACCATTTGGATATCTTCGGGACCCTTGGAATGTCCTTGATTTTATTATTGTGCTTTTTTCATGGATCCCACTTATTGCAAGTATCATTGAAGCAGATAGTGGGGCATCCAATTTGTCTAGCTTAAAACTCTTCAGGACAGTTAGGGTGCTTCGGCCTCTTCGCGTTATTTCAATCTCACCAAGACTTCGGACTATGGTAAAAGCCATCTTTGCATCGTTCAAACAAATTATGGAGATCTTGGTTTTCTTTGTAGCCACTTTAGGGGTATTTGCTATTATTGGCATGGCTTTATTTCAAGGTAAACTTCGCCAGAGATGTGCTGTGATGAATACTGGAAGTGTATGGATTGTACCCGAGACGGAAATGTCTTCGTTTTGTAGCTTTGAACCGGAGAAATTCGGAAGGACTTGTCCTACTGGGCTTACTTGTATGGCGATGGATTTCAATCCTAGGGAGAATCTTCAATCATTTGATAATTTCTACTCGGCGCTTTTGACGGTGTTTCAAGTTATAACGAAAGAAGGATGGTCAGAAATCATGTATGGGCTTTTCGACACCACTTACAGGTTTTACTCGATATATTTCATGTTGCTGATTCTTTTTGGGGGTTATTTTATGCTGGATCTCATCGTCTCCTCCATGAGCATAAATTTCTTTATGGTACGCCAGGAAAATTCCGAAGCTAGTCCGATGAAAAGAGAAGCAAGTTTCATGGACTTCTTAGTCAGAAGAGCTGAAGAACGACAGCAAGCATATGTGATCTTTCAGAATCTTCCACTTGAACAACAGGTGCAGGAGATGGAAATGCGTTTAATGATGTCTTATGAAATCAACAGACATCGACCTTATTATAGAACGGTAGCAGCGGATGAATACGAGGAATATTCTGAGCGGAACATTCTCAACTATCCAAGTTTCCGTGAGCATGTACTCAAGACTTGGCGAAACACTCACAGAGGCAGCGCATTGTATCGACTTGCTGGAATATTTGAAAATGGAATCGGAGACCCGGTGTTTAGCCGCAAAGAATCTGAAAGGACTGGTAGTGATGAGTTCCAGGATACTCACTCTTCGATGCACCAAGTATATGAAGTTCAAGTCTCCATGGATTTTGGAGATCAAGCTCCAACCAGGTTGAAGTCTCGTCGGTCTCTAGGCTCTATTGATGCGAATGATAACGATGAGGTAGTACTAATCGACACCAAATCTATTCCTGAATCCAAAACCCCCAATTTTCGTTCTGAAATGCAAGAATTCACATATTTGTACATAGTGAATACAAATTGGTTCGACATTGCAGTTACTATAGTGATTGTTCTCAATACGATTCTCTTATGTACAGAATATTTTCAACAGCCTGAATCTTGGACAAATTTTTTAATGGTATCCAATCTGTTCTTCCTTGCAATTTTCACTGGCGAGGTATGTCTTCGATGGTATGCGATGGGAACCAGACTTTACTTTGCCTCAAAGTTGAGTATTTTTGATGTTATCATTGTAGTTTTGGGATATTTGGAGTTAATTATAGGCAAAGGGGGAATGTCGGCGTTTCGAGCTATTCGAGTTTTGAGAGTTTTTAAACTTACTGTCAAAGTGAAGAGCTTACAATTCCTCATGATATCACTGGAAGCTACTGTGGCTGAATTACTGCCGTTTTGTGCCCTTTTCTTTGTTTTTATCTATATATTTGCCATTTTGGGCTTGAATCTTTTCGGTGGTAAATTTGAAATGCCTCTTACCGTTGAATATCAAAACTTCAATGCTACATCGAATTCCTTGGTGGATGTGTATCTGAATCCTAATCCAGCCTATGATTGTTTTCCTAATCCTGAACAATTCTTGATTCACCTGAACGAAACGACTGATATATGGCATTGCCCTAACCGCTACAACTACGATGGGTTTCTGCAAGCATTCGTGACGACTTTCATTGTAATCACAGGGGAAGATTGGAATGGTGTTATGTTTGTTACTGTTGAGCAAACTGGAAGTTATTGGCCGGTCTTGTACTTTGTGATTATCGTTCTATTTGGGACTTTCGTTTTATTGAATTTTTTCTTGGCCATATTGGTGGAGACGTTCGTCGAGCAGCATCATGACCGTGCCATCAAAGCCAAGAGAAAGGAGGCAAATCGGGTGGTTATGGATCTACTGGAGGATAGCCCCGAAGAGAACCGGCGAGATTCAGGTAGGGAATTACTCGGAATTATTGAGAAACGAAAGAAAGAATTCAAAGCAAATTTTTCAAAAGAGGATATGATGTCGTCGGCTGCATTTTCTCACAATTCGGTGTTTGTTATTAAGCCAGAAAACAAAGTGAGAATTGGATGTGGAGCAATCATGTACAATAAATGGTTCGATAGACTCATTTTGTTCACCATATTCTTTAGCTGTGTGTTGTTGATCCTTGATTCACCTGTTAACCCCTTAATGAGCTCGGACACATTGTTCATTTTGAATTGCGTTATTACCAGTATCTTTCTGATTGAGTTCTTTGTTAAAGTGACCGTGTTAGGCTTTGCTCGTGGACCAGGATCCTACTTACGAAACCCTTGGAATCTTCTTGATTTTTTCATATTGGTTATATCTATTTCTGATATCATCGCCACCATCGTTGCGAACAATGAATCAATAGGAGGACTTAAAGCACTTCGGGTGTTTCGTGCTCTCCGACCTTTGCGGTCTATAAGGCGCTTTGAAGGATTGAGAGTTGTGGTAAAAGCTTGTGGCAAAGCGGTGATTCCATGCTTTCAAGGCTTCCTGCTATGTTGCGTAGCTTACTTAGCATTTGCTATTTCTGGCGTCTCGTTCTTTATGGGTGGGCTTCATGCTTGTTTTGAGTGTCCGGTTGATGGGTCTTCTTGTTATCGCAATTATTTGAATGCGACCAAAACGTGCTTTGAATATCCGCAATATGGTGTCACTTGCCCTGTTGAAAATCGATGTTTAGGGTTCGATGAAACCGGAGCCATTGAATACAAATGGAGTAATCCCACTTATGGCAGTCTTTTTGAAATTCAAAAACCAGAAGTCCCATACTCGTTTGATTCCTTTTTCGAATCTTTGCAAACTTTGTTTGAAATGTCGACAATGGAAATTTGGGCTGAGCCAATGTATTCTGCAGGGGACATGGAAGGTATTGGTCTGAATCCCATTCGCAATGATACCCCCTTTTCCAATGTTTTTTTTGTTGTCTTCATTTTCTTACTGCAGTTTTTCATGCTTCAAGTGTTTGTAGCGATTTTGATCGATACCTATCTGGATTCTATGGGGGAAGAGTCAGGCGAGTCGTTTCTTAGCAAGGAACAAAAAGAATGGGTAGATTCGAATAAATTGTTACTCATGAGAGATTATCAACCTCCATCGGATATAATGACTCCAAAAAATCCAATTCGTAAACGTCTATATATGATCGTTGAAAACTCAAAGTTCAAAAATTTCGTGCTGCTGATTATTTGTTTGAATACGGTATGTATGGTGATCGAATATTATAACATGAAAAACACATATGCAACTGTGCTACTCGTGTTTGATTTGATTTTCGGAGCCATTTATGTAGTGGAATTTCTTCTTAAATTGGTGGCCTATTTTCCTGTTGCTTATTTGAAATCCAAAAAGAATTGGTTGGATGCCATTGTTGTTGCTGCTGTGATTGGTGAATGGATATTGTTGGCTACGGGAGATACGACAGAAGTGTTAAGAGCTGTGTTAGCTTTACGTGTATTTCGTGTGTTTCGCTTGTTCAAATATGTCGACGGCATGAAGTTGCTATTGACTACCATCGTCATTACATTGTACCCGATGATCAACATTCTAGGATTGATGACACTATTTCTATTTGTCTATTCGATTTTGGGAATGCAATTGTTTGGAGGCTATGACGTTCAGGATTTGACTTTTATGAGTGACAAACTCAACTTTGATGACTTTGGAAATTCGTTTATAGTTCTTTTCGTCATGTCGACTGGAGAAAATTGGGATGGAATAATGCACAATTTGAAAGTGATATCCCCGCATGCAACTTGGTTTTGCATTTCGTTTGTTTTCGGCATGCAACTTTTCTTAATGAATTTATTCGTTGCAGTGATCATGACTAGTTTTAGTGGCGAGTGGGAAAAAGCGGCGCAAGATCGTGCTGGGTTTAAGGATCATTTCTCTGAGAAGTCCCTCAAGAACTTTAACCAGGTGTGGAATCGCCTTCACTCCGGTTACATGGATTCTTTAAAAGAACAAGCACGTCGGGTAGCTCCAGAATCAGAAGAAAAGATGAGCATATTTGAATCGATAGCAATAGCGAGACGAAATCCTATGCGACTTCCAGCTAGGTTGTTTGCAAATCTGATATTAGAATTGGCTCCGCCACTTGGCTTCAAGAACCGTTCGACCACGGCGTCGTTCAACATGAACCATGTGATGAGGTATGTTCGTGAAAAACATATTCCTGTTTCTATCGATGGGACCATTCACTTTCATTCTACTTTGAGAGCGTTGGTGGACATCAATGTATTGGAAGGTCAAGTACCAAAACCGCTAGAAGCATTCGTGGATGAAATCATTGTGGCGAATAGCCGAATAAAACTTTCTACCGATGAGGCCTCTGATCTTGATATGGATGAGATTTTGGCCAAAGTGAAAATAGAATCTCTCGTTAGCAGTTTTGCGTTCTCTTGGAAAATTAAACGGATGAAAAAACATGGAGCGAGCAAAGAGACAATTTTCAAGTTTGTCGAGGCTCATTTTGATTCTCAACGTGAACTTGACATAGACTCTGATATAAATGTTGTTTAGCTTTTATATATTAAATCCTTTCCTATTTAGATAAATGTTTACCAGCTGGATATTCGAAATTTGGTGTCTTCTTTTTGGGTCATTTCATATTCAAGCAAATTCTTGTGAAAAGCTTCACGGTATTTCAAATTGCTCTCATCGTTCTCTTTCTCACTGTGTTTTGATGAAGCGATTTGTCTTTCATCAAGAGGCAAGTACAATCTGTTCGGTAAGTACAATTTTGTTGGAGAGCAGATAAATTGATCGGTTTTCCTTTTTTGATCCACTATGTCTCGGCTATGTTGCAAGATACGAGGTTTAAAATTATAGCAAAGATCCAAATCAACTGCTTTTCGATATTCATTCAATCTCCTTTCCATCCTCTCAATAGAATCTAAATGCAATCTATCAAACGAATTGGTGGTTCTATCAGCACTGATTGCTCTTGTTGTTATTTGCGGTGCAAAAGTGCAATCGTTTTTATTCCTTTCCCATTCCTCGAAGTCTTTTCTCTCTTTCGCTTGTTTTTCTAATGCCGATCGCTTTTCCATACTTTGCTTGCCTCCCTTGTATAACCGATTAAACACTTCGTTGTTCGTAACAGTTACTCCAGAAGACACAGAACATGATGACCTCTCGGTACGCGATAAGTTTCGGGTGATAGACTGCTGATATAATCTAGAATGCACATCTGGACACGACTTGGCATCATCATCATCATTGCCATCACGTCGTTTGTTGACTCGTTTCGGGGTAAAAGTGCATCCTTGCATCTCCAAGTGAGCTTTCACAGCTTGCAATCTTCTAGCTTTATTTTGCTGGTCTACCTTCGAAGGATATAGACTACCTCTTGGCGATTTGAGACCGGTTTTATTAGTGTGGGGTTTAAAGGTCAAATGCTCGTCTCGTTTTTCAACTTCAATTTGACGTTTTCTATCAATGTCTTTGGCGTGTAAATACAGAGCTTCGAGTCGCTTCTGGCCTTCGAGGTCTGCCTTCTTTGACTTGGAGACAAGTCGTGGTTCGAAAGTGCATTCAGGATCAATATAGGAGTCAATTTGCGATTGACGCTGCGAATCTATAGCAGTCATGTAGAGCTTTTCAAATCGATTAACGGTGCTTTCTTGGTCACGACCCAATCGAGTAATACTGGGGGTGAAACTCGGAGTTTCTTGTTGTTCAAGTTTTTGTTTGAGCTTCTCATTTTTTACTCGCCTGGCTTCAGCGGTTTTGTAAAGTCGATCAAATCTTGAATCCGATGATTTAATTCCAGCTCTTGAATTGTCTTTCCTTGAATTGTTTATTCGTGGTTTAAAAGTGCACCCAAGTTGTTCAGCAGTTCGTCCATTCAATTGCTTTCGTTTTCTATAAGATTCAATACCGTCTTCGTACAACCTAAGCGATTGAGTGATGATGAACTTCCCTTTAAGTATGTAACGTACCGCTCTACTCTGGTGCTGCAAGTGCTGTTAGAGCTTTGGATTCTGAATTCAGGAGCAAGGTGGGACCAATCAGAACCTGCCGATTTTGGAGACAAACAATATTCCATTGCTGTTGAGATACGAATCAAATCTTTACGTAGATCGAACCTGTGCAATGAATATGTATGTTGAGTGTTATGTAGCCAACAACACCAGAATAAAAATGTAGCCGTTGAAAAAAAGCGTGTGGGGCTTTTCTAGGGTTTCGCAAAGCGTTTCATTCAAGATGCCAGCTCCAATGGGAATCCTGTGCGATATTTGTGGCCAGAAGTTCTTCAAACACTCGCTGCCAATTCACAGAAAGAGGTGTGTGGTGAAGTACGAGAACTCGTTCACCGAGTGTAAGAAGTGCTTACGAAAGGTGAGCAACGATGAAATCGATCATCATCAGTCGATTTGTAAAACGGTGAGGAAAAAACCTATGCCAAAACCCAAGCTTCAAAAAGCTGATGATTCACGAGAGGAGTGTGGGTATTGTCAACGTAAGTTCAACAGTGATAGAATCGCAACGCACGAGCAAATCTGTTCCGCGAAAAAAGAAAACGTAATGAAAAAAGTTGGCAGCGAATCATCTTCAGAAGAATCCTCTGATGAAGAAGATTGCCGTGAAGAATGTGGGTACTGCAATCGCAAGTTCAATGCAGACAGGATTGCCAAGCATGAACAAATATGCGGTAATAATGCATCCAAAAAGAAACGCAAGTCCTATAAAAGTGCGACACAACAGAGAGTGGAAGGAACCGACTTTGAGACATTTGTGAAAGCCAACATACCTGCACCTGAATTACCGCCATCACGTTGGAGAAACGAACATTGCAAGTTGCAAGGGATGGTTGAACAAAGTCGCCTGTTAAAGGCTTTCAAAGATGCAAAGATCCCTCTTTCAAAACTTCCTCCTCCAGGAGCTGATCTTGAGGCCATCGTTAAAGGTACAAGCTCGAAGAAAAGTGACATTTCTAGTGTCGTAGAACCAGGAATGATGCAATGTCCTCATTGTACCAGAACCTTTACAGCTAACGTGGCTGAGCGACATATCCCGAAGTGCAAGAACACCGTCAATAAACCAAAATTATTGAAACGTGTTTCGAAACCTGTTTTTGATACCCCTCAAGATAATCATTCAGAAGAAATAATAGCCATCATTCGAAGAGTACTGGTGATGAAAAACCGCAAAAATGACTTTTTTGAAACCAAGGAAGCCTCGATGTTTAAAATTGGGGAAGAAGTTACGATGAGAGCAGGTGAAAAGCGATCAGGATTTGTGAGATTTGTAGGGAGAGTGCCTGATTTGTTTCCCGGGTATTGGGTTGGGGTTGAGCTGACCGAACAAAAGGGGAACAATGACGGAACTGTTAACGGGAGCTCTTATTTTGCGTGTCAACCTGGTTTCGGACTATGTGTCCGTCCAAGTAAGCTGCGGAAAGTAATTACGCTCAAGAAGAAGGAGGAAAACCCTGCCACAGATAGTGCTGCCACACTGCCTAAACAAGAGATCCATAAACCAGAAAGCAAGAAACAAGGAACGAAGCCAGAAACGAAGAAACAGGAGAAGAAACAGGAGAAGAAACCAGAAATGAAGAAGAATATGGCTGATCGTTTAAGAGAGGAAGTTAAACAACAATCTCCTCGATTGGAGAAAAAAATACCAAACGCCTTACCTGATAATCTATCCAGAGCTCCAAAGAAAAGCCTGATAAAAAAGAAATCTGTTGGGAATACTTCCTCTGATGAACTTTCAAGAGAAACCAAGGCTGAGATGAACCCTATTGTAAGCCTCCGTGAACAACTCAAACGTCTCTGTGATCGATTAAGTAATTGTTAGTGA
>Ga0105055_10009965_pt1 | contig 12006 bp, 12 predicted proteins | sample BON03_FD_78090 | JGI IMG/M metagenome (GOLD analysis project Ga0105055, IMG submission 78090) | Freshwater microbial communities from Lake Bonney liftoff mats and glacier meltwater in Antarctica - BON-03 | ecosystem: Environmental > Aquatic > Freshwater > Ice > Glacier meltwater | place: Lake...
ACTTAAGAATATATGTCGCTTAATTTTTAAGTGACATAATTGTGTCGAATAAGACCTTAAACAACATAATCCAATTAGGAATTTACATACAATCATTATTATGTCGTTGAAGGGTTTAAACAACATAACAATGTAAATTAAACGACATAATATGACACGTGTAATTTCCTGATGCCAGCCATCTCAATGTGCAGCAGGAGCGTTTTCCGGCACTCGAAGACTTGAAAGTGACTTTTGTCATGGACGGGGGCAGCCACGATAGGCGCGTGAAACTAGACCTGCCCACACTCCACAAGCTTTCTATCCATTGCCCAAGCAAAAACACGGGAGGCCTCTTTTCGTTGCGTGCGCCCAATCTTGAGATCCTGATTTTCAAGGGTGTTGGGTGTGTGATTACTCCGCCTTGCTGCCAAATTAATCGTGCGCTTTTGGAGCGGCATACAGGAGCAGATCTACTCCATCTAAAGGCTTTTTCCTGGTCTGTCGAGGATATGAACGATCACAAAACAGGAGCTGTGGGCGCTGCGGGTATGGCGCTAGGTGGCTTTGACACCGCCTGCAGTGGTTCAAGCTTGCTCGCGTTGCACAAACTCTTGACGAGCCCTCTGTGCCTCGAAGCTGCGGGACTAGATATCCCAATATCGACAGCGATGGAGAAAACGATGGTGTTGCCGTTACAAATGCAAGCATTTTCCCTAAAGATGCACGGGTCTAGTTACTATGGTATCGATGTTGGTGTGCCGATGCACATTGAGGCATTTGACAGGAGATCACGCAAGTTCTCACTGGCCCAAGTGCACAGTCGATTCGCCACGTTGAAGTCGACTGTCTAAAGCTCAATCCCAAGGATCGTGACCGTTGTGCTAACGATGTTGCCGTTCTTGCTGATAGTGAACTGGAGGGATGGAGTGTTGGCGCTGAGTCCTTTGAGGTTGCAGGAGCACATTGGTGGGATCAATTGTGTGGTCTGAGTTTTAACCATGTGCCCCTAGCGCTCACGACTCTTGTGTTTGATAATGGCCACAGCCATTCGTATATCTGGACCTCAGAGCCAGCAGCCTATCACGTCTCTCCCCTTTCTTTAGCACATAGAGTAGCATCCGCAGCTGAGATACATGGTGCAGGATGTCACACAGGAGAGGCCCGGGCACAAGAGGCAAACGGCTGGCATCGAGCGTGGAGGAAACAAGATGATAGGGTGGCGCGCAGACTTGCTGCGCTGCAGGTCCACTTTTTTGCCGAGCTGGCAGCCTCTATCCATGCTTCAAGCCTCCCTTCGACTCTGAGTGTTGCGGGTGGGTCAAACGGGGGGGTCGGGCACAATGAGGGCACACCAAGGCGCACAAATGGGGAGGGGGGGTATACGATTACTTGTGATGATCTGCGCTTGGTGCTCACTGGACTGTGAATGCAAGGCGCACTTTACAGCTGGCGGATACGTTTGTTCAGTGTACAACAAAACCTTGAGAAATCGGATCTAAAAGCGCAGTAATAGCAGTACCAGTCTTCTCTTGCGACTGCCAGTACTGAGACCTAATGTGTCACGAACAATGTCATTGTTAGCACCAATCCTTCCTGCGAATGCCTCCACACTGATGGACAGCACAGGTGTCGCACGATAATTCAGTGGAGGAGTGGGTACAGGGTGGCGAAGACTCATAGGATCCCCTAAGTTGCAGATCAGTTTCTACAAAAGAGCCACTAAATATAGGTCACTTTTGCGGAAAATGACCCATAAAGATAAGGGATCCTATGAGTCTTCGCCACCCTGTAGTCTCGCAGGTGCTTATGAATGAGAGACCTATATCGCAGGTTTCTTCTTCATTGGTACTTGCGGGTGACGCAATGTCGACTTCGACCACACACACATACGTGCCATGACTCAATATGTGACATGACTCAAATATGTGACATGACTCATTGATGTGTGACATGACTCGTTGACGTGTGACATGATTGGTTGGTGGGCGACACGTCGCATTGATGTGTGGTATGACTCAATACCCGTGCAGGTCTTCATACACACACGCACACCCTCTGTCATCGTAGGTGAGGAATTTAGTGTTACTGTGCGGTATGAACGTTCGTAATGCTTTGTACCGACTGCCCAAACAAACACATACAGAACAGACCCACACTAAACTCGAGAGTGATTCAAAGAAATTCACCACCAACTCATCCACCCCTCACAATGCAAAGAAACAAAGATAGACAGAAAATTTGAAATTTTGAAGATCTGTTTCCTGAGCAATTCTGAGTTTTCAAGTGTCAGCGTGGGTACGTGAGTTGAGAACACACAAAACGTGTGCGAGCGTGTGTAAGGCGAGAGGTGCAGGTGATGGTTCCTAGGGGAAAATTTGAGAGCGAGTGGACGGGGGAGTTCAAGCCTTGGTTATTTGGTTTATTAAAAACTCGAAACGTGCATGTAAATATTTGAAAGTGTACATGGACACGCGTCTGTACACAAACACAGTACACACAACACAGACAGACAAATATTCTCTTCCAAACGTCTCAACCGCAGTAGTGCATTTGTCTTTCTCGCTTACACACACAAGCATGTACGAACACTCACACGCTTCTGCGCTTTTCATCATACAGTACATCCAATTCAACGAAAAGCATAGTCTGACATAAGGCACACTACAGTCCACTGGTTTGCGGAGATATGGGGCTCTTTCAAGGAAACGCAGGACTCTTTCGTGGAGATCTAGGTCCAGACTTTGAGTGCTTTGTCATCCACATTCCCTATTCACATGATTTTGTTACGGATCACGTCGCTAGATTCGATATGTATAATCTACAGTACCCTATACACCACTACCAGTCGAAAATTTCGTTACAATATCCTACAACTTCATTCCAAACACCTGGATTTTCATGGCACTACCACGTTTGTTTGTTTGGAGCTCGTGGTACGCCCGCATTGTAAAGTTGCTCGGTCTGTTGATTGCGTGTCAATCCCGCTAGGGGCAGGGCTTTTTTTTTCGCATCCTCATCCACGCGATTCAACCACCGCTTGATCATGAGAGCACGCTCGCTGTCGTAAAAGTGCGTATACTTGTAATCCTGCCGCTTACGGCATCACCCCCAATTACAAATTGACAGAGCCAGTCATGAACGGGACGCAAGCACTACTCATCCACCTATATATGAAACATATTTATATATATACATATATATATATACATGTATACATCATGTATTTGAATTGATTATACATATATATATATATACACATATCACAGAATATATATATCTATATGAATATACATACATGCATATAGATACATATACATGTATAAATATAATGTATATTATATACTCATATATATATGTATAGTTTCGCTCTCTTTCTTTCGTCTGTCTCTCTCACACCCCTTTCTCTCTCTTTTGTCTTTCCCTTTCCGAGAATCTCTTTTCTCTTTGTTTGTCCCTTGATCTATTTCTCGTTGTCTCTCTCTCTTCGTGTCTCCATCTGTCACGCGCGTGCGCTCGCTCACTCTCACTCCCGGGTCCTTTTCTGTCTTTTCCTCTCTCTCTCTCTCTCTCGCTCTCTCTTTCTCTTTTGTCTCTGTACATGTATGCATGTACCAAAGCTGGGGAGCTTGTACGCAACCCCATTTGTCCGACTTTGCTCTAGGCAACTCTTTGGAAGGTATCTCAAGCACCCGCTTTTTATGCTGCTTGATGTCTGCTGCTTCCACCACAATGAACTTGCCAGCAGGCTCCTTCTAGACAGCCTACATTGAAAAGGTATAGCCTGGCACAAAATGCACGTCTTGCAATATTTAATGGCGCTTACACTTCTGTGCACTCCGTCATTGGCTTTTCTTTACAACCAACGGTCCCGGGGTTTCCTCACGAACAAGCCAAGGGGTTACGCACCAACTATTAAGAATCGCCGACATACCTCCTCATCCGGGTTCCCCTTTATAGAACCTGGGGTGGCCAGATCCTCACCCTCCACATTATATCATGATTCTCGCAGTATCTTTTTAGTTTATGAAATCAATAGTAGTTTCAATATCAGAAAAATAGTCTCTACTTTTTGTGTCTGATCAAAAATGCTATTTGTACCTTTACTATTTTCAATTTACCTGACGGGCCTTGACCACATCTAAAAGCACCATTTTATGTAATGTCATAATTCTCCATGTTGTATTGTCTCAGGGATGCATTTTACACGCTCGACTGATTTCCCCTATCCATGGGGTTTCTCTCACATGGTTACCATGTCTCCCAATCTCACTGTTAAGTTTCTCTGTGTCACAGTGACTTGTTCTACGTAGCTGGGGATGTGTTCTTTTATTCAGTTGTCTGTTGTTTGGTTAAGTGTTATCTCGTCGTGTCAGCTTAGTGACACGACATGATCCAGAGTCTCATCTTTTTTTCCAAAAAATCGTATTCTCAATGCACAATACCATCTATATGTATCATGATGAAAGTATTCACCACCAACGGCCCAACGGTTGTGGTAATTACTGTCGAGTGTGGTGTGTGGCATTCTTTTCAAAGCCATCAACTCTTGCAGTGACATTTGGTCTACATCAACTTGAATGAATACAGCTGGTGTACCGCATTTCCCAGGGTGCAGCTTATGTGGTTTCTTTGAGGATGGCAGCACCGCTGAATGGCGCTCCGTTTAATGGGACCTAGGAGATGAGCATGGCGGCAGACCCAAAAATTCATGAGGAGATGGATTGGCCCGCAAAATTCGAGAAGTGGCAGAGCTTGATAAGCCTGAGCACGGCGTTGGCCAAGAAACTGAGGGCCAAGGACATTTAGCACAAAACAGGCTCCAGCAGAGTGTCGCCTAATGGCAGTTTGCAGGCAAACATGCTCAAGCCGCTGAAAATCAAAGAGACTGACATGACACGCCCTGATGACAATCAGATTCAACTTTCCCCCCAGCAGTGAGAGTGGACAATCGACCGTGCGCAGTTCTTGTACAGGACCAGCACAGAAAAAACGAATGTGATGTTGGATTTTACCAAGGAGCTCTCGTTGAAGGAGATTGATGGAGAGACCGATTTGTCACCTGGGAGGCTGGCTTATACATACTGCGTTTGTGTTCGTTGCGAAGACTCATGATGCCAATTCACTTATGCCTGCACTTGCCCTGGTGGGTCACGGAGTGCAAACTCGAAATGTTTTCGCGCGGCCATTGGTCAGAGCATTGAAACTAGAATAATGTCTTGTACGACTTTTCTTTTCTTTGTTAAGGGGTTTGGCCAGATTCGCATTTTGTGGCATAGGGGAGCGGTTTCATGCCGTGCCGAGTCCACGTGACATATTGCAGTCTACATGTGGGCTTCAAGTGTTCCCAAGAATTTGTAATAGAGGCTGCCATACAGGGTCGTTCCGGGACATAGAAACCACCTAAATGACCCAGCCAGCGAGTTTCTAAGCACACACTGATGAAGCCAGAACCCAGCCTGCCAGCGTTGTTTCTATAAACCATCAAAAAACTGCCACTCAGCCAGCGAGTTCAAGTTTCTACACTCCCCGTAGAAACTCTAACTTGCTATCAAGAGATTGTATGAATCGCTAAGGAAATCATAGAGAAAATCATTTAGATTTTTCATTAAGAAAATCTCAGATTTTCATACAGAAAATTAAGATGTTCATAAAGAAAATCAAGATTTTTATAGAGAAAATCATAAATCATCAAGAAACTGCCCAAATCGCTGCCAGCAGGTTTCTAAACCCACAGTGAAGAAACCGGCCAAATTCCAGACTACCGTTTCTATAAATCATTAGGAAACTGCCCAAATCGCTGCCAGCGGGTTCAAGTTAATAATTTCTACACATACAGCATTTCAACGGGCGAGCTGCAAAGAGTAAGTTTGGAATGGTGCTTGTCATAACAGGGGGAATAAGAGGTTGTCTTAACAGAGGGAATAAGAGACAGCAAGGGCTAGGGAGTGGCCTCTGTTTGCCTTTTTTTTCTGGATACCATTGCAGCTTTCATACTCATCATGGGGTCGAGTCCGAGTCCCAGATAGTCCAATTGTTTTACAACTTGCAAGAGTGTGGAAATTAAACCTGGGCTCTGATAAAGTCTCCCTGTGGGGTCCGTATAGTATGGACATGGAAAGGATGTGAAATGACGCTGGCCACAGCTTCGGACCCCTGGACTTTCCGTGTTCTTTTTCTTGCATTACTAGCTTGTGTAGTTCCGCATTACGTTTGTTCTGTCAGCATTGAAATGCATCTTGGTCTTTTTGCTTCCCAGTCAGCGCGTTTCCCCTCGCCAAAATTCAGTGAGTGGAGATGTTACCAAATTTGCAATTTTGGCGTGGGTAGGCGCTCCCCCTACCAAATATTCTCAAATTGCAATTCATACGAGGAGGCCAACCGAAATTGAAGAGGGGAGCCGTAGAGAATCTTAAAATATTGGAAAAAACGTTGAGCCATTTTTCGTGGTACTGTTTTTTTCCCTTTTTTTTCTATGTCAGTTTTGGCTTCTCCAACGACCAGGGATTAGAGTATGATTTTAAGCATCAAGCTTTGAAAATATGTGATGTGCAATAGGATGTTAGCCAGTGAACTGTGCAGCTTGCTTGTAACTGCCCTAATCTAGATGCGTGTCTGCAGCTCAAGTCTTGTGAAGAAAACACTTCTCAGAACCTTTGGCCCCGAAATAATTAATGAATTAATGAGCTAATTGTTTCCGCACGAACTGCGCTCTGCGCCGTTTTTTTTGCGGTTTTCAAGAAACGGCGCAGAGCGCGGTTTTTTTGTTTACAAATTGCGGGGCCAGCCGCAATTTTTTGAAAACGAGACATTAGTAGCGCGTCGGAGAAAGCATTTTCGGGGTTTTTTTTTTATTTTTGGGTTTCGGTTTGGTGCAAATTACTGTTTGTTACAAATTGTGCTGTTGTGATTACTAAGTATTGGAGTTCTAATCATTCTCACCACCAATGAATTGGTAGACAGAAGAAAAACCTTGTAACCAAATGCATCTCAGAATGATTAAGAAGAAAAAAATTTATGAAAAAAGTGCGCCACAGGCCAATAAGAAATTAAATTCGACAAAAAAGCACCGCAGGCCAGAATGATCAAATAAAATGCGGTGCAGACCAATTTGTCAATTGAATCCTGATGGGTAGTTTGTTTTATTGATATTGTGTGTAACTCATTTTTCTTAAATTATAGCTCAGAATCTTCTTTCTTTAATTAATCATTAATTAATCCATCAATTGTTTAATAAATTCATGGAATAATTTATGGATTATTTGGTTGATTAAAGAAATAATTAAGATTTGGCCGGCCCAGAGTACTTTTTTTTTCCCCATTGCTTGCGTGTGTACGTGTGTGCGTGTGTGCATGTGTGTGTGTGTGTGTGTATGTGTGTGTGTTTGTTCATGTGTACGTGTGTGTGTTTGTGTGAGTGTGCGTGAGTCGTGTGTGTGTGCGTGAGTGTGTGTGTGCGTGTGTTGAGAAAAAGTTGTCACCATAAAAAGTGGATTTGTGTTTTTAGTGAGCACGAAGACACTCAAACAGTTCGAATCATGTAACCTTCAGACACGTGTGTACTCTGTTTGGCAATCTTACAGCGTAAACCGGATTTGAATGTACTGCGTAAATCGGATAAATGTAGTCCTGTTTCAGCTAACGCCTTCCTTCAAAATCTCTCCTATTCTTCGCGAATGATGAACGTACGCACTCACACATGAACACATGTACGAACAAGATGTGCACATACACGCATATGCACACACACACACACACTCAAATCAAACATCCACACAGATAGTAAGCCAGAAAATAGCCTACAAAAACATGTATCCGAAAATCGAATTGGACTTTTCAAGGGTGAATACTGCACCTCAAATAGCTGAAAGACACATGCACACGGTTTGTTGTTTCTAACTAAATACACGTACACGTACACATTTCTCGTGTTCTTTCTTTTTTTCTTGGGTTTCGAAGACCCAACCTAATCCTGGGGTGGCCAGATCCTCATCCTCCGCCTTTGCTACGTCGCTGGCTATACCAATCCCCTCCTCTTTCTCTTCGAACGGACCCACATCTACCCCGTTAACGACCTTGGGCTTTTGCCCTGGTGGCTCTGCTGCCTGGGCGAGTCTAAAGTTCGTTCGGCCTCCCGGGTGAAGTATGTGAAAGCCTGAGCCCCGAGTACTGGTAAATTTTCTTGGGTACTGGGCTTCTAAGGTTTGCAACCCAAGTTTGATATCCAGCTGACCAAAGCAAAGCAACACTTGCTTTGTTCAAAAAGAAAAAAGAACCCCACCGAAGGAGAAGTACTTGCACTTGAGAAGCCGAGGACCCACTGGCAAGTCTTTCACATTTCATCTATGGAACAAACGATGATGAGCTGGCCAATGAGTTTGTTGACCCTGTAATTGAGCAGAAACTGGTACTTCTGATCAGAATATTGACGAGTTTGGACTCCCCTGGCAGTTTTAGACCTCTGACTGGGACTCAACGAGTCTAGACTCCTTTGGGAGCGTTTCATCTGACCGAGGCTAGACGCAGCATTCATGTTTGAGTCCAAAGGAGCTCTAGTTAATAGAAGCAAGATTAATGAGTGAGGTACGAGGCTGGCTTATACGTAATGTGGCAGTGTTTGTTGCAGAGACTCATGATGCCAATGTACATACTACATATGCCTGCACTTGCCCTGGTGGGTCACGATAACTCAGTGCAAACTCGGTATAATTTCGCGTGGCCATCTTGACCGCGCGAAGTATACTAGTAATTCTTTTGATGACTAGTCACGAGTCCGTATGGCTCCAGTCAAAAAAGTTATGCGCTGGAAAACTCAGCGCGCGTTCAAATTGGCACCGCGCCACCACGCATTTCCTCAAAAACGAGAGGCGCAGCCAACATGGATAAACATTTTTGTTTCAAGTTCGCGGTGCCGCTGAGAGACATCCCAGGTTGGAAGTCGAACGGCGCACGGCGACGTGCATGGGTCTGCAGCTCGCCAGGTCATAGCGAGGGGATGGATAACAAGTCACTGTCACGGCGACGCTGTGTCGTAGTAGACTACCTGAATAGATTTGAAATCTATCTTCCAAATGGGTCTTGCGGACCTATCAAAAATGTTGTGATGGTGCGAAATAAGAAATTTGTCTCGCATGGAGTGTAAAAAATGTGATTTAGTGTACTAAACGTCACTTATGTTGTTCAGTGTTAAATCACATGTATATGAAGTTTAAGCCTGTATATGTCACTATATGACATTTAAGCACATATGTGATTTAAGAAGATATGATTTGACTATATATGAGATTTAAGAATATATGAGATTTAAAGACATATGTGATTTCAAGTTAAGTAAATCTGAGATGTACTGTGAGTTGTGATTTAAGCAAATATGTTATTGAAGAAAAAATGAGATTTTAGCCTAATTGACATAAATATGAGATTTGAAGGCTAAATGTCATATATATGAGATTCAAGTTTTTTGAAACGTCCTATTACAAATACGTAAAAATTAAACTGCATATGTATGTCCTTTTGGCCCTCAAGTCACACTGGCATATATGATATGTCTTAAACTACATATATGTTGACCTGTTTTTTTCTGATGTGATCAGAGTATTGAGACTCCAAGCATCTCTTGTATGACTTTTTTTTGCCACTGTTAGAGGGTTTGGTAAGATTCAAATTTTGTGCACAGGGCAAGCAGGGCCATGCCGTGCAGGGTCCGCGTGACATATTCCAGTCTCAGTGCATGTGGGCTTCAAATGTCACCACGGGCACAATTTGTAATAGAGGCTATCATAGTGCGATGAAGATCATTATTGATCTTCCGTTTGGTTTCTTTTCCAATACACAATATTATGCGAGTCTCTCTCTGCCATAAGTGCCAGAGGAAGTGCTGGATACTGGCAGGGGGGGAGGAATGCAGCTGCAGCTAAATCTGAGTTGTGCAAGCTCCAGCTTCTGTGTTCTGTATAAGGGGGGAATACTTGTCTCAGCAAGTAGCGCTGTAGGATGGCCATAGACATGCCATGTGGTGCTGAGCGACCTGTTGAGACTAGCCTTTAGTGTTTGAACTTGTGATTCATCTGAAATGCAGTAAAGCTAGAGCAGGTCCAGGAAATGTGGAAGGATGCATAATTTCCATAGATCCAGCATTTCAACAGGCGAGCTGCAAAAAGTAGGTTTGTCATGGTAGAGGGAATAAGAGACAGCAAGGGCTAGGGAGTGGCTTTTGTTTGCCTTTTCCTGGATGGATGCCACTGCGTTTTTCATACTCATCATGGGGTTGAGTCTGAGTCCCAGATAGTCAAACTGTTTAATCTCTTGGAAGAGTGTGGGCATTATTTCTTGGTATTTATGAAGTCTCTCTGTTGGGTTGGTAGGGTCTGAGAACATGGCGAGGATGTAAAATGATGCTGGCCACAGTTTCTGTCCCTGTAGTTTCCGTGGCCTTTTCCCTACATTACGGGCTTGTGTGGTCTTATGGAAACGCATTACTTTTGCCGAGTCATTGTCAATGTAGATGCACCCTGGACGCCGGGGCCGTATCTTCTTGCACGCCTCCAACGCGAACACACTGCTCAAGCCATGAGTGCACGTTTCCCATGCCAAGGTGTTGCGCGCTGCACATCATGGCCTTGTACAAATTTTGCTCACCGTGTTTCGCCTCTCCAGCTCCCCTCACCGATTTTTGGTGGTGCGGGGAAGCAGCGAGACCAGGAGGGCAGCCAAGGGCAAATTCCCAACCTCCTCACGCTGTGCTTGCAGGCAGGCCTCAAGCACTCCAGTACCAGCTCGCTCCTCCAAGTTCCTGATTGGGAAAGTGGGGTATATTCGCTACAACCGCCACACAGTCGATCCCTGCACCAATTCAGTGTTGATTTTTCACAAAAAAAACGCCCTCCCCGACCCAAAATTTGAAACTTGGTAACTCGTTCCCCTCACAAAAATTTGGTGCCACTTGGAAGGGATCCAAAACGCGCCAGGTGTTACAAACCAAAAACTAACAACTAGGTGTATGTCATCATCTGAAGTCGTGTGTTGTTTTGTTTGAGTGAAGATTGCTTTTATTATTGCTCATAAAGAAATAATGTAGTAGGTTTGTTTGGATTATTATATTGATATGATTCGGGAATCGTTACGGTCCCGGGGCTTCCTCGAGAGCGAGCCAAGGGGGATACACCCACGATTGAAATTCGCCGCCATGCCTCCTGACCCTGTTCCCCCTCAGATAACCTGGGGTGTCCGGATCTTCACCCTTCACCTTAATTATGTCGCTGGTTATACCGATCCCGTCCTCTTCCTCTTCAAACGGACCTACAACTATTACGTTGACAACCAGAGGCTTGTGTGTGTTCCTTTGTCTGGGTGGGTCCAAAATTCGTTCAGCCTCATAGGTGAGGGCCCTGAGTGATGGTAAGATTTCTTGAGATCTAATTGTTTATTGTTTTGTTTATTATGACCGCCACAACGCTAGTACTTCAATTACATCAAATGCATATGCATGGTGCGCAGTACGAAGGTAGTCCGCAGACACCTGACCGAATCGAACAGCACTCCCGCAATGGACCTTGGACCGATCATGTTCGTAGGTATCGTGGTATGTGCGTGTAGTCGATTCGCACTCGGTTTTAAAATAATATTTTTGAGATCCTTTGTCATGAAAGGGTTACTGTTTCACGTAGATTGTTTGGTTTTTGGTTGTTGGGAGTCTTTTTAGAAGGTCCCGAGTGTGTATGAGTGTTTCTTTCTTTCTCTTTCTTTGGTTTGGAAGACCCGAGCCAATCACTGGACTAAGCGGATGGTGAACACCCGATTAACCACTTAGGACCCAAGAAACTGTCCCGGACCGGAGGACAAGGGGCCTACCTTTAGTTAGAGGAGACCCTTCGAGTCCACAATCTAGTAGGTAAAACAGTCCACAATGTTGGTGGGCTGGCATCTATTCTCGGGCTAACCAATTCCCACAATCAATCTCCCTAACTACCAAGACATCAGTGTACCCTAATCTAGTAGTGCCCCCCCACTCGGGTGAGAAGCCAATCA
>Ga0105055_10009970_pt1 | contig 11997 bp, 10 predicted proteins | sample BON03_FD_78090 | JGI IMG/M metagenome (GOLD analysis project Ga0105055, IMG submission 78090) | Freshwater microbial communities from Lake Bonney liftoff mats and glacier meltwater in Antarctica - BON-03 | ecosystem: Environmental > Aquatic > Freshwater > Ice > Glacier meltwater | place: Lake...
CTATCTCCTCCTTGCCCTCCTTCAAGTCCTCTTCTTTGTCGCGGTCCCAGTCTTCCTCCTCCTCCACCTCTTCTTCTTCCTCCTCCTCTTCTAAGCCAGCCGCCCTCCCTTTCTCCTTAGGAAGGGCCACGAGTCAGCAGCAGCAGCAGCAGCAACAACAACAACAACAACAGGTAAAGCACAAGCGAGCTGCGATTGAGCGTGAGGAAGAGGAGGAAGACGAAGGGGAGGAAGAAGAGCCCCTGCTGGTGGTAGGCGATCCTGATGAAGACGAATGGGAGGAAGGAGGCGGAGGAGGCGGAGGAGGAGGGGGAGGAAGGGAGGGAGGGCTCGGCATGCAAGAAATGCACCAATGGCTCGAAGGTGCGAAAGCCAGACTGACTCCCGAGCGTTTCGCCCTCCTCAATGACCGTATCAAAGAGGTTCTAAAAGGCAAAATCCAGACCCTAAGAGACTTTCAAGCCTGGTCCTCCGCCGGGAAAGGTGGGGCAGTTGACGTCTTCCTCTCCACAGGCGCCGACTCCTCCTTCCTCTCTCGCTTCGCACACTCCTACCTGCCCTCCTTCCTTCGTCCAGTCTTTGATGGGATGGTCAAGACGAGGTACCGTCCTCCTTCCCGACATCCTCTAGCAAGGGCAGGGGCGGGGGGCACGACCGCTGCAGCAGCATCAGCAGCAGCCTCAGCAGCAGCGGCGGCGGTGGTTGTGAAGCAGGAGGCGGGGAAGGCGAAGGCCTTTTACGCTCCTGGCGCGGAGGAGGATTATCTGATGCGAAGGACTGTAAAACGGCCCAAGATGACGGCTGATGAAGGGGAGGGGGCCGGTGGAAGGGAGGGAGGGAGGGCTGGAGGAGGTGGAGGGAGGGATGAGAACAAGGATCGGAACGTGATTGAGCGGCTGCAGCATTTGGTTGATTGCGGACTGGGGGGTCCGAAAAAGGTGGCGAAGAAGCGGGAGGGTGGGGAGGAAGGTGGGGGCAGCAGCAGCGGGCGACAGCAGAAGTGCCCGATTTGTGATGAGGTCCTGGCGGTGTTCATGTCGCCGTGTGGTCACATTGCGTGCATGTCCTGCTGGAAGCGCTGGCTAAACAAGAAAGCTGCTCCGGGCGGAGGAGCGGGGAGCAGTGGCACGTGCTTTTATAAGTGCGGCCCTGTGACCCTGCACTCCCTGAAGCGCGTTTTGGCGGGGACCGTAACGGCGCCAGCCTTGCCTGTGGCGAAACAGGAAGGAGGGAAGGAGGAAAAGAAGACGGCGGCGGCGTCGTCGTCGTCGTCCCAGTCGAAGAAGTGATGAGCAATAAGATAGCAAAATAGATTAAGGAATGACAATAGAAAGCACCCAAAAGCCAAAATCAAGAAAATTGTATGTCTGTGTCTTTTTGGCGGTTCTCTTTTGTTGCGTTTTTTCCTTTTGTGTTTGAGTCGATCGCGTGGGTGTTTGAGGTGTGGGCTTTCTTTGTCAAGCTTGATGTCTCTTACTGTTGAAATCTCTTTGAATAAGGGTAATCATAAGGAAGCGAGCGCGTACTTCGTGATGCGCCGAGCCTGCTCCACATGCTCGGATTGTGCATCTTCGTCGAAACCACCCACTCGCTCTCTAAATAATGTTTAATCCCTCACTCTCCCTTTGCTTTAATTCGTTATATTAGATTGCCATAGATAATAGATAATATGAAAAGGCTCCTCAGACAGGCGCCACCTTAGCGGAAGAGCCACCAGCCCCACCACCCGCAGCAGCCTGCTGCCCGTTACTGCTCAAGACACAGCGCTGCAAAATATCGTTCAAACCGCGGACTTGATCCACGCACCCATCCCAATCCGGGCGCTGGAGAGCAAAACCTTGCTTCTGGCGCTCCACGACCTTGTTCCCTGCCGTCAAGGCGCCGCCGAGCTTCTCCATCACGTTGGAGGGCACGCGATTCTTGACTTGGATAGTACTGCTCGCTGATCCCGCCGGTGTTGGAGCCGCCGCAGCATTCGAGGATGTGGCCTTAGACCCGCTTTGGGTGTTGTTACTGGACTTGGTGGCGTTCGTGGCGTTTGTCTTGCCGTCATCGAGCGAAAGGTCGACCCCCGAAAGGATGAGTTGGATCTTGGGCAGAATGATGGCACCGATCGTGCCACTCACGGCCAAAGTCACGCCGAGAGTCCGTAAGATGAAGCCGGTCTGAGGGTCCGTGGCGACGGCAAAGGAGGCAGGGACAATGATAATGGACAGGACAAAGCACGTGTAGATGGCGAAGAGGATGTACTTTCCTTCGTTGAAGAGCGTGGTGAGCGAGGCGGACTTGCTGGCGACGTAGCACCCAAGGAGGAGAATGATCGCGGCATAGGCAAGGTGGAGGCCGTCAAAGATGTTCTTGGCGGACACGCCCCCGGTGCATTCGTAGAGAAAGGTGTACTCATTGATGACCCGTGTGAGCTGCAGGTGCGGCGGGAACATGAGGAAGTAGAAACCGTGGATGAAGATCTCGGGCAGGGTAAGGAGGAAGGCAACATACAGGACGTAGGTCTCCTTGATTTTGATGGCCTTGAGCTGCTTGTTGTTCATCAGCCGAAAGATGCGCCAGGTCTTGCCAAACAGCAAGGCAAACATGAAGTTCAAGGGGGTGATGGTTATCCAAGGACGGAGGGAACAGGCTTGTTGGGTGTTGACCGCTGCCAGCGGCACCCCGCACAAGGCCACAAAGCCCGCCACCGTCATGTAGATTAAAATGTTCACCTGCGAGTAACGCATGATCTTGTGCGAGCGCCAGTAGAACAGGCAAGCCAAACACAACGCCAAGAAAAGGCAGGCCAGCGCAACGACTGCAGCCATGGCATATTGCACCGCGGGCGCCACGAGCAGGATCTTGCGAGCCGGCAGCACGTCGCGCACAAAGGCTGCGGCAATGTCATACTTTGCATCCACGCCAGCAGCGTCTCGCCCCCAAAGCTGCAAGTTGGCAATGTTTGTGTACGACCCAGGCCCGACGTTCACGGAGGAGGTAAGCGTAACGTTGCTTAGGGTTTGCTCGAGAGGACCCAGGTTCCCAGCCACAGGCACGGTGGAATAGGAGAGCCCCGGCGCGTCCTCGATAAAAGGCGTGCAAAAGCCCACCTTGTTGCGGCACGAGCGGATGATCGCGTAAGGCACGTCATAATTGGTGCCCCTGACGTTGATGGAAGTAACATTCCAGCTCAAGGGGTATATGGTCAGGCGGTAGGTGGTGGAGTAGTCTTCATTAGCAAACATGGTGGCGGGCGGCGTCTGCAAGAATTCCACCGTAAGGCCGGCCGGACAGTTGGCCAAGCGCGAGACCAGGCCACCGACAGTTTTCCAGCAGATGGGAGCAGGCCCACCAAGGTCGTAGGTATCAGTGGTTGGGCGGGGGGCGATTGCCGGTCCAGCGCGGGGCTCGTTGCTCGCGACGTCGAGCTGACGGCGGGTTGTGCGACGGCGGGCATCGGAGGGGTTGTGAGGGTCGAGGGAGGCCGACACGCCCATGTGAACGTCCGAGGTGGGCCGAGACATATTGGTGCTGGTTGCTCTAGAATTATTATTTTTGAGGGGATATAGGGGTGAATGAATGTGAGGGAAACATTGCCCCAAATAGCGGAGGTCGGAGGTGAAAAAGGGGGCACTTACAAAGAGGAGCTACACAACAGAAGCACCATAAGAGCGAGGCCAAGAGTGAGGCCTTTGCCTGGACCAGGAGGAGATGGTCTCATCTTGACTGCTTGTGGGCACACTAAAATGAAGGCGCAGGGAATAGGCCTGTGTTGTTGATGGTGGGCTGTGATGAAAAGTGAGACGGGGAGTGCGTGTGTGCGTTAGGACCAAGAAAGACAAGCGATGCACGCACGTAGGGCAGAAGATGAGCAGACAACGGTAAAGCAAAATGTGCCAGCTCACTGGCCCACTTTTGCGTCAAGATCTGGGCATGTACAGCCCAAAGCAGGGCGAAATCGTGCTGCGAAATTGTGCCCGGTCGAATTTTGAGCAACGGCTGTCCAACGGCTTTCTGGGGGAGGTTGGCCACAGACAAGGCAAGCAAGTGAAAGCCGCAGCAATCTACAGACTAAATAGCCTCCAAGTGCTTTGACTATTCTTCATCGATTTATTGCTCAGTGTGTTGTGTGAAGAAATGAAAGGACGAATAAGGAGGGAACATACTGTAGAGAGGATGGTAGGAGCATCGAACGAAAAGGAATTGCAAGCAAGTCAAACAAGCCAGGCTTGTTGATACATTTGATTTTTGTTCTTTTTGTAATCATATGTATTATTTGGAAGAATGTGTGGGCTCCTGCGAAAGCAGACATCAAATTTTTAGCCCCACATCCCACTTAACTTCTTTCCTTCCTTCCATCTCTTCATGCCATCCGGCACGCGTTCTCTCTTTCTCACATACAATACTTTTTTCGCGAGAGCTTCAAACTCCCAATCCTACACGCAATCATACAAATCTATCAGAGCAGAACATGCTGCCTCCTTTTTTCCGTCTTGTCGGTCCCTCCACCGCAAGCTCGCTCTCTCACTTCCATTTTTCAAACACAAGAAACAGTTCGCAAAGTCTGTACTTTCTCCTTCGACACGATAAAATATAAATCGTGCCGTTACAGAATACACATATGAATAAACACACACATACAGTAATCGTTCTAGATATATAGGTCTACAAAATCACCCTTCCTCCCCATCTTCCTCCTCCACCCAGCCCCCCCTTCCCCGACACCACTTCCTACGTGTCCCCCGGCAAGACCCACATCTCCTCCATCTCCTGAAGGGAAGGACGCTCCTCTGGGTCGTCGTCCAGCAAGTTATAAATCATGTCCAAGCCGCCCTTCGACCACTTCTGCTCGTCGATGAGCGCGCCAATGATCTGCCCGCGGGTCCAATCCACCGCCTTTGGGCCCAGCGCCAAGGCAATCATGGTCTTCCCCACAGAATACAAGTCACACTTGTAGTTATACGGCTTCTCCCCCTTCAACTCAGGGGCGATGAAGCCGGGTGTCCCTGGCCCGCCCGGCTCCATGAACCCCGCCGGTCCTCCCCCCTCCTTCCGAAACGCGACCCCAAAGTCAGTCAAGCGCACCCGCATGTCGTCGTCCAGCAGGATGTTATCGGGCTTGATATCCCGATGCACGACCCCCCGCTCGTTCAAATCCTCCACGATAGTCGTAATCTCCCTCCCATACCCCCTCACCAGCTCCTCATCACAATGTGTCTGGAGCTGAGCCAGGGTCCCGTTCCGGGCATATACTAGGGCAATGAACACGCAGGACTCTCTTGCCGCCACGCCCAAGATCTGGACGACAGAAGGGACCTTGTTCACGTACAGGTAACGAAGGGTCATCACCTCGTTCACAGCTGCTCTGGCCACGCACTGGCTGGTCAGATAGTCGTCGAGCGACCACGAATCGTTCCCAACAAATGCAGCCTTGATAGCCACGTCCATGCAGTACTGCTGCCTCTTCCCCGCCTTGTAACAGCGCGCGAACCCTCCCACCCCCAAATCCCAGTCCATGAGCAGGTTATCTGGCCGCGCTCGCCCCATGCTACGGTAGCGTTCGAGGCCGAACGCCTTCTCGAGCTCCTCCTCAGTGAGCTGCAGCAAGCCGTCCTGAAACAGGTCCGGCGCCGTCCCGACTTGGAAAATCGCGTTCTCATCGTACAGCCCCATGTTGATAGGATGGAAGATGGAATCCCTCGGGCAATCTAAGCTTGCGGGGCGGTGTTCACGTGCAATGGGTCGCCATTTGATGGCGTACATATCCCAAGCCACCGAGATCTCCTCCTGCTTCACGATGAGTGCTTCTTCGCCAGCATCAGAAGCGGCAGAAGCAGAAGTAGGAGGGCCCCGAGCCATTCGCACCACCTCCTCCTCCACAGCACCACCAGCAGCAGCAGCAGTGTCAAGAGCAGCATCAATAGCAGGGGCAGGAGGGCCACGTGCCATTCGTACCACCTCCTCCTCCACAGCAACAGTAGCATCGGCAACGGCTTCAGCGGCGGGTTCGAGTATGGGTAGGCCAGGTGGAGGAGGAAGGAAAATGACGTCGTGCACGTTGCCGTTGAAAACGAAGTCAGCACCTTCAGCAGCAAAGGCGTCCGAGCTCTCCCCCAGCATCTCACGCTCCAACCCAGGTGGCCGCGGCGGCGGGAGTAGAGCCATTGCTGCTGCTGCTGCTGCTTCTACCGTATCCACTACCACCGGCATACCGAGCTGGAGGGTCTCAGGGTCCGTGCTCTTCTCCACCATCTGAAACTCTAACCCAGGCGGCCGCCGTGGCGGGAGCATGGCCATTGCTGCTGCTGCTGCTGCTGTTGCTTCCACCGTGTCCACCACCAACAGCGCGCCGGGCTGGGTGGCCTCAGCGTTCGAGCTCTCCTCAATCATCATGCCAGGAGGGAACAGCACACGTACCGCGGCCGCCACCGTCGGCGTGGCGGGTCGGGTCGCTGCTGCGGCTGCTGTTGCTGCTTGCCGCTCCTCCATCTCATCGGCGGCATCAGCATCCGAGCTCTCCCTTAAAAACAAACCCGGCGGCCGTCCTGCCATCGTGCCGTCCATCCCTCCCTCCACTGCTGCTACAGCTGCAGCAGCTGCTGCTGCTGCTGCCTCTTCTCTATCTGCCAGCCGACGACTAAGCTGCCGAACGACATAAGCGACCACCCCCTCTCCTTGCTCCTCCACCGGTAGCTCATAAAACGCCTCCTCCACCAGATCAAGCCCAAGGGCAAATTTGGCCAAAGGCTCCTGCAGCACCACCACCATACCCTCCCCCCCCATCCCCTCAACAGCAGCAACTGCGCCTTCATCCTTCTCCTCCTCCTCCTCCTCCTCCTCCTCCTCCTCCTCTTCCTGTCCAATAAAATCGTCCCCCAGCAGAACAAACCAACTCAAGGCGGGCCGACGCATGGAAGAGGAAAGCTGAAAAACCGGCTCCTGCTCGCTCTCGTTCTCCTCGTCATCACTTTTGTCATTGCTGGTGGTCGGGGAGGCAGGCGCAAGCGCACGCACATTCTCTCCACTAAACAAGAAGGAGGGGGTGCGCATTGGGGAAGCTGGTAAGATGAGCTCGCCCGTGCGTGCCGAGACCGACAACTGCAGCGGCTCCCCCCCCTCCTCCTCCTCCTCTTCCTTTAATGTCTCCTCCTCCTCCTCCTCTCCATCGACCGTCCTTGTAGTCATAAAAGAAGACGCGGCTAGGGAGGTTCCCGTCGTCGAGGCGGTAGCAGAGGGAGGCAAGCCCGCCGTGCTGGAGCGGGTGCGACCCATCTGCAGGTCCGCCTCGAGCACCGCGTCGGTCTGGCCCGCGCTGTCGTCTAAGGCAACAGCAATGATGTTGGTGGTGGTGGTGGTGATCGCCCCGATGGAATTCACAACGGAGAAGGCGAGGACAGGAAGTTCATCCCAGAGCCGGTCGGCGCTCAAGAAGGGGCTCGAGGCCCTGCTGCTGGGGAGGGAGAGGAGGGTGTCCGTGGGCATGGCTGCGGTAGCGGGCTCCGTATTCTCCACCTCAGGCTCGGAGAGGGAGGAGGGCACGGGGATGGTGGGCACGCAGGGGACGGTGACGGTGCATTCGTCCTCGTCTTGGTGGTGGGTGTCGATGGACCCAGGAGAGAAGCAGCACTGCCCGAAGAAGGCCAGGGTCTTGACAAGTTCCAAGATGAAGGAGCGTCCGGCTGAGGCAGTGCCGCCATGGCTGGATGGGGTCTGGGTCTGCGTGGTGGTGGCATGGTCCCTGTGGAGGAGGGACCGGGTCCGTGTGGGGGGAGGGAGGGAGGGAGGGTGAGATGTGGGCTCGGGCATCCACCCACTCACCCCACACCCGCACGTATGCCTTGTGCTTAGCTCGAGAAGGCGACAGGCAAGGGGGGTGTACACACGCCAAGGCAAGAGCAGACAGAACATCCTTCTCATTGCAAGGGCAACATCGTCATCGAAGCCCTAGCATTCATTCAGGCACATACATACGTCGCCTCCCCTCCTCTCTTGCTTCATGCTTTCACTAACCTCTCGAGACCCACGCGTCCTAGCTCGTCCGCGGCACGCACAGAAGCGTCCGCTGGACCAGCCATCTTGGACTTGGCAGCGATCAGGCGGTGGCGCCTTGTTGCTTCGTCTTGCCTGTGGAAGGGTGGAAGGGAGGCGGGGAAAGAATGAGGAACAAGGGCGTTTTAGCGAGGGCATTAGCATGGCCCATGGGTCTTGGCCACGCTGTGTGTGTGTGTAAGGAATGTGTGGAGAGCACGAAGCGCTCAACGTCTGTCGCGTCCTTGTCGTTGGGGAGAAGGGGAGGGCGGTGGAAGCTTGTCCCTGCCGGCCCTCCGCAGCCAGACCCCCTTACCCACACACACAGCGCATGCACATGGCCATCAAGCGAGTGCTTTAGGGTCGCTGCATATTCCTGAGTGCAAGATAGGCATGAACATGGCAGGAGAGTTGCAATTCGAGAGAACGGCGGTGCTCTCGACGAGGACGCCATGGCCTGCTCCTGCATAAAGTGCACAGAGAGAGGGGGCAGACGACACACGGCACACCCCCACTATCAAGCCACATACATGTACAAGGTTATAACACACACGTTCGACCAAACAAAGTAAGTAAGTAAGCAAAGGACAGAGGGCAAGAGCAAGGGTCTGCAGAGGGCTTGTTTCCGCTGAGGCGTTAGTCTTTACAGTTGGGTTGGGGCGTGCCCCTCCCCCACTTTTTTGGGTCCACTTTTCTCGCTACATTCACATTTCTCCCTCCTACACCACCCTTACACCCTCTCCACACCCACCACCACCACCACCACAGCTTCGCTTTACTGCACATCTGCACACATTAAAGGCGCGGGGCCGGCCGCGGGCCTCCAGGGGCGTCGTTCCCCCCCCCTTTCCTCGACGAGCAGACACTGCATGCGTGACGCTTCGCCTTTCAAGCGTTCGAATGGCGTCGCCTGCTTCAATCAGCGCACGAACCGGACCTTCTCTCCTCCTCTCCTCATCTCACCTTCCTCTCCCTAGCCTCCGTTGGATGAGGCAAGAGGGGTCCACAGACCACACAGAGGCCAACAGCGTGTTCAGGAAGAGGAATGGCGCGAGACCGGAGGGGAAGGAGGGGAGGAAAGGGTATCTTTCAACGCTGCCTTTCCCTGCTGCCTATCCTGCTTCTCCTCGATAAAGTGTTCCGCCAGATCACAAAGGCAGCCGTCTCTTGCTGTCGTTGGGCTTGGGCTTGGTTGCAGTGGGTGCTGTTGGTGTAGGGAGGTGTGCGTGGAAGAGAATAGAGTGAGGAACGCTGGCTTCTTGTCTGCTGCTTGCACATACAAAAAGAGGAGGAGGGAAGGGGGAATTTAAAAGGAGGCAAGTTTCTTCCTCTGTAGTTAAGGCATACGCCGCGTGTGTTTTGTAACGAGTAAGAGGATGTTTGGGACAAAGGAGCGGGATGAAAATCGTGTGCGTCGGCAGCATTTGGGGAGGAGGGCAAGGGAGGGGGGGGAAAGAGGAAGAGGGGCCGATTACTCCTCCTTTTGTGTGTCGCTTTGTGCCCTGGAAAGCAGCAGGATGGAGGGATGGGAGCCAGAGAAGAAAGAGGAAAGAGAGTGTAGATGGACCCACACACATGTACATGCCCTACGCAGCTCGACTTTGCTTTTAACCTTACCTCGTTACGCCATTATTGACCCTTTCAGGCTCCTTTTCTTGCGTGATCTGTCGTCGTGGGTGGCGGAGGAAAGGCGAGGAAGGAAAGATTAGCGGACAGACAGGCATGGCCGCCAGGGCATGATGGTGCCCCAGCCTCTCTCATCACCACCAACGAAGCAGAGGACCCTCTGTCCGCCGCTGCCCACCCCATCCCCCTCTCAATGGTGCACGTACCTTGGTGTTGCTTGTGTTGGCGTGCTTGCTAGAGGACCAGGCGTGGAGATAGATGGAGCCCATCCAAGCCGCCGCCGCTTCTGCTGCTAGCTGCCCTACTCCTCCGCTCCAGGATTTGCTGTCCCCTTGGCCACTGCTTGTCGTCGTCGTGAGCTGGGGGGGGGCGTGCGCACTCGACCATGTCGTAGCAGTGCTGGCAGTCGAAGTGGTGTGGTCGCGGTCGCGGCGCTTGAAAGACGGCATAAAGGCAATGAAAACCCGCAATCCCTCCGGCAATCCCTCAGCCTCTCTTCGCTTCTTCCATCTTGCCGATGCTGCTTCTTGCTTCTTGCATCCAGCAAGCAACAAGAGGAGGCAAGTAGAGGAGGCTGTCCAATCCACAATTCGTCGCCTACACGACACATACAATCCGCCAACGACCAAAGTTGTCCGGCATCATTAGGCTCAACACCTTGGCCAGCCCGTGACACTCACCGTAGACGTCCTCCGGCTCGCTTGAGGCAGCACCGCTTGCTCTCGAGCTCGTTGGCAAGCTTCCGGGGGTCGTCGGGCTTCAGGCAGGGTGAGAGATGGTCGTGTGCCGTTGCTACACAACAGAAGCAACGGACACACACTCCCTCACACGTCAACAAAATACGCATAATTCAAGCAAAGAAAAGGGATTGCTGCGCTTTGGTGGACGGAAACAAGGGCAGCTTTTGGCGTGCGTGGGAGTTTGTTGTGGATGCGTTTGACGGCGCGAAGTCATGGGCCGAGAATGGGCCACGCTTGAGCATGGACAGAGGAGGTTTTTGGAGCTGTATCGAGTAGCTATGTCCCTACGTGACAGCTAGGCAGGGATAGGAACGACAGCATTGGTGCAGGGCCATGCTTTTAAGAGCATGATCTAGGCGTAAGCGGTCGGGGAGTGCAACGTGTTGCTTCCTTGTTTACGACAGAAGCCACTCGACGCTCTAGGCATAGCCTCCCTACGACCCTAAAGGGCAAATCAACATGTCTGCCTTGCACGTGAAAACTATTACCGGCGTAGAAAGTATGAAAAGGGACTAGCCGAGCCCAATACGTGATAAATGAGTCCAAATCGTTCAGGATTCTTGCTCGGCGGGGAGATTGGAGGGCAAGGAAAATCAAGGCTGCAGTTTCTTTTGATTTTGGTTGGTTTTGTTTCATTTCTTTTTATTTTCGTTTGCGTCCTATTTTCCTTTGAAGGGCTGAATACGCCCACACTCACCATCACCCACCTTCTTCCTCCCGTTTTCTTTGATTTCCCACCGCAGGCCTCCCACACTCTTTGCTACACACGCACAAAGCACTTCCAATGAGAGCTTTTATGCTCTCAATCCGACACGCAGCCCTACAGTTCCTACTTATCTACTGATTATAAATAAGCATACATAAACCACACAGTTTCTCGCCTAAACACACACAAATCTAATTCACGTCTTCCACCCCTCCATCCGACCCTTCCACCACCATCCTACGCGCCCACCACCACCCCCCTCCCCCCTTCCCCCATAGGCCACCCCACCTGCAGCTGATCCAACGACGGGCGCCTCCAAGAATTCTCGTCCAGCATCTTACTGAGCATCATCGCCCCCTCAGTCGACCACCCTGCCCTCTTCAGGACCAAGGCGACGTCTTTGGGGGTCCACAACAAGGCATTGTACCCCAAGGCAAGGACAACCAATGTTCGGCCCAAACTAAAGATGTCACACTTATGGGTGATTCCACTATCATAATCAGGACTTCGACCTCCGGGGCCCTGAACCCCTCCATCCCGACCATCAATCCTCCCTCAATCGTGTGCATAAGCCCCTCCCCTTCGTTGTAGGCACAGGCATTTAGGTCGGCCGTCTCCGCATCTCCCTCCCAGGTCAGCAACAGATTTGCAGGCTTGATGTCACGATGGACGATGCCATGCTCGTTCAGCCCCTCGATTGTTCCCAACACTTGAAAAGCGTACTTCCGGCAGTCCTTCTCACTCACCCTCTCGCACTTGCAGAGCTTGGAGGGAGGGGTGGGGGTTGGTTTATCAGTGCAGCATTTTCGGCATCGGCTGACGAGGTCGTGCAAGGTGCATTTAGCCAGCTCGAGGATGATGAGGAGGTACCTGCCATAGACGGTCACGGCCACGATGCGCACCACCCCC
>Ga0105055_10009973_pt1 | contig 11994 bp, 15 predicted proteins | sample BON03_FD_78090 | JGI IMG/M metagenome (GOLD analysis project Ga0105055, IMG submission 78090) | Freshwater microbial communities from Lake Bonney liftoff mats and glacier meltwater in Antarctica - BON-03 | ecosystem: Environmental > Aquatic > Freshwater > Ice > Glacier meltwater | place: Lake...
CAGCGGTGCAGCAGAGCCGCAGTAGGCGAGCACGCAGGAATCCAAGCCCGAGAATGATCAAGGTGACTGTTCACGAAGAAACGAAAGGTCAATGAAAAACGACCAAACCCTGCAACAGCCCATAACAAAATCACGACAGCGCGGTGCACAGACAATATCCACTCATCTGCACTGGAGCGGGGCCGATCCACCCAGTTCATAGCCAACCCATGTCGCAGGCCACAAAGGCGATCCCCCAAAACGAGGTTACATTTTCGCCATTTTGGCGAGCATTCCTCCTTATTCCTGTCTGTGCTCAAATCAAGTATCGGTTCAAGTGGTGGCTAGAAGGGAGCAATCTCTCTCGAAAGACCTCTCCAAACACACAAGTTCTCGAAAAGTTCGGCACGCTTTCTTGAGCACGGCTCACGCTGTTCGGCACGCTCACGTTCTTCGGCACGCTTTCTAAAAAAAAGAAAGCGATTCCTCTCATGTAAAAGGACGAATAAGGATACTAGTATGGATGAATAAAACACTGATAGAGATGTAAGTACGCTCTTCGGCACGCTTTCTTTGAGCTCACGTTCTTCGGCATGCATGGATGTCTGTAATATAGCAAAGAGAAATAAATTTGTACCACCCGAGGGATTTCATCAGGAAATTACACGTGTCATATTATGTCGTTTAATTTACATTGTTATGTCCTTTAAACCCTTCAACGACATAATAATGATAGTATGTAAATTATACTGACCTATGATAGGTCAGTATAAAGAGCCCCAGGAAATCTGAAAAATTATCTTTCCCTGAAAAGACCGAGCCTTTCTAGAAATATCCTGCATTCTAGTTGATTAGGAACCTTGGGCCTCGTGATCTTGGGTGCTTCTCTCTCCCCCTCCCTCTCTCGCATTTCATCTGGCATTCAAGGTGTGACGTTAAAAGAAGTTAAAAGATGGGAATTTCATCTCTCCAGTCCAATGCTTGCTTGGCTGTGACTCGCTGTTCCTCTCTCTCCTTCCCTCACATTTTACCTGGCATTCAAGGTGGGACAATCAAAAAATTTAAAGCATGGGAATTTCATCTTTCCGGTCCAATGCTTGGCTGTGATTTGTTTGCAGAAGTCTTCTTCTGCCAGATCTTGAGGGAGTGAAGGAATATCTGCGCAAACTACCCCTACGGGGTGTGTCACGATCAGCGTCTCTATGAATGTCAGATCAATCGATTGAATCTTATAGATGCACGTTTGTGCACTACTGAGTCTTTCTCAACACTGACTTGTGCGCGTAGAAGGTCATATACTACCCATAATACGGGGTGTGTCAAGATTCTCTACAAATGTGAGATCAGTAAGTTCAATCCTCACAGACAAACTTTTCAGCGCCATTGAGTCTTTCTCGACAGTGACGTGTGCGCATAAATAGTCGTATATGGCAGACTGCCCCTAATATGGGGTGTCACGATACGTGTCTCTATAAATGTGAGATCAATTCAGTTCTACCGCAGAACGCAATATTGCATTAGTTGCCAATATGGTGGAAACTTGGATTGCAGATTACAACATGCCTTGTGACCGAAGCAACTTTTGAACTGCTTGATCGGTGCAAGAATTTATGCACTTGCAGAAACTTGATGCCAATATAGACCCAATAGATCCTTTGGACCAGATGCCCATTGTGGGTAACCACTCATACTTACTACAATCCTCGTCCTTCTCAATGAAATCTTCTTTCATGATGTAGGCTATATCTATTTTACACATCTGAACACTTTTTTGCTTCCTTTCTTTCATGACACATTTTTTGGCTGGTATTTTTTTTTGGCGGGAGTCGTGGTCCAAAAACACAAAAGGTACGCGTGGGGGGCAATGCTTACGGGAACAGGGAAAAAGGAACAGAAACATGTGCGAACACAATTGTTCCCAGAAGTTCTCACAACATGTTCCCGGAACACTGACGTGACCATGGAAAACTCTATTGCTGGAAATCTTGAGGAAAAATATTTTTAGAGCTCCTTGGAGCTCCGTGGACTCGGTAGGGTTTTTGGAGTCTGGACATCTGGATATTTAGAAACTGGAACCGGATTAGACTGCATCTGTGACAACCCCACGGCATTAGTGGACTAAAACGTAATGATCTTTTGTGTTTTATTGACATGGACTCAGCGGCCACTACGCAACACAGCCTTGAAGAGGTGCCCGAGGGAGGTGTTCACTTAGCGTCCTAAGCGGCTACACAATGGACTCAGGATTGGATAGCTAGGGGATAGCTACGTTTTGTTTGCCAGCTTACTCATGTATGCTGCTTTGTTTTATTTGTACTGATACTGAGGAATCGTTACGGTCCTAGGGTTTCCTCACGAGCGAAACGAAATGCACGTACCCACGAATCAGAATCGCCGACGGTCTACACTGATAAGGGGGGGGAACGTGGAATTTGTTGAAGGGTAGTGTATCCATACTGTGGGGGTAGTGTATTTATACTAACAGAGGGTAATTTAATGAAGACGGTGGGGATCAGGGCCGCTTCGCCCTGTCCTCCCCCAGAGAACCTGCAGCGGCCGGATCCTTGCTCTCCACCTTGACTGCGTCGCTGGCTGCACTGAACCCCTCCTCTCAGACTTCCTCTTGGAACGGATTTAGCACCAATGCCAATGCTGCTGACAACCAAGGGCAATTCCTTGGCGGCTTGTGCGCGTGCGCGTCTGGGCAGGTTTAAGGTTCGTTTGGCCTCATACGTGAGGGTCCTGAGGGATGGTAAGATTTTTTGAAATTCAGGACCCCAAGTTTCGTACAATCCTCTACCACACACCACCAATGACACTTACCTGTTTGAAATTTCAAGCTATCCCACTGGACAGTTGATTCATTCCCCAGGCTGTTTGTGCATCTCAAGCTCGTCAATTGTCAATTACCCACGCAAACGAGTGGAGATCTTAGGGGTGTTGGCCAAGAGGAAGGCCTGCTCCCACAAGAGGGCCTTGAGCCCCGGGCCTGCCTTCTTGGGGAGAGCTGACTCAGGCTCAGGGCGCGCATTGAGCAGGGCTCCGCGCACCCAGGACCCTGTCTCCACTACCGAGGAAAGGACAGTGCCGGGGCCCGGCGTTGAACAAGGTCCATCGTTGAAGAAGCTGAGGTCTACGGATGACCAAGGAGATGCAGATTTCACCGGTGAACCCCCACCTTTTCTTTCTGTCTTTCCGTTAAATAAAGCCCACGCTGTTCTTTCTTTCTTTCCCTCAATTCTTTCTTTCCCTTAAATATATATATATATGCAAACAAACAAAACATGTATATATAGATGTGTTGCTCTTTGTTATTCAACCAATACTTGGAAATCATTACGGTCCCGGGTTTGCATCACGAGCAAACCAAGTGGTTCAATTGAGAATGTTTGTTTGTTTGTTTGTGAACCTAGCCGTTACACCGCTTTTTCTCTAATTCTTTCTTTCTTTTTTTCTTTGGTGGCAAATACCCAGCTTAATCACTGGGCTAAGTGGGTGGTGAGGACTGAATAAATCGCGCCACAGGACCCAACCCTCCCGAAAACATTCTTTTTTTCTTGGGTGGCGAACACCCCACTGATGATAATTGATCTTATTATCACTTTTGAAGAAATAATGTAGTAATTACTTTTGGAACTTGAACTCTCTCGTCTTTTCGTACTTAGCTTCACATAGTGAGTGGCGTTGTTTGCGTTGTTTGTCACGTTGCAGGTGATGAAAGTCTGAAATGAATCACTGGACTAAGCAAGAAACTGTCCCGGGCCGTTGCCGACTTAAGTTATGGCCGACCCGCCGATGGTGGGTCGGCCACAGTTTACAATGTTTGTGGGCTGTCATACATCCTCAGACTAACAGGTCCCAACAATCAAGTCTCCCTGATTATTTGGAAACGTAGCACCCGGTATAATGGCACCACCCCACCAGGGTAGGCAAGGCACCAGACGACCTCTGTTTGCTCTAAGCTGTGCTCGTCAAGATTGTGACCGAGATACTCTTCTGGCAATGCGCATTCGGGTGAAAGCCCTCGACCACCTCTTAGTAGCAGATCACAGACCAACCAACCAAAAATAGTTTGCTTGTTTGTAACTAAAGCTGCCACACCCTCAACCCTTTTCAGAAGTTGAGAACACATACGAGATTTTTTTGGTTTTTTGTTTAATATAAACGCCACAGTGATTATCCTCCTAGTAAGTGGTGCGCAGTAATATGGTGTTCCGTGAAGGTCCCGGACCACTAAAAGGACTTTTATTTTCAAATCAATTTGTCTTTTGTTTGTGTGTAAGCCGCCACACCGATAACCCTCCAAGCCGTTGAGAACGCATACGAATGATGCACAGTAATAGAGTAGCCCGGACTTTCTTTCTCTCTTTCCTGGGTTTCGAAGACGCAACCTGATTGCTGGACTGAGCGGGTGGTGAGCACCCGATGAACCACGTAGGACCCAAGGAACTGTCCCGGAGCTGACCTAGTTTGAGGACCGGGTGTGCGGCAAGCAGAGGGGCTTTAGCCCCGCAGCCGCCGCGTGCCACTCACAGCCAGCCAGAGTCAATAGGGATTATCAGGGGGAAGAAAAGGAAAAAGGGGGAAAATTTGGAAAAAAGGTGTTTTGGGGGGAAATCTGTATGTACTCTGGCTGATTGTAAGTGGCCCGTGGCGGCTGCAGGGCTAAACCCCCTCCGCTTGCCGTGCGCCCGTTTTGGGGCCGACCCTGCTGGTGGGTAAAACAATTCACAATGATGATGGGCTTGCATGTATCCTCAGGCTAACCAATTCCCACAATCAATCTCCCGAAACGTACCACGTCGTAGCGCCCAGGGAATGGTGCCCCTCCACTTGGGTAGGAAAGGCGCCAAGTCCTGAAAGCAGTGCTCGTCAAAATTGTGACTCAGATGCTCTTCGGCAATGCGCCTTTGGCGAACCACGAAACAACTGTCTTGGCAGCAGATCACAGACCAGCTCACTAAAGGGACACAGACCAAGACCACACGTACACAGAAAAGATAAGGAACTCAACATGGGCAAGCAGCAAACATGGCTAGAGGTGAAAAGGGGCGAAGCAACTGGGGAGCACGTCAGGATGTTTCGCACGTACACAAAAAAGACAAGGAACGCAGCACGCCGTGACAGGCAAGCAGCAAACATGGCAAGAGGTAAGTGACAAAGTCACAGTAGTTGCGCCGCACCTGAGGAGCACGTCTGGACTGCGCCATATAGAGAGTGTTTAGTAAAGGGATAATCTCATCAAGATGGCAAATGGTAATTGGGCGCGCAGCAAGCAGAGGGGCTTTAGCCCCAGAGCCAGCCGCGCGCCGCAGGAGTCGGACCACAGTTTCCACTTTTTTTTGGGGTGGTGTCACTTTTTTTTGAGATCAGACTTCACGTTCAACCTTACTGCAGTGATCAGGCACCCTTTCCAGCGTTTTTGAGATCGGACGTCTCCTCAATCTGAGATCAGACAATGAATGAAGTCTGATCTCAAAATGGGATGTCCGATCTCAAAAACGTTGGAAAGGGTGAAAAAAGGGGAGAAAGGGGGAAAAAGGGGGGAAAAGGGGAAAAAAAGAACTACCTATAATCCGTAGGACCTCTGGTCCGACTCCTGTGGCGCGCAGCAGCTGTGGGGCTAAAGCCACTCCGCTTGCCACGCGCCCAGTCATACGACTCCCAGATCTCAGACAGGCTCACCAAGAGTCGAGGAAAGTGAGGGGGGGGGGAACCTACGACTAGACTGACACCTAGACCGAAACCTAGACTGACACCTTGACCATTGACACTTACACCTACAATTGCACCAACATCAACACGTACACTGACATCCACCCCATCATCATTATAGCTCGTGTCCTCGCGTTGACTCACATGGCCAAGGATTGCTTCGAGGATGTCCGCCGAGTTGTCGTCATCATCGTCACTCTGTGCGTCATCATACACACGAGCATGACTAACGACACGATCAACACCTTCACAATCTTCGCCTTCGCCACTACCACCAGGAGAGGCATTCTGAAGGGAGAGAAGAGGGGCGACGTCAACATCATTGTCGTACACTGTGAGCAGGTAGCCAGAGGGACTGGCGCTAGTGTCACAACCTTCAGAGCCTGGGCACAGGCCATCATCAACAGCACTAGTACGGGCACCTGGACCACCTGTGTTGACATTACCACCACCAAGAGTGGCTGCAAGCCATTCAGCGGCTGCGACACCGCTGGCAGCATGGGTACCATCAGCAACCACATCTACCTCTGAATAAGCACCTGCACGAGTAGCATGGGCAAATGGTGCGACACCGTGTGCACGAACATCCACATTGACAGTGGGGTGAGGAGGTGCGGGGTGAGGGGGTGCGCGTTATGATGCATGTGCAGCGCCATGCATGAGGCATTCAGCAGAGGACATGGGCTGGCCAGCTTGACGACACGCTGGAGGAGCAGCAAACAAAACAAAAAACAAATGTAAAAAAAAAACCAATATACACGAACCAAAGAACAGATTCGAGCACATAGAGCTTCTCCGCCCAAGAATGGAGAAATCGCACTTCAAACGCCACGAACTGAGTTTTTACGTTTTGGTTAGTATTTTTATAGTATTAATCGCGCCGTAATACTGAAATTAGTTACATTACTGGTAGCATTTATTTAGTCTAATTTGCTTGTACAATTGAATCTCAATTCAAAAATAACTGAAATATTGTACCATCTGTACTATTTATTGGACTCATTCCATTTTTGTTAAACATATTTTACTACACATCCACGATTCGTTGCCAACAAGAGTGCGATTTCTCTATTCTTGGGCGGCAGCAAAGCTACTAGACTATTTCTCACGAAGTACTAAAAGCATCATCAATCAAAACGGAGAGGTGTAGGCGTGAGACAGTTTTATAAGTGATGGCCTTGCCATTAGAGTTCTTGTTAAAACCAAACGTGCCTCCATGATGTGTAAGATGTTTATTAATAACAGAAGGTCCTAAAACCCCCAGTCACTATAGGTACCAAATTTAGGTCCTTGGGACGTGAAAGCCTCACTGCCAATTTTCTCCTTTGCGCTGATGAGCGCATAGTACTTGCGCGTCTGTTTGTCAGCCCAGACCCACAGGAGACGAAGAAACTCGGTATGAATTTGGCCAGCCGCTGACACAATTGCAGGTGCAAACGCCGTACCAACAACAGCATAATCAGCTCTGTACCTCATGATTTGACCCCAGCACGTTCCTGGAGATAGTGATTGGTTTGCATCTTGCCGTTGAGTTGTCCGTTGTTAATTGTACTATTACCAATGTGGTCGCAGCAGATCGAGACATCAATCACAAGGGTTTTATAGGCATCAAGACTGAAGTTCAAAAGCTCGACATCAACCTGCTTGTTGTTTGCGGCCACCATCATCGACCCCTTGTGGTTGACGTGCACAGAGTAGCCTGCGTTGCGGGCCAGTTGCGCCAAGACATCCATGACATGATTGTAGTCTCGGGTGGCTCCAGTGTGCTTTTTGAAAATAAGCACGTGATCTCCTTGCGGATCAAGAACAAAGTTCTTGCACAATCACACCGTCCAAGCCACAGCATGCGCTTGGAGCATCGCTGTAGGCACGTCCATGGATCTGCAGAAGAAGATCATCCAAAGGTCCAGACTGAAGCGAGTGACAAGTCTTTGAACAGACATGTCAGCCATCCAAGAAAAAGGGAGCCATCCAAGAAAAAGGGGCCCAAGGTTGCAAACCTACCTCTTTTCAGCATGCGCTGCCGCAGGATTTGCCATCAGAGTGTTGGGGTCGACAGAGTCAGTCTGCGGAAAGTACTCATGGAAGATCGTGTTGTTCTCATCTTTTGGAACTGCTGGGATCCGCTGCACACTCTGAATCTTCAAGTGTTCTTCGCTCCGTGCGAGCGCGACATAACCGAGCACATATTGATGATCTTTCTAACGCTGCATGAGGTGCGCAGTGATTATGTGCTGATTCAGGTCTGCGGGAGGACGATCACCGTCATGCTGCTGCGCCTCCAAACTGCTATTGTGTCGTCCTTCTCCCCGACTACTCTCGAAGAGCATAGATAGTGGGGGATAAAACAGCGACAGTAGCAATGCAGGAGGTTTGCTGGGACGTGTGCCACCTGCAAATAGATTTTGCGTATGAGCAGGGCCCGCAAGCCACCAGGGTATCAATGGACGCTGGCCCTGCAGCTGGTCCCCATGCTATGCATTCATAATCTGCGAGCAAAAGAGCATGAGCACATTTGAGGGCTGTCAATGGGCGCTGTCCAGGAATCTGGATTGGACATGTCCTGCCCCAGCACCCAAACGTCCGCGAGGTTGGCGAGATCCTGCTGGGCATTGCTGTGATAACCCAACCATTGCACTAGCGAAGCTGTCGACGCGTAAAAAGCAGAAATAGCGCTGCCAGCACAAGGTGTGACTCCATAACCCCTTGAGTGATGGGGCAGCTGCAATATCATGTTAGCGAAGGATCAAAGCTTGGATGTCTAATCTGTGTGAGTTCCACCAGCTCTGAAGTGCCTTTAGTGCACATGGAGAAAATGGCGGGAAAATGGCGAAAATGTGAATCCTATTCCTCAGCATCGACGTAACAATTGCCCAATATCGGGTTATGACAAAGCAACACACACACTCCATGGCTCGCAGGTTGGGCGGGCCATGAACTGGGTGGATCGGCTCCACACCAGTGCAGATGAGCGGGTGCTGTCTGGGCGTCGCGCTGTCGTGATTGCGTGATGGGCTGTTGCGGGGGCTGGTTGTTCTTCATTAACCCTTCGTTTCTCGTGAACACTTTGGTCATTCTCGGGCTTGGAGTTCTGCGTGTTCACCTACTGGGGCTCTGTTGCACCGCTCCTTTCCCTCTAATCTTTCTACAACTATGCAAGGGGCCATTGTGAAGTTGCGTGGAACTTTTTCCCAGATGTGGGACGGACAACTGGAGAGCCAGAAGCACCCAGATCGACTAAAGCGCAGAATACATGTAGACCGTACAGGTGTACAAAGTACATTTGTCTATACATATGCTTGGCTGCGGGTTTTGATGATCTGGGCTAACTGCTTTTTTCTTTTAACATGTCTTTCTTTTGAGAAAAGTAGAAGATGTGACGACAATCAGCAAATCACAGTCTCTCACCTTGGTGAGCATAAAAGACTGCACCTTGAGAGTTCCAAACAAAACTATTACATTATTTCTTTTATAAGCAATAATAAAAGCAATCTCCCTTCACTCAAGAATGACTGAACTCCTGAGTGATTCTGAAACTTGAATAAGGGGTGTGTGCGTGTTGCGGGCAAGGAAACCAGGACGCGTGTTCTGGCAGAAGCACAGCACGTGATAGTGAATAATGCCATCCGTGAGCACATGATCTATTTTGACAACGTCAAGAATGACAGCTTCTACCTTTTTTGCGACAAATTTGGTTACCCATGCCTCATCTCCTATAGGATCGGCACACCTGCAACATGTAGCACCCTTGTCACTGAGACACACCCGCATCCATTGCGGCGAGATCCGACAAGGACTGTTGATTCGCTAATGCATTTTGAAAAAGCTTGCGTGCCTGATTGTCATCGAGGCGATTGCAGGGCAAATAACAATTGAACTTGGGCACGTCAAGATCCAATCGAGATCCTGCTTCAGAATGAGCTTGAGCTCGGCTACTCGCGCCAATGCATCTTGAAGAGGAGCAACAACGAAAATCTCATCGCAAATGATGGCTCCTTTGCAGGCAGGGTGACGTTGAAAGACACGACCAATGAAAGGGTGGATCGTGACAGCAAATCGTACCGTCTCGAAACCATCACCCTGCTGCCCACCCTTAAAGCACGGCAGATGGTGTGGCTGCCCCCTGTGGGTAATAAAACGCAAAGTCGAAGAGTGAGCCTGCATTGACTGAAAATAACCCCAACACTTTCGCAGAGAGGGAGCACAAGGGATCATATCCCATCCCTCACGTTACCGTCGTCATAGGACGTGAAGGCCATCTCGGCTAAAACGTCAAATTGTTCCTGCCTGCGTACTGAGCAGAACGCGTTGATGCTGTCAAGTTGTATGACAACCAGCAGGTTATCATCGTTGTGCACATCCCAGTCCGAGGCGAGGAGCTGACTGACTTGAGCGCAACGAGTGGCGTCGTCTTTTTGCCCAGCAAACTGCAGGAAATTGTCATATGTAGACATCAAGAAATTGGCAACATCGCTGTCACGGTTTACTTCGGCGATGGAGAGGGAGGCCAATGCCCTCCGCCAATTCGAGCTAATTACAACAGGTCGGAGGCTGTTGTTGGAGTTTTCGAGCGCAAAGAATTTGCATCCAGCAGGCTCCGCCAAATGCCCTTCGAAAAAATCGCTTTTAACGTAGGGCAAGATGAGCTGAGTGCGAACGAGGTCATGAAACATCTCGTCCCCATCATTGAACATCCACGCGATGTGCTCACGAGGACTCCAGCCATCAATATCCTGAGCACCGTGACTCAGTGGCGAGCAGTGGGCGTAATATTGCCTGATCTTCTTGACAGAAAAATATTCGGCTTCAGTATTCTGCCAGCCGTCATCACGACGCAAAGCATCCATCTCCTCGGCCGTCGGCCAGTGACGAGAATTAAAGCCTGTGGAGCCCTGCAGGTTTTTGGTCTTGAGTTTGTCCAAAGTGTCCGGCTTGAGCGCTTGTTCGAGGGTCGAGCAAATTGTTTGGCTGGCTTTGGATAAATTGCCGGCATGAGCATATTTTTGTGCTAAAACATCCACCTGCTTCGTGCTCCGCGTAGTTGCCGTTTGCGGAGCTTGCGCCAATTTGTCTTGACGCGCAACACCTTGAGATCGGCACTTTTGCAGTCCTCTTTCATGAAGGCCTTGGCACAAGTCATGGCAACCCTTTTACCGTGAGACAAGATAAGAGTTGGGAGCATATGCCAGTGTGCCAGGTGGCGGAGCGTTTGCGCGCACGGATGGATTCTTCAAACTTGCTGGCGAGAAGTAATACTGTCTGCAAACAATCTTGGGAAGTAGTGCGCAATTGTTGATTCAGAAAGGTAAGCGTGGGCACGCTAAAATCACAGCTAGTCTACTTTTACTCAAAGGCAACAGGGAGAAAAAGTAAACAGCTTTTTCCAATACAATGACAACAAAACACATGACTCAAGCTCCAGTGTCATGTGTCTACAAAGTGCTGGTCAACTCTCAAAGAGGGGAACTCCCGCGTCGTTGATTACCTTTCGGTATGGCGTGGACTGTGTCTTAAGCGGAGTGCACCTCCGCAGCAGGCCAGCATACAATCTCTGATGACTCCATGTTTCAGAGCCTGACTCCTATAGTATCGAAGGGGAGGTTGTGCGATACCTTTGGACTCGTGACTCCATGAAGGCTGTAGCCAAAAATCAGACCCGAAGACAAGATTGATCCTTTTTTTTTTTGTTGTTATGCCTACTCGCAGGATGTATTTTTTGTCTGTTTGTTTTTTGGTATAAAACTCGAAAATCCTTACTTCGCCTCCCGTTCTGGGCTAGAAGTAAACCTTCTGAGGGTATATCCACTCGGGCCACTTAGCTCTTCCTGCAGTCCTACCAAAGGTACACCACCGCCCAGAACCACTCTACGGACCTTCTGAGGTTAACATTCCACAAGTTGACGGGCTGGCTCGCGTCCCTGGACTTACGCAAGCCCTATACAAGTCGCATCCTCAGCCACCGAATAGCGTCCCGAGATCCCCCACGTCTGATCCCCCTAAGCGTCAACAATGGAGGCACTTTCGTGTCTCCAGTACCAGCACTGAAGGAAAGCAGGGTGAGAAAGAGGGGGGAGGGGCAACCCATGAACGATTTGGTAGTTGGAAAAAGCGGGCTCCCAACAACAAAGTAAAACTATACCTAAACGAGGACTCACGTACCGGATTCGGGGGCATTGTTGATGTACAGGGTGGTTCTGGGAGATAGAAACCACTGTTTTTGACCCAGCCAGCGTGTTTCTAAGCACACACTGATGAAGTCAGAAACCCAGCCTGCCAGTGTTGTTTCTATAAACCATTAAG
>Ga0105055_10009975_pt1 | contig 11993 bp, 11 predicted proteins | sample BON03_FD_78090 | JGI IMG/M metagenome (GOLD analysis project Ga0105055, IMG submission 78090) | Freshwater microbial communities from Lake Bonney liftoff mats and glacier meltwater in Antarctica - BON-03 | ecosystem: Environmental > Aquatic > Freshwater > Ice > Glacier meltwater | place: Lake...
CCTGGGTTGCAAGAATGCATCCGACAGGAACCACATGCCGATGAACATAGCCAGGAAAATGAAGACGATGGCATACTTCCTCAGGAATCCACCGACCCACTCGTAGTTGCGATTTCTGACCTGGGTTTCTGCAGTCGTGGTGCTTTGCATAATTAGTTTCCTCTGTTTAGTCAGTAGGTCAGTGGGGCAGTAAGACAGTAAAACAGTGAGACAGTAAAACAGTATATCAGTATATCAGTATATCAGTAGAACAGTGCGGATCTACCACTGACTCACTGTCTGACTGATTTACTGCTCTACTGACTCACTGACTTACTGTCACTACATCCCCTGTCGCCGCACGCATAATGCTTTCCTGCGTGGCGTCCTTGCGGGCAAACTCGCCACCGACCTTGCCCGCGTGCATCACCAGCACACGGTCGCTCATGCCTAAAATTTCGGGTAATTCGGAAGAAATCATGATAATGGCTTTGCCGTCTTGTGCCAGTTTGCACATCAAACGGTGGATCTCGGCCTTGGCCCCCACATCAATGCCACGCGTGGGTTCATCTAAAATGAGAATATCGGGGAGGGTGAGCAGCCAGCGCGAGACCAGCACTTTTTGCTGATTGCCGCCGGATAAGAGCCGGATCGTCTGATCCATACTCGGTGTCTTGATCTCCAAGCGACCTTTCTCACGGTTGCAGGTTTCGTCGATGCGGCGGCGGTTGAGGAAGCCTCTTGCCGCATAGCTGCCCAGGCTGGCAATCATCATGTTGTCGCGCACCGGCAGCACACCCATAATGCCGGTAAGTTTTCGGTCTTCGGTGAGCAGCGCTAACCCGTGCTTGATCGCGTCAGCGGGAGAGTTGATCTGGACGGGCTTGCCTTTGATCATAATCTCACCGGCATCGATTTTCTTGATCCCAAAGATGCCCTCGATCACCTCGGTGCGGCCGGCGCCCATCAAACCGGCCAAGCCCAAAATCTCACCGCGGCGCAAATCGAAACTGACGCCATGGATGATACCTTTGCGCGTGAGGTTGCGCACCGATAAGACGACCTCGCCAATCGTGGCTTCCGACTTGGGGAAGATGCTCGTGAGTTCGCGACCGACCATCATGGCAATTAGGCTATGGCGGTTAGTCTGGGCGGCTGGCACGGTGGCAATATGTTTGCCATCGCGGAAGACGGTAATGTCGTCGGCAATCTGGAAGACTTCATCCATTTTGTGCGTGATGTAAATGATCGCGACGCCCTTGGCTTGGAGCGAGCGGATCATGCGAAACAGATGGGCCACTTCGCGTTCGGTGATCGCCGAAGTCGGTTCGTCCATGATGATCAAGCTGGCGTCATACGAAATCGCCTTAGCAATTTCGACCATTTGTGTGTTGGCGACGCTGAGATTCTTCATGATCGTGTTCGGATCGATGTTGATTTCAAGCCGGTCGAGCAAGGCGCGGGTATCGGCGATCAGCTTACGTTTGTCGATCAGACCAAACCTGCCGAGAGGCTCACGCCCCAGGTAGATATTCTCCGCCACACTCATATAGGGTACGGGCGAAAGTTCCTGGTGGATCATGGAGATGCCCAACTTGAGTGCCGTCTCGGTGCTGTCGATCTGGACTGGCTTGCCTTTGAAGGTAATGCTGCCACTATCCGGGCTGTACATCCCGATCAGCACCTTCATCAGGGTCGATTTGCCCGCGCCGTTCTCGCCCATCAGCGCATGCACCGTCCCCTTGCGCACTGTCAATTGCACGTCGCTCAACGCCTTGACACCGGGGAACGATTTCGAGATATTCTCCATCACGAGGATGGCATCTTCGCTCATAGGGTTCGCTCCTATTATGGGATGACAGGATGACAAGATGAAGGGATGACATGGTGCGTCCCTCTGTCATCCCTTCATCTTGTCATCCTGTCATCCCTTCATCCTGTCACTTACAAAAACCAAGCCTACTGCATATATTCCTTATAATTCTCCGGCGTCACCAACTCATAGGGAATCCAGGTGATCTGTTCGATCGCTTCGCCACGCGCCAGGGCAATCGCGGCCTTGATGCCACCTTCGCCCTGCCCGGCTGCGTTCTGGAAGACGGTCACATTAAGCCGACCCTTGTCCATGGCATCCAGGGCATCCGGCGAAGCATCTACGCCACCGACGAGGATCTGGCCCAACTTGCCGGCTGCCTCGATGGCGGCTAATGCACCAATCGCCATTTCGTCGTTATTGGAAGCGACGGCATCGATCTGATCACCGGTGGCCAGCCAGTTTTCCATCAACGCCAAACCCTGATCACGGCTCCAGTTGGCCGTATCCTCTTTGATGATCTTGATATCTGGGAACTTGGCTGCTACTTCTTTGACGCCGGCGGTGCGTTGTTGCGCAGCTTCTTGGCTCAGGTTGCCGTTCATGATCACGACATTGCCCTTACCTTCCAATTGCTCGGCAATCCATTCCATCTGCAAGGTGCCGGCGACGATCGAGTCGGAACCCGCGTAGGCAACACCTTCGGGCAGATTAGCCGGCTTGCGGTTTACGTAAACAAGGGGAATGCCGGCATCAACGGCGGCTTTGGTCATGGGATCGGTTGCATCGGTGTTGGCGGGGATGAGAATGATCGCATCCACACCTTGCGCAACAAAGTTCTCCACCTGACCAAGCTGGGTGGCCACATCTTCCTTGGAATCGACCATGATCAGTTCTACGCCCGGTTGGGATTCGGCGTAGGCAGTCATGGCATCGCGCAGGATGGTGAGCCACAAGTCATCGAACAACATGCTGACGCCGATCTTGATCGGTGCGTCGGCGGCTGGTGCGTCGGCTGCCGGTGTTGCCGCGGCTGGTGCTGCTGGGGCAACACAAGCGCCGAGCATGATCGCCAGCAACATGACAACCGAGAGTACTGCCGCGAATTTGCGGTGTCTAAACATCTTCTTTCCTCCTTAGGGAAATTGTGAAAATAAAGTAAAAGCCCAAATTGGCTTTTTACACGTATGGAATCTTAGGTAGATAGGGAAACAGGTACATAGGTAAACAAGTGGCGTTGCCTATCCACCTGTCCACAATGGATGTATAAGGTATGTATAAGCCCGTTGGTAGGCCGGATTGATCAAAATTGGAAAGAGAAATCAGGTGGGAGCTGGTATTCTAATCGATTAGAATCATAGCCTGTTTAAAAAAAGTAGTCAAATTATTAAAGAATAAAATATTAAAATCATATGCAACTGGTCAACCCCACGAAATGTTACGCCCATAATCATTTGCCCAATGGTATGATAAAATGTTGAGAGGCATCTGATATTGGACAAGGGTCGTTAAATGTTTTGCTGTGACCTACCATGCAAAACATCTGATAACTCATGTTACGCAGTCTCTCCTGGGAACGCCGGCATCCTGCCGGCAGCCGCCAGAGATGGCGGCGTTCCCAGGTGCGTAACCTGAGTGATAATTTACTTTACAGTCTATTTATGAGGAATGGGCATGACAAATCGAGCACAATCGAATCCCTGGCTGGCGACGCGTTCACGTACTGGCCGCGAGTATGATGCACCCTACGAAGCACGCGCCGCGGCTGGGATCGATATCCACGGGGAAGCCAACTTTATCCGGCAACTTCTGGCGGAGAAGTTTAAGCAACCGGCACCAACTGCACTGCGTGTGCTTGATGCAGGTTGTGGCACCGGGCGGACCGGCATCGAACTGGCGCGGCACGGTTTCCAAGTTGTTGGCGTCGATCTAGATGAAGAGATGCTTAAACAAGCGCGCAAAAAAGCCCCCTTGCTGGATTGGCGGCAGGCAGATTTGTCCACCGTTGAATTGGGTACGACTTTTGACTGTATTGTCATGGCCGGCAACGTGATGATCTTCGTCACGCCCGGTACAGAAGCAGCGGTACTGGCCAATATGGAAGGCCATCTCGCTCCCGGTGGGTTGCTGGTGGCCGCCTTTGAACTTAGCCCGCCAGCGTGGAGCAAACTGACGCTCACCTACTATGATCAACTAGCGCACGCCGCTGGCTTGACTCTGGTCGAACGCTGGGCAAGCTGGGATCGCGATCCGTGGTATCCGCACAGCCAGTATGCGGTTTCTGTGCATGCAAAAATATTGTCTGAGGCATTGCAAGAGGCGCAGCGGATTGAGGCGCGTAATAATGCAGATAACAGTTGGGTTTCACGCGCCGAAATGAAAGCAAGATTGGCAAAGCGAGGCGTTGATGTGGGAAGTTCATTATAGATGTGATAAACTATCATCAGCGCTTTACAGGTGCTAGGATTGAGATAAGGAGAAGTGATATGCCGATTGCTATTCTAGTTGATGAGAATTTACTGGCCGAAAAAGGGTTGGTTGAACTTACGGTCAACTGTACATTTCAGATCAATATGGCTGCCGACGAGGCCCGCCGCCACGTCCACAGTTGGCTGATTGATGAAATTAGCAGCAATATTGGGGCTGAAATGCCTACACTTGTGCTGGCTGATCGACCTGTCTGGCGCGTACCGGCATGGCTCAGTTTCCCCCATTATGGACGTGTCGGCACGGTGGGCTCGGTTGATGTTGATGTTGAAACTGGAAAAATATATAAGATTGCCCAATGTAAAGCTGAGATTGAGCGCACTGCCGAGGCACTGACCCAACGCCTTTCATCTTACCCAACAAAACAGGTGATGGCACAAGAGCGTTTGCAGGCAAACGTCCCTGCTGCACCCAAACTCATATTGGCCGCAGAGGAGTTACTGCCAGAAGGTGAATTTGCTGAGGATTTGATGTTGGAAGCGGTGAGTTAAAGCTAGATGCCCTATCCCTACGCGCCTGTTCTTTTGTCCGTCCCTCATCTACAACAGCCGCGTGATGGTGATTGTCTCCCTGTTTGTGCCTACATGGTCCTCGCTTATATGGGGAAAAAGACCAGATATTGGCGACTACGCTGGCTGTTGGGTACGAAATCGTTTGGTACGCCTTTTTTGCATATTCGCTATCTGGAATCGCTTGGAATTACCGTTGAAGCACAGGCAAAAGGAAATCTCACCACCCTACACCAGCACTTGACACAAAACCATCCTTGCATTGTTTCCCTCCAGACCGAAAATTTACCCTATTGGAATCGCAATGCACTTCATGCCGTCGTTGTCGTTGGTATGAACGAAAATTATATCTACCTCAACGATCCAGAACTTCCCGACGCACCGATTCCTGTAACGCAGGGTGACTTTGATCTTGCTTGGCTAGCGCAGGATGAACGATATGCTGTTCTATTACCATAGAATTGCCCTCGTGGCAGTATTGACTTGTAGGACAAAGCCCAATCGAAGGCTATCAAGCGGTCCTTTGCAATTGCTATAAAGCATATCCATGCGGCTAGATCGGCGACATCTGACAGGTGCGCGGCGTCAGTTTTTCGCCGTCATAAAGAAAAGTGCAGGAAAAGTGCGGAATAAAAAAACTCACATCATCGTTGATTTCAAGCAGTTTTTCTGCCTCGACCACCGAGATGCCGGCCATGCTGGCCACCTGCGGCCGCGCTTCCAACGAGCAGAGCGTGCAATCGCCCGGTTTGAGACGGATCCGTACAACCTGCGGATCGATGTTGAGCGCGCGCGCAAACTGATCGGCCGCCTTGCGAACTGTGGATGTTGTAGCTAGTTGCGCAAAGACGTTTTCTGGCTTCAGCGAAGCGGCTAAGGTGGCTGGATCAGCGAAAGATTTACTACAACCGGCGAGCAGGCTGAGTGCAATCAAAGCTGAATATAATCGCACGCCAAGCCGCAAAGAGCGCAAAGAAAAGCCAGCGCCATTGGACACCCTTTGCGTTCTTTGCGGCTTGGCGTGCGTCAATCTATTCGTTAAAAAACTCTGCATAGCGTTTCAGGAATCGTTTTAGCCAGCCTTGGTGTAGACCGGGGCGACACGCTGGCCGTTGACGACCACTGGCACGGCCTGTGCCCAAAAGCCAGAGCCATCTTTCTTCATGATCGGCTCAGCCGAGTATTGCGCCAGGTAACTGCGCCGCATCTGATTGGTGGTGTTGGGGCCGCTGCGATGAAAGACCCGGCTAGAAAAGACGACGACGCTGCCGGCAGGCACCAGACAGGGGGTGCCAGGGTTCGGGCCATGATAGCCGACTTTGTCGTTGGTGCCTGCTTCGACCACATGCTCTAATAAGTCGTCCGGCTGCATACCGGCTTCGGCGTAGGAAAGTACGTAGATTGTGCCATTCTCCACGCTCATATCATCCAGCGCGCACCAGCACGAGAGATAGGGGCGATGGTAGTGGCCGATATAGCCGGAATCTTGATGCCAGGCGAACTTGGTGCCTTTGTCCGCCGCTTTGACCACATACTGCTCATTAAAAAGGTAAGTGTCTTCGCCAAGCGTAGCGCGGGTGACTGCGGCCATTAATTCGCTAAAGAGAAAACTGGTGATGATGGGACTTTCATTGCCCCGGTTGGAGATAAAGTAGCGGGTTTTGTAGTGATTAATGCCCTGCGTGGTTACCCCTTTGGCTTCCATCTCGCGCTCAAATTTATCCACATAGCGTTGACATTCGGCGCGCAATCCCGCCAACTGTTCGTCCGTCAGCGCCCGTTCGAGGATGAAATAGCCTTTTTCATGAAATTGTTGGATCTGTTCTGCTGTAATGTTCATTTGAATCTTTCTAAAATTAGAGTGAATTGACGGGGTAGGGAGGATGACAAGATGAGAGGATGACAAGATGACATTGAGAGTCCCTATGTCATCCTCTCATCTTGTCATCGCCCGACCGCAGGTCGGCGTCATCCTTTAACCCCCGACACAACGATGCCTTGCACAAAGTAACGTTGGGCGAAGAAGAAGACGATCAAGGTGGGCAGGACTGCGATCAGCGAAGCTGCCATCAGATCCTGCATATTGTTGGACATGCGCCCCTGGAAGAGTCGTAATCCCAGCGCAACCGTGAATTGCGGTTCCTTGTGCAGGTAGATCAGCGGATTGATAAAGTCGTTCCAGATAAAGGTCAACTGGAAGATGTTGACAACGCCCAGCGCCGGCAAACTGAGCGGCAAATGGATGCGCCAGAAAAGCGTAGGTGGATTGCAGCCATCAATATAGGCCGCGTCATCGTAATCGCGCGGAATAGTCAGAAAGAATTGGCGCAGCAAAAAGACAAAAAAAGCGGGCGCAAACCAATTGGGTACGATCAAAGGTAGAAAGGTGTCGACCCAGCCCAGTTTGGTATAGAGTAGATAGTTGGGGATAAGCCGGATATGTTCGGGCAGAATCATGGTGGCGAGCACGACGACAAAGAGAAAGTCGCGCAACGGAAAGCGTAAACGGGCAAAGCTAAACCCTGTCACCGCGGCCGAAAGTGTCGTGCCCACCATGCTGGTGACGGCAATGATGACGGTGTTGAGAAACCAGCGCTCGAAGTGGTAGACCTTGAATGGATTTAGGAAATTGGACCAAACAATTTCCGACGGAAACCAGAGCGGCGGAAAGAGATAGACCTCAAACTTCGGCATCACGGCCGTGCGGATCATCCAAAAGAAAGGCATGGCAAAGATCACTGCCCCAATCAAGATAGCCAGGTAAAGCAGAATGCGCAACCCGATTTCCTGCAAATTACCACTGCGATATTTTGGAACGCGTTCCACATGAGCCGATGCTGCCATAATTCTGGTCCTCCAATCCCTTACTTACCCAATCATACGCCTGGGAACGCCGCCAGGGATGGCGGCGTTCCCAGGCGTATGTCCTAAACTTGATCCACCGTGAGAAAGTTTGTCATGCTGTAAGAATCTGCTGTTTACCCCGTGGTCATGCCAATCCCAGATGCTTACAGCATGACAAACTCTCCTGTCGTATGGAAAGATTGATCCTTCGTTTTTAAGCTTCAACCGCTGAATCAGTAGGCATTTTGCGTCAAATAGTAAATTCTGAATATTTTGTAAGATAGACCAACGGTATCATCCTGTCATCGTCCGACGCAGTCGGCGTCATCTTGTCATCCTGTCATCTTTTTACCGATCATAATTTACCCAACTTGTGGCGCTACGCAGGGCGAAAAGCACAAAGACGAGCACCACCACAAAGAGCAGCCAGCCTTGCGCCGAGGCATAACCAAACTCCGCTTTCTGAAAACCAGTACGATAGATGTGGAGGACAGCGGTCAATGTGGCATTATTCGGGCCACCATTCGACATCAGCAACACCTGGGTGAAGACTTGCCATGAGCCGATAATATTGAGCACCACATTAAACAGAATTGTCGGCGTCAGTAAGGGTAACGTGATCGCCCAAAAGCGCCGCCACGAACTGGCACCATCAATTTGCGCTGCTTCATACAGCGCGGTCGGAATCCCGCGCAACCCGGCCAAATAGGTGAGCATGGCCCCGCCCGCACCCCATAGCGCAATCAAAATCACCGACGGCATGGCCCACTCTTGGTCCAAAATCCAGCGTGGACCCTGGATGCCAAACGCCTTGAGGATGGTATTAAAGAGGCCAATGTTGGGTTCATAGAGCCACTTCCACAACAAGGCGACAGCCACGCCAGAAACGACCGAGGGCAAATAGTAGACGGTGCGCCAGAAGCTTTGGAAACGAACCCCCTGATTGAGCATAACGGCAATAATCAGCGCCAGAGTCGAGGAAAGTGGCACCGATACAAAGCTGAAATAGGCTGTGTTGAGCAACGCTTTGTGGACCAACGCATCACTGAACGCGGCCTCAAACCAGTGCAGCCCCACCCACTTCCAACTGTTGAGAAAATTCGTGCTGTAGAGGCCAATTACAAAGGAGGCGATCAGTGGATAGAGGGTAAAAAAGAGAAAACCAAAAATCCACGGTGAGGCCATCAAGTAACCGTAGAGCGCCTCGCGCGTCTTCTGCTTCATGACGCGACCTGCCGGTGGCGCCACCGTTCCTGCTTGGGGTTGGCTGATGCTTGTCATGCGTCATCCTTATTTGCAATTTACGATTTTTGATTTTTGATTTACGAAGCTAGGGGTAGACGACGTTTTTTCGTAAATCGTCAATCAAAAATCGTAAATCGTCAATCCTACTTAAGCTTTTCCATCTCGGCGCCAATGTCTTCCATTTTCACTTCGTCGCGGTTGAAGCGCGTCACCAGTTCGGCGTGGCGCGCAATCAGGTCGACACCGGCATCACCGATGATCATCACGCGGTCGAAGGCGGGTTTGAGAATCTCATTTTTGCTCGCGAAATCCTTGGCAAACATTTCTTCCGGGCCGCCAATGTCATTTTTAATCGATGTGGTAAAGATTTCGAGATTGATGTCGTTGTATTTCTCGTTGTAGTTGCGCAATGCTTTGGGGAATTCGTCGAGAATGCTCTTGCGCGAAGGTTGTTTGTTCACATAGGTGGCATAGAGCAGACCATATTCAGGGCTGGTTGTGCCTTTGAGCACCGCCCAAGCCTCTTCCGTGTGTTTCGAGCCGTTCCAGATCAGGGTGCCATCCACCGACTGATGGGTCGTCATGCCGGCTGGACCATTGGGCATTGGGGCGACATCCCACTTGAATTGGACGCCATCGACCACAACGCCCAAGTTCCAGGGGCCCATTTCCATCATTGGAATCTTCTCGCTCATAAACAAGGCATCTGGCCCGACGCCGCCCGACATTTCCGAGAACGAGGGCACATAGGCCTTTTTGTCCCACGTCATCGCGCGGATCCACTCCAGGCATTCCTGTGCTTCTGGACCGGCCAACAGACACTCGGTCGAATCGTCGGGGTTGACCATGTGCGTGCCCCAGCCACGCAGCCAATACTGCGTCAACCAGTTAGCGCCGTTGCCATAATTGGAAGTCCCCCAGGTCTGTTGAGGCTCGGTGGCGACAAACTGCTCGGCGATTTCGGCGTACTTCTGCCAATCCCACGCGCCCCATTCGGCGGGCAGTGCTTCAATCCCTGCCCGCTCGAACCAATCTTTGTTGTAATAGATCAACATCGAGCCGGTGAAGCGCGGCATCATGTGGATGTTGCCGTCTTTTTTCCACGGGTCAAATTGATGGGCATAATAGTCATCAATATTGACCTCGGCGGCATCGCGGTCGATCAGTGGTTGCAGATCCAACGACTGATCTTGCTGGATAAAGAAGGTGCTATTCTCGCAGCAAAATTCCATCAGATCAGCGGCGGTGCCGGCGACCATACTGGCCAACGCGACATCTTTTTCGTTGCCGCCTGGGTCGGGCAAAAATTCGATGTCGAGGTTGGGATTGGCGTCTTTAAACTTGGGCAGCCATTCGTCCCACAACTGTTGCAAACCGGCGGGGATTTCCGGCTCGCGCGATTGATACTGAAGTTTGATCACTTCACCCGTTGGTGCGGCGGCTTCGCTGCCGGCCGGCTGGCCAGCGGGTGCGGCAGGCGCACAAGCGGCCAACAGGAGCGCGACACTGGCGCCCGAAGATAGACTTAGGAACTGGCGGCGGTTCAACCTCTGATTGATTTCCATGCAAACTCCTCCTTTGATTCAACCTCGTGTGATTCAACAATGTGTAAAAAATTAACAGTGTATGAAAATATGTAACCTGTCAGGATCAACCCCAGTTAGCCGCGGAGCTGATCCTGAAAAGGGATACCAATAGAAGTTGAAGAAGCGATGCCGCAACTATCGCCCAGCACAAGTTGGGGTGTGACCAAACATTGTTTGACATCCGTACCGTTACTTTCTAAGTGTGCGAGGAGAAAACGGGTGGCGGTCACCGCCAATGTCTCGGCGCGAATGTCGATCCAACTTAGCCGTAGCGTTCCCTGCTGAATATACATCGGATTACTCGCACTGCCCATACCAATCAGGGAGAGATCAGTCGGAATCTGCAAGCCATGTTTGGCGGCTGAACGGCCAATGCCTTCGGCAATCGTTTCACTGCGCACGAGTAATGCGCTGGGACGTTCCTTTTCGCAGAGCAAGTCGTCGAATGCCGCTTCTGCTCCGGCGCGCGTGGCGCTGCATTGTTTGATCACAGGAGTGATGCCATATTGCAAACAGTGGGTGTGAAAGCTGGTGCGCACACGCATGGCAAAGCCAAAATCACCTTCGTCGATGAATGGTAGATAAGCAACCTTGCGGTGGCCCAATTGCGCCAAATGCGCTACCGCATCCGCTACCCCCGCCTCAATGTCAACATCCACAAACGACAGGCCATCGTTGTTGGCGCAGCGTCCTAACAAAATAAATGGAATCCGCTCACGGCGCATCAATTCGACGCGCGGATCGTGCATGTGGACCTGCATCAGGATAAAACCGTCGACCAACTTACTTTCAACAATGCGTTCAAACTGCGTCGTGTTGCCTTCAAGATGGGTTAAAAGTAAAAACGTGTAATCAGCCGCGTTCGCTGCATTGGCGGCATTGACAATAAACTCGGTCTCCGTGCCGGCAATTAGCAAGGTAGAGAGGGGAAAGACCAAACCGATATTGCGCGCGTGACCCCCACCCGCCAACCGCTGTGCCATCATATTCGGACGATAGCCCACCTCATCGATCACCGCGTGGATACGGCTTTGGGTGGCCAAAGAGATCGTGCGCTTGCCGCTGAGCGCATGCGAAACTGTACTTTTGCTAACGCCGGCGCGGGCGGCAATATCGGCAATTGTGACACGTTTCATGGGAAAACGGTTACTCAATTCGTGTATAAACAAGAATGGAAAACAGGCTTGGGAGCTTTCAAAACCAGTTTGCGAGGGATTCGTTGATCAAACCGGTTTGACAAAGAATATAGCAGAGTTGTGATAGTTTGTCAACCGGCAAAAAAGCGGGGGGGGGTGAGGCTACGCCCGTTTTCCCTAAAACTGAAATCCACCCAAAAACGAGCCTCGGCCTGAATTTTGTGGATATAATCCTATACGTGGACTACCTGGCGTCGCCAAACCTAGCCGAACCAACCGCGCCACGTTCAATATTGTCCTCACTTGAAATGCACCTCAAATGGGGATCCTAACTTTACTTTTCCCCGCAAGGCTGCTATACTATGCATGGTCGCCTATGATTTTCGCCTGCAAG
>Ga0105055_10009979_pt1:0-10000 | contig 11989 bp, 12 predicted proteins | sample BON03_FD_78090 | JGI IMG/M metagenome (GOLD analysis project Ga0105055, IMG submission 78090) | Freshwater microbial communities from Lake Bonney liftoff mats and glacier meltwater in Antarctica - BON-03 | ecosystem: Environmental > Aquatic > Freshwater > Ice > Glacier meltwater...
CCTCGCCTTACCCCTTCTTCTTCCTTTTCCCCTTTTAGGCGCTCAGACCCGCCTCCTTCCTTCACGTCTACCCGCTTTGATGATGGCATTCTTCCCACTCCTCACTTCTCCACCCGTCTTCCTTCTCCTTGATCCGTCAGGCGCTCGGGTTCTTTCCCCACGCGCTTGGGTCTGCCTCAACAGGCTTCTTCTGCACCCGTTTCTCGTTTGTCACCCTCGACCCTTGGGGTGCATCCCTTTTCCCTTTCTCCCTTCCCCTCTCCCCAGCTTTCTCCATCTTCTCCTCATCAGTCTCCTGTCCTCGCGTCTCTTCCTTTCCTTCATCCCTCCTCCCATCCCTGCCTGCGCTTCTTGCGTCACTTCACTCTCTTCTTCTTCACCTTCGTCAAGTCGCACAGTTCTGTGCCATGTCCTTTCTTAGCTGACATCGCCTGTCACTATGTGTCTTTGTGTAGGTCTATCATGTCTCGTCCTCCTCCTTCCCTTCTATTTTCATCTGCGACTTGTGAGTCAACCTGAGATCCACGAGTTTTCATTATCATAATCATCATTTTCACCTGTTGGTGGCTATTATATAATAAACATTCTATCTCTCTTCCTTGAGTAGACCTTTGGATGAGCTCTTGCAGATCCAGAGGCGCGCCTATCCCGATGCTTTAAGCGCATGCTGTGGCTCGGACGATGTGCTCGTGCAAGCTTTCTCTTCATCCGTAAGGCGATCACGTGCTGGCTTGCCAAAAGCACACGGGAGCCACCCGAGGCCACAATCATGTCATCGATGTCTTGGCGCAACTGGCCCGCAACACAATCTACTCTGTGCGCGTCAACCACAAGGTGTAGATGACGGCGGCCGCAAGCAACAAGCAGGGCGATGTCGAGCTTGTGACCTTTTGTCTTGATGGCTTCAACAACCTTGTCATTGATGTTTCCATCTGCTGCAATCACATAAAGAGAGAGAGAGAGGGAGAGAGAAAAGTTTGTTACAAGACAGCCACCAATAGGGGGAAAAGATGTTAATGATAGCAAAAACTCCTGGATCTCAGAAGGGCTCCCCAGCAACAGCAGAAGAAGGAGCAGAGGGGAGGGGAGGGGGGAGGGGGGAAGGGGGGGAGAGAAGGCGAGTGATTTGAAGTCGACGTTAGAGTCGACGGCGCCAAAAGTGAGATCATCGAGACAAGGTCGAGAGAAGGCGTGTCCCTGAATGAAGCGCCGAGGATATCGCCGAGAGTGTCATCGAAATTACCGTCGTCGGCATCGTCGTCATTGTCATCGGTCATCGTAGCGCTCGCGCGTACATCGGCATACCCGTCTGCAAAGATGAGATTCTCGCGTGCATCAGCCTCCTCGTTGTCAACATTTAAGCCAGACGAGGGACGGCAAGCCGAGGGACTCCAAGAGGCGATACGATACGATGCTTGGCTTTGCGTCGGCAGGTAGAGACCACGACCCGGTGACAGAGGGATAGAAGTAGAGACAACAGAGCTGGGAACAGTGCCAGTAGCCCTGCCAGGGGACAGCGAAAGATTGCCACCCCCCCGACTGCACCTGCACCAAGGCCATTGATAATGACACCACGGACAGGATCGCTGGTAACCGACGAGCGTGAACAAGGGTTTCCCTGTTGACGTGGATGAGAGATGTCAACAGCGCTGCGGCAGATTCGACAATCAGCCACCTACCGAGGGCGAACAGAAGTGGCACTCATGGGGTGTGTGATGCCATGTACCGACAAATGAGTGCGCATGGCTGATGCATATGCAACGGCAAGGCCAATATCATTCCTATTACAGCTGAATGTGCTAGCACGACTACACTTGAAACGCTCAATCCCGATGTCATCTGTGACCTTTTTTAATTTGAAAGTGTTTATTAAAGATTAACCTCAGCACAATCCCCGACGAGATTGAAATACTTAATCGTCTGCATGTCAGCCATCACCCACAGGAGACGTAGAAATTCAGGGTGGATCTTGCCAGCGACAGATAGGATCGCAGGTGCGAACGAGATGTTCTTGACAGCGTAATCACGTCTGTATCTATTAATCTTGATGCGAGCCCGAGCATTAAGGTGGTCACCGATTTGTGGTTACTACTGAAGCCATGCTGCGTGCTGCTGCCGATCCTATCACAGACGAGAGACACATCCCATGCTAGATCATCATATCCTAGAATGCCAAACTCCATGGCCTGTACATCACCTTATCTGTTGTCATCAGCTGCAGTAGTGGCGAACTTGCGGTTGACCCGTACTCGCAAACCGGCGCTGTTGCGAACCAGTTGTGCCGACACCTTCATGACGTGATCATGGCCGGTGATGGCCCCAGTGTTCTTTTTACAAGTGAGCGCGTGATCCCCGTACTGACTGAGCACAAAATTCTGGCAAGCACATTGCGTGCGTGCGACAGCATGAGCACGCAGAAGCAGGATGTGCGCTCCAAGCACTTGACAGAAAAAATTACCTAAATCTCACCATTAAAGCGTGTCAGCTGTCGCTCGGGCCGAAAACTGGCAAGGAACGCAAGCGCATCACATCGGTAATAGCAGAGAGATAGAAAAGTTTATTACAAGACAGCCACCAATAGGGGGAAAAGATGATTATGATATTGAAACCACCTTTATCTCAGAAAGGCTCCCCAGCAGCAGCAGAAATAGCACAGTCAACATCGGACACCTCAACGGCAAGATGCAAACCAATGACTTTCTCCAGGAACGTGCTGGGGCCAAAAACACGAGGTACAGAGATGATTATACTGCTGTTGGTAAGGCGTTTGCACCTGCAATTGTGTCAGTGGCTGGCCAAATTTGTCCCGAGTTTCTTCATCTCCTATGGGTCTTGGCTGACAAAACAGACGTGCAATTAGAGGAGGAGATTGGCAGCGAGGCTTTCACATGGAGTCGAGCTCGCACGTTTATTTTTAACAAGAACTCTATTGGCAAGGCCATTGCTTATGCCACTGCCACACGCCCACACCTTTCCATGCACAATACAGCTCCGCCGGCACGTCGTCAAGCTGACCAGCCCATTTCATCTGCTGAATGAATCATGCACGGCGCTGCACATGCATCGCAACGCGCACCCCCTCACCCCGCAATCCGTCGCCCCGCTGCCAATGTGGATGTTGGTGCAACCAGCGTTGCGCCATCTGCTCATGCTACTCGTGCAGGTGCCTCTGGAGAGGCAGATGTGGTTGCTGCTGGTACCCACGCTGCCGGCGGCGTCGCAGCTGCTGCCTGGGTGGAGGCACCGGAGGAGGATGGTCTGGCAGGGCCGAATTTGCGGCAGCATGCCTGGCCCTCCAGGACTCCCTCACCCGGTGGTGGTGACATACTTGCTCGTATCATCAAGGTTCTTCATCAAAGGGTGGATCTCGGACTCTTCACCATCTTAATTAAAATCAGAGCTCATTGGGGAGAGTTCCTCAACAAGAAGGCTGACAGATGGGACGACAAAGGTCGAGACGATGTCGGCAATTTACAATGGGATGGCCCCTGTTCACATTCCACCTTCTCATGGACGGAGGCGGGAGTCGAGCACAGATGCTCCATGAACAAATTCCTCCGGGCCGGAGTACATCTTAAAGTTGGCTTATTTGCAACTGTCTCTTTACAAGAACTTTACACCTAATTTTCTTGACCGAGAAGATAACAGCAGGGATCTTCTGGGGAAACACTGGCAAGACAAAACCGATTCGAACCAGTCCAAAAGGCGTCTTCTCCAAAGCATCAGTTACCAATTCCCATGTGCCAAGCTTCTCAACCTTTGGGGTCTTCGAGAGAATGATGAGAGCAGGCCCTGCAAACGTTTACACCCGGACATGACGCCGTGGCCGGAAAACCTCGGCCATATCTAAGCCCGATGTCCAGTTCTCCGAAACCAAGAATCGCAGTGCATCACGGCATCTGGCGCGAGCTACTTACAGCCATCAGCAGGAAGTCCCTGGAGACACACGACGACTGTGAGAGGAATTGGCATTTCCCTTCAGCTGTCAGCGAGGCCATCCACGATGAATGGACGGTCCGCCAAATCCTCGTACATTTAGGGCTGTTTTCTGGGATAAGACGACTAAACAATGAGATTGCCACATTCCACGCCCGACAGAACATCGTCCTGACGTTGGAGGAGATCACCACCTTTTATGACCGGAGACCTGATGGAGTTGCCTTTGACGCCAAGGGTAAACAGTGCGTCTTCCTAGAATTCATTCGTCCATTGGACTCGGTGACATTGTCAGACGAGGGGGACTGGGCTGAAAGGAAGGAACTTGAGAAGAATGAGAGATATGGCATGCACCTCTACTTTATCAACTATCTTAGCGCCCTCATCGAGCGACCCTGGAATTGCTCACAAGCTAACTTCTCACAAGCTAACTTCACGGTTGGAGCGCGCGGCTCTCTCAAGAAGATCCAATTCCAAGACAGACTTCGCCTTCTCGGGATGACTGACTCCAACACCAGAGGGAAAATCCGAGCGCTTACTGTGTAAAAAACGCTAGCCCTGTCGGATGTTCTCTTCAAGCTCTTTCACGTCTCTGTTGTTAGCAGCCCTGAATGCTCGCTCCCAACTGAATTGGCCTATTTCCAAACGTCAGCCTACCAACTCTTCAAAAAAATCACCGGCCCATTTAGTGGGCTGATAATTTGAGAAGACAGATCATCAGGCCGCTCTCCCATGGGGAGACCAGCCTTCCAAAAGGGCCGCAGCACCCACTGTCGGCCCCTCATCGCTCGCCCACGCGTGGGTCGAGCAATCCTAACCAGGCTCCTCAATGAGGGGACTTTATTATTCCCTGCGGTTTGGTCGCAGGGGGTGTTGTTCTATAAGAGTGAGAATACCTTATCTGACGGTCATAGCTATAGCAAACTATATGGGCTGGCTGCTTAGCAACCTTCACATAGTTCAGACAAGGACATATATACATATACGCCCTTTCTGCTTTCTTGATGCTTATCCTAAACTAATGGTACTCTCACGCACTCCTCTCCAGCTACTTTACACTTGACTTTTATTCAACCAGACAAGACACCGGAACCAACAAGCTTGCTATCACTGATCTCCCATTAACACAATCCACTCTAGTGCCAGGTCCATTCACCAAAGACTTAGACACACTGACTCTGAACAAATCCCGCACCGAACACATACGCAAAGGTCATCAAAGGCACGATCACCCAACAGCTTGTTACACACATCACACCGAGATCACCACCCCACTCATGAATGGAGACACAACCCCACTCACTATCAATAGAGATTCTCCCTGAGAGTCCCTTGACGGGTCAAGTTGCAAAGGAGATCAGAACTGATCTTCTTTTTGGTTCTTTCCAATAAACAATATTATCTCTCGGGTCGCGCCTAGATTCAGATTCAGAGGTATGGGGTCTCGATCAAACAACAAAGGAGCTGGTACGGGCGGGAGAAGCAGCCATGCGAAAGAGCATTCCCACATTACAACAAGCTGGATTAAAAAGTATATTAGATTTGCCTAGAATTCGGAAGAGTTATAGAGAGACAGCATTCGTGGTGACACCACCAATGAGGATATGTACAACGTCAAACGGCGAGCAAGGAGTTCAGGTGTTAATTCCGGCGATGCAAGGACTGTCACAGAAACAGCGACAGATTATGCAACAGTACTTTGAAATAATGCATTGGCAAGGACTCAAGCTGCCGTCGGCCAAGAGCAGACAACGCGATAGTTTGAAAAGTTTTGAACGCTTGATCAAAGTGTGGAAAAACCGTCTTAAGTAAGAACTCGCAACACTTGATGAACAGCTGCTTTCAGCGGAATTGTTCTCAACCAAGTGCAAGGAACAGAGTCCAGATCCAACACAGAGGGACGCAAGTAGAAAGGAGTTCGGACGAAGAGCACTAGCAGGGGGCAACATGTGGGAGTTGTTGTCATGTCTACTGATATTTGTGAAAAGTTTTGACCAAAACAATCCAGAGATGGGGATATACAATGTGGCAAGACAGATGCATCAAAGGACGGTGCAGCACTACTGGGTCGACATAGGCAAACAACAGGTCGCGGGGGTGGAATGTCCCACACTCGGAGACACGTTATGTTAGCCAATGGAGGCGGCTCTAAATCAAACCACGCTTCTGACACAGGCGCAAGCACTGTTAGGCAAAGCAATTGGCGAGCATACAACGCAACAAAGCGCAGAGGTGAAGAGTATCATCAATACAGACCGTCAAGTGGTGCCTAGACGGATGCCACTTGGCGTACGTTTAGCGGTAAACGCACATAACATGTGGGGGCGTTTTGTAGAGTCAGTGAAGAATACATGGTGGTCGATGAGCCCACAAGAGGCGGGGGGATAAACTCGAAAGCATAGTTGAGTTTCAGGTCAGGATCAAAGGACACGACCAGCGAGAGCATGAGGACAAAAGGCAAGGATGGCAAAATTGGACTGATGAAAAGCTTGCGACAAAACTGACAAAGGATAAACAGCAACCAGTCTTGTTACTACCAGCCAGGTGGTGGCCTGACACGTTGCCAGAATTCGAATGTGAAGGGTGGTGGCAAAGGCCACATATGCTAGTAAAGTGTAGGCAGTGTCCCTGTAGCTTCGTAGAGAATCTTAGTCTTGGCATTAACAATTGTTATGGGTGTGAGGAGCAAATGCAGACCAAAGGTACATGACTGATCGGCAAAGTATATTCACCAATGCCGATCCACGATTTGCAGGGAAACTCGATGATCTGCAATGAGGCGACACTAGCATCAAAGACAATGCCAAATAGCTCAATTGGTCAGAGCGCAGGACTATCAATCCTCAGGTCGTCAGTTTGATTCCGGCAAAAAATAACCCTACAAAAAACAAACCGAGAACTCATTTTTTTTTGGATTTGAGCTACACAGACCCTCAAGCAAGGGTACTAAATTAATGTTTGAAGTAATAAAAGCAATCATCACTCAAAACTGCAATCATGCCAATGCTGATGGAGCAGGTAAGAGAAGTCAAGACAGTCAGTCAAGAGATTAAAGACGAATCAAGTTAGCATGAGAATAACGGTCAAGCCAGAGTTTCGAGTCAATGCAATGACCAGCGTACTGATGAAACCGCATCTTTCTTGTGCCTATCATTACAGATTTTATTCAAAACACAAAAAGGGACCTCTATGATAATAAAACACAAAAAGGGACCTCTATGATTGAAAGCTCGAAGATGCACTGTAAGTGATAGATTTGGAGCGGAGCAAAGACGAGGACGACAGGACGCATTGCAAGTAGAACTGTGCAACCAGTTGAACACCAGTCCACTTGCTGAGGAAATTCGTTCACCACGAAGGGTCCAGCACGGGTGCAACAGCGAATGCAGTGGGAAGCGCCTTTCAAACCGCTGGCCGTTGATGATCCTCTGCTTCTGCTTGAACGAGAAGTGCATGTAGAAATCGGCATGAATTAGCTTTTCAATCAAGACATACCGTCACATTCAAAAGGAGGGTATGTCAGAATCTTAGAATAGTCGTTACTGTGGGAAAAATGCCTTGGCAAAACAAGAAAAAGAATTATAGAGGGCCTCACAACATGCATGGAGCCGCACAGACGGTGGCCAATCGCAAGCAGCAGTGGGATTTTTTTTATGAAAGCGATGGTTGGACCGAGAACAAGAGCTAATCACGGTCATCCAGGAGGAAACTAAGCGCACGGAAGAAAAGGAAGAAGCTAGGTATAGATTACCAACATGGTCAATACTACGAGCACTGCAAAAGATCAACAAAGCCAAGAGACGTCAAGGCAAGGAGGTCGTGTCAGCCTCAATTTTCTTTCAGTCCGCTGGACGAGGAGACTTGAATTTCTGGGGAGAGGATGATGGACCTACCGTGGTTGTATAAGAAAGTTTCTCGGAATCGGAGCAGGAGCAGTGGTCGAACTTTGAAAGATGGGCAGGTCGAGAGATTGGGTGGTTTGGTGCAGGTCGAGGGACAAAGACGAAGAGCAGAGCCCGTTTCAAGTCGATAGAGAAGAAATCTTATCAAACCTCAGCAAGCAAGCAAAAGTCAAAGCAGGAGAGAAGATGGATAAGAAAGGAGGCAAAAGGCAGTCAGTGCGCTGGAAAGCGTGGTAGCGACAGAGCAACATCAAATGCGCAGTGAGCAAAGAATATTGTCTGTGTTAAGTTCACCAAGATTGCCAGGTGGCAGACGCGGAAAAAGCAGCTTTGAAGGAAGCAGCTGGAGTTTCAGGACGAAAAGACAAATGTCAAGTGCAATTGAAAGGGACAGAACGCGATTACTGGATTTGCACAGAAATAAGCATGCTCGGAGGCTATGGGTTTCAGGGCCAAGTAACAGCAGGTGACGGTTCAGATTAAAAAGGCAAAATGGGAGCAGGATTGATTGATGATTGCTTTTATTACTTGTAACAGGAATTTAGTACCGTTGCTTGAGGTTCTATGTATCTCAAATCCATGTAGATTTGAGATCTCGGTTTTTTGAGTTTTATAATAACTTGAGAACAAAAATGTAAAATCAGTAGTGCAAAGTGGGACGAGATGTGGAGGGCTCCAGCTCAAAACAGCCTGAATTAATAGCGTTTTTACCAGCGCTTCGTGACACGCTGATAGAGGAGCCGTTGCTGTATTTGTGTGACAACCAGTCATTGTTGAAAGCAGTCAATGGGTGGATTGGTGAAGGTGGAAAGGCAACCTAGGAGGCGCACCTGACGAGAATATTTTGGCAGTAGACATCGAGATACTTACGAAAGACATATGCAGCGGGGACAGCAACCTTCTTGGTCAAAGTGCAAGCACATCGAGGAGAACCAGCGAATGAGGAAGCCGACATTCTGGTGGACAAGGCAATTTCAGATCCGAAGGTAAGCAAAAAGTGGTACCAACGGGCGAATCGAGCAGTCTTCACATGGACAAAACCATGCCGCGAGGCAGGGAAGGTAGCTTATCAAGATCGTCATTCGACATTTAATAATAGCGTGAGGGATGCAATACGTAGAGGGGCAGCTGAAAATGAGGTGCAAACACATGAAGAGAAGCTTACAGGTGCTTAGAGACAGATGAGCACACTCAAGCGACGATATGAAAGTGCTTAGAGACAAATAAGCACATTCAGGCGACGATACGAATGATGGTGTAAAGGTGATGGCATAGAGGACTGCACACACAAGCAACGACATGAGGCATCGTACCACAGCATTGTGTGGGTATTGCAGCAGAAAACTTGGATTGATGATAGAAAATGATTGAGATTGTGTGTGTGAGCTAGGGCAGAGCAAAACAATATCAATCACCCCACGTGCACGTGGGCGGTAGACTTCATGTTACGGCAAAACGAAAGCAGAGCATTCTTAGGGAGGTATTTGAACGACTCGCGCATCCCTTGGAGACATAGATGGCGAAAAAGGATGGCAATTGCAGGGATCATTCTGGTAGCCAAATGGCTTGCAAAAATCAATCAGATTTAGGCTGCAGGTTATCAGATGTAGGCTGCAGATTAAAAAGTCGGTTCACAGGCTCCCAACAGTGGCAACACACGTCTTTGGAGACGGAGTATTTTGGAGAATCAACCATCATTTTCCTCTTTTGGTGGTTGTCTTGTAATAAACTCTTCTCTCACACGCACACGAACACACACAGAAGCACACAAGCACACACGCACACATTTATATGCCTGTGTGTATACATGTGTGCATATATTGTGTGTGTTGGTCATGTGAGAACCAAGTCGGACACAATTTTGGAAGGCCACTTCAAAGAAAGCAGGCGTGGGCTTGGCTGGGAGTTGCTCAGAGACATGCGTGAAGTGACGATTGCTTTGATTATTGCTCATAAAGAAATAATGTAGTAGTTTTGTTTGGAACTCTCAAGGTGCAGTCTTTTATTCTCACCGAAGTGAGTGACTGTGGTTTGCTGATTGTCGTCACATCTTCTTCTTTTCTCAAAGGGAAGGACATGTTAAAAGAAAAAAGGCAGTCAGTCCAGATCATCAAAATCCGCAGCCCAGCATATATACAGACAGATGTACTTTGTACACCTAT
>Ga0105055_10009985_pt1 | contig 11975 bp, 2 predicted proteins | sample BON03_FD_78090 | JGI IMG/M metagenome (GOLD analysis project Ga0105055, IMG submission 78090) | Freshwater microbial communities from Lake Bonney liftoff mats and glacier meltwater in Antarctica - BON-03 | ecosystem: Environmental > Aquatic > Freshwater > Ice > Glacier meltwater | place: Lake...
CCCCCTCCCCGCTCCCTCCCGCGGGCGGCGCGGCCCCCCAAAACAAAAACCCCGGCCCCCCCCCCCCCCCGGACGTCCTCCCCCCCCCCACCCCCCCCCCGGCGCCCCCCCCCCCCCCCCCCCAAAAAAAACAACAACCAACCAAACCACCAAAAAAAACAGGCGCCTGCTCGTCTTCCCCCGCGGCAACAAGACCGAGCACGTGGCGCTCTACCTCGACGCGCCCGAGGCGCCCTTCACGCCGCCCGCGCTGCAGCCGCGCGCCACCTTTGCGCTGACCATGCACTCGACGCTAGGGGCCGAGCACGACCACCGCAAGGAGTCGGAGCACCAGTTCCGGCCCAACGCCACGGACTGGGGCTTCACCCAGTACATGCGCCTGGACGAGGCGCTCGACCCGGCGCGCGGCTTTCTGCGCACCGACGCCGCGCCGCCGCCGCCGCCGCCGGAAGAGGGCGGCGGCGGCGGCCCCGAGGGCGGCGGCGGCCCCGAGGGCGCGGGCGCGGGCGCGGGCGCGGGTGCCGGAGCGGGCGCGCCGCTCCCCTACGTCGAGGTGTCGGTCAAGCTCACGATCGTGCCGGACGAGCGCCACGCCTACGACTCGCGCCGCGCCACGGGCTGCGTCGGCCTCAAGAACCAGGGCGCCACGTGCTACATGAACTCGCTGATGCAGGCCTTCTTCCACCTGCCCGCGCTGCGGCGCGCCGTGTACGCGCTGCCCACGCCCGAGGGCGAGGACGACCCCGCCGCGTCCGTCCCCCTGGCGCTCCAGTCCCTTTTTTACCGGCTGCAGTACGGCCGCGGCCCCGGCTCGACCAAGGACCTCACGCGCTCCTTTGGCTGGACCGCCTACGACCACTTTGTGCAGCACGACGTCGAGGAGCTCACGCGCATCCTGACCGATCGCCTGGAGGACCGCATGCGCGGCACGCCCGTCGACGGCGTGCTGCGCGAGCTGTTCGAGCTCAAGGGCCGGCAGTACGTCGACTGCCTTCACGTGCCCTACCGCTCGGTCACCCGGTTCGCCGACCGCGACCTCAAGCTGGACGTGGCCGGGTATCGCGACGTGCGCGCGAGCCTGGCCGCCTACGTGGCGCCCGAGCTGATGGTCGGCGAGAACCGGTACGCGGCCGACGGACACGGCTACCAAGACGCGCGCAAGGGCGCCGCCTTCGACGCCTTCCCCCCTGTGCTCACGCTGCATCTCAAGCGCTTCGCCTACGACTTTGCGACCGACGCCGCCGTCAAGGTCAACCAGCGCTACAGCTTCCCGGAGACGCTCGACCTGGACGCGCCGCTTCCCGGGGGCGCGCGGCTGTTCTGGGACCAGGTGTTTGCGCCGCCGGGGGCGACCGGGGGTGGCGGGGGCGGGGGGGGGGGGGGGGGCGGCGGCGATGGGCCCGGGGGGGCGGCGACGGCGGCGGCGGCGGCGGCGGCGGCGGCCAACGGCGGCGGCGCGGCGACCGCGGCGTCGCCGGCGGCGGCCAAGGTGCGCAACCTGTACCGCCTGCTGGCGGTGATGGTGCACAGCGGCGTCAACCACGGCGGCCACTACTTCGCCTACATCCGCGTCTACTGCCGCCCGGGGGGCGCGGGCAAGGACGGCGGCCTCAAGCGCCCCTCCGGCGCCGCAGCCGCCGCCGCCGCCGCCGGCGGCAAGGGCGCCGAGGCCGGCGGCGGCGAGCAGGGCGCGGCGGCGGCGGCGGGCAAGGATGCCGACGAGCAGCAGCGGCAGCCGCCCTTTTCTGGCGGCGGCGGCGCCAAGGGCGGCGGCGGTGGCGGGGGCCCTCTGGCGGCGGCCGAGGACTACACGCTGGTGGCGCCGCCGGGCCCTCCGCCCCGGCGCGAGGAGGAGGAGGCGGCGGCGGCGGCGACGGCGGCGGCGGCGGCGGCGGCGGCGGCGGCGGCGGCCGCTGCCGGCGAGGGGGGCGACGCCGCCGACGCGCCCGCCGCCGCCGCCGCCGCCGACGGCGGCGGGCTCGCCTGGCGCTGGCTGCGCTTCGACGACGAGCGCGTCACCATCGCCAGCGCGCGACAGGCCATCGACGAGCAGTACGGCGGCGACGCGCTGGCCGGCGGCAACGGCGACGACGCGGGGGCCGAAGGCGGCGGCGGCGGCGCCGACGGCCCGGTCGGCCCCCCGCGCCTCGTGCGGCGCGTCGACGCCAACGGCGGCGGCGGCTCCTGCAGCAACGCCTACGAGCTCATCTACGTGCGCGAGGACGACTGGCCGCGCGTCTTCTGCTCGGCCTCGCGCGCCGACCTGCCCGCGCACCTGCGCGCGCGGCTCGAGGCGGAGGCCGCCGCCAAGGAGGCGCGCCGGCGCGCCAAGGCCGAGGCGCACCTCTACTGCGTGGTGCGCGTGGCGACGGACGCGGACGTTGCGGCGCAGATCGGCGGGCCGCGCCACTTTGACCTGGTCGACTACGCGCTGATGCCCGGCCCGCTAGACGCGGCCGCGGGTGGAGGAGGAGCAGCAGCAGGAGGAGGAGGAGGAGCAGGGGCAGCAGCGGGCGCGCGGGCCGCCCCTGGCGGCGGCAACGGCAAGGGCGGCGGCGCCGAGGGCGGCGGCGGCGGCGGCGGCGGCGGCGCGACCGCCCTCGGCGCCCGGCCCGCCTCGGCGCCCGACCCGTCCATCGCCCCCGGCCTCGTCCTGCGCCTGCCCAAGCACACGCGCTTCTCCGAGCTCAAGCGCCGCGTCGCCGAGGCCCTCGGCGTCCCGCCGGACCGCCAGCGCTACTGGACGTGGGCGGCGCGCGCCAACCGCACCGTGCGCCCGCAGCGCCGGCTGACGGCGGCCGAGGAGGGCGGCTGCCTGATGGACCTGCGCGAGCTGCGCGACCAGGGGGCGGCCGGCGGGGGCGGCGGGGGCGGGGGCGGGGGCGGGCCCCAGTCGGCGGCCAAGATCGCGGCGCTGATGGACCTGCGGCTGTACCTGGAGACGCCGTACGCGAGCCCGGTGGCCGCCGCGCTCGCGCAGGGGCGGCTGCTCGGCGGAGGCCTGGGCATGGGCATGAGCATGGGCGCGGGCGGCGGCGGCGGCGGCGTCACGGCGGCAGCGGCGGTCGGCAGCGGCGGAAAGGCCGGCCGCAGCAAGTCGCAGGCGTCCGTGGCCGTGGCCGCCTCGGCGGGAGGGGCGGGCACGGCGGCGCCCGCGGCGGCCACGCTTGCGCCTGGCGTCCCGGGCGGTGCCCTGTCTGCGTCTGCGGCGGCGTCTGCGGCGGCAGCGGCGGCGGCAGCGGCGGCGGCGGCGGCACGAGGCGGGGGCGCCGCTCCCCGCCTGCCCGCCGCGCTGCTGCCCGAGGGCGGCGCCAGCCCCGACGCCGCCATCAACCGCCTGGTCGACGCCCTCCGCGCCGCGCGCGGCCAGGTGCACATGCTGCTGCCGCGCGACCTCGAGCTGCGCGTCTACGGCGCCGACGCGGGCGACGCGCCCGGGGCGGCCGAGGCCGCCGCCTACGCCGCCGCCGAGGCCGCCGCCGACCGGGGCGAGCGCGGCGGCGGCGGCGGCGGCGCCGACGGCTCGGGCGGCGGCGAGCACCGCCTCATCTTCCTAAAGTTCTACGATCCGGACGCGCCCGGGGCCCCGCGCCTGACGTACCTGGGGCACGTGCGGGCGAGGCGCTCGGCCACCGCCAGCACGCTGACGCCGATCGTCGCCGCGCTCGCGGGCCTCGACTACTCGCCCTCTGCGGGCGGGGGCGGCGGGGGCGGGGGCGGCGGCGCGGTGGGTGCGGCGGGGGCGGCGGCAACGGCGGCGGCGCACGGCGGCGGCGGTGGCGGGTGGGGCGGCAGCGGCGGCGGCGGCGGAGGCGGCGCGGCCCGCCGCCGCTCGTCCTCGGCGTCGGCCGCCGCCGCAGCCGCCGCCGGCACCCCGCCGCCTGCCCCCGCCCCCCTCCTCGGCGCCGCCGTCTCCCACCTCGACGCGTACGACGAGGTCAAGTTCGACCCGCAGGTGCGCGCCGACCGCCTCGACCAGGGCACGGCGCTCGACCAGCTCGAGATCGAGGACGGCGACATTTTCGTGTTTCAGCGGCCCTCGCGCGACGCCGACGCCGTGGCCGCCGAGGCGCGGCGGCGCGCGGCGGAGGAGGCCGGCGGGGACGAGCAGGCGCTGCAGGCGCTGCTGGAGCAGCGGCTGCAGTACGAGTCGGTGGGGGCCTACCTGTCGTACATCAAGGCGCGGCGCGTGGTGACGTTCAAGCCGCTGCCGGCGGCGTCTTCCGGCGGCGGCGACGGCGGGCCGGCCGTCGGCGGCTTTGGCGGCGGCGGCGGCCCGGGCGGCGGCGGCGGTCCCAGCGGCGACGACGGCGGCGACGGCGGCGCGCCGCTCGTGCCGCAGCTCGTGGCGCCGGGCCCAGCGTCCGACCCCCAGGCGGGCGCGGCGGACGACGGCGGCGTGTTCACGCTCGAGCTCGCGCGCGATGACGACTACGACCAGGTCACGCGCAAGCTCGCGCGCAAGCTCACGGCGCGCGCCCTGCACCAGCACCAGCAGCAGCAGCAGCAGCAGCAGCGGCCGCAAGCGTCGTCGGCCACGGCCAAGGGCGCCAAGGCCGCGGCCGCCGGCGCTGCCCCTGCGATGGCCTCCCCGGCCGCGCCCCTCCCCCCCGCCCAGGCCCCCTTGCCCCCGGCTCACCTGCGCCTCACCCAGTGCAACGGCTACTCCGGCCTCCCCCAGCGCCAGCACGTGCGCCACGGCCACCCGCTCCGCCTCGAGCAGCTCGTCACGCACGGCCGCCGCGCCACGGACACGCTGTTCTACGAGGTGCTCGACCTGCCCTTGCCGACGCTGGAGGCGCTCAAGACGCTGCGGGTGCAGTGGTGGTGGTCGCCGCTCGCTGGGGAGGGGGCTGGGGGGGAGGGGAAGGGGCGGGCGGGGGCCGGGCGGGTGCCCGTGCCGCAAACGTTGGTGGTGCGGGTGCCGCGCGAGGCGACGGTCGACGACGCGCTGCGCGAGGTGGCCGAGCGGACGCGCGCGCTGCCGTCCTTGTCGGCGGCGGCGGCGGCGGCGGCGGGAGAGGCGGCGCCTCTGCCCGCCCGCAGCCCCCCCCTGCGCCTGCTCGAGGTCTACAACGGGCGCATCTTCAAGGTGCTTTCGGGGTCGGACCCGGTCGCGCCGCTGAGCGACACGTACTGGACGCTGCGCGCCGAGCCCGTGCCGCCCGAGGAGCTCGAGCTGGCGGGCCAGCAGCAGCGGCAGCAGCGGCCGGCGGCGGCGGCGGCGGCGGCGGTCAAGGCCGAGAAGACAAATGAGGGCGCCGCTGCGCCCGCCGACGCCGCCGCGGACGAGCCTCCCGCCGGCGCCGCCGCCGCGGGAGACCGCATCGTGCAGTGCGTGCACTTCAAGGTGCCCGGGCAGGCGGCTCGCCAGGCCGCCGCCGACGCCGCGGCGGCGGCCGAGGCGCGGGCGGCCGGCGGCGGCGGCGACAAAACGCCCGCCCCCGCCGCCCTTGCTGCCGCCAACGCCGCGGCCGACGCCGCCGCCGCTGCGGTGCCCGCTACGTCCGTGCACATCCCCGTCTCGCCTTTTGGCGACCCCTTCCTGCTGCGCATCCGGGCGGGCGAGACCCTGCGCGACGTCAAGCGCCGCGTGCGCGCGCGCCTGCTCGGCGACGACGCCGCCGTCGCGGCCGTGGCCGCCGCCGCCGCGCCGGGCGTGGGCGGGGGCGCGGGCGGCGACAAGGCGGCGTCCGCGGCCTCCTTTTTCGACGCGTTCAAGTTCTGCGTCGTGCACCCGCGCGGCGCCGCGTCTCACGCGCCGGTCTACATGGCGGACGCGGACGTGGTCTCAGACTTTTTCGCGGCGGCGGCAGCGTCGCCCGGAGGCGGCGGCGGCGGCGAGGGGGACGAGGGCGAGGGCACGCCGGCGGCGGCCGTCGGCGCGGGCCCAAAGGCGGCGCCGCCCGCGTCGCCCGACGTGCCCGACGTCAAGGCGCAGTACCCGGATGGCGGGGGCGACGCGGCGTCGGCGCTGGAGCAGGCCGAGGGCGAGGGGGCGGCTGCCGCCTCTGCCGCCGAATCTGCGCTCGCGCGCGTGGCCATGGCCGCCGCCGCCGCGGCCGCCGACGCCGGCGCCCCCTACCTTGGCGTGCAGCACGACGGCGAGGGGCTGCGCAAGTGGCGCCTGGCGGCCACGAAGGCGACGGCGGCGAGCGAGGGCGCGTAGACGCACGAGCGGCGCTGAGAGGGGGACACGAGGCGCAACTGCGTGTGTGTGTGAGTGTGTGTGTGTGTGTGGGGGTGGGGGGCGCGATTGCCAACCCGCCCCCTCGTCTATCGTGCTATGCACGGGGGCGCGCCGCGCGCACAGAAAGCATGACATGTATGCAATGGCCGAACCCAATGAACGACCGCCACACGTGTTTGTCTTTACATCATTTAACAAGAAATCGAGCATACTCACGCGCGTTGAGGGAGAGAGAGAGCTAAACGGGGGGATCACGGAAGAGGAGGAGAGTCATTGATTTCCGAGAAAGAAATTCGAGGGCGGCAGCGGCGGCCGGGGGAGCGGGCCAGGGTGAGAGCGCGCGCCTATGGCTGCCGCCGCTGCTGCTGCTGCTGCTGCTGCTGCGACACCGACGTGGGCGTCCCAGACCCGCCCAGGCCCGGCGCCGTGTTGGTCAGCATCGTGAACGACGCGCGCTCGTACTGCGGCGACTCGGCGATGCGCACGTGAAACGACGACGCCGCGCGGAGCGACGATGAGATGCGCGCGCGCAGCGACGAGCCGCCGCCGCTGCCGCCGCCGCGCCCGCCCGCGGGGGCGTGGGCGCCGGCGTCGCTGCCGGCGTCCGACGTCAGGCCCGCGTGGCCGTTGCGGCCGATCGGGCGCGGCGCCGTGGTTGCGGCGGCGGCGGCGGCGGCGGCGGCGGCGGCGGCCGCGCCCAAGTCTGGCGTCGTCGGCGGCGGCGCCGTCTTGTAAGGGGTGGGCGTCGCCGTTGTCGGCGGCGGCTCGTGCTGCGCGTGGGGCGGGGATGTGGGGTGGCCTTGGCCGTGGCCGTTGTGGGCGCCGCTCCCGACCCCGACCCCGCCGCCGCCGCCGTCGTACGTGTTGGTCAGCAGCGGCTCCTCGAACGGCCGCGGCGCATGGTGCTGCTGCGGGTCGAGCGCCTGCTGCTCGCCGCCGCCGCCGCCCCCGTCCCCGGCCGCCGCCAGGGCGCCCTCCTCGTGCTCCCCGCCCTCGCTGCTCCCGCCGCCGCGGCCGCCCCGCCCGAGCAGGGCCGCGCCCAGCCCGCCCGTCAGCACGAACAGCGCCGCCGACATCAGCACGCCCGCGTAGATGCCGTTGGCGATGCTGAACGTGAAGGGCTGCACAACGATGGTCAGGAAGGCGGGCACGGCGGTGGGCATGCTGCCCCAGTCGATGTGCACCGACTCGCCCATCATCATGGCGCCGACGAGCACGAGCACGGGCGCGGTGGCCACCTGCGGGATGGCCTGCAGCAGGGGCGCGAGGAAGCACGAGGCGGCGAAGCACAGGGAGATGACGACAGCGACCAGGCCCGTGCGGCCGCCCTCCTTGATGCCGACGGCCGACTCGGCGGCGATGATGAGCGGCGACGTGCCCGTGGCCGCGCCGAGCGCCGTGCCCGCGCACGCGGCTAGGAAGACCCACGTGGCGCCCGGCAGCTCGCCGCCGCGCCCGTCGGCGCGCGGGCGCACCAGGCCCGCCAGGCTGCCCAGGCCAAACATGGCGCCGCCGATGTCAAAGACCATGACCAGCGCGTAGGCGCACACGGCCGACCAGGCCGTGGCACGGGTGGCCGTCGAGGTCGCCTTCCTCTTGGGGGTGGGGGGGGGCGGGTCGCCGCCGCCGCCGCCGCCTTTGCCGGCGCCGCCGCCCCGGTAGATTGGTGAGGGGGCGTCGGCGGGTCCGGCAGGGCCCGGCGGCAAGGAGGGACCGCCGCCGCCGCCGCCTCGGTGGTTGCGCTTGCCCCGCTTGGCGTTCTCGACGCCGTCGCCGTCGCCGCCGACGCTGCTGCTGCTGCTGTTGCTGCGGCGGTGGCGGTGGTCGTGTCCGCGCTCAAACACCTGGTCGTTGATCGACGAGCCGGGAGGGAGGGACAGGCGCACGCGCTCCGCCGTTGCGCGCGAGGCGGCGGCCGCGAGCGACAGGGGCGCGGGCGGCGGCGGCGGCTGCTGCCACTGCTGCTGCTGCTGCTGCTGCTGCAGCGGCAGAGGCGTCGTGGCCGCCGCCCCCATCATCAGCTTGCGGCGAGAGCCCAGCAGCGCGGGCGCCGACGACGAGGCGAACAGCGCGCGGAAGGCGGCCGCACCCGCCGCGCCCGCCGTCCAGAGCGAGGCGGCGGCGGGGCTGTTGCCGCTGCCGACGCCGACGATGCCGCCGCCGCCCCCCCCGACCGCCGCCGCCGCCGCCGCCGCCAACCCCCCCGCGCCCTGCCCTGCAACCCGCGCCCTCCCGAGCAGCATCGCGTAGTCCAGCTCGACCCGCCGCAACTCCGGCAGCGCCACGAAGCGCGTCGGCCACCCGCCCGCCAGGCAGTAGTAGGCGAGCGCCGTGACGACGATGCCGGCGACGATGCCGCCGCGCACCCCGCGGTAGTGCAGCGCGGCGATCAGGGCCAGCCCGCCCGCCGCGAGCGCGGGCTCGACCGACCCACCCAGGTCGCCCAGCGTCACCATGGTCTCGGCGTCGGGCACGACCACCCGCGCCGTCTGCAGCCCGATGAAGCTCAGCAGCAGGCCCATGCCGACCACCGTCGCCAGCTTGATGGCGTCGGGCACGAGCGACAAGACGGCGCTGAGCGCGCGGCACGAGGCCAGCGCGCCGACGATCAGGGCGGCGAGCATGCAGCCCGCGAGGGCGCTCTCGGGGGTGACGCCGAGGCCCAGGACCTGCGAGAAGACCAGGAAGGCGTTGAGGCCCATGCCCGGCGTGATGCCGAAGGGCACGTTGGCGAGCAGGCCGGCCGCCGCCGTCGCCACGCAGCTGCTGAGCGCGGTGGCGGCGACGACCGAGGCGACGGGCAGGCCGCCCGCGCCGAGGATCTGGCCGTTGACCAGCAGAATGTAGGACATGGTCATGAAGCTGCACACTCCGGCCTTGACCTCCGTGTCGATGGTCGACCCGCGCTCCGTGATGCGGAAGTAGCTTTTTTTTTTGTAGTTTCCGTGGCGGGCGTTTCGGGCAAAGAGAGGAGGAACGGGGGGGGGGCGTTGGGCAGCGTTTCGAGTCTCTCGGGACGGAGCGGGCTAGCGGGAGAAAGGGCGTGACCCTGCGGCGATCGCGTGCGTCGGTATCTCGGCGGGCGCCCCGCGCCTCCTCCGGGTCGATTGATGCGCCATGGCGCCGGGGAAGAAGAAGAAGGGCGCGCGCGAGGTCGTCGGCCGGGGCGGTCGGGTCGCGCGCGCGTCGCGCCGCGTCTCGGTCGTTGGGTCGTTGGCGGCGGCCGCGTGCCCACGAACTGGCTCGGATTTGCGTTTGCGAGACAAGCAACGCGCGACTTGATGGGCTGATCACCAGTTGCAGCCCTTCTGAGCGCGCACGGGGGGGCGCGCACGTGCCCCACGAAACGGTCACGGGGACCCGTCACGTTAAGCGGTGCGTTTTGCCCGCGGTGTACTCACCGGTCTAGGAACCGCTCGAATGCCCCCATGTTGTCAGCGATGGATTGGCGCCGCCTTCTTGTGGGAGGAGGGAGGCGAGCGCGCGCGTCGATTTTAGGACGATGGCGGGACTGCTTTCTCGTGGACAAAGGACAGAGGTCTTTCCCTGGACAAACAGTGGGTTGATCGCGAGCGAGGTACTGCGCTACGACGGGAGGCCGAGGATCACGAGAGCGCGCTCGTCCCGCTCGAATGCTGTTGTGACGGCTGTCCGCGGCGTCGGCAGCAGGGGCGGCAGCGGCGACGGCGGCGGCGGCGGCGGCGGCGGCAGCGGGCAAGGCGGCAGCTGCGGGCACTAGGACAAGGCGTCGCCGCCGCCGTTGGCAGCCGCCTGCGGCCTTGCGGCCAGGAAGTGGACGCGAGCCTGGCCAGCGCGCAACGGTGGCGGGCGCCGGCGCTGCGGCCTCCGCTATTGGTCGCCGAGAGCCATGGCGTCCCCACGGCGCCTCGCGCCGCCGCCGCCGCCGACCGCGCCGCCTCTCCCCCCCGCCTCCGCCCAGGCCGCCGCCGCCCGCCGTCCGCCGCCAGTGGTACCAGGGCGCCCGACCGCGTCGTCGTCGACCGCGTGCGTCAAGGGCGCGCCCCCTTCCGACGCCGTGCGCCCCGCCTTTCAACCGCGCTTACTGCTGCACCTGCGCGTCGACGAGGCCGCCGGCGGGCCCGGCGCGCCCGCGCCGCCGCTCCCGTACGAGCTCGCTCGCGCGCTTGTTTTTGGGGCGAGGGGACCGCGGCGGGCGCCCGCGGGGGGCAGCGACGGCGGAGGAGGCGGCTGGCCTTCCGGGGGCAGCAGCGTCGAGGTGTTGCGCACCGAGCTCAAGGTGACGATGGTCAAGGCGGCGCCGGGCGTGGCGTGGCCCTTGCTGGACGCGGCGCGCACCAAAGAGGGGGTGCAAAAGGGGAGGCTGTTGCTGTGCCGCGCGCGCGAGCGGCGAGAGGCGGCGCTTGATACCCCTCGCCGCCGGCGCCCAACGTTGGCAGGCGGTGCGGGGCGCAGGGTGCGCATGTTGTTGCCCCTCGAGACGCGACGCGCGCGCGCCAGGGGCCGCGACGAGGAGAGAGAGCGGGCAATAGGTCGGGGGGGGAGAGCGGGGGAGGCGGGCGGCGGCGCGGCCCTCGCGCGGCCCTCGCGCGGCCCTCGCGCCCTCTCGGCCCGCAAGGCCGGGACGAGAGCGGCGGGGTGCGGGGGCTCGCTTCCCAAAATGTATACCGATTGTAGCCACCTGTCCCTCTCGCCCGGCACAGCTTTGCTTGCCACATTCGCAGCCGACCAAACCGGAGGCTCGAACGAAACCGTTCGCGTGCGCACGCAGCCAAACCACCTCGTTCGCGAAACGGAAAAAAACAAGACACGGTAAGGCCCGAGCGCTTGTTGTGCTTTGCTCCGCGCCCTCCCGAGGCCCCCGCCGCCTCCCTCCCCCGCGCACGGTCCGGCCAAGCCCGCCCGCGCAAGCCACCAGCACGGGCGCGCCGCGACCGGCGGCCACGCTCAGAGAGAACAGTACCGACGGAGTGAGCGTGAGCAAAGCCCACCCTTTTGGCGCCCCCGCCCTCTCTCTCCGCCCGCGACCGCCCGCTCCGCTCGCCGCCCCCCGCCCCCCTCGCCCCTGCCGAAAAAAAAACAAGGCCAACGACGCCACGCTGAAAACACCTCCGCCACGCCCGTTGCCCCCCCCCCTCGCGTGTACCAACCCCCCTTCCTTCGAACAAGCGACTCACACGCTCCGACAACCTCTCCCTCTCCCCTCCCACCCCCCCTATGCCCGCGTAGACAGCCATGCTGCAGCCACCCGCCCGCCGCGCGCGCGCCCCGGCGCTGAGCGGCCCCGTCGACCCCGCGCACGGCGGCGCCCCGCCCGACGCCGCCGCCCCGCCCGCCCCCGCCCCGGCGCGCCGCGCGTCGCCGGGCGCCATGATCGTCGCGGCGCGCCCGGGCGGCGGGGCGCCCTTTGCGGTGCCCGCGCCCGGCAGCCCGCCCGATCACAACGCGAGCGCGGTCCGCCGCATGCTGGCCGCGCTGCCGCGCGTCGACACGGGCGCGCCGAGGCGCCGCGTCGTCCTGCTGGGCCTCGCCTCTGGCCTGGACGGCATCGAGGATGCCCTGGACGTCGAGGAGGAGCGCGCCGCGCGCACGGCGACCACGCTGGTGTCGGCGCGCGTCCGCCATGTGATCGCCCAGGCGGACGTGTTCGCGGAGATCATCCTCACGGCCTCGAAGGAGCAGGGCGCGACGCCCGGCGGGCAGCCCCGCGCGTGCGCCGAGCTGCAGGAGCTGATCGGGACCGACTCGATCTCGGGCGCCATGACCGCGACGGGGTACGCGCTGTCGCTCGCCATGGCGTGGCGCG
>Ga0105055_10009993_pt1 | contig 11968 bp, 10 predicted proteins | sample BON03_FD_78090 | JGI IMG/M metagenome (GOLD analysis project Ga0105055, IMG submission 78090) | Freshwater microbial communities from Lake Bonney liftoff mats and glacier meltwater in Antarctica - BON-03 | ecosystem: Environmental > Aquatic > Freshwater > Ice > Glacier meltwater | place: Lake...
GCAGCAACGGGGTGTCCCGATCTATAATGACGAATCGTGTGGCCATGGACGTATAAAAATTCTTTATACGTTGATACTCAACCTTTAATGTTATTTTAATCCTAAGTCCGACAGGCTGCTAGAGGGCGGAGCACATTGGTGAGCAGAGTGCTCATGGGGCGTGAATGTTTATGGGCGAGGGCGATTTCTTTTTGGAGGCGAGCCTGCTGCCGCTTTCGCTCCGCCACGTCGTCGATGCCTTCGTCGGCCAGCCCGCGTTCAAATAATACGGTTAGATTATGGGTGAGGCACAGGAAGGTGGCCTGCATCACCCTGGCATTCGAATCGCTCGACCAGGCCTTGGATTCGTTGAATTTGCTTTTGAGTTGGTCAAAAATCTTCTCGATTTCCTAGCGCCGTTTATCGAGCCAGCAGATCGCACCGGGGGGCAGGTCCATGACGGTGGTGATAGACTCGAAATCGTGCCCGTGAGGGGCTCTTGATACCTGATTCGGGAATTCAAAGGGACAGACTTATAACAAGAGATTCCATAGTTGAATGAGACAGGCACGGATTAAAGCATCTTGAATACATATTAAAGGGACGGGTTAGTAATGGTTGACGGGGGAGATGTTTTTGGATGTCTTTGGTTCTGATGAGACAGGCACGGATTAAGGTGGATGCGGCAGAGGGGGCGGCGGTGTATCATTGCATGTCTCGGACGGTGAATGGGGAGCGGTTGTTGGATGATGTGGCGAAGGAGGTGCTGCGGAAACAGCTGTGGCAGATTGCGGATTACTGCGGCCTGGAAATCATCACTTACACCATCATGTCCAACCACTTCCATGTACTAGTGCGGGTGCCGCAGCGGGGGGGTGTTGCCGATTCGGAGTTGGTTCGCCGCTACCGGGTACTCTATCCCAAACCCACCAAATATCAGACGGCTCGTTTTGAGGTGATTCAGGCGCAGCTGAAAACCGAGGGCGCGGAGGCGGATTCTTGGCGTGATCGTCAGCTCGCGATGATGGGTGACCTTTCGCCGTTCATGAAGTTGGTGAAACAACGGTTCTCAGTTTGGTTTAACCGCAGCCACCAACGGTATGGCACACTCTGGGCCGAACGCTTCAAGAGTGTGTTAGTCGAAGCCAAATCAGGGGTGCTTCGCACGATGGCAGCCTACATCGATCTGAACCCGGTCCGGGCTGGGATAGTTGAGGATCCTAAAGACTACCGGTTTTGCGGTTATGCCGAAGCCGTGGCAGGTCACCAAGCGGCGCGACAGGGTTTTGTTGGATTGATTGAAGGCGGGCGAAAACAGGGGTGGCCTTGGGCGCAGAATGCCTACCGTGAAACGCTCTTTGGTCAAGGGGCCGCGCCCAAGGAAGGAGGAGCGAAGATCGATGCAGCGGCCATGCAGAAGGTGATCAAAGCGAAGGGGCGTTTGCCTCTCCATCAGGTTCTGCGTTGCCGCGTGCGTTACTTCACGGATGGCGCGGTGATAGGAGGCCAGGCGTTTGTGCAGCAGCATTTGACCCACGACCAAAAATTGACCGGAAAACGAAGCCGAACGGCGCCGCGACCGGTGCCGCAAGTGACCGATTGGGGCGACTTATCTACTTTGCGTGGTTTGAGGCGTCAGACGTTTGGGTAGCTGCTTTCCGAAGCGGGAATCACACACGTTTTGTTCTGTGCTCCTCTCTTTAACTTCGGTAATCCCAGACCACGGGGGAGGGGCGAGGCTGGTTGCTGAATTGGACTCCGGGGTGATTTGATCGGGTTTGAAGGACAATCCGAGGGGGGGAGGCTACTCGTGGTTAATTTTAGATTGGCTCGCCATGCGATTAACCACGCCTTGCGGCACACGCCCCGCCAGCAAGCAGCAATTCCGACCTCGCCCATCGCTCAGTTCCCCAACGTCGGCTCGGTGTCGCCAGCGCGCCACGTGCCCTTGGTGGGTCTAGGACGGGGGGAATTCACTGGTCTGGCGCGGGGACCGCGAAAAAGTCTCGGATTGATGGACTATCTGCTCCGGGCCTTTTGATTTGTTTCGTGGTTCGACTTTGAATCACCCGCACACGCAATATTTCTCGCGCGGAGGCGAAGGGGTGGCAGGCTCCGGCGCATGATCTATCGATGTCAGTCCGGATATGAGGATTTGATGGCCCGTGAACTCGAGTCACGGGGCGGACGCGTCGGCGCAGAGGGAGGCGGTTGGGTGCAGGTCGAAGGGCTTAACGACGTGCCGAGTGAGCTTTGCTTCGCCCACCAGATCTTAGTTGATCCGACTTTGGTGGAGGGGGATTCGGTCAATCGACTGGCGGCTGCTATTCTGGATTACACCCTGGCGGCGATTAAGGGGCAGCGAATTGAGACGGAGTGGCCCTGTGTGTTCACGACGGCGGGGGAACTCAATGGGCTGGGGCGGCGAATGAGCGCGGTGGAGAAGGCGTTTCGGGAGCAATTTAAGAAGCGGCTGGGGCGGGTCGCCCGATTAGCGGTGCCAGATGTGCCGGCGGGGGTGGGTGAGGTGGAAGGGGTTTTTGTGTTCTTCGCTGATTTTGGCCGGATGTGGTTGGCCAAAAAGGTGGTGCGAGGGGGGCAGCGACGGATGGCGGATGATCGCGATGCGCCGTCGCGGAGTTATCTGAAAGTAGAAGAAGCTTACGGCGTGCTGGAAGCGGAGCCGATCGAGGGGGAGCTGGTGGTCGATCTGGGGGCGGCTCCGGGGGGATGGAGTTTTAGCGCGGCGAAGCGCGGCGCGCGAGTGATCGCGATTGATAATGGTCCCCTCAAGGAGGGGGCACTGGATAATCCGCTGATCGAACATCGCCGAGAAGATGCGTTTGCGTATCGGCCCAGCGCCGATGAGCCGGTGGATTGGTTGTTTTGCGATCTGGTTGAGGATCCGAATCACGTGGTGCACAACTTGATCACACCGTGGTTGATCAATGGCTGGTGCCGGCGATTTGTGGTGAACCTAAAAATTGGCCGAGTGGATGCGACGGCGCTTTTGGCGGAAATGACCAGGGCAGATTCACCGTTTGTGAAGCACACTTCACTGCTGCGGGTGCGGCATTTGTATCACGATCGCGAAGAGTTTACGTTGGTGGGGGAATTAAAGAAGGGGAAGCAAAGTCGGAGCGACTGATCTTTCGCGTGGACGGGGAGCGAGGGGAGCCTTTTGGTGCGATGAGTGACTTCTCTCAACTGTGCTCCACTAAGTTTGGCCGGTCCGGTCCATGAACCGGCCGGTGAGGCGGACACGTTGAAGATCATCATCGTGGGCACGCCCAAGGCGGGGAATACTTGGCTCAACTACCTGCTCGCGGAGTTATACGTACTCGATCGGGTGGCGTTGGCCGCCGACTTCCGGGTAGTGGACTGGAAGGGTTTGGGACCGCGCTGGATTGGGCAACAGCATTACCCGCCGGAGCCCGAGCTACTGGAGATCGCCCGGGAGCATGGAATTATTTTTGTGACGCCCGTGCGGCATCCGGGGGATGTATTTGTTTCGTTGAGGCACTACGCGGACAATCGGGATGAGCGCGATGAGGCCCCGGAGTTCATGCATGCGGTGATGCCGGATTCGATGCTCGAGGATGGTCCGGGGGTGTTTGGCGAGGCGACTCGGGCGTATGCTCGAAATGGGTTCTACCTGAAGCTGCACCTTTCACTTTATTGGCTGCGAGGCGGATGGTCGCATGGCGTGCGTTACGAGGAGATGTGGCAACGTCCCGTGGAGACGTTCAAGGCGTTGACGGATCGAATCGTACCGATGCCGCTGGAGAAACTGCGGCACGCGTTGTGTGCGTGTGAGATTGGCTTGATGCGGGCGAACCATGATCCCGAAGGGAAGTTTGTGAGGAAAGGCGGACTGGGCGCTTGGCGGGACGAAATGGATTCGGAGTTGAGGTCGATTTTGCGAGATGATGAACCGTATCCGGCGCAGTTGGCGGCGTTAGGGTATTCGATGGATCTGGATGATCCGGCGAATGAGCGAGTGACGACATTGGCCCGCGCGGGGAATCCTTTCCCGGACGGGAAATTTGCCAACGGGGTGCCGTTGGCGGCGATCCATCTGCGGGCTTATTTCAATCTGACTCGAGAGGATTCATCCCGATGGACGGATGGCGGCGCGGTGGGTCCGGGCACGTTTTATGATTGGTTGATGAGTCCGGCGGAAGCGGATCCGAGTGAGGGTAAAGCGATTCCGGTGATCACGGAGTTTGCGTATTATCTTTATTCGATTCGCGAAGATCTCCCGCAGGTGTTTCCGGATCCGTTTGGTCAGGATCGGCGCGCGTTTGGAGATTGGTTTCTTTATAGTGCGATTGAGGACTTCCGATTTGATTGGTCGTTTACGCTGTCAGTGGTGAAGTCTTGGGCCTTGGGGAAAACTGAATCATGAATCCAAAAACGATAACACTTTGCGGCCTCGCGGCGGTGAAAGCACGCTGGGAGACGAATCCGGATTCGTTTCGGCGCCTATTTTTTGATGAGGCAATGGGCCGCAAGGTCCCGGAGATGTCGAAAGCGTTGGCGGCGGCGAAGAAGATTTATCGCTGTGTGGAGGCCGAAGAGCTCCAGCGGGTAGCCGGCTCAGTGCATCATGGCAGTATCGTGGCGATCGTGATGGCGCCGAGAGTGGAGGCGCCGAAACGGACTGACGCGGAGCAATGGGCCGAGGCGAAAGAGAACGTGATCGTGCTCGATCGGGTGGGGAATCCGCACAACTTGGGCGCGATTGCGCGGACGGCGGCGTTCTACGGCGTCAAGCATATCATTATACCGGATACGCCGGGGGCGGCACGACCTAATGATGCGGCTTATCGGGTGGCGGAGGGCGGTTTGGAGCATATCCAAATTTGGACGCCGCGAGATCTAGGAGCTTTAGTGCGAGATATGGCGCGCCTCGGTTTTGAAATCGTGGGAGCGGCAACGCGAGCGGGCCCCGATGCTTTGAAAGATCTGCGCGCGGATGCTCCGATTGCGTTGGTGATGGGCAACGAGGAGAAGGGGATCAGTCGCGAACTGGAGCGGATCTGCACGAGGCTCGTGACCCTCAAAGGTTCGGCGCACGTGGAGTCGCTCAATGTATCCGTGGCGGCGGCGATTTTGATGGATCGATTGTTTGGGCGCTAGATTTGGCATTATGAAATGAACGTTGCGCCAGGAACGCGGTGAAATGACGTTGGTCGAATAAATTACCCCGTTCATGCGACTTGATGCTGCCAGTTTGTTAGTGTTGGAGGATGAACCGCTGTTACGGCGGCGGTTCGCCGCGCAGTTGGAGAAGCTGGGGGCGGAGGTGACGGTGGCGAAAAATATTGCGGAGGCGCGTCGGTTGGCCGCGGACATGACGTTTGATTTTGCGCTGCTGGACGTGAATTTACCAGATGGTCGTAGTCTGGAGCTGTTGACGGATGGCACGATCGGGGCAGGGACGGTGGTGTTGATCATGACCTCGGAGGGAGGGGTGGAAGGCGCAGTGGAAGCGATGCGTTTGGGGGCCGGCGACTACCTCGTGAAGCCGTTCGAAATCGAGGAAGCCGTGGTGCGACTGCTACGGGCCCAACGCAATCGCCGCAAAGGGCGGGAGGATGAGTTTCGGCGGGCAAAAGATGCGGCAAACGACGAGTCGTTCTTCTTTGGCGAAGCGTTGGCGGGAGTGCGGGCCACTTTGGAAAAAATCGTGGGGGCGGACGTGCGATTGGCGAAGGCGGGCGGGGCACCCGCACCGGTTTTGGTCGAAGGTGAAACGGGCACGGGTAAGACGACGTTGGCGCGCTGGCTGCACCATCACGGTCCGCGGGCGGAGGGTCCGTTGATCGAGGTAAATTGTTCGGCTTTGCCCGATGCGTTAGCGGAGTCGGAATTGTTTGGCCATGAGGGGGGGGCGTTCACTGATGCCAAGGACACGAAGATCGGGCTGATCGAGGCGGCGGCGGGAGGCACGTTGTTTTTGGATGAGTTGCCAAGTTTGAGCCCCGGCGTTCAGGCCAAGCTACTAACGGCGATCGAGGATAGGGCGGTGCGTCGAGTGGGGGGGCGACGGACTTTACCGGTGGATGTGCGGATTATTGCGGCGGCGCAGGGTGACTTGGAGGCCAAAGTTCAGGCCGGCGAGTTTCGGGAGGATTTGAGGCAGCGTTTGGATTTATTTCGGGTGCGGGTGCCGCCCTTGCGAGAGCGAGGGGCCGACGTAGTGCCGCTGGCCGAAGCATTGGCGCGGCGGATTGCAGCTCGGTATGGCATGGAGGCGAAGGCGATACCGGCGATCGGACAAAAACGGATCCAAGCCTACAACTGGCCGGGTAACGTTCGAGAACTCGCGCACGAAATCGAACGCTCGCTGGTCTTCGAGGAAGATCATCTCACGTTTAGTGGCCTGGCGGCGCGACGAGCTGGGCGTGGCACCGAGGGAGAAGGAGCGATTTGGTTGCAACCCGAGTTTACGTTTCCGACTGAAGGCGGGTTCGATTTGGAGGGTGCGATTGATAAGTTGGTCGCTCGCGCGCTGGACCAAGCGGACCAGAATGTCTCGGGGGCCGCCCGTTTACTGGGAGTGCCGAGGGATTACGTGCGTTATCGGTTGAAGCAACACGACGCGGATAAACGGTAGATGCCGCGGATGGGAAATATTTCCCAGCGACGCCGGGTCGAGTTGGGGGGGATTTCCCAATTAGCACGATTGGTTGACTTCGGTTAAATCACATAACCTATTGTAGTTAAATGGGAAAAAGTTGATTTAGCACGTTGGCACGAAGCCTGCAGAAGCAGAGGCACCAGCAAAACAGTTAAATCAAATATATCATGAAAACTTCATTCTTAAAACTACTCGCCCTCGCGGTTTCAGTCGGCGTCGGCGGGCTGATGGCCCAACAAAGTCCAGAGCGTCCGGAACGTCCTTCCGGGGCCGAAAATCGTGGGCCTACAAAAATCCGCGTGCCAAAAGGCGTCGAGCTCCCCACCGCAGTGCAGGAGCTTGTCGCTCAATTTCAAGCTCAGCGTTCTACGTTGATGGAAAGCCGCCGCGCATTGCAGGCTACGCTGCAAGGACTGTCGGAAGAAGAGCGGAAAGCGGCGATCCAGGCGGCACGATCAGCTTCGGAAGAAGTCAACCGGGCGCAACGTGATCTAGCTCGTCAGGTCCGGAAGGAATTGCTCGATTTACGCAAAGCACGTCGGTCTGACACTGGCGGATAAGTCTTTCGGCGCCACGGTTCACGCTGGTTCGTGGCGTCGATTTCGACTGGGTGGGGTTCCGGAAACTCTGCCCAGTCCTCGACGTCGCCGCGGAGAATCTTTTAGCAGACCGGAATCCGGTCTTTCGTTCGTTTTTGTCAGCCAAACCCCGGTTAGTTTAATCCCCCCCCCCTTCACCAGCGTGAAATCTATTGGAAGACTCTTAGGAGTTGTTCTGGCGGTGCTTTGTTGCCGACCCGCACAGCTCGCCGCCGCGGCGGAAGATACGGTGAGCGAAGACGCGCCGACCGATCTTTGGGCAGCGTTGCAAGACCTGCCGTCAGAATTGGTCGAGGCCCTGCCGGAGGACTTGCGACTTTTGTTGGAAGAAATGGAGCCGGGGGCCTGGCAGACGCTGTTGACGGTTTCGATGGCGCTGGGATATCGCGATAATGTCGGTCTTAGCTCGGTGGCGCCGGTGGCGGATTCGTTTGGGCAGGCGCGTCTGGAGGGACTGGCGATGCGACAGCCGTTAAATGGTTGGGAGTGGTTGGCGATCGTAGATGGTCAATCGCGTTGGTATGCCGATAACCCAATTACCGACGACGAACATTTTTGGTTCGGACGTGGGCAGGTGCGGTGGTCGCCGTGGGCGCCGTTGAAATTTACGGCGGCGGTGCAGGGGTTCTGGCAGGACCAGGTGATCGACCTCACCGAGGGAATTGGCACACGCACGGTGGCGGCGCTGCAGGTTTGGGGGGGCGAAGGGAGTTTTGGGACGCGGGTTGATTTTTGGGGTGGGTTTGGCGTTGATGCCACGTTGGTCGCAACCCGTTTGGACTACCGCGGGGTGGGAGAAGATTACGAAGCGCTCCGGTATCAAGGGGAATTCTTTTGGACCGCAGGCGAATGGCTCACCTTGGCGGTGGGCGGTCAAGCAGCAGATCGGGATTACGATTTTAGGCGCGAGACGACCAAGGGAGGGCGTTTGCTCGACGATACTCTTTTAGCGTATGGGCAAGAGACGGAGTATGCGCGGTTGAGATTAAATTGGACGCGGGGAGGGGATTGGGAGCTGGAGCTGAAGGGCAGTCGGTTTGAGAATCGCGATGGGGCCTCAGGCTTTTACGACTATGATCGTGAGCGCTGGAGTGGAGCGTTGGTCTGGGAACTCGGCCGATGGGGAATTCGCGGAGAGTGGGAGGAGCAAGACGTGGCTTATACGTTACAAACGGTGGGCGCGGGGATTAACCCCGATGCTCGCCTACAGGAGGATCGTAGTTGGATGGCGGAGGTGCACTACCGTTGGGGTGACTATTGGGAAGTATTTGGGGAAATTTTAGTGGATCGAAGTCTCAGTAATGGGGTCGATGCAAGTTACCGTGACCGCACCGTTGTGGTCGGGGCGGCGTATACGTTTTAGTCTGCCCGTCCGATCGAATCTCGAATACCCCATGTTAAAACGCTCAAAGTCTCGTCGGTTACAGTGGATGGTTTTGGGCGGCGTGATTATTTTGTCGGGGGCATTGGTGGCGGGGGTGACCTGGCCGGTGCGAGCGGCGTTGCGGGAGCAAATATTGCGGAGTGAGGCGGGATCGATGGCGGCGGTCGCGCGGTTGCAACGTGATCTGGGCGCGGAACGTTACCGGGAGTTGGGCATTGAGCCGACGGCGATCGACACCTTTGAGGCTTTGTTGGAATCGGCGCAATTGGAGGGCGTGGTCGCGCTCCAACTCTACAACCCGGATGGAGTTGGTGAACGCGAATTACCGTTGTTGGCTTACGTAAAAAATCTGGGTGAAGCAAAGCAAGTGTTGGAACCGTTTGCGAAGCTCCACGGCGAGGGGACTGAGGTGCGGGGGGCAGGCGATGCGTTGGCGGGTTTAGCCGGGCCATGGTTGGAAGTGATCGTGCCGTTGTTTGGCGAATCGAAATCGGCACCGGAGAGTTGGGCTCGGTATTGGATTGATGGCCGCAACGTGGCTTCCGAGTGGGCGGAAATCGACCGGCAATTGCTGCGAGTGGCAGGTTGGTCGGGTGGAATCGGGGCGGTGACGCTGGCATTGGTTTTGTTGTGGGCGTTTTCGCGATTGCAGCGTCAAGCGGACGATCTCGCCCGGACGAATCGAGACCTGTTACTCTACAATAAAACGGCGGCGATTGGGGCGATCAGTTCGCACCTCATTCATGGACTTAAAAATCCCTTAGCTGGCTTAGAAGGGTTCATGGCCGTGGAGCCACAGGCCGATGGTTCCGACGATCGGGGGGGGGCAGCTTGGGGGGAGGCAGTCGAGACGACGCGTCGAGCTCGACGAATGATTAACGAAGTTTTGGAGGTCTTACGAGAAACTGAAGATGAGGCCGATTACATGGTGCCGGTCGATGAGGTGATCGAAGCGGCCTGGCGCAAAGTAGGTGAGGCGGCAAAAAAGGCCGGGGTGGTGTTGATCAATTCCGGAAAAAACAGCGAATTTACGCTGCGAGGGAATCGTGCTTCGTTGACGGGATTGGTGCTACATAACCTCCTCGATAACGCGATCTCAGCCACGCCTCAAGGAGGTGAGGTCAGGCTCGCGGTGGGCCGAGGAACGGGAGGTGCGATGAGTATCGAAGTGCGTGATACTGGCGCGGGATTGCCAGATCTCGTGCAGCAGGCGAATTTTTCACCCGTAGTGAGTGCGAAGAACGGCGGAGCCGGTTTGGGGTTGGCACTCAGTTACCAATTGGCCCGACATGCGGGAGGGCATTTACGAGTGGTGAGCTCGGGAGAAACGGGAACTTGTTTTGGTCTGGAGTTACCAACGGCGGTTGAGGCGAAACCCGAATATGGAGGTCTAATAAAATGAACGAATATCGACGATGGATGGGATTATTTTTTAGTTTGGTGGGAATGAGTCAGGGCGCTCAAGCCCAGACCGATGGCGCGGTTGATTGGCCGTATAAGACATTGGATTCCGTTCAAGCTGGAGCAATATTGTCATCGCCGGCCCTAGATGAAACGGGAGTGATTTATTTCGGGTTGGAGATCGGGAGTGAATCCAGTCCGGATCCGGAGGGAGAGGTGATCGCTTTGAATCCGAATGGTTCGTTAAAGTGGAAATTTGAAGCACCTGATTGGATCGACGCCTCACCGTTGATCGGCCGCGGCGATGACACGATCTATGTGGGATGTTGGGATGGGAATCTCTACGCCTTGAATCGCAGCGACGGCACCCTGAAGTGGAGTTATGATACGGATGGCTTCATCAGTGGAACGACGGCGCAGGGCCCGGATGGCACGTTGTATGTTCCGGGAGGAGATGGGTCGCTGCATGCGCTTAATGCGGATGGTTCCGTGCGGTGGATCTATCTGGTGGAGGATTGGATCCAATCGTCGCCGGTCGTCGCCGCGGACGGGGTAATCTATTTCGGGTGTTGGGACAACACCTTCTACGCGCTGTCGGCGGAGGGGGTATTACTTTGGTCGGTTGAAACGGGCGGAGATATTGTGGGCTCGGCGGCGATTGCGGCCGATGGCACGGTGATTTTTGGATCACGAGATCGGTTTGTTTATGCGATCAATTTGGATGGCTCGTTGAAGTGGTCGGTGGACACGGGAGATGGCGTCGAAGCGTCTCCGGTGATTTCAGCTGATGGCACCATCTATATCGGTTCGTCATCGGGAAAGTTTTTGGCGCTCAATCCGGATGGGACGACCAAGTGGGAGAAGCAATTGACGGAAGCGATTTACGCGACGGCGGCGGTGCGAGCTGACGGTTCGGTGGTGGTGGGCGCGAGTGACTTCAATTTGCACGCGTGGTCGGCGAGCGGGGCGGAGTTGTGGACGACGGAACTCGGCGACTGGGTGGATAGCTCGCCGGTCGTGGGAGAAAACGGACGGCTGTATGTGGGAAGCTATGACAAGATACTTTACTCGATCGTGAGCACGGTGGGCGCGGATCTCAGTGGCGATTGGCCGCAGTTTCATCGGACCGCGAATCGCGGTGGATGGCAGATGCGGGGAACGACGGATGCCGCGACGGGGCGTTTGCAGAATCTTTCGGTGCGCACGACGGCGGGGACCGGTTCGCAGACGTTGGTCGCGGGGTTCGTGGTCGAGGGACCGGGCGCGCGCTCAATGCTCTTACGGGGGGTAGGACCGACTTTGCAGGAGTCGTTTGGACTGACGGGAGTTTTAAGTGATCCTCAGATGACGCTCTATGCTCCTGGCGGGGTCGAAGCAGGGGGAAATGATAATTGGTTTTCCGCGATCAACGCGGTGGAAATTACAACGACGGCTCAGGCGTTGGGGGCGTTTCCGTTGGTGGCTTTAAGTGCGGATGCGGCGGCGTTGACTGATTTCGGGGCGGGGCCAAATTCGGTGCATGTGAACGGAGCGGATGCGACGCCCGGCATCGTGTTGGTGGAAGCCTACGATGCGGGAGGGGATGGGGCGACCCGGTTACTCAATGTCTCCGCCCGTAGCCAAGTGGGAACGGGATCAGAAGTCTTGATCGCAGGTTTTGTGATCGATGGCACGATGACATTGTTGGTGCGCGGAGTGGGGCCGGCGCTAGCGGGATTTGGGGTCGAGAGCACGCTCGCGGATCCGGTGGTGAAAATTTTCGATGCGGCGGGTTTATTGACGCAGTGCGACAACGCGGGTTCGACGAGTGATGCGGGCCTGATTGCGAGTAGGGCCCAGGAGTTGGGCGCATTCGCGTTGCCCGACAATGCGCTCGACGCAGCGATCATTGTGACGCTGCCCGCGGGGGTTTACTCCGCGGTGGTGGAAGGCGTCGGGGGAGGGACTGGCGTCGGTTTA
>Ga0105055_10009997_pt1 | contig 11964 bp, 13 predicted proteins | sample BON03_FD_78090 | JGI IMG/M metagenome (GOLD analysis project Ga0105055, IMG submission 78090) | Freshwater microbial communities from Lake Bonney liftoff mats and glacier meltwater in Antarctica - BON-03 | ecosystem: Environmental > Aquatic > Freshwater > Ice > Glacier meltwater | place: Lake...
GACGCACGTACATGCTGAAGGCATATGTGTATACAAGTGTGAGTCAATACATGTGAAGTGTATCGAAAGAAAGATAGGACCAACTAACTCTTACTCCGTATGAGCATCAGCGGGGATGATAGGATGGGATGTTCAATATGAGTCTCCTACTCCGTACACGAGTCAGCGGGGATGATAAAGTCTGGGGACGTGACTCGATACTAGTGACTTGTGAGAGAAGCGACTCGAATTATAATGAGAACCGTTTCTATCAATAAACATCCGGAACACAGGATCATACGCTGATGCGCCGTCGAGGTGCTCACTGTCCGTGACCGTGACGCCTCTCTTCTCAGTTTCAGATGTGAAGTGAGGAGTGCATGGGTGGAGACGGGAACAAGAGGGTTTGGTAAGATGAGCTTTATTTATTGTTTGTTATTATTATTATTTCGTTCTCGTTCTCACACTGTTCATTTTTAAGACACTGTTTTTTTTTTTTGAGTTTTGCCGACACACAGCTAGCGCACCAAATACAGCAGGAATGCACACAGGTGGTGTGCAGTAATAGGGTAGCCCGGAAGCGCCCGGCTCGAAGGCAATCCCGCAATGGACCATGGAATCAATGGCAAACGCATACACATGTAGTCGAATACAAGAGAAATAAAACGGAATACGCATCAAGAAACACGGACATGGATGAAGAAGAACACACACGTGGAACAATATATATATATATTTACAGGTAATCGTAGTCATTTATGTGTCAGTTCATATATTTTATTATGTATTTAATGTATTCAAGTGATAATTATTTTATTTATTAATTTATATTTATGTGTTTCTGTATTTATTTCATTCTGTATTCAAGTTATTCTAAATTAATGTATTGCTTTATCTTTCAAATGTATCTTGTGTATTTATTTTTTTGTTTATTATTACATACATTATGTATTTGAAGTGTCATTATTTTATGTTTGTGGGTTTGAATACAGGTATTCATACGTATAAAGACATTGCGTGTAGGTCATGGGAGTATATACACATATGAATAGATTTTTTAAAGATGTTGATGGGGCGAATAGAGTCATATAAACAATGTAATGTGTACAATGACATTCATATAGATGTGTTTTTTGAAATTGAAAAAGGAGAAAATTCATATACAACGGAACACTAAACCCGCAGCGCGCAAAACACAGATAGTCAGACAGGAAGAGAAGAAAACATACACACACGACACACACTCATCAGGAAAGGCAAAAAGAGAAGGAATGTGCGTGAGGGAGACCAAGGCTATTATTGGTAAAGCGCCAAGGTTGGGGATTCGCACTCCGTATAACCATCTCGGTGTAAGCCGTGTCAATGTACTCTGAGAGGAATATTTGGGGGAAACAATTGAACAAAAGTTTCTTTCACGCTGTATGGAGGGTGTGATTTTGGGGTGGAGGCCGTGCGAGGTAGGTGCGGGGATGAGTAGGTAGGGTTTGGTTGGGTGGGAACGGGGAGTGTAGTGTCGTGGGGTGAAAGGGCGAGCTGTGGGAGGTCGCTTGTTTGTGTGTGGGCTCAGTGAAGTGTTTTGGCGCGGGGAGTTTGGCCGCAAATTTTATTTCCCGTCAAATCTGCAAAAGGACACTGAAAAAGATTGTGGAAAAACAAAAAAGAGAGAAAGAAAAAAACACGTTATTTCCAGAAATTCTGAAAACCACACGTTTCTTAGAAAAAACATGTAATCAAGAATTTCAACAGAACAAACCCGAGGCAACTGCTATGGCCTTGACCCAGACTAAACCACCCGAAATTTCGCCGGAAATACAGTTGCGCTGCCGCGCGCCCAACAATGGTATATGAATACAGAACATTGTGATGGTGTGGCGCTGCAGGGGTGTAAGTAAACAAATCCTGGCAATCATGTTGTGATGTGGTTACAAGCGCCCTTGCGTGGCCACTGGGCACAAGGAGATCACCATTTTTTTTGTTTTGTTTTGAATCCACACAGCTAGCGCGCCAAGTACAGCAGGAACGAACACAGGTGGAGGTGAAGTAATAAGGAAGCCCGGGAGCGCCTGGCTCGAAGGCACTTTCGCAATGGACCATGGGATGAATGGCAAACGCACACACATGTGATCAAATAAAAGAGACATACAACAGAATACACATAAAGAAACACGGAGCATGGATGAAGCGCACAAACGTTGAACAATAATGTTTAAACCGGTAATCGTATTTATTTATTTGTTTGTTCATACATTTTAGTATGTACTTAATGTATGTAAGTTAAAATTATCTTATTTATTAATTTTTGTTTATGTGTTTCTTTATATATTTCAGTGTGTATTCAAGTTATTCTAATTGCAGTGCCGCGCATGGTGTAGACACCAACACGTGAGCACAGGACCAGCCTGTGGGAGCAGGTACACAGAGACTTATTATGATTGGCATGTATAGTTTGTAAGGGGTCATTACACAATAGTCTCAACATATATCCATATATATATGGCGATAAACGTGTATGAATATGGAAGAGGAGGGAAGTGCATATACAAGTTGACGCACACATCGCATGAAGTACGAAAATGGAAGACACCAAATTTATTATTCTATTTTTTTTTTTGTTGTTTGAACATTGTCTCATCTAGAATTAATTCCCGAGATTCATCGGCATAAAATAAACTTTTCTCTCCATCCTCAAGGGCCGCCCGCCCCTATAAATCATGTAAAGATATTTAAGAGCTGGCCCCTCCAAGATGCGCCTTCGAAGCTGGTACAACTGTGGTACAAATAATTTCCAACAGGCAGATTTCTGCCTTCCGGAAATGAAGAAGCCAACTATGTTGAGTAATAAAAGCAGTACCGCATGATCTTGTGCGGAGAATCAGATTTTTGAGTTTGAAATCCTCGGAACAGGATTTTGAATATTTGTATGGAACAATAAGTAAAATACTTTTCTCAAATCTAATTACCTGATCCAGTTCCAGTTCTTTACTGTCAACCTTCAAAATAGCGACAAGACAAAAAGTCGAGTGGTCAACTGTGACAGGGCAAACCTAGACTAACCTAACAAACATGCAAGGAGACAAGGGGGTTCTAAACTAAACAAATGCACTGACTATTTTTCGTGGTGAAGTGAGTCAACTACACAACAATAAGTAAAATACTTTTCTCAAATCTAATTACATGTAACCCTCTCCACCATCATGAATTTGGTTCGTAAAGAATCAAATAGTCGGAAATCACATGAAAACAGTCGGAATCTGTTAGAAGCATTTCTAAGATCGAGAAAAGAAGAGAATTTGTACGGGCATTGTGATATGAATAAATTCAGAATAATGCCCGAAGAATTCTTTCAAAAGGCTCTACACTCTTAAGGGGTTGCTGGTTTTGGTCAAAAAAGCTTCATTTTCAAAAGAATTTCGGTCGGAATTTCATAGCGGTGGAGGGGGTAAGGGAACATAAATGATTGATTGGGTCGGGCGGTTTGCCTGGGGGATGCGATCATTTCGCGTCAGCTGCTGTTTGCTCTCACCACTGTGCGCCCCCTTGATTGCCACCAAAGTCAAATGAGGAAGAGGACGCGCGAGCACACAACCCCTAGCTCGGGCATAGCCATGCTATCCTTTTTTCACATTCTATTCTTTTTGGACCCTTCCTCTCGCCGGTGTCGCCCCGGCTACATGGCGTGCCTACTCTTATCGTTCCAGCTTCCCCGCTGCGGTGTCAGCCAGCTTGACCCACTCGACGGAACAAAGGTTGTGGTCAAGTTGATCATCACAGCGAATCTCTTCTCTGCAAACGAGATTAATTGTGGGCCGCATACTTTCCCCCCATTCACACGGTCGTCTGAATTGTGCTCTGAACAAAGGAAGAATGCGGCTACTGCATTTGTAGCCTCTGATGATGCCGGAAACTTCTTTGCGGGAGGCGGTAGCATACTGTGCAAGTATACGCAAGATGAAATACTCGACTGGAGCGCAATGCAAGGTTCCAGATTTCAACAGCACCGAGGCTGTGCGCCCTTGCAGCAGACACATTGTTGTTTTTGGTGCCGAGGATGAAAAGTATTATGCTATCGACTACCACGGCACTCTGGTCTAGAGCTTCAACTTGGAGGGAACCGCCCACCAGGGATGGCCATTGCGGTTTGCTGCCAGTTTCAAGGATAATCGCATCTATCTTATGTCAAGTCGGGGGCTCACGGCTGTCGACGTTGAGGGCAAATTTTTGTGGGAATTTTCCGCTATCGCGGGTCGTCTCAAGGTTGTAAGTCAGGGCAGCTTGTCCGAGAGCATAAAACAGCACATCAACTCGCTCGGCCCTGTGTACAACGAGGGAATGGTTGCGTATTCTAGTGGCCACGGTTTCCATCTCGTCTTGGCTACAGATGGCAGTCTATTGCGACAATTGGTGATTAGAACACCAGGAGTTGATGAATTCAAATCGTCGACTTCACAACACCACCCGCGAGGTATAAATCACTGATCTTTGTCGTTGATAGTAACAACACTCTATACAGCATAAATCTCACTGGTGTGCAAATCCAACCAAAAATCCAGTGGCGCCATCACTTCACACAGAAAGCTGAGCTGGTTGTAGATTCTGTGCATACCTGGCGCAAGTTGCTGATTGTTTTGTCTCCGACACTTGAGAGCAGCTCTGCAATCAATCAAACGGACAGAGAACCGTTGATCCGGAGCAGTATCCACCGAAGCAACTGGACTGCAGATCATACACATGGCAATATAAATCATTTGAATTTTCACTTCAACAGTGCAAATTGTAGTCACACCACCAACACTACAAAGTGTAATACCACCAAAAATACAAGCGGAACTCCAATTCGCACCACCACGCCGCCCCCTAGACAGCTGGATCCTCTGACCACACCCACACCACCACTTCAGCCCATGTTATGTGGGGTTATACTTCTCAGCCAATGAATGCTCATGGACAACAAATTCCAGAGATTTAGTCTGCCAAAGCTCTGGGTGGAACACATTTCCAGCAAGTGCACATACAGAATGTGGCGTGGTCAGGAGCAGGTGTGTGTGGAGGTGCTAGAAAAGAAGCGTGCCGAAAAGGTGCTGCCCTGCAGCTGGACGGCGTGACGATGTTGGCAAATACAAGAAATTGGAGTATGTGCAATGGTACCAACAATGCTTCGAATACAGACTGCTTTGTGTCATCTTCACCTGCGCTTGTAGTCGCAGCAGAATTAGAATGTGGTGGCAATTTCCGCCATGGGCAAGGCCATCTGGCCGGTGACGGGTCCTTGATTTTGCAGTGTAGAGGCGCGGTGCAGCGTATGTGTTGCGCTTCATGTGCGGCATCCATTGTGAGTGACGCCTCTTTTTATCCATGTGGAAATGTCTCGCTACTTATTCAAAGTGCTCTCAGACGAGCCCTCACCACCAGACTTTGGTGCGTCTGGTATGTAGACATGCACGGGGTTGAGTTTCCAGGTGTTCAGCACGACAAAAGGTCTGGAGTCACTTCCAATGCTGTGCTCATTTCGACATTGGCTTCTTACGATCAAAATGCGTCTGACTCAGAGGGGCAAAGAGTCTTGTGTAGTGCGCCGGGGGCCGAATTCGACTTGCCTGCCATGCACTTATCTGTTTGTGTTGTCCAAGAAGATACGTCTAGCTCGCTTCACTTTTGTGGATGAAATCAGGCGGGAGTGCAACTGCAAAGAATTCATCCTCCTCCGCCGACGTCGCATGTGACTTATTTTGTGCTGGTTGGAATCTTCCTCTTTGTTTTGCTATTGACATGGCTGTCGCGGATCATTTTAGTAGCATATGTTCGGAAAACAGAGTATAATATAATCCAATGCCACATTTCAGCCATCGGTTTGGGAGGCCTCGAACATGAGCAGTACCTTCGTCTCATCAACGTCCTCGAAGTTTTCCACAAAAGGCACTTGCCGCTTGTGTTTAATCGCTGGCGATTTGCCCTTCGTCTCGAGCAACTGCGCCGGAAGTTGTGGAAAACTGAAGTTCCCATGCTCTGGTAAGGCATTGAGTCATCCATCTTACCTGCGTTTGCATTATGGTGACTCTGACGCACTCATCTGACTAGCCTGACAATATGACAGGATGCGCAATGAGAATGTGTCGCTGCAATCGGAATTCAAGACTGCGTCCCAAGATATGGTGCCAGCAATGCATGTCAATGACATGAATGATATCACCCACATTTTGTCAATGGAATATGCCCGGAGTCCTGACCTGAAGCGCGTGGGCGGGCGCGGGCACTGATGGACACGGCGGTAGATGCGCAGGAGCACCGTGCAGATTTGTGGCAGCTCTATCTCAATCTTGAGCTCCAGGCTCAAAAACAGGAAGATTTCCGGCATCCTGCGGGAGATTTATACGTGCAACTTCGAGGTGCTCTTATATGCCAGCGACAGTATTCTGAGTATGAAATTCTTACCAAATGTGCGGGTACGAGTTGGGGCACTGATAGAGCGTATTCAAAGGATACGACATCCCAACAGGGTTTAGTGCGTTCAGATGATACGAGGAGATTTTTCACGTATTTGGATGCGGGTGACGAATACTCGGATGTGGAGTGGGATGCAGCAACTTCGTTCTCCGTGCATCGAGGCTTCGAGTTGGTCGAGGAGGAAACGCTTTCAGTACACTTGCAAAGAAGTTGTTCTTCGCCAGATGATGGCGCAGACGGGGCACGATTACTAGCACAGTTAACAATGAAGTCCGGTGAAGAACACGTAAAAATCAACGAGACCTCCATCGGTGATGTCAAATTGTCTGTACATACTCGTGTCACATGTTTTACGACGCTCGAAGTTGAGGCTTTCGAAGTATGCGGCGTTGCTGCGACAGGCACAGACGCGCTCTCGTCGCGGAACTGTCTTGCTACTGCGTCGTGTCCTTGCCAAGTGGCATGCACTATGGAATGCAGCGCAGCAGGTGCGATCAAACCACACTCTCATCAGACATTGTGGGCCGATTTGTTGCCAACTGGACGAGTAAGTTTAGGGTCTGCTGCGACCTTTTTCCTCCCTGAAAAGTCCCAAACCAAGAATTCTGTACATAAATATGGGAAGCATAGCGCACCGGGCGCCGAGGGTAAGGAGGAGATGCAGGAGGAGAGTGTAAATATGGATGAAGTGGCATTGCGGGAGCGAAACCGACAAATATATGTGTTGAAGCATGGGGCTTCTGCTGATACTTAAGGATTTCCGGAGGAAATGAGGTGCCAACAGTCGAAGGCGCGGCGAATGTGAACAAATCAGAAATAAATGACGGCAAGGGACGCGTCGCTTGGCAAGAGCAAGAGCAAGGTAGGGAAGCATGGGGACAAGAAGATCGGCTAAGGCTCAGTGTGCATTCACGCAAGGTACATGGTGGTGCAAGTGAGCTACTGGGCACGTGCCCTGTGGCGATGAAGGATCTTGAGCTCGATCGTGTATATCAACAGTGGCTACCACTTACACCACCCAAAGGCGGCATATATGGTGCACATATCCGTGTGAGATTGCGACGCAGGCAAGTGCCAAGAGGGGACATGTCAGAACCTATCTGGATTCCTTTGATTCCATCGCCAACTTCATCAGATTTGCATGGCGTGCTGTATGTGAGGCTAGCAATTGGTTTTGTGTCTCGGCAGCCCGACAGTCTGAATCTCAGAAAAACACATCAAAACGAAAAGATTGGCGCACATGATACCGGGGCGCATGATGGTGCGCATGCGTTGTTGCAGTGTGACGCAATTTTGCAGGCCGGTGCTGTGACCAAAAAAATCAAAGTCAGCTCAGCAGCAGGGCAAGATGTATCGATGCCAATCGACGACCATACATTGGCAGTGCGGATCGGGATTCTGGACAACACCACTGTCGTCCCTCCGGTTACTAGCACACGATTCCTTGGGGAGCTGCTCATTGTTCCGTGCCTCATGCAGGGGCTTCCATGAATCCTGTCCACGATACGATCACATCCGACGAGTCATGGGAGACCCTGAAAGTGGCCGCTTTGTCTACGTCCCGAGTCAAGGCAGCACGAAGGGAGGCGGCAGTTCTCTTTCTGCAGTGGATCAGACGGTATATAGAGACGCAGAGCGACAAGACACCCAGCAACGAACACGGAGAGGATCAGAATAGTGACACGTATTCAGAGACGCCGAGAGACACTGGGCTCAGCAGCCTGCATCTGCACAGCGCCTTGTGTGATCTGGGCCTTCCTGAAGGCGACATCAATGAGCTTCTCCTTGCTGCAGATCAAGACTGCAACGGCTCAATCACGTTGCACGAGTTCGAGTGTTACGGTATGCGTTTTCTCAACCCACACTTCGCCACTTTCCGAGGGCTGTTCATCTCTGATGCGGGGCATGTCAAGGCGCATCGTCCTACTGACATGATGATGTTTATACTGGGCACTCGGCGCGCACTCTCCGCTGCCGACAAGGCTACCTTGAGCAAGGCCCTAGCATTTTACAGCAATTATATTCTTCGATATTTCTGTTACTACTGCTTCCACAATCCCTCTCGCTTTACCCGCTGCTGCTGCTCTTGTTACAATCCACCACCTCATTTGTCGACAGCGCATGTTGCTGGGGCACATCTGGGCACGCGCACGACGCCTGCACCATGCAAATGCGCGCGTGAGGGTGGTAAGAAGATTCAACATGGAGTTTGGTGTGGCAGCTGTTTGTGCATGAGGTGCTGCCGAAAGGGGCTCAACACACAAGAAGACACAAGTCAAGAGCAGCCCGTGCAAGCAGCGCAAGTACAGGATGCATGGTCCTCAGGGCCTGGGGTTTCGAAGACTCTGCGGCACGCCGATGAGGTCAATCTCGTGGCTCAGTATTACAGTCCAGATGATGATCATAATGATGATGGTCATGCGCTGCCTGTACGAGGGGGGTTGAACATCAAAATGAAGCTAATTCCCGGTGAGCGCCTTGATGTTGCACGTCAAGAGCATTCCATTGAAACTACACGTGCACTATTTCTGCGGATATTTAGCTGCCGGGCCCTGACATCTCGACAGATTTTGCGCTTTGTGTTCCAATGTGAGCAATGGGAGGATGAGTTAAAGCTCAGGTATCCGCAAGCGGTGACATTGATTGCTTCACAAGTTGAGCACGAACGTGACCTCAGTCATGTCGCTCAAAGGTCATTTGAAGAGCTCTCCGTCGAGGATAGTTGCTGCTGCAGGGAGACGCAGTGGCACTGGTCGCCCTGCTGACATGCGATCCTGACCCAACATCAGCACGCTCGTTTGGATCCATAGCACTCCTCAGCCCCTTTTCCTCTGGCCGAAATACTCCGGGATATCGGCAAACGGCGCATGCTGCATTGAGGGAAAGCGTCTTGACGCCAACCTCGCAGCGAGTAGCATTACGTAGAACGCAGATTCCCGGCGCGCACTGCATATTTCTCAAAAGGCTCCAAAGTGCAAGACAGGTCTCGCTTAGAGAACTTGCCTCGGCAAAGTCGAGCAGCGGCGACGAAGATATTGGTAGCGATGACAGTAGTACATCATCAGCTGATTCCAATGCGCACGGTCCCCATCACGCAAAAGACAAGCACAAAGCAGCACGACCTGCAACAGCACTGCATCCAACTGCTGCGCGTGTAAGATGTAGCGTCTTTTTGCAGGACATGGATATTCCATGGCGCCAATTTCTTTCATCCGGCTGTCTTACGCCCGTAACAAAAGCTTGTGTCTCTTCGCACGAGCACGACACCGGGGGGCAGGAGGTTCGTAGTATGATCCTAGACAGAGCAGAGGGTCGTGAAAAGTTACGAGCGGCGAGTGCACGAAGATTCGTTTCTAGTGCGCACAGGCGGCAGATGCCCCTAAAACCTCATCACTCTGACGCCTCTGGATTGGGCGCTCTTGGCAAAGCATCTCCAGAGTCTTATCTTGGAGAGTTGCTTGTGAGAAAACTAGTGGCAGTGTCTGAGCGCCCTCGACGACTGACGCTGCCAGGATCGTCGCTGCCTGTCACAGAGGCTAGTCACGAGGAGGCAGATAAGGAGGTATCAAGAGATGATGCAGATGAGGAGGAATCAGGAGATGATGCGTCTACCACGCACACAAGCTTCAGCATCCACAACAGCCGTCAACGGCTATTTGTCGAGTTAGACAGGCTATCAGTGAGACATAGACCACCGGGCAGCAAGCAGCGACGAGGTCCCGTACGGTCGTACACTGCAGTGCCAAAACCCCACTCCATATTGTCAGTCAGGGCGCATGGCAGCAAGGAGAGCGGTCGTGCTGCATCAGGAGCTACACAAGCTCAACAACTCTCCAACCGCTGCCCTGCAACAGCCCACGTAAGTACAACTCATGACGTAACTGCAACTCTTCTCCAATCCATTGCACTCTAAGTCGATGCGCAGCACCAAGAAGATGAATAAGACAATGCATTATCAGGCCACCAGGGCGAGAGACAGGGGCATTCTTTCTATAGCCCCCTCAACTGCAGGACGGATGCACTCAGCTCAATTTGCTCACAGCCGTCAAGTCTCGCTGCAGCATCTTCTCAGTATTTCGTCTTACACCGAGGATCCGACACAAGACGTTGATCAACATGCGCTTCACGAGACACACGATGCTCAATAAGAGCAGCACACACTGCGCAGTTTATTCAAAATGCTCGAAGGCCGCAAGAAAATCTCACGAGATCTTGCTGAGAAAGGTTGGGGGCAAGTGGTGGGGGGTGCGGCAAGTCGTCGGCCAGTTACTGCAAACCCTGCCATGGAAAGGACTTGGCCTACAGAACCACAAGAGGGGTCACCCTCAGGCCATTTAGCAGCTGCTAGTGGCTCTTCTTCGTATCGGAAACTTCAGCGCTCAGCGCTATACCAGCTTCAGCCTCTCTCGAGCTAGGACAAGAAGGAGCAGGAAGAGGAGGAGAGGAGGAAAAGAAGGAGGAGGAGAAGAAAGAGCAGGGCATTTTGCGACTGCTGCGCCTGCGGGCAGAGCAACAGAATCTTCGGCTGTTTCGCTGAGTATTGGAGCTGATGCAGTGCCGCGCTGGGCGCGAGAGGGAGGCATCACAACTGGTATCCAGCGTCTACACCACACACTTGAAGATCTCAATACAGACACCAATGCATGGAGAAACGTGAATGCCCTATCTCCTGAGAGACAAAGACTGCTCCTCTCTTTTATGCAGCAATCCAACCGGTATGTGCGCGCATGCATGCGTGCTGGCGCGTGTGCGTGCCTGGGAACGTGTGTGCACTTGTGCATGTGTGGTAGTGGTACACACTTTGTGAGAGACGGTGTCATGTATCTTACACACATTATGGGGGACTTGGTCGTCTGTCTCGGTGTGTATGGCCGAGTCTATTTATGATGTGCACACAACTGACGCGCAAGATGATACACACAACAGATATATGCTGATGCGTACGTTTCGCTCCTCTCGCCCGGCTACCGCGTCGCGTCCAACACCTCAGAGCTCGCCTTCAACGGCTTCCGCTGAACCTGTAAGTGCCAGAGTGAGATCTTCGATGAGTAGAGGTGGAGAAGGCAGCGGTGGTCGTATGTTGAAGGATGTCTGGTTAGCACGCGCTAATCTGAAACTGGTGAGTGCGAATGCGCGAGGCTTTCAACAAGCAAGAGAGAGAAGAGAAAGAGCGACAATCAAGACCATTAGGCAAGCGACAACCAGAACAAAATCTCAGCTTTCTCGCGCGCCTCTACAGAACACGTGAGATGAGAGTAATTCAAATCAAAGCAAGTCGCATTTGCGCGCTGCAGTCGAGATATACATAGCCTGAAATTTCGGCGTGTCACTCACTGTACACCACCTTTTCACGATTTGAGGTGGCATACAACTAGTGACGTGATTTGCACAAATCCGTGAAAAAGATGACTGAATCAAGGAGAGTGCACGTGTGTAGAATGGCAGTACTATGTATGTCACGTATATATATTCACGTATATGTGTGTATATACATATGTATATATACATATATATCAATATGTCAATATTGACAAATGATATATA
>Ga0105055_10009998_pt1 | contig 11963 bp, 10 predicted proteins | sample BON03_FD_78090 | JGI IMG/M metagenome (GOLD analysis project Ga0105055, IMG submission 78090) | Freshwater microbial communities from Lake Bonney liftoff mats and glacier meltwater in Antarctica - BON-03 | ecosystem: Environmental > Aquatic > Freshwater > Ice > Glacier meltwater | place: Lake...
AACCACATATTGAACTATGTGTTCTGCAAAGCTATCAAAAAACGATATACATCCGTTGGAAAGCCCTGGATATAACTTTGTCAACGAGGAACTCTTAAAAATTTGTTTTGAAAAGCGAGATCCAATTAAGCCTGTAAGACAGATTATTGCCAACCGAAAACATAACGACCAAGAAAACCATACAAGAACGTGAAGTTCGCGTGTATCATCCATAAGCATCTGAAAGTGAAATTCAATACTATCATAGATAATCGTGCTGTCCTTGAAATACCTTGCAACCATCGAAAACGAAGATCTATTTTTAAACATAGTACAAGATCTGGACAAAAGCGATCAATTATGTACTGGTTTCGTAAAAAATTAGAGAGAAAGAACATCTTGTGAAAAGAAATAGCCTGATAGCTATCCGTGAGATAATCACGTTGAAGCAGCAACAATATTCATGAGAAAACACCGGTTTCACATTGCATTGCATCCCTCAATTCTTCTAAAATACTCATAAAAGTACTAACTGTGTAGCTCTTTTGAAGATCGTTTCTCAGTAGAATAGGCGACCTCTAGGCTGAATTCACCTAGGAAATGAAAGTCCTGCTGATCTAAAGTACATCGATAATTATCGCAAGAGGTATGGTATTAAAAGAACGCCACAATCACAGAATGGCGGGGTATTTCCTCGAAGAAGCAAGAGAAAAAGCACACGAGAATTAATGTTTTCAAGTTTTCCACCTTAGGAAATACGATTGCATCGGCCTCTTCGTTTGTTCCATATTCTCCTCGATTGTGAAGATCAGGTTCTTGTTGATATTAAATGTAGCTTCGCCTCCAAAGCAATGTCGTTCAGTGATATATCGTATCGTAGGTAAAAATGAACTCTTCTTTATTATTGAGGAAGACGAAATAGACCTGTTCCGACATGCAAATGGTATTCATGAACCATTGACCATTGTTATTGTCGACACATGTACTATGCTACTGGTCTCTAGTGGTCAGGAAACAAATCATCTACTTCTTAAAAAATTCTGTCCTTCAGTTCAATCTTTCCTCTTCAAATCCTGGTTATGATGATGGAATAAGCGACCTCTACAGGTTGAATTCATCTGAGGTAAAACAAGGTCTCCTCGTTGGATATTCGCAAAATGTATGTTATTGAAAGAACATTGCAATGACGGAACGACAGCATCGCCTCCAAGAAGCAAGAGAACAAGGAATGAAAGACAAAATAGACGAGAACACCAATACAAACGCTAATTTCTAAAAAATTAGAGTATGCTGTTGAAAGGAAAGAGCCTGATGACAATCCGTGAGGTAATCAGAAGCAACAGAATTATGAGAAATCACTGAATTCGCATTGTATCGCCCCCAGTGTTCTTAAAATTGCATCCCTCGACAGCAATGTCACATTTAAAATAAAACCAAATTCAATTATTTCAAAGCAGTACAACTAGTGGATATAATCCATCCATCGCTGTATTCTTTTCGAAATTATGAGCAAGAGTATGTAGTTGAAAGAAAGGAGTACAATTGTAAATACGTTCAAAATGTTGCGGGGGCTTTCCGGCGATTAGTGTCCAAGATTTTTTCTTCTCGAAAGACCAATCAGAAACAAGACAGAGCACAAACACTCAACCTATTACATAAACCAAAATAAAGATGTCTTGGAGCATGGATATATCAAAACCAGTTCATCTGCAGGATGACGCGCAGTGGAAGACTATCATGACCGAGTGTGAGGGTGGCAAATCGATGATTGTTGATTTCACAGCCTCCTGGTGTGGTCCTTGCAAGATGATAGCGCCTGTGTTCGAGCAACTCTGTGGCGAATATGCTGATGTTCTTTTTCTCAAGGTAGACGTTGACGAGTGCGAAGAAACCGCTGCTGCTTGCGGGATCTCGGCCATGCCTACGTTCAAAGTCTACAAGGACGGGAAAATGGTGGGCGACCTTCAGGGTGCCAGTAAGGAAGGTATTGTGGCGCTTCTGGTCAAACATTGCAAGTAAGCTGTTCGTATAAATTTTAAAAATCAAAAGAATGGTTTCGTTATATAAACTTCCTTTATTATCCTGCTCCTCCTGCTGGATTCCTCGAGGTTGCAAATTGTTTCCCTGTATTGAGATCTTTTTACCTTGGTACCTGGAATTTAAAATCGACGACCCGCAAGCAGTTATGAGCATTTTTAATAATTAACCGTACCTTTGAACATATTTGTTTTTATATTGTTCTATGAATTTCTGGACCAAAATAGTTCGATGAGTGACTAGTCTCTTAGAATGAAGGTCATTCTTCTGACTTGCACTTGATCTACCATACTTTATTTTTAAGGTTGCGGATGCGACGAGCCCCAATACATTTTTCGATATTGTCCATAGTCATGATGACGATTGGCATATTGTCTATTCGTTCTACCATGTCCGTATTGACATCTACTGACTCACATGCAGCAATTTTCAGTGTTGAACTTTTGGTTCGTGTAGTCAACAGATCCAGCGCACGAGTTTTACATTTTCTGCCATCAATTTGCTCTAAATTTCTCATCATAGCTGTTGAGAATGTGGTAAACTCACTTGGGGCAAATTTCTCGGCTTGGATTGTAGGACTTTCCAATTGAGAAAGCCACATAAAACCTTGACCACGAAGTATTTTGTCAGCTTCTCTATGGTTTTCTGCACATTTCGACACTCAAATATCATCGCCCAGATCGGATTTCATCTCAACACCACATCCATCAGCAACCTTGGACTCTTCATGCGTTTCAAAATGGTTACATACTAATGGTGTTTTTGGCACCTTGCCAGATACCTGAAGTTGTCAAAACTCTTCTTTCCTATTTGCTGCTCAGTTTAATAGAGCGCCTGGAGGATACACCTTGGTATTCTCCCCGAAAAGAAACGCCAAATAAAGACGACACTAAGTGTACCCATCGCGCCATATCTTCAAATGCTTCCCATTCTGATATGAATGGAAGCAATTTCGAATCTATGAACATTGCCATCGACCCTTTTAGTGAATAGACTCGCCATGATCATGGGCATGGAAATAATCCTTTCTCTTGTTGAAATTGGAAACAAGCCGGAGCTTTCAGCGTCTAGAAATGTGGCTTCAGAATCCAGTTATGAAACTCTATCTAAATACCATCATGACAGAAAATTCAACGAAGAGTGCTGACTTCTGAGGTGCCAGATTGCGTTGCTGCCTATCCAAACACGGTCAATCACACATCTGAAGGTTTTTCAAGTGATGCATATTGAAATGGCGCGCATTGGCCGTACTCAACTGGCCTCTTGTGATTGCAAAACCTGAGACTTCGTCAAAGCAACTAAAGCGAACTCATAGCAACGAGCGAGAGCCTCGGAATTCACAAGTGCCCTCCGAAGGTTATGTAAATTGTTCAACATCGGTATATAATTCATGCTGGTAAACCCTTCTTGAACAATCCATAGTCGCTAGGACCAACATTTTGAAGGTCTTGGTGAGTGATGGCATCGTACTTGGTCAAGCTATCCACGGTTTTAATGATTTTCGATTCTTGCTCCTTCTTTCAATCCTTCAAACACCATGCTACTTACTTTATATAATCTGACCCATTTCAGAAAATTCCTCACCTTCAGAAAATCTTCCAGCTTGGCATTGGTGCTGGCTGATAGAGTCGAGGTTCGCTTTCATGGTGATCTAGTGCCACAATAGGAACATTTTGATCGCTTGTGGAAGTAAACTGACCGTATTGAGTGGTTCCGAGTAAAAATCTATTTTAATGAATTTAAATAGCGGTTTTTGCAACGGGTCTATTGAGCGGAAAGAATGTATCCTAATGTGCGAAGGAAATGTAGTTTCTGTTGGTACACCAGAATTCAAATTTCTTGAAGGGAGTAGTGCGGGGACCGAGAATTGATTTTTCAAAAATGGAGACGCGTTACGCTACTTGGCTTACGCTGTTGCCAGTTCTATATGACTACGCAGTAACCCAAAGGAGTAAGACCCCGTGTATCTCCTGCACATGGCTTCAACACCTTCCGTCATCCTTCATCATCGGCACTGACTCTCCCGAGAACAACAAGTTCATCGTTTGCGACTTCATTGCTCCGTCGGTTGATCAAAAAGCCAATGTTTCCGTCTCAAGTACCATTGATGCCGCAGCAAATGTGCGGAGGATTAGACAAATGCCAAAGAATCATTCTGTATTGGCTGGATTTGTATGCAAGGTTTCTCAGAAGCCTCTCATACAGATACTCGAACTAGTCGATGGGAAGATCTCTTGCAAAACGCAACTATCTAGTGGCCATTCTAAAGCAGGATATGGACTTAGTTGGAATGAATTTGGTAGGCTTGCTAGTGGATCAGAAGACGGTTCCGTTTGTGTGTGGGATTGCAAGCGCGGAGGGCTGGTCCAACATTGGTCGAGCGACGACGCGGTGAACGATGTTCAATTTCGATCGAGTGATGAATTAGTATGTGTTGATGAGAATGGACAGGCATTGTTTTTTGACTTGCGTTCAACGAATGTCTCCTCAGTTTCCCAGGTGTGTACTTTAGGGCTTAACTGCGTGTCTGCACAAAATAATTTGTTTGCATTCGGATCAGTGGATCGTTCAATATATGTGTATGATAGAAGGGAAATGGGCAAAGGTGCCGTGAACGTGCTGGAATATCACAATGAAAGTATTTTGCAGGTTTTGTGGCATCCGTCAATAACGAACGTCTTGGCCGCGTCCTCGGAAGATGGGATCGTTTCTATATGGCGCCAGGACCGCTTGGTCTTCGTACATGCAGGACATACAGATGCTGTTTATGATTTATCCTGGAATCCATCCAAGCAGAACCCATTTTGTATTCTTTCAGTAGCATTGGTAAGTATGCACCTTGAAAAAAGAACACGTGTGTGCCTAACGACATATAATTGAAGGATGATATATTGCAAATATGGAGTCCAGGCTCCCACCTCAACATATAAAATCTCATTTAGGTGATATTTTATTGTACATGGAGTTTTTAATGTTAAACACTTGCATCCATTCGACTGTTCCAGTGCGAGCTTCATAGACTTCATAAGCCATTCTGCTGTCACTTGCACCCAGCAAGTTTTGAATTTGATGCATGTTTGAATAGTTATCTTTGAATCTTTTCACTCCGGTGCCGCGCATAGCAACTTGAATGTCATGTTCCTTCTGCTTTTCAATAGGTTCCAAGTATCGCTCCCTCTGTGATATCAGTGACTTTAATTTCTCTTCTTGTTGACTCCAAAACTTTGAGTCGTTTTTTTCTTGAAGAGCTTTGAATCGCTTGCCCACTTGTTCAAGCAATGTTTTCTTCTTATTTAACAATAGTGTAGCTTTGTCTCTGTCGTTGATTGTTTGCGATGACGAGAAGCGCTGACTCTCTGGGAAGAATGCGACAGATCCAGTCAAAGGACGCAATAAATGTTTGGTATTTGTATATTGAACTGGATGATGTCGAGTTGGACTTATAGGCATCGTACTTTGCAACAACGCAGGCGCGCTAGCATTGTTTTTCATACTCATGCCACCAAGGATCTCTTTCTTTCTGCCAATATTGGTATAGTCGATTCTGTCATCGTCTCCGACCATTGCCATTAAGAGTTTGTCAACATCAGCATGATTCAATTTCATTGCATGCATGTTCTCCATGAGCACTTTCTTCAAAGTAGTTTTATCAACCATACCTTGCATATGGGGATCCAATTTGCTGAGCTCTTTCAATAATAGCTGATGATGGTCTGCTGATACTTTGCAAATTAATTGCTGTTGGTTGCGTTCTTCCATGAGTGATCTAGATTCTATGCCAGCTAGTAGATCTGTTCCTGCTTGACTTTCGTTCTTTCGAGATACAAGCACTGCTGAGAGATGCTGCTGTTTTTTTTCTAGCATTGTCTGCTCCAACAATTTTCGAGACTGATTTTCCAGTTCCTTTCTCCAGTCGTATGAAACTGGTACCATTCTTTCCTCCTCGATGGTCTCAACATGCGGCTTAAACGAATGGTACGCCGACATATGAGGGTTCAGAGCTGCATTTTTCGATGCCTTTAATAATGCAACAGGGTCAAGCGGATCGAAAGGAATGTTTACTTGGAAATCACGAATTCTCTCCGCTGCTTGAGCCAATCTCTCATTGAGACTTTGCTTCTCCTGTTTCAAATCATCTTTTCTCCTTTGGAGTCGCCTTTCCTCCTTGAATAATACTTGAGCCTCTCGATGTTTGCGAGAAATAAATACATTACTAGCACCTTGCCTTGATCGACGCTTTCGTCGGTTGTTTGTCAATTTCATCAACCTTCCATCGAAGTCACTTTCAACGGATATATTGAAACGGTCTTATTATGGCGGATGAAGAAGACATACTAACTCAGTTGAGGAACGTTCTTGTTTTGGCTGAGAAGCAATCTTATGATTTGGAGAGTCAGCGCCGTCGAAGCGAACAGGAGAGCTCTCGAATTAGTAGACTGGAATCAGATTGTCAAAATAAACACTTGACGTTGGAGCAAAATGAGAAAAAGTTGGTGGAATTGCAATTGTTTTGCAATCATCAAACAGAACATCTATCTAAATTTCAAAAGTCATTGACGGAGGAACGAAATGCAAAGGCAGGGTATGAATCAGCCTTGGAATCGTGTACAAAGAGTATTCAGGAATTAGAATCAGGTTTAAAAAAGGAACAAAAGAAAAGCTCATACTTCAAAGAAAAATGGGAAGTTCTTTGTGAAGCTAAACTTTCGTCGGAAGAAGCTCACAGTAGGGCAGAGTTCGCGAATAACGAATATAGGGAGTTTGCTGAAAACGAGATTTCGAAATTGAGGAATACAATTGAGCAATTTGAGGAACGTTGTTCGGATTTTACGACAAAAACAAAAGAATTGGAGCAAAACCTCCTATTATTAAAGGGAGAACTCTCTGAAGAAATCAAGAGAGGAAAATCTCTTGGAAAACGAAACGATGTTCTTATGAATGAATTCACAAAGTTGACTACGAGTGAAAAGGCCGTGCAAGAATCGCTGAATCAATTGCAAGAACGTTGTTCAACTGCAGAAACAGACCTTAATATACAACGAAAGGCATGTTTTGAATATGAGGAAAGTATTGAACTCTTGCGAACTGAAGCTGCGGAACTCGTTAGTCAAAAACGTCATGTTGAGCAAGAACATACATCCGAAAAAGAATCGCTGGAGATCCAATTGCGACAGATCAAAAGCTCAAAAACCGCTTTAGTCGCAGAGTTAGAATCGCAAATTTCACAATTGAACCAAGATATCAACGATTTGAAAGCTGCTCAAAGCGATCAAGTCGAAGAAGCTCAAATAAGCCACGACAAATTGGTCCGTATATTTGAAAGTCAGCTTGAAACTGCAACTAAACTGGCAGAAGATAAAAAAGAAGCAATTGGTTTGTTATGCAATGAACTGGAGCAATGCAAAGAAACCAATGCAGAAGTATCCAAGCAGTTGAAACTAGCTGAGAAGAATACTAAGATTTTCAAAATCCAGAATGAACGAAATATACAAGAGTATCAGACACGGATCAAGGAATTGACAAGTGGGTTTCAATCGGCAACTGAAGCTCAATCAAAGAGCAATGAGCTACAGGAGTCCTTAGAGCATCAAGTTTCGGAAAGCCTCAAAGAAATGGAACGACTGCAGTCATCAAATATGAAGCTAAAGAAAGAGAACACAGAATTGTCTAGTAAAATGGAAAAAGAAACGCACCAGACGAAAACCGAAATTGACAAACTCAATATGCTGAATAAAAAGGAGAGACAAACGTGCCTAGATTTGCATAAATCGTTGGAGGATCACAAGCATCAATGGGAAGCGAAATTTCGGGAATTTGAAGCCAATTTATCCAAAGAAAAAAGTTTGAAGGAATCAGAATCCAAACGTCTCCGAGTCAAATTGCAAAATGTTGAAAGTGACTTGGATCTAAAGTTGAAAGAACTTCATGCGTTAGAACGATCAAATGAGGCTGTTGTGAAAGACCACAATGAAGGTTTAAAACAAATTGCTTCCATGGAGTTGATTATCGCCCACAAGACATCAGACCAGCAAATTACATCGAAGGAGCTTTCGGAGTTGAAGCCCAAAATTGAATTACTTACCCGAGAAATGGAATCGACAAACAAAGAGTATGTACGGAACATGCAAGGTCAAGCAAAGATGTTTCAAGAGCAATTGCATTCACTGACAAGTCGTTTAGAAACGGAACAACAGAATGCAAAAGTGTTGATGCAGAAAAATACGAGTTTACAGCGGGAGTTTGAAAAACAGGAAGAAATTTCAGCAGGTCAAATTTTGGGGTTTTCCGAACGCTCGAGATCGATGCAAAGGGATAGAGACAATCTTGGAGATTCCGTATCTCAATTACAATCTCAACTAAAGTTAGAGAATCAAAAAAGTCGAGCACTTCTCTCGACCGCAGAAGATCTCAGAAAAGAATTGGAAAAGCTAAAGAAAGAAAATTTAGAAAAATTGGCAGCCAAGGAGGCGGAAATACATGATATCTCTAAAATCAAAGCTGAGACCGAAATGGAGCTTTTCAAATTGAAGCAATCTTTCGATACTGAGAAAAGAGTGATGCTGAATCATGGACAGGTGGAGCGCGAGGAGCTTCATAACGCCATGGAAGGAATCCGGTGGAAGTCGGACTCCATGTCGAAAGAGTTAGAAGCCCTGAAAGTGGAGCAGTTCTCAAACCAAGAAAGAATCAACCGACTTCAACGTGAAAATGCTGATTTGAAAGAGAACGAAGCCAATTTAATGAATCTATATCAACGTGTTGTTAAGCATTCGGATTCTGTTCTTTTGAAACCTGTTCGCAAATTGACCAGTTTACAAGATACACCAAATGATTCAGACGATAACCGAGTCGAAGGGGTATTTCGACCAGCGCCTAAAAATATCGTAGCCAAGAAGAAACTGCGGCCAGTTTCTGGTCAAAAACAATCAGCTAGGTAATATTTTATTAGTGAATTGGAGTCCGCTTGGAGTCCAAGTTAATCTGTTAATAAGGACGATGGCAACTTCGCGTGCGTCGCGAACCAACTCTTCATGTCTCATCGTAATGCTTACTATGGAACACGATTCAGGAACATGAACAGAAAATTCCATAGTTCCATCCTTTTGCAAATACACAGACACCAAACAATATACATTCCCTATCTTTTTCGCCCCTCGATAAATCATCTCGCCATTGGATATTATGAAGCCAGCTGCCGGCTTCGTGGTGAATCTGCTGTCCAGCGCCAAAGCTGAAGCTAGTCTCCGTCTGGGAGTACAAGGTGGTGATGCTGAATCCAGCATAAGAATAAAAAAAATCGGTATGCATAGTTAGAAATGGATGTTACAATGGTATGGTTTGCTCATCGATCGACTGAATACGTTTTCATTTATAAGGAGCTCGACGGGAATAAACGAAAGCATTTTGAATTGTTGGCATACTTGGAGAGCCTAGAGTTATAAGTTAAAAATAAATTTTGAAATCAAACTTTTGCACGGTGAGTGATCCGGGGCGTTCGCTTTAGGTGACTAATCAGAATAAAATTGCATAGAAATCAAATTCAATTTAACCAACAGCACTTGGCAACAAATCTCAGATTTGTTCGTGGGGAAGCCCAGGAACCAAATGCCATTCACATTGTCTTGATGCTTCGGTTCTTTTTTCAAAAAGTATTTCCAGCACTATGAAAGAGCATTCTATACTTAAATGATACAGTAGTATGGCGGTTTCTGATGTTCTTATGATTTAGATTAGTGAGTGCTGGCCAGTAAGATCTCAACGCATCGAAAGGAAAGTTGGTCTGAGAGAAGGCTTCTCGTCATCATAAAAAAAAGAAAACATTTCAACATAGTAGCCTACGAATAATGAGCAGCAGAGAAGGTTCTCCCAAAAGTGGCGATACTGCTAGTGAAGAGGAAGGAGACAAACTAGACAACATATCTGAAACAATTGTCAAAGAAGAGCAACCTAAAACAGAGGTGATATTGAAAGCAGTGGTAAAATCAGAGGATGGAATTGACGATTATGAAACTAAAGCTGTAGAAACAAACGAGGACGACGATGACAATGCTAGCACTAGCAGTAAAAAAAGGAAACGGGATAGCAAGCCGAGTTTGCTGGAAGCGGATGGTGAAACCATTAGAACTGGAACAATTCGCAGGATAATGAAATTAGATAAAGATGTTAAGATGACGGGATCTGAAGCAGTTTTCTTAGTATCCAAGGCAACTGAACTCTTTGTTAGTGAGTTTGTTCTGAAAGCATACGAGAAAGCCAAAGGCGAAAACAGGAAACTTATTAAATACCAAGATTTGGCTTCTACCACGAAAGATGAGCTAAATTTGGATTTTCTGGTGGATCTATTACCAGATATAAGCAAAATCAAATAATTTATAATACTTATCAAAAGAGACGCGTGAATTGCCTTTTATAGTGCTTAGTACCTTGTCGAATCTCAACTTGTTTCCTTCGTATATTTCCAATTCTAATAACGAGTTGTTCTTCTAATTTAAAAAATATAATAAAGACTTTATTCAAGAACTGTAACTTTTTTGAGGGGGGTTGCTTCAGGTTCAGCTTCGTCTTCCAATGGGACAAGAGCCACGTTCATTTCTACATGGTCGATTTCATCATCGCAATTATTTACATCATACTCTGCAGCTTTTTCGGGATTCTCCATAATATCAAGCTCTAGCGCCTTATTGGCTTGCTCCAGCTTGGGCAAAAATTCATTCAACTTGGACAACACTAAACATTCATTAGATCGATTAAAACAGAGAACCCACAGAAACACACTTACAAGCTGACGGCGGCACAGGTTCTGTAAAAGCTTTGCCTTGATTCAATAGAGAATGACCCAGTGGCCTAGACGTTACACCGACCTCTAACAGACCACCTCTATGAGGCTTGGCATCATCATCAGCCATCCTTTTACTTAATTCAAGGCCCCCCTCGTTGAATCTGAAATGAGCTCGTTGGTTAAAGCACTTCAATCGCAAGGGTTGCTGTCTAAGCCATGTACGTTGTATTTGATATTGTTTCAGCGGTCATCTCACTGTAACAGCCGTTGCACGTGCCTTTTTGGAAGCGGATCGAACTCAATTTATGCATAGGGACAAAACAGACTCTTCAGATGCTTTGACTTTTGGTTGGCGACGAAACTTCAGTCCTGAATTTTTGCCGCTCAGAAGCCCATTAGATGATGCACATGAGCTGGACCTCCTTGCTGACAAATTGCTACCTGGAAATAAAGTGCTGGATTGTGGAAGTGGTTCAGGGTTTCTTACCACAGCAATGTGCTTGTTGGTCCTTCCGAATGGGTTTGTGAGCAGTATAGATCGTTCACCTTCACTAGTGGACATCACCTTGAAACGAATGGCTACTGTGCTCTCAAATAAGGGAGTTCCGTTGAAGCAGGTCATCATGATGCCGTTGGATGGAACTATGAAGGATGCGTTGCCTCGAGCGCCATTTGATGCTATCAGGGTTGGTTTCAAATTGCCGAATGTTGATTCTTTTGAAGCAGTGAATCTTTGCAAACAATTGAGACCTGGGGGTAGGATGATAGCTCATGTTGACGGAAGTGCTTCATTGAATGTGTTTGATAAGAGTTATGAAGACCTTTCAGTTCGAGTGACAGTATCAACTCGTAATACGTTAGACATTCCGAATATGTTTGTTAAGAAAGTAGAGATAGAAGGTGAATCAGAGGAGGAAGTAGCCAAACTGAAAATTACAATAGAGAACATAGAGAATGAAAAACGATTGATTTTGCAGCAATTGGAAATTTGGAAGAAGGAATTTGAGTTGTCGAATGGAAGGAGGCCCAATCGAGTAGATATGGCGAATGATAGCTTTGCGGCCCAGCTCTTTGCAAAGTTTTCAAAACTAAACAAATGATTCCTTATTCGCACACTTTTGAAATTTCAACTTCCTCATATGAATGTGTTCTTTTATGCGCTTTAGTT
>Ga0105055_10010000_pt1 | contig 11961 bp, 9 predicted proteins | sample BON03_FD_78090 | JGI IMG/M metagenome (GOLD analysis project Ga0105055, IMG submission 78090) | Freshwater microbial communities from Lake Bonney liftoff mats and glacier meltwater in Antarctica - BON-03 | ecosystem: Environmental > Aquatic > Freshwater > Ice > Glacier meltwater | place: Lake...
GTGTGTGAGTGAGAGAGAGAGAGTGCGTGTACTTTGAATATATACATGTGTGCCATATATGTATACATGTATATAACCCCACCCACATATTCTTATGCGCGTGGGAAATCATAGCAACATAATCTTGGAGCGTGTGTGTGTGTGAGCAAGTTCTGCCTGCTCCGCTACTTTATATGTATGTATACATGCATAAATGAGTCAACGAATGCATGCATGGAATTTATGCATGTATGTGTCCATGAGAGTGTATATGCATGGTTGTGTGCGTTGTGGGGTTGCTTGCATTTGCATTGCTGCTGCATGCACGTTTTGCACACAGAAAAAGCACATTTTTTTGAAGTGGCTCATTGGCGCTTGTCTTTTCTCTCAACCTTCCCTCTACTGGTCTCTCTGATGTTCACTCTGTCTCGTCGCCGTCTTATTCGAAAAGCGAAATGATACGGACATGTACATACATACATATTTATATGTATATATACATATATGACATACCTATGTATATGTATATATACATATATGCGCATATACATATATATATACATATATGTACCTATATATATATGTATATACTATCAGGGTATATCGCTTATGTATGTATGTGTATATGTATATACATATATATATGTACCTATCAATTGGCTTATGTATGTATCTATATATGTATATACATATATATATGTACCTATACATATATATATATACATATACTATCAGGGTATATCGCTTATGTATGTATGTATATATGTATATATGTATATACATATATATATGTACCTACCAATTGGCTTATGTATGTATGTATATATGTATATACGTATATATATGTACCTATACATATATATATATACATATACTATCAGGGTATATCGCTTTCTTCGCGCTCATGCTGTCAATTGGCTACGAGGTGCATGCCTCGCCGCCCGAAGGCACGCAGGTTGACTGGCCGGCAATCCTCACGCCGCGTCCCTCTGAATTCGCTGCAGAGGTCTACTACTGTTTGTCACTGACGTTTGTTTTGTCACTGACATTTGTATGGTGTGGCTTCGATTAGTAGGCTCCTCAGAATTATAGGTCTCTTTTGCAGAATATCGTCTCTTTTATAGGGCTCTTTTGCAATAGAGACCTATGATTTTAAGGAGCTTACTAATCCTAGCCACCCCATATTTCTTCTCTCGCTCCGCACCCTTGAACCATTTCTTCCCTCCTTTGGTGCTCTCTGATCGCGTTACGAATTCATTGATTGCCAGCTAAAGAGATGATGGGGTCACAGGTGGCCGAATGGATCCACCCGGCACGACAGGCATCCAGCATTCTGGATGAGGCGCCAAATGTTGCCATCGTGTGCGACACTGCTCGCAAAATGGTTCAGGCGCTCAATTGCATGCCCTTGGGTTCTTGAACACCTCGAGCGCCAGATGAATGCGGTATTTCACATATGAATGGGCAATGAAAGCGCGACAGTGTGCCTGGCCAATGGAGTCTGGTGACCAACACCACCGCCAGCAGCGAGTATGAGTAAGGCTCGAAGCGCGCGCCAATTCTCGCGAGCTTGAGCAAGAGCACAGGAAAGAGAGGACAGAGGGAGGAAGAAAGGCAGCGAATTAAGGGTGGAGCAGCAGTAGCAGAGGGTGAGTTGACTCTAGACTACAAAAAAAATCCTAGTACTTTCGAGTACAGGAAGGCACAGAAGTCAAAGGGCACGGGTAAGGCTATCGCTTAGAGTTGTGTTCGGGAAAAGGTCGAATCGAACTTGACATCAGTTTTTTTCCTCCTGACGGAATGAAGAGGACATCAAAACAAAGCGGCACAGATAGCAGGTAACAATAGGTGTAGACATTGTTGTGGCAAGCTACAATTTGTGTACGTCTTGACCGCAGGCACGACACAGCCTATCTTCCAGCCACACCATCTCATTGTGGATCAAGGGTCATCTGCATCATCATCGATTTTGCACCGTTTTTTTATTTGTTTAGTCAGTACCTTCTTAGATAGAAAAAAAGACCAGTACAGTATATCTGTGTGCCTTTATATAGAAGGAAATTTTCGTGATTAAAGGCATTCTGATTCTGTTACACACACCCACGTCTGTCTCGTTGACTGCTCCCCTCACAGGAAGGCAGGCACCTCTATAGAGTGTTTGAATGCTCGTAACATTAAGGTCGCGAAGGGCATCATTCGATCGGACGTGAAATCTCCTTGGAATCCAACTTGACATGCATTTCATAAAAACTGTTGTTGTTGGAACCAACGAATCGTATTGTAGCAATTCAGATGCGGCAAACTTCTAGGTGCGGCAAACATGCGGCCAGCGATCGAGCATGGCTGCCTGAAGCAAACATCCAGCGCTTGTAAAGGATTTCATCGCGCGAATTGTGTATCACTTCTCGAAATAAAAAACTCAGCAGACACCGAACTCTATCTCTGTGCACGGCTTGGTCTCTTACAATGATTGCAAATACAATGATCGCAAATACAGTGATTGCAAATACAACGACTGCAAATACAATGCCGCTGCGCGCTGGGTATTTCCGACTATTCTTTGCGGAAAGCAACGTTTCTCGTCGGAATGCACAGCGGCATTGTCTTCGCAAAGGACCAACTTGTGCATAAACCTAGATCTCACTTTGCCCTCCATTTGCATATTGGGAACTTGTACCCAACTCCGAGTCGCACGTTTCCCAATTTCCAAGCGCTCGGTGTTTGGTTCCCGCAGATATGCTTGTCAGATTCTTTTCTACTCAGTTCAACGCACTCTGCCGCAGATTCAAGCTCTGAGAGCAGTCCCGAAAATGCTTCAGAAAATTTCGTCTTGCTATGTAGCAAGCGTGTTGCGAGTCCCAAGGGAGAGGCTCGCGTATGTGCTTCCAAGGGAGGATTTTGGCCGGATGTTTATTTCCTCCTTTGAGACTCATATCTTTTTAAAAGCCTGAGAATGTCCGACGGTATCGGCGCAGCGTGGCGCCGGCAGCTGCGATGCCGAAGGTGGATTGGTATCGTGCGGCGGTGTTCATATGCACCTGCCACGGAAGCTGTGCTCCCAAGCATATACTATGCAAGATCTGTCATCAGTCGTTCCGGCGCCGCACTTCGCCGCCCGGGCCACCATGGGACATGATTTAATTGAGATATGGAACCCAGGGGAGATTTTTTTTCAAAAATTATCCATCCAAAATCCTCCCTGGAACCGGTTTCGCCAGAGACTCAGGCCACGTCAAGACTTTTTCAAACTACCAAAAGTGATCCAGGTTCAATGGAAATTACAAAAAGGGAAGGACTTCTATGCTTTGATTTATGGTTCTTTCAACCAAAATAGACACAGCTTGCTTTCAAATGTGGTGGGCGGTGGTGGGGACAAATGCCGACGGCTGCTGATGACACGATGGAGATGCCGAAGTAAGTAATACCGAGTAATCTTGGTACCAGGAATCTTTTCTGCTACTGTTTTTTACGATCCGACCACATCTTGACCACGCAAACAACCATAAACCAAAAAATGTCTGGTACAAAGGTTCAAAATTCGAAGGTTCGAAAATGTCCGATTTTTCCTGATTTGGCCCGATTCAGCGGCGAAACCGGTTCTGGGCAGCACATAGGAGAGCCTCTCATTTGGGACTCGCAACGCGATGACGAATTTGCGCCGATACAGATTTGTTTGTATTCTTTCGATGTCGTGTGGTTCACAAAAACAGTTGATTAATGCGCTGCAATGGGGAACATGGCAAACAGGACAGCCCATGCTAATTGCAGGCTGAATATAAGTCACGTTATGGCTGCTTCAATCGCACAAGCTTTTGTATGAGCTCTGTTGAAGAAAAGATTTCAGGTGTGCGAGCTGTTTTCAAAAAAGTTATAGTCATACTCCCACCACTCATATGGCCCCATCGTGAATCAACTTTTGCCCGGGGCCGGCTGGATGCTTAAGGCACTTTGGGACCAATCTGGATTTCTCCAGACAAGTAGAAGGTATCAGTCTCTCGGCGCCGTTTGGTGCTTCCCCAACTGCAATGCGACACGGCAGTCTGTCGGGGTTTATTTTCTTAAACTAAACAATCTTTCCATCTCAAATCTTGTTTTCACTCGGACCCCATCGAAAAAGTAAAATCCTCTATTTACACCACGCTAGGATAAGCGAGACATAACGAGGAGAATACTGCACTATTCTCAACGTTGACCGTCAACGTGACTGCACTTAAGGTACTACGCAGCATGATTATCAAATCATCCCTTCGTTTCGGCAAAAAACGAATCCGATGGAATGCATGACAAAATGGTAGTACAAAGGGTGACAGGAATCAGAATTGAAGTTCGATGGCAGTGGCACGCGGCAGCGTTGGTGCTCTTCTGCCACGCGCCCCAATTACAACACAGAGCTTTATTTCAACACGCAAAGGGCAAGGCTCTTGGTGCTTCCGTGACACCGACTTGATCATCAAGCAAATATAGTATCGACAAAGGCCTCGTACTCAACGAAGCCATCCTTGGCCTGATCCCAGCGCGCCATCAGCGCAATGAGTTCGTCCTCATCCAGATCAAAGTTAAATTTGCGGAGAACATTCACCAAATCATCCAACGAGACCCGACAGCTGCCATCCTCATCTAACATGCGAAAGACGTTGAGAATCTCGCCCTGCATGCCTGTGCCCTTGCGGCGCAGCTTCTCGTAGATAGAGTCGATGCTGACGATGGCGTCAAGCTTGCCCTTGTTGACGTAGCGCAGAGTAAACTGTTCCAATCCCAAACCGTTAACATTGCATCAGCACTTGTGTGTGGGGAGACGGAATGTGAAAGTCGACAACCTATACGGATATAAGTGCAGACTTTGGTCGGATCTTAAAGTCGATCACCTCCAAGAGCAATTTTTTCCCCCCTCGAAATAGAAATGGATTTTTCCCACACTCAAAACAGGACATGATTTTTTTTGAATCTCCAAAACCAAACGGTAGTATCTGAGATACTGCGGACTCAAGGTCTGGGTTTGGGGGGGGAAAACCATGTCCAGTTTTGGGGGAAAAAAAACCAAAACAAAAAAATAACCGATGCCGACATTGAAATTAATATTGAGATTTCACACGAAGGAGCAAGAGAAAAATCGCGACGCAGGTGCAAACAAACAGATGTTCGATGTCATAGTTCATCCAGATCCCACCGAAATCGCGGAGAAGGCATCCAACGATCGGCGTTTTGGATGTTGAGCGAGAAATTGACATCGAAGGGAGAGATATAGAATGCGTTACCTTGTCTGTCTCGAGGAGGACGAAGGGGTAGTTGTTGACCCAGGCAGTGCCGGGAAGATCAATCAGCAGATCCTCTTCCGTCATCCAGTCACCGAAACCCTGCGACATGCAATCACACGTCAGCATCTCGACCCTTACTGTATCACCAGCACCGCTTTGCAGATTACAAGACAGAGGCAAACGATACAAAGACACCGTACCGTCTTGGACTTGTGGCGAATGACACGCTGCCTCTCCAGAAATTTACCTCCCATAAAGCCCGAGTTTTGGATAGGCGGCTCGTAAAGCGAGAGGGTGCCATCGCCCATAAAGAATGAGATGACAAACCGGCGTTTATGGTCGTCGGGATTTGGCGCCGTCATCTTGTCCATATCAAATTTGGCCTTCCACCTAAAAATAATCGTGTCCAAAGCTGCCTGCTTCGTGCGGTCGTACTTGCGCGGTTTGGGAATGAGGTTAAAGTATGAAGCAAGCGAGTCGTGCTCGCTGCCAAAGCCGTTGTACGGTGGCAGGGGCATGCTAGGAAACTCGACAAGTGCCTCTGGCTCCATTACAGAGCTATTCTGCTCAGCGCCATACTGGTGCAAGTAGTACTCGCGGGTGAATTCATCGCAGTTGTACAAATACATCTCGCGCCCAAATATTTCGACAATTCCTCCGACAATAAGGTCGCGTTCGTTGATGTATTGATCCTCAAAGTCCTCCTCCCTGCTTCCCACGGAAGGAACGCCACCGAATGCACGAGGAATACGCTGTTTTTTGACAAGTTTCGGAAAATTGTCTCTGCCCGAGTTGGCTTTTTTGACCTCGAGCACCTCTATCTTGTCATCCTGCAAATAATAGTTGATGATATACTCAAGCTTCTGACCAAACATGCTCCCTCTGTCGTCCCAGTGCGCGTAAAATCGAAGCACCTTATTTGCGTACTTCAAGAACTTCTCCCGCATATCACGGCGTGCAGTAGTACCAACCGACATGTTCGACATCGAGGTCTCTGCTCTCATATCTCCCATCAGCCCATCAAACCCGTCCATCGATTGCGAAGGATCTGGGGTCTGCCGTCCCATTCGTGATTCAGACATGGCGCGCTGGGCCAGGTAACGATCCTCCGGGACGTTGCCCTCGAAGCGCATTTTCATGCCGTTGACCTGGAAAAACTGCTCGGTGAAGACGTTGCAGCTGGTGAGATGAAAGTCCCTATTGTAAAGCGTCACTTTGCTGCTATCAGAAAAGTCAAAGAGGGTAACAAAGTCCTCTGTGCCACGGCCTTTTGACGGGATGCGGTGGCGCTTCATGAAGACGCCCTGCGCATATCCACTGTTTGCTTGTTTGTGCTCATTGATTTGAATCGAGTCGTCGACCAAGTAATACATGATGCTGAACTTGCGCACCCGGAACGGCTCTGTCAGATTCTCTGGCACCTGCTCTGTTGTGAATGCCTCAAAGCGCAGCACCTTTCCATCGAGTCCAGCAAAGGCTGGCACAAACTCGCCCTGCGCAGAACGTGGGTGCAATGTTAAAGCGGATCGAGCATGCCAAAAGTGTTGGGCGCGCGGCGGCGGAGCAGCCCCGCAGCTGCGGCACGCCATCAGTACAGGTCCCAATCGGGAAGGGACTCAAATGTGGGGTTTTATCTACCCGTTTTAGGGGTTTATCTACCCATTTTAGGGGTTTATCTCCTCTACATTGTAGGGGTTTATCTGCCCATTTTCGGGGGTTATCTACCCAATTGAGGGGTTGATCTGCTCCACGTTGTAAAGGTTTATCTATGGATAAAATATGGATAAACCATTGATAAATATGGATAAACTATTGATTAAATATGGATAAACCCCTACAACGTGGGTAGATAAACCCCTACAAAGTAGAGTAGATATCTATGGACAAACCCCTACAATGTGGAGTAGATAAACCCCTAAATTGGGTGAATAAACCCCTAAAATGGGTAGATAAGCCCCTACAAAGTAGAGTAGATATCTATGGATAAACCCCTAAAAAGTGGAGTAGATAAACACCTAAAAATTGGAGTAGTTTTCCCCTCCCTGATTGGGACCTACCCTGATGGCGCGCGGCAGCTGCGGGGCTAAAGCCCCTCTGCCTCCGCGCGCCCCACTTCAGCGCGAGCCAGATTCGAACTCCGATTGCACACACATACTCGTGTTGTGGCGCGGGGGCGCGCGGCGAAGCCGTCGCGCGCCCGAAGAAGACCATTAACCTGAGGAGAATATGGGAGGGTAGCAAACAGGGTAGTGTATTGAATGTATCGGCTATACCTAGTGTATAGGCTATACCTATACACTAGGTATAGCCGATACTTTCAATACACAATTTCTGTAATCATCGACTCGCACATCTAGTGCAATTTTGCAACGGAATGGTGATCTATACCTGGGATCGCGTGTTGTCGCGTTCAGAAGCTGCATAGGACTGGCGCGACTGTGGGCGCGATGGCGAACCGCCGGCGTCTTCCTTGGCAGGAACATCAAATTCGATCGGGGTGCCCGACCGGTAATCGAAGGCGTGCGATTTCTTGAAGTTGGTTTTCTGGAAAACACACAGCACGGTCACCAAGCTGCAACAACAACGGGCACGGAGGACGGCACCGCCGTTTGCGAATGATGGGTCAGACAGCAGGAGGAGGGGTGTTCTCACGTTGGGGTCGTTGAAGGTGTTTCCCGGTAAGAAGGGCACCGCGCCATCGCTGCGCAAGAAACGGAGCAGCCCAACAAGTGCACGAAGCGTTAGGACGAACACAATGGCGTTCGACGCCAGCGCAGACTATAGATGAGTACAGGCAGCGGTAGATACACGCGAGCAGCAACGCACCGCGCATCATACCGCTAGAAAACACTCGCCACACACGTTTGTACATCATTACCCTTGGTCATAGCTGGAGAGCGAGGTGGATGGGCGGGACATTGGTGCCGGTGCCTCTACTAAAATCACACGGTCGCTCTGTGCTCTCCACCCAAGTCCCACGGTGCCGTGCAGCCTGCCGGGACTACGAAGTCCGTTAATTAAGGGCCGTGTCCGTACCGCATACTCTTGTGAGGAGGATCAGATTCTGGAGAATAAAATCATTCGAATAGAATTTTAAATATTTGTACGGAACAATAAGTAAAATAATTTTCGGAAATCTATTTGCCTGTAAGGGAACATAAATCATTGATTGGTCGGGCAAGGAGTTTTGAAGTTCGTGTTGTAACGTTCCACACACTGAGTTCGTGTCGAGCAGTTGAGCCATGCCTCCAATGCCGTTGGGCGTGATGGTGTTCCTTCCCCGGGTGTAGCAAAGCCGGGAAAACGACCGGCACGCCCTCCAGTCGCAACGATGGGCAATATCGAGCAGGACGTCATCAAGTCGGCGGGCTCGTGGGCCGAGGGCCTGCAGAAGTACCAGAACCAGAAGAAAAAGATCTTAGAGGGAGAGAGGAACAAGCCGCTCTATGTAACACGCCACTTCAAGTCGCGAGAAGAGGCTGCGGTCAATCCGATCACGGTATTCCTTCAAATCATGAACGTTCTCCACGCTGTTGTGTTTGGTCTCACACACGAACACATAGGCTATGTGCTCTTCCAAAGCAAAGCCACCCACAAAGACATGCACACTCTCCTCCCTCGCTCGTTCCCTCCCGCTTTGCGTCCTCACGCCCCCCCCTCTCCCGTTCCCTCCTGCTTCGCGTCCTCATGCGCTCCTCTCCTCACCGCAGCAAAAGTTTAACGACCATGGCATCGAAGGCACGCTGCAGCAGATGGAAAATGCAGGGCTTTCGCGCACCCTTAACCGTGCCTTTGATAAGCAGCTGCTGCGCGAGCAGCATTTTGACGTGATCACGCAGGCGCCAAAAAAGGGCCACATTCACGAGGTTCCGTACCAGCAGCGATTGAAGCCGCCCTCGCTGATTACCGCCAACCATGTCAGCTACAACATCGTGAGCGGCAAGGGCCTGGACGAGCACCACTGGGCGGCGCCCGGCAAGCGTCCCGATCGTATTATGACACCACCGCGCAAGGAGCCCTTTTTGACAGAGGTGAACAAGCCGCGCGCGTTTGACATTCTCAACAACCGCTACCGCGCACACCATGAAGAGCGCCAGAAGTGGGAAATGGACCGAAAGCGAGAGGAAATAGTGGATAAGTATTGGGAGGTGCGGGACTTTAACCCACTTGCCTGCTCCTATTATGACGGTGAGAAGGAGCAATACTACCAGAAGCGGGTACAAGAGATGCTTTTGTCTCAGGCAAGCAACGCCATCGGCAAATTGCCGCCGACGCTCGCTGCTAGCGAATCGCTCATGTTTGACATTTGCACTGGCGTGGTCAAAGACCCCGTGCGGCTGCAGCAGAAAATCGAAGCCGATCGCGTCTCGCTCGAGAATCGAGCGTCGAAAATCGGGGCCGAGGATCGTATGCGCGTGCATGGCGACGTTATGGAAAACAGGGACCTGACTCGCAAAATCTGCCGAATCTCCCACAATCGATACACGGATGTGAATGAAAGGGGGTTCAACATCCTTTCAAACAGCGAGTTTGACAAGGAAGGCCACCCACCGCCCGCCCAGACCAAGGCGCGCAAATCTCTTTGGGAATTCAAACAGACTATCCGAGAAGATGGCGGTCCGCCAAGGACATCAATGTCTAGTACTATGCAAAATCGATTTGCCAGCGGGGGCATTTTGGGTGCTCAAGGGTCTCAGAGTGACAGGGGGAGTGATGCGGGAAGTCGCGCGACTAGTCTGTCAGGAGCACGCATTAGGAGCGGAGGGTTCGCCAGCAGGCAGGCAGAGAATCGCAAAGTCGATAACCCATACTGAGTAAAGCATCTCCATCACGTAATGATGAGAAGTGTTCGGACTGCCATTCAACGAATCTTTCCCCCTATGCTGTATTATTCCCCATTTATTGTTTGCGATTCGAGGCACTTTCCTTCACAGACTTTTCGTAATTATGATTGAGATGATTGTGAATTCGAGAATCTTTTGTCTTTTCGCCTCTGTACCTGTTTCCACTGTCACGGTACCCCACCCAGCTCGAACTTGAAGTTTGAAGGTCATAAGATAACATTTGTGATTCCGAGTGTTTATCTTATCGTTTGGTCAACCCCTCAATCAAACCCAGTCTATTGCTTCATCATTACTGTTGTTTACAGCAGGAGAGAGAAGTTGATGGGCGGGACATGGATGCACCCCGCTGCCGTCGGTGCAGCAGATATCGGTGCGGGGGAAGCAAAGGGGCCAGGAGAAGTCCGCTCGCCGCTGGGTTCCTCATTCTTGCACGATGCCGGGTCTACTCGGTGGATCCGGACAGCATTTGAAATCGAAAAGTCTTAGGTCTGGTCAGCATTTGAACTCGAAAATTCCTTAAGCATTTGCTATCAGCAAAATCATGATACTGCTAGCAAATCCCACTATCATGGACCGCACTTGTCCCCACAGTACTGTGGGGACGGATCTGAGTCCAAGATCCACGCCTCCTTTTCAAGTTCCAGCTAAGGACAAGTGTGTTTGCAGCACTCTGCGCTGGTGTGAGTGATGCTCGATCACGTCAGTCACAGGACTGTTTTTTTCGTTGAAAATCGAACGATGTTTGTGGAATTTTGGAATGAATTCTCGGAACTTGAAAATATCAAGTACAGCCTATTTTTCCTGTGCCAGTGGAAAACCCCCCCCTCGCAATTTTTAGCCAACCAACGTTTTGCAGACATTGGAATGTCACGGTCTCTTTTCGAAAAAAGAAACGTAAAAAGCAACGCCCCCACTTCAAATTTCCAGTTTTTCGTTTGCAAGGTTACATGAAATTTGAACAAGTTTGATCCATTTCATGAGAATCCTGATTAAAGGCTGTACTTGATATTTTCCGACATTCCATTCGCCAAAATTTTCTTCCACCAAAATCGTTTGCTTTTTGACCTCCAAAAACAGTCTTGCGATTGGCGTCAGGTGTGACACTGTGAATAGTTCAGGATTTGCCTTCCCCAAGGGCTCGGGAACGACTCGGAACCAGTTTCTGAGATTCTGGTCCCTCACATGACACACTTTTCCAGGTTTTTGGCGTGAAATAACGCAACAGTTCAAAGCAACAGTTCAATTTGTACGTCTCCTTCGGAGTTTGCTTTAATCCACCAATCATTTCCGGGGGGGATTGAAAAATCTGCCGCTAATATTTTGATTTTGCCCCAAAATCATTCAAAGTTTCATCGCAAATCGCCCCTCCAACTTTGGTGCCATACTCTGAAAAAGTGATTGTTGTCCACCCGATCCGTTTTGGAAAGCAGTTTTTGGGTCATTTGCTGATCTGTTGGCAGGCTTTTTGAGTCGTTTGCCGATCCGTTAGCAGGGTTGTCAGATGTTTTCGGCCCGCCACATTCGGCGATAATCGTCCGCAAACTCTCGGTGTGCCGTCTTTCCCAGCCTAAGTCGGCCCTTTTCAAAAAATGTCGTTTTGAGGTATTATTGCATTTTTGCGCAGCTAGAAACTTGGCCCTGAATACTCGGCCTTCGAACAACTTTGAGGGCTCCCAAAATACATCCACGTGAATCGCGGCTGATTTCGAGTCACGGTGGCGTGCGGCGGTGTCGGAAAGCCCCTCGCCGCCGCGCACCCCCAGCCCGCAGCGTGTGGGCCATCTGGCCAAACAAAAAGGTTGATGGGGCCACACGAGTGTCTTTTTGTTTTTGTGGAAGAAAACGCACGTGTCCGAGCCCTCGTTTCCTCCACATCTCTGAAA
>Ga0105055_10010001_pt1 | contig 11959 bp, 1 predicted proteins | sample BON03_FD_78090 | JGI IMG/M metagenome (GOLD analysis project Ga0105055, IMG submission 78090) | Freshwater microbial communities from Lake Bonney liftoff mats and glacier meltwater in Antarctica - BON-03 | ecosystem: Environmental > Aquatic > Freshwater > Ice > Glacier meltwater | place: Lake...
GCGGCGGCAAGCAGCACGTCGCCCACTAGCAGGTCCTTATCTGCTGTCATCTGCTGTACTAGGATGCCCCACCGCTCATTCTCCGAAGACAAGGCATGCGTGAGGCGCTGGGCAAGGTTCAGCTTCCGCTCTCCCTTGGCGACGGAAGTGAGGGCATCTTGCTTCTCTTGGTTGGCCTGAGCATACTCCTTGTTCAGCGTGTCGAGCTTTTCCTGCAACTCCGCCACCTTGGTCAGCACGAGCACCAGGCGTGCGTTGGCCGCGGCCAATTGATCGTTGGCTTGTTTCAGCGCCAGGCGCTTCGGCTCCACAGTGACCACTATGTCATAGTAGTTGACAATATTGACGACAAAGGAGCACAGGCCAGCAGCGGCAGAGTTCTTGGTCATGATGATCTCGCTCGAAAAGTGTTCCAGGGCCAGATAGCGGCGCACTTCCTTCCAGTTGACGGCTGGCACCTTGTCATTGTCGACGTGGGCCTTCATCTCCTTGAGCATGTCGATGTACTCCTGGATGTTGCCCAGCAAGGCCTTCTTGCAGGCGTCCCACGATGCATCTTTGACTTTGCCCGTCTTGGCGTTGACAGGCACGTTGGGGTGAATGCCGGCCAGCAGAATCATGGTCGCTGCGAAAACGTCGTCGACCCCCATCGGCGGCTTGGCCATGGTCTTGCACTCGGCCAGGTCCTTTTTGTTGAGCGTGTCGAGCGCCGCCATGGCCTTGGCCACGGCAGGCTCGGCCTTGGCGAGGTCAGCCTCCGTGTCCTTCTGCTTTACCGACACCTGCAGCTGGATTTTGGTCACCTCCTCCTTCTCTCCTCGGGCCTTGTCCGTCTCAATCTCCACCACTGCCTTTTCGCGCGCCACCGTCTCGGCAATGCCCTCGGCCACGGTCTTCTTCTTCTCAGCCTCCTCCAGCTTGATCTTCAAGTCTTCTTCGATTTTCGTGACCGCCTCGCCCGTCTCGGCCAGCTTGGTGAGCCCGTTGGCCAGCCGCGTGATGACATTGTCGGCCTCCGTCCGCTTTTGCTGCAGCAGCACCCCGAATAACTTTAGCAGCTCCAAGTAGGATTTGGGTGTGGTGTACACGAAGCGGCGCTCGAGCCTCCGAAATTTGGCCGCTACTTGGTTGACCACCATGAAGCTATAGGGCAAGAAGCGCTCAATGACCCCGCGCAGTGCCGCCGCCGTTGCCGCACTGCTCAATGCACCCGCGCTCGCGTCCGAAGCCCTGCGACTGTCTGCTAGTGTGCCGCTCGTCTCTAAGCGCTCGCCCAGATCCACGTGCGCCAAAAACCTCCTTCCCACACTGTACAATGCCTCCTTGGGCCAGGCCTGGAACCAATCAATGACGGTGCAATTTACCAAAGCCGGGAACTTGCGTGCGCGGGTGCGGAAATCGTCGCCCACGGGCGAAAAGGCCAAGACCACATGTAAGTACTTGCGGATTTTGCCAATAAAGTAATCCCAGCAAGCCTTCTTTTCCGGCACAAGACCGGCGGCCTTGACCTTGGGCGCGACGGAGTTGATGATGCCTTCCGCCTCCTCGGGAGTGAAGAGGTCCGGGATGTGCCCCGAGGCCAGCAAGTCGTTGATGTAGACGAGAAAGCGTTCGTTGGTGATTTGAGAGTCGGTGAGCAGGAACACTACCCCTTCTTCCCGCAAGCCTGCCTTGTGGTACATGGCCTTGAGGTCTTCCTTCAGGTCCGCCACTCCATATGTGGCTGAGATGACGATCTGCTTGACAGTGTAGCCACACAAGTGGGCCGCCAGCCGAGCCAGGGACTGCTTGCCGCTTCCTCCTACCCCTACCAGCAGCGCATGCCCGCCTTCATTCAAAATAATGCGGGCAATGCGCGCCACGTGCTTTAAGGCGTCTTCAAATAGGACCAGGTCCATGGCCGGGTTCGTCTCGTTGTACTCCCGCAGCGCGTCCTCCAACGTGGCGGAGAGCCGGTCCAGGGACCCCACCTGGTCGTAGCACTTGTCTTGGGCATTGTCGGCAAAATGGCAAAAGACCAGAGGTGCGGGATTCTCAGCCGCGTAGAATTTCGACAGGTTGAAACTGGGGAAAAGCCGCTTGGCCTGGGCTTGCGCCAGCCCGTGGTACTTGACAAGGTCTTCGGGGCTCGACAGCCGGTCCCCATACACGCGCTCGGATTCGTGGAGCCACAGCTGGACAAACTTCTCAGCCGTCTTGACCTGGGTAGGTTGTGACACGAGCAAGCCTTGAAACACATTGGAGAGGTGACGAATGTTGAACTCGTAATGGAAATTGGACGCCGTCTTGCGAAAGAGGCCAGCCACCTGCTGGTGCAAGCCATAAGCGGCCTTGATGATGTTGCTGCCTTGGGCCTTGATGTCCGAGTCAAAGTACTGCAAGTGCCCGTCGAGGAAGGTCTGATAGATGGTGAGCAGTGAAGTAGGGCCGGGCAGGCCGACGGCGAACGTGGAGAACCACCGCTGCAGCCGCGGGTTCACCTGGAAGGAGCCTGCGGCAGGATTCAGGCAAGCCACCACCTGGGTCATCAAAATCTGCTTCTGCTGCAGCTTGCTCATGTCGTAGACGTGCCCGTACTCCATGTGCTGCCGCAGCAAGGCAATTGCACTCTGGGTGTTGTACGGGTCCACCTCGGGAAGATTCAGGTCGTCCATGAAGTACACCAAGCGGGCGTTCCCAGGCGGGCCGTACTGCGAGCCGACCTTCTTTTCCAACGGCAGGCTCATGGTATTGAAGAGGCTGGCCGCAGTGGTGTAGAAATTGAAGTTCACCGTCGCCGCCTGCATGATTTGCGGGTCCTGCTTGGCCAGCATGCCGCACACCAGCTGCGTCTTGCCCGTCCCCGCCGCGCCTGCCAGCATGACGGGCCGCTGCATCTGCACCAGCGATTGCATCCAAGAGCTCACAGAGCAGGTCTCGGGCGTCGGCACAGTGACTTGTGTCATGGGCGTCGTCCGCGAGTCATAAGGCAGACTGTAAAAGTACGGGGACTTGGTCCAGGGCTCGAACGCGTGCGCCGCGGGGTCCAGCCAGTAATCAAACACCGTGTCGCGACTTGGGAACTTGATTTTGCGCCACTCGGCCCGCCACCAATCACTAAACAGCCGCTTGTAGTCCGTGCCATCGTCTGCCACTGCCAGCGTGGACCCAAACGCCCAGACGGCGCAGTACACAAACAACGTCTCCAGAATGTCATTGCCGTTAGGCGCCGAGGCATTGGTGGCGGCACTGCCACTGCTGGTCACTCCTGCCACGGCGGCCGCCACATGCTGAGGTCCCAGGTACCCGTCAAGCATGTAGAGCAGCGTCTGGATGAGGTTGAGGTCCACGACGGGAAGCACAAGCTTGGCATTGACCTTGAGCCAAAATAAGGTCTTCTCGCAGTAGGTCTCGAAGCAGTCGTGAAGGGTCTTCTTGATGCTTGCGCTCTCCTCGGGGCTCAATCCCCAGGCGCCGCGCAACTTCTCCTCCTCCAAGGTGGTTCCCAGCCAGCTCTGGACCAGCGAGCGCCACTGCGTGCCGTCATCGGTGGAAATGTACAGGATGCCGGCGCGAGAGACGGTGGCCGGCGTTGCATATTTGAGGTCTCGGATCTCGAAAATCATGCGCATGTGGGACTTGAGCGGGATGCGCTCGTTCGAGGCGAGCGTCAACATGCGATTGTCGTCCATAACGGAGTTCATGCTCTCTATCCAATTGGCATCCAGATCGCCGTCCAGCAAGATCCACTTGGGGTGGTCGTTGGGCACCTGGCCCAGCTCGCGCATCACCTTGGAGAGGAGCCCGTCCTTCCATTCCCTCGTGGCCATGCTAATGTACCCATACAGCTCCTCGGTCTTGACCGCCTTGGGATTCAGATCCACTACTTTGGTGGGGTTGTTGCGCAACTTGCGGGCCTGGGCTAAGGTCTTCCAGCAGGCCGACTTGCCTGCACCTGGCGGCCCCATAACAAAGACGCAGTGTCGGATGGCCAGCAGCTCCTCCAGCTGCACAACCTTGAGCTTGAAAGTCTCTTCAGGCCACAGTTGCAGGGCCTGGCAAGCCTCGTGAACGGCGTACTCCAGGTCCGCGTCCACCTTGCGCGGAGGGTTCGTGTTGGGGAAGAGGTCCCCCAGCAGCCCATAAAAGACCACCTCATCCTCCCGCACAATCTTGGGCACGTTAAAATCCCGCAGCGCGCGCATCAGCAGGGCTCCTTCATCCAGCTCAGGCTCCTGCCGCTTGAAAGCGCCCGCCACCACCAACACCGACTTGACGGCCCGGAGCCCCCAGTCATAGTGCAACTGCTTTGAAAGCAGCTCGCGTAGCAGCGAGTACAGCCCATAGAATTTGGACGCCAGAACCTTGGCAGTAACGAAACCCTCGGCCATGAGCATGTTCTCACAGATGAGGACTAAGTCGGGGACCATGACGGTCATGGGGCGGAACAGCGCCTTGAGGCCCTCGGGAAGCTCGGAACGCCCTAGGTAGCCCGGATTCATGGTGATGTAGGCGCCACAGGTCGGGTCCAGCTTGATCTCGTCACCCTCAATCATGATGCGCGACGTGTCCGCCTTGATCCCGTCGCAGACGGCCTTAAATTGCACCGAGCACACGGACAGCACTTCAGGCACCAGGCGATTGAACTCGTCAAAGCATCCCCAGGCGCCCGACGAGGCCAGGCCCTTGAAAATGTTGCCCAGCCCCAGGTAGTCCATCTCAGGCGAGCAATTGAAGACGTAGCAGCATTTGGCCAGAGCATTGGCCAGGTCCTTGGTCGTCTCCGTCTTGCCCGTACCGGCGGGCCCCGCAGGAGCACAGCCCATCTTGAGGTTGAGGGCCTGTGTGGCCGTGACGTAGATGCGGTCCGTCAGCGCCGTAATCACCAGACGGGGACCATTGCCGAGATACTCGTAATCGTAGGGCAAAATCGCGTCGCAAATGGCCACTTCCGCACGCTCCCCGTGCTCAGTCCCGCGCAGGTGACGGTCGCGGGTCTGAAAAGGTGCGTGCGAGGGCGGCAGCCGGTACTTGTGTTTGAGCTGCGCCTGCCACTGAAAGCAGTTAACATCATTGACCTGCTCCCGGCAGAGCTTCTCGACAATATCGCGCGAGTGGGCGTCCATGGTAATGCAGACCATGACCCGCTGGCGGTCACCCTTGCTCAAACCCGAGGATTGGGTCAGTCGAATCAACTCAGAAAGCTGCTCGACCTGCTTTCGGTACTGCGCCGCCAAAGCCTTGGGATCCTCTCCCGTGCGCATGCGCTCAAACGCGTCCTCCACTTCGTGCACGTAATTGACCGCTAGAGTGAGCAGCACAATCTGGGCAGGATCCGAAGGCTGCTCCGTCCGGGAGTCCTTGTGCATCAACCAGTCAATGCGAGGCATCTCCTGGTACCGCCGCAAGGACCGCGTGAAGGTCTTGAAAAGCGTAGTCTTCATGCCATCCAGCACCGTCTGCATGTACACCTCCACCTTGCCTTCAAGAAGGATGGGCTGATCAAACATCACTTCTTCAAAGCCCACGTCCGAGATAAATTTGGTGGCAAAGGGCCGGCCGAATCCAACCAGGGCGCCGTTCCCCCCCGTCTCGGAGTCGGCAAGCACCAACGTTTTGGTCGAGAGGTAGATCTTGGGCGTGTGCACCAGGATCTTGTGCGGCGCGCATCCGTTAGAGAGAATATCCAGCAAGTCAGCCTCGCTCACAAAATAAAAGCGCGGAAACTGCCGTCGGCGGCCATCGAGAAAATCTGTCAGAGACTTTTGGCAGAGTTCCAGGCGCTGCATGATCTGCTCTAGGTAGGCGGAGAGGCCGTCCACGGTGCATGACAGCCTAATGTTCTTCACGGCCCAGGCCTTGCTCAGGGTCTGTCGCACGTCCAAGTCGATGCCCGCAAAGCGGAAGGCATCCTCCGGCAGCTCCCGCTTCACCTCGTCCGAGCCAATGAACAATGGCTCCAGGTACGACCACGTGCGCTGAATGCTCTGGAAGAAGATAAAGACCTCGTTCACCGTGCCCAAGGTCAACTGCCAAGCGGCCACGTGCCGTTCAAACTGAGCCTTGTACCGGGAGTTGTTCATGCCTTGCACCAGCAGCTGGTCGTTTTCCAGGGCCTCGAAATCCTCCTCAGTCATCTTGAGCAAGGGGACATTCGTGTCCTTGTAGGGATCCATCTGCCAAGCGATGCCTTCCCAGCGCGCCTCGAGTCCCTCGATCTGGCTCTCCATCTTCTCCTCCTTGGCAGCCTGGTCGCCCATCTCCTCAATGTCCCCCGCAAATTGCAGTAGGTTCAGCGAGGCGAGGTCGCCCAAGGTGAGCTCCAAGTTCTGCTCGGGCGACAGGTGCCGCAGCATGAGCCGCGCAGCCTCGGCCTCTGCTTGGGCTAGGCGTTCCTGGGCTTGAGTGGCAGTCTCCTCCTCCTCGACTTCCTCCTCCACATTGCCATCGTCTGCGGGGCTTCCATCGATGTCATGGTCGCTGTCGGATGCGCCAGCGCCCGTCGGAGCTGGAACTGCTGCACCCAAGGGCGTGCCGACACTGTCCTTCTTATCACCCTCCGCCTCAATCGTGGCGGCCGGGGATGACGAGTCTGGTGCTGCCGCAACCTCTGGTGTCAATGGCGGCTGAGAGCTAGAGGCAGGCGTGGCCAAGTCCGTTGCCTCGGCATGCAGAGCCGGTCCGGTCGCGGCGTCTCCAGGTAGCGTAACGTCCTGAAGAGCCGGTCTGCCTCCTGCCGCCACCGTAAGGGTCGCCGCCGGCGCCACCATAGAGACCGCCGCAGCCGCAGCTTCCTCTTCCTCGGAAGGCAGATTCAGCATCTTGCGCATAAGCACGTTCCAGTGACGGGGCCGCATAGCCTTGGCCCGGAGGCTGCGAATCAACGGAAGCGTGTTCATAAAGTCCTTGCAAAGCGCGTCCGTCTGTTGGAAGGCATCAGACCAGCGCGTGCATCGATGCAAGGCCTTGACGTTCTTGACATGCTTCTTCATCTCCTCCTCCAAGACGTCGGGGTCCAGATCCGCCCAGCGCTGGTCCTTCGTGCTGGTAACACAGGCTTGCAGTGCCTCGATCACTTCCCAAAGCTTCTTGACCTCGCCTAGTTCGACGTCCATGCCATGGATCGTATCCGCTGACTTCTTGAAAATGTCATCGGAAAAAGCAAAGACGGTGCACAGGTGCCGAGTCCGCTCCAACTGCAATTTCTCCTCTAGCTGCAGTCGCTCCGCGTCGCGAATCTTGTCCCGGGCCACTCGCGGGCTCGTGTCGTAGGCCCAGAAGCTCAAAGCGTGAAACTCCTTCAGCTTCTCCTCAAACTCCTGCTCGTACTGCTCCACGCCTTCCTGCACCTTGAGTGACCACACTTTGTTGTGCGGGGCAATGGCCGTTGCAGTCACGGGAGCTTGACGCTGCACCTCCTGCCACAGGGTTGCTGCATTCTCCAACGAGGCAATCATGTGATCGAGACGGTCCAATTTGAGGCCCTTGCGCTTCAAATACTGCAACGCGGCCTTGTTGGTGTCGATGCGTAACTCCAGCTCCAAGCGCCGCAGATCCACAGCCTTCAGAAACGCCTTGACGCGTATGAGCGGCTCCACGTCGTCCTGGCCCTTGGGGATGGCTGTCCGCAGGCCTGCAACGGCCTTGCTGCAAAAGTCTTTGAGCTCTGCGGTAGACTCTTTGATGTGTTGGACGAGGATGGGGCCCGTGAGCTCGTTGCTCATTGGCATCCCATTTTGGTGCAGCACAGGCGCGGCATCAGCACCGTTGCCCCCCCCGCTCCGACCCACGGCCTCAATCATGAATGGTGAACCACGGATGGCGCCAGACATTCCCTGAAAGGTACCCAAAAAATTCACGTTGACGACGAAGGAGCCAGCGTGAGGCAGCACAAAGGTAACTTGATAGGTGCCATCCTCCTGGTCCAGAATCTTGACTGGCACATCGCGGTTGCCGGCAGCGGCGGTGATCTCCTTCATGCTGTGGCCATCGCTGCTGCTGAGCTCGCACACTCGGACAGCGAACGCGTCCATGCCGCACACTCGATTCGCGCCCGACGCGTCACGGGCTTGAATGATAAAAGAGGTGGTCGGCCCGCCGGTCAAACACCCAGACAGCAGGCCCGGACCAAAGGCGACGGTACTGGCGGCACTTGTGACCGCAAAGTAAGAAAAGGAGACGACGGAATTGGTGAGGGGCTTGTTGCCCACAGCCACCCGCACTTCCGTGGGAACGGGGCCATGCTTATCGTACGCGGGCGTGATAAAGGTGAGTGTGGCATCGTCGCTGATGAGGCCTGGCACGTCCACGTAGCCCTTCGGACACGCCAGTCGCACCGTGGCTGGCGGAGGAGCGGCTGGTCCGCCCAAGAAACGGAAGCCAGCTCCCTTGACAGTGCAGGCGGTATTGCCAGTCAACGGCCCAATAACGGGAGCGATGGTCTCGATGGAGTAGGGTGGGCCCACCACGTCTGCCACGCGACACACGTGCACTTCCCCAAACCAATGAGAGGCCCAGCCGCCAAAGAGCACAAGGTGACCGCTCTCGGCATCGTAGGCCATCTGTGTGTCGGCCCGAGGTGCCGGCAAGGTACCCACGGCGGTGGGACGAGACCACCCCTGGCTCCCCGTCTCATACACGAGTAAGTCGCTGCGGTAGGAACCTTGAGGATTGGAGCCACTGCTGCTGCTGGCATTAGTAGAGGACGACGAGGACGAAGCACCACCTTCGGCCAAGGGCGGGAGCTCCCCGTTGTTGCCCCCAAAGACGAACATCTTCCAGTGCGGGACCGCCACCACCGCCACAGCTGTATGGTTCCATCGAGGTGAGCCCCAACGCTCCGGCCCGCTGGCCGTCTCAATGCGCGTCCACTTCAGAGCTTGAGTGTCAAAGATGTGCAGATCGTCAAATTGCGTAATGGCATTCCAGCCTCCGGCGAGCACGAGCTGATGCTGCACAGCCACCAAGCTGTGTCCCGACCGCGCCTCCGGCACGAACCCGCAAGTGCTGGCAGCAGCGCCACTCGGAGCAGCGACGGCAGGGGCAGAGGAAGGCAAGGATGACGAGGCCGACGTGGAAGTGGGCGCTAGCATGCCACTGCTCTTGCTGTTGCCAGGGTGGACCAGCTGCCATTCCCACGTCTCGAGGTCCAAGGCGTACAAGTCGTTAAAATCCTGCCGGGCAAAGCCGTCTCCGCCATAGCCACCAAACACGTACAATTTGCGCCCGACCAGCGTGGCCGCATGAGCCCCACGAGGGCACGGTGCCGTGTGGCCCGCCGCCAGAAACTGCGACCACTTGTCCTTGGCAGTGTCCAGCACCCAGACGTCGTTCAACCGCTGCGTGCTGCTCCGGTAACCACCAAATACTAAAATGCGCGTGTCGTCAATGGCCGTAGCACTATGCTTCCATCGCGCTTCAGGGCCCGTGAATGTGGTGGTAGCGCCTGCGGCTCCTCGGGCGAGGGACGGCAACGACAAAGTCGAAGAGGAGGAAGTAGGGACCTTGGTCCAGTAGAAAGCCTGGGCATTGGACATGTCCAGCTTAAAGAGCTCGTTGTTGGGGCCTGGTGGCCGCCTGGAATCGACGCCGCCAAATAGGTAGGCCATGCCGTTCTTGACGATGGTGAAAGAGTGGCCAGACCGCTTGGTGGGCAGGTCGCCAATGCATCGCGGCTGCGACCATTCCATCTCCGCCGGCCGTTGCTAGAAAATAGGTGGATGGGCAAATTTATGAGGTAAGGCGAAAAGGAAAATAATGCCCTACAATGCCAGTACGTACCATGATCAAAGTCGCGTGGGTGGGGGCAAGGCCCCGAGGCAAGACGTGGAAGCTCCTACTTTTGGGTGGGGAAAAGGAGGGGATATGGTGAGCCTTGAGCAAGAAAAGTAAGGGTCCTGCGACCATCCACGAGGAGCTTAGCTCATGCCTCGATGGCCAACTACTCCTGAATGTGGTACTTGCGTGGACAGTCCTCCAAACGCAGGCAAGCAAGGGCGAAAAAGTGAAAATGAGATGGGCCAGAGCCGTTGACCTCTTCATCGTTGACTTTTCCTCTGCCCGCGCCATCTTCATCACACATGGCTTATGTCCCATCTTGCCCCTTTGACGCGTCGTACTCACCACTACCACCACGCACGGCATGTACAGGACACACCGCGTGGGGCTTCTTGCCCGTGTTTTTGCCCAACCGTTCGAAACCAGCACGCCTCTCGCCCGCTCGCCTTTTTCTTCACCTTCCGTCATCAAACAGCAGCAGCAGCATCATGGCCCCGCACGTGCGTGGGACACCCACCCACGTCCGGCCCGGCCTACTCCGCCTCATCTTGGTGGTCGTGGCCGTCTTCCTCGCCTTCCCCGCCCTGAGCGCGCCGCTGCTCCAGACCTTCAAAGGGGCCCAGGACTTCCCACCGGCCTTGACCTATGCCCTCGTTTTGGGAGGGGCGGCCGCCTGGGCCTTGGCCTCCTTCACCGCCTCCTCCGCATGGCTTTCCCTCGGCCTGGCCGCCAGCTTGGCAGGAGGCCTTCATTACCTTTCGACGCTGGGGCTCGTTCGGGCCGCGGTGGTGGTACCTGCTACTCTCCCCTTGGTCCTGGCGGGCTTGATCAGCGCCCCAGCCTTTACGTCCTTCGATCCCATCCTCATCCTCGGCCTCCTAGCCGGGATGGGCTCCAAAGGGCTACAGACCTTCCAAGAGACGGCACGCATCGAGATCTTTGCCCTTGTCACGTTGGGGGTGGTGGCCTTGTTGACCTCCCCTGGCCTAATTGGTCATGCAGCCTCTCGAGCTCTCTCCCCTCTAAACACCTACGCCTTCCAACTCCCCGGTGCGGCCCTCGCCCTCCTCCTTGCCTTCATCCAGCCCTCCCTCCCTTCCTCCTTTATCGCCGGGCTCACGCTCGCCCTTCTCCTGGCACGTTTTTTGAGTAAGGCCCCCGAGCCCACGGAAGCTGCGCATCAGAACGCTCGTGCCTCCCACTGGCTCCTTGCTGCCCTCCTAGCCACCCTCTCCCTCCTGCTCACCTTCGAAATAGACGACAGTCGCAACCCCGCGAGCCTCACAGCCTTCACCTTTCTCCTGGTCGGGACGGGCGTAGCAGTGCTAAGCACGTCTTTTCTGGCGGCTACCGCACGAGTGTGGGGTCCTGTGCGGTCAGGTGAATATCAGATGGTCACGTTGGATTTTCTCGCTCTCTGCGGGTACTTCATCATGCCCCTCCTCTTCGTCGCCCACCTCGGCCTCCAACAGCTCCTCCCCTCCCTTTCTCCCTCTCTCCTCCTTTCCTCCTCCCCGCTTTGGGACCGGGTCCTGCACATGCTGCAGCCGCTGTTGCTGTCCTACCCCTTGGTACCTGCTTTGTTGCTAGGGTGGATGGTGGTCGCGACTCAGGAAGCGTTTGAGGAGTCTTCTGTTCTGTGGGCACATTGGTTAATCAGGACCTATACCTTAGGAGCGCTGGACACCAAGCATGTTGCCTTGGTGGTACGCTTGGAAGCGTTATTGAGAAACGTGCCGGAGGAGGAAGGGAGGGAGGGAGGGAGGGGTCTACCGGCGTTGTTGAAGGAGGCGGGGGTGCCAGTGCTGAATATATTTGTGTCGCCCTCCCTCGCTTCCTCCCATAAGGAACTATGTGCGGCGCTGAGCAAGGAGGGGCATGTGTTAGGGTTGGAGACAGCAGCGGGGCCTTTTGCTTTCCCTCTGTCGGTGATGAATGAGGTGTCTGCAGGAGTAGCAGCACTCAAGAAGGCGCAGGCCAAGGGGGAGGTGGGTTGGTATCTAGGGACGGGGGGACATAGGAATCCGTGGGCGTTGTGGAGGGCCTCGATGATGAATTTGCATTTTGTGGCGCCGGCGCATAGGGTGGTGTTGGGAGGTAATGCCGGGGTGGCTCTGTGTGAGTTGCTTGATCCTTGGTGTAAGGGGGGGGTAGTGATGGTGGAGGTGGGAGGAGGAGGGAGGGGGGGAGGGAGGGGGGCGCA
>Ga0105055_10010007_pt1 | contig 11955 bp, 5 predicted proteins | sample BON03_FD_78090 | JGI IMG/M metagenome (GOLD analysis project Ga0105055, IMG submission 78090) | Freshwater microbial communities from Lake Bonney liftoff mats and glacier meltwater in Antarctica - BON-03 | ecosystem: Environmental > Aquatic > Freshwater > Ice > Glacier meltwater | place: Lake...
AATCTTGTTCCATTTACATTTGGTGCGTAAAAATGGAAACTCCTGAAAAAAAATATCGAGCAAATCGACCATTTTTGTAACATTTGTTGGGAAAAGTTAGTTAAATGTGTACGGTTGTTTTTTGGGGCTTTTTCGCATGGCTCGATTGAAATCCAATCGAATTGGCAGAATGATGGTTAAAATATTCAAATGCTTGCAGCTAATAGGTTGTCGTTTATAATCAGTTTATATGAGATGGCGCAAGCTCAAAAACCTGCACTACAGATATAGTTGTCTGGAAATACTTAATTGAAAGTTTTAAACCGGATTCAGGATGCTCTAGCAAAGTTTCCCTCAAAATCCTGGGACAAGATATCTTAAAAGAGGATGTTTTGGGGAGAGGATGTAATACTTGAATTCCATGTCATTTTAAAACAGAATTTAAAATAAACAAAACGAAAACTTGAACAAGTGATCTCTAAAAGCAAACTTTAAATTAAAAAGAATGCCGAGTGTAGTAATGGCGAATCCCGCATTCAACAGCGGCGCAAATGAAGCGCAACCAGGGTTCTTGAAGAGACATGGCAATAAATTTCTTGTGTTTGGAATGGTAGCAGTCGCTGGTGTTCTTGGATATGTGGCTGGAAATTCAGTTTCAACGACGGAATCTTCAGGAGAATCCACGGTGTCAACCCTTTCTCAAGACAGTTACTCTCAAGCTATGACTGTGCTTGAAGGCGCTTACGCTGACCCCCAAAACGAAGCATTTGCCCAAAGTATGAATCGCACGGTTCTCAATGAACAAGTAGATGCTTACGTTGCAAATCCAGCCGCATGGGATGATCGATTCCTGACTAAAGAAATAATGAATGCCTTTGTGACGTTAAGAAGTTCTGAAGACACGCCATTGCAAGGACGACGTCTATTGAATTACCAGGAGTTAATTGGAAGCTTTCCTCAATCCACAGTTAGCAGCGTGTGGTCACAGATCGAGAATGCTAATTATGCAGGGCAAGTAGTTTTCGAAAACGATGCAGCACTGGTAAAACGAGTGGGCTCTACGTGTTACATCATTGCGCAAGAAACGAACGAAGCAGGTGATTGGTGGGATAATCTGAGCACAGGATCCACTGCTATTATGTCCTCGAAGAAGAAAACTGTAGCTGATAGCAGCTGTGGTTGCAAAAAGAGTGCATGGTATGGTTGCGCCCAGTATAAATCCTGCTCCGCCTACTATGCTTTGGGCAACGGTTTCAAGGGTTTTACATTGACCTATAACGCTATGCGTCTAGCTTTGTGGAATAAAATTAACAGCGTTTGCTCTAGTTCGGATACCAAAATTTTCGGAGGATATTCTCGCGGAGGAGGCATCATGAATATCATGGCATACGCAATGCACAAGGAAGGTTTGATCTCATCTATGAAACTTGTCACCTTCGGATCTCCACGGGCTCTTGGTAAGAGCGAATCAGATGCAGTGCATGGAAAATTCGAGCAATACCGAATGATCTACAAGAAAGACCCAGTTCCTTCATTACCTTACGGATGGATGGGTGTCAAGCATTATGGTGCAATGCGATGCAACCAATGTGGATACGACGAGGCAAGAGATGCTCCTGGATGGGGATGGCCTACGGACGCCAAGGACCACACTAGCTATAATAATTGGTTCTAGCATACATGCCTTCACGCTACAATGTAGATAGTATTCCCTAATTTTTTTTTCTCATAATATTTGTAACGGCATTCTCTGATAGGATGTCTGATGGCATACAACACATAGAGAAACCAGGCCTTCTTGAAATAGCAAAGCATGGTCTACTCGGTGCATTCTTTAAAGTTAGGAAGGATATGCGCTTGGGCAGCAGGTTCTTCTATCTTTCAACCGTCATCAATCTCGCGCAGCTTTGTTACTTTCCAATTGTTGCGGCACTGAATATGCCGTGGCCAGATTTTATACAGCAGCAACAAAGTATGTCTTATGTTGTGCCTACCGTTCTTGTGTTTGAAAATGAGTGGATCTATTTAGCATTTGCCGGTGCTGCGTCAATGTGGATACTATTGTCATGTATTGGAATCATTGCTCTTGGATTCGATGAGTTGCATGGAACCAGCAACTATGATCCATTTCTTTACCCTATTGAAATTTTATTGCGTTTCGGGCATTCGTTTGTTCTTATTCCTTTTGTGGTTATATTGTCGCGTTTCTCCCAGTGCGATCCAAGTTTCATGAGCATCTGTTCCGGTGCATCGAGTGCTTTTCTTCGACCATTTGCTTGGCTAATGTTGCTTTTATTCAGTTTTGTAACCTGCATGTCGGCTTTGTTTCTGTACCGAGGAATCCGATTTGGGGAAAACATGTCAAGTCGCAAACTTGCTGCCGCGCATGGCCGTGTTGAAATGCTCTCCGTGGTGCTACGCGTTGCATTAAGCTTCGTGCTAGGAAGGGTGTGTACTACGGCGCAGGATTCTAGTTTTCATGCTATATGGAGCATATTGTTATTAGTCACTGCTGTTGTTTTGTTAACTGCCTACATTCGTGCATTTCCATATGTTCAAATTTCATTCAACCGAAGTTTGATCGTCGTTTATTCAATATTTCTATGGGAGGTCGTTGCGTTGATTGTCACATTGGTTGTTAATGATGCAAATGATATGAGTGCTAGGATTGTTTTTGTTGGATCTCTTCCGTTCTTTATATTCACGGTACTTTCGATGAGCGATGATTATATACACCACCTAAAACATTCCGATTCCGCTTTACGCAGAGTTTATGAAGTTGAAATTCGTTTGCGGCTGCATCATTTGGTGCACGATGATCCATCATACCAACCTTCCTTTGAAGGACAAGCGGAAGAAGATTACAGAGCTGCATTGGCTAAATTTCCAGAATCTGCCTATCTTCGTCTTTATATCGCCGAATTAGTTCAATCTTCCTCAAAGAAAATAATGTTTTCATTGGGCTTGATTCGTGAAGCTCGTCATCGAAGTCTAAGTTGGGATTTAGATTTCGTGTTATTCAGTTTGAATAAGAGGAATGAAGAACGACAACACGAAAGTAATGGAGCTGCATCGTTTATGAAATTTGATTTTCACTTGATGGCAGCGAAGGAAAAACTTCATTCCGCGTTGCAAATGAGGGCAAATTTCTGGGACGATTTGAGAAATTCCAAATTCAGCACAGACGAAATTATTAAATATGGGACCAAGATACACGCCGAGACAGAATTGTGCAAGTATCATATTTCCAGGATTCTTAAGATTTCAAATTCAAACGGCGAGGCTATTAAGATGCAAGCTATATATATCAATTGTATTCTAAATGATCCACTTGCAGCGATGAAGCTTTTGGACAGACATGGGCAGAATAGTAGTACCACGGAAGATCAAGGGTTCGCAGTAGCAACGGTAAGCGGCAGTCTGACCACATTGGGTCATATAATCGACATCACTCAATCCGCTTGTGCATTATTCGGCTACAAAAAGAATGAAATGGTAGGACGGAATATAAATTTCTTGTGTCCGCCTCCGTTTGATAGAGTTCACGATATGTTTCTGATGCAATTTTTGTCGAGCGAAGCTGATTTTGAAACTAAATCTCGTGTAGTATACGGTTTACACCAAAATGGACATATTTTCCCCATGGAATTTGTCATTACTCCAAGTACAAATGCAAGCAGTGATTTGATTCTCATTGGCAAGTTTCAAAGAATTGCGGATGCTGCTAAATGTTATTTACTGGTAGACCAGGAAACGATGATAATAACAGCATCTTGTAAACATTCGGTCGCTAGACTAAATCTAGACCCTGCGGACCTCTTTAGCCAATACATTTACTTGGAAGATATCCTCCCTGATTTTTTTGAACAAGAAAACCAGGATTCAAAGTACTATACATACTCTGAGGAAAACACAGCTGATATCAACGGAAATCGATTTCACGTTGAAGCAACGAAGTTATGCTACGATCCAAAGGATCCTGAGAAATTCAAATATAAATGCAATGTTATTTTGATAACGATCCAAAATCAGCAAAAAGCCAATAGGGAATTGACCAACAACATGTCGAAGAATTTTAGCGAACTCGCTTCGCCAAAATCACCTTCGTCTCCTCAAAGTGGATACTCTTTGGGGGGATCCTCTCAACAGAAAGTATCATCAAAAAGACGTGTGGTGAGCCAAAGACGTGGATCAATCCACGAGGGGAGCACCAAACTAATTGAACTTGCACCTTCAATCAGAATAAGTCTAGATCAAGGAACCGTCACCTCGAAGCAAATGCACAAGATCGTCAATTCGAAACTGCAAAAACGCGACCCGATCTTGACTAGGTTCAAACTTTTTGCAAAATTGTTTGTTTTTGTTTTTATAGGATTGGGAATAATAGCGACGGTACTTGATGTAGTTGGATTTAACAATTATAAGCAGACAATGTCTGTATGGACTGTAGCACGTTCTCGGATCACAGTTCTTTCGCGGACCATGTCACTGCAGGAAATGTGGCGGCAGCCGGTATTGTATTTGCCAGACGAAAGAGTTGACAGAATATTCCCTAATGTAACACAGTACCTAAACGAGTCACTTGGTGTCATGAAAGAAGTTCACCTTTCCTTGGTGGAAGATTTGGGCTCCTATCCTGAGATAGACACTATCACCAACACTCCCTTGGTGTCTACTACAAGTGATGGGATAACATTCAAGAATGCGAGTTTGAACCTAGCCTACTTGGCCATGACTGACACTTTAGAGAGCTTTTTATTGTCGGAGGTATTCGAGTGCTCTACTGCCTGCCGGTATTTGCTTAATAATGGCATGTTCGATATTTTCTCCTATTCGCTGAAAACTTTGGACTTGTACTCAACCAGCGTACATCAGTCTTTGTCCTTAAGGTTTCTCCAGTATCACTACTTTAAAACTGCCGGTTTAATCATTCTAATTGTGTCACTTGTGTATGGGTTCATACCGATGTTTAGAAGGACTGAAAATATGAGAGCCAAAGTGGCCCAAGCATTTGTGTCTATTTCACCTGCTACCATGACAGCTCTCCAAGAACGAGCATATCGCAGGATGGAGTGTGTTAGTGCGAACGAGATGACTCAATTATTTCATGACGGCAAGTATGCGCCAAAATCGAACTTAACAAATGGTTATCAAGAGAAACCAGGCGTTCGAAAATCGGTTTCAAGATTTCAGTCTCTTAAAAGATTGAGTTTTGGGAACCTCAAAGATGTTCCAGTTCTTGTAAAAGATAACCGGGTGGCGAAAGTGTTCAAATTTTTTCGCATCCTTCTCGTTCTTGGTATTCTTTGTTGGGTGGTGCTGATATTCTTGGGAATTTCAAATATTGCGGAGAGCCATAAGATTCCAATTATAACGGCGGCTGATTTCGCCTTGATGGTTGCAGGTTATCGCGCGGTATTCGTGGGAGCGATGCATTTCTGGTCATTGCAAGTCCCAAATGGAACTCAGTATGGCGGATTCAGAGCCGATTACACCGATCAAGCAGAACTTGTGAACGATCTATACAACAATATAGCTTCTTATAACCATGCGCTCAGATATGGAAACGTGTCATTGGGTTTAAATCGAGGTTATTCTGGTACCAACAGAGGTTCATCTTTCGAGATAGATTTTGAGGATGCGTGTTTCGAAGACTGTCTCAATATTTCTGCACTATCCAGTTCTAGAAATCAATCAGCGGATTTGAAAATCCTGGTTGACATGACTCACGGTCTGAATTTCGCGATTGAGGAATATTTGAATTTTATGCTTCCGCTTCAACAAGCCAGAACGACTAATTCTGATTCCCCTGATTCCCTGTATCAAGTTGTTGCCACGTTTGATAACTTTGAAGCGCATATGGCTTTCATTGATTCTTTGAACATCGCCACGTCAATTCTGGTTGAAGATCAAATGATTCGTATCGATGAATTCATTACTTTCCGACTTGAGATATTGGTCATGTTTGCCGCCTCAATGCTAGTTGCCTATATATTTACCTCAAAGATGATCACAAGGATGGATCGCCAATTGAAAAGTTCTCAGACTTTGATGTTCATGCTTCCAATTGAAGTCATAGCCGAAGTACCAGAAATGAAAAAACTGGTGTTTGGTTATTAATTAATTAAAATTTGAAGAGCGAAAACAAATGGTTCATGTATACAAAGCAACAATATAAGATTTATTCTACAATATAGTATTCATTTCTTCAAACATTTGAAGGGCACCAAGCCGTTTCGATCTACAAAATACTCGATATTAGAAGGAGGAACAGGAACCCAATTATTGGGCGCGTTCTGAATCAACTTAAAAGCGTCAACACCTTTTTGAAACCCATTCCGCAGACGCACTTGCGGCGAATCTAAACCGATGATTTCACCAGCACCAACGAAAGCGGTGAATATAGGATCTCCACGCTTTACCACACTTCCTGTCTTTGCATGCAGTTCAATACCAGCCTGACCGTCAATAGGGCCTTGGGCATACATCCTCCCAGCTCCTAACCTCATGCTTCCAACCCCAATATTGTATGCATCTACATTCTGTACAACCATGTCATCATGGGCTAAATGCACCAACTTCAAAACTTCTCCTAAGTTATGCTCCTCTGGGTTCAATATCATATCTTTGTTTCCACCTTGAGCCTCAACCATTTCAGCAAACTTGAGAAGCGCAGCCCCCGAGTCGAGCATGCTTTCAGCTTTCTCGCAACCTTGTGCGAACGAATCCGCCTTACCTGCTAGGCCAAGCATCACACTTGCTTGAGCGATGCACGTCTCTCTTACTTCTGATGCAAACTTGTAGCTGGACGACCCTCCCTTCATCACGTCAATTGCCTCCTTCACTTCTAGCCAATTACCAACCATGGAACCAATAGGTTGGTCGTTATTGGTGATCATACATACAGTGTCGATACCTGCTTGCTCCCCTATAGAAACCATCATACTTGCAAGAGATGCAGCGTCGTGTAAGTTAGAGCAAAAAGCACCAGATCCCATTTTAACATCCAAAAACAAAGAATCAGGACGTTCTGCCAACTTCTTGCTCATAATACTGCTAGCCACTAGTGCTACATTGTCAACAGCGCCACAAACATCTCTTAGAGACCGAATACCTTCTCCTACCGGCACGAAATCACTAGATGGTGCTACCACAGAACATCCTACTTGATCAAGCAGCCTGATGTACTGTTCGGTTGATACATTAGCTGAAACACCGGGAATGGATTCAATCTTATCCAGTAATCCACCTGTGTGGCCAAGACCCCTACAGCTGAATTGAGGCACCACCACGTCGAAGCAAGCAATCAACGGAGTAAGGATCAAAGATACCTTGTCTCCAACTCCACCTGTACTCTGATGATCTACTTTAGGTTTCGTTGGTTGAACTCCGTCAAGAATCACTTGGCGACCAGTACGTACCATTGCCAATGTCAAAGAGGTAGCTTCCTCATTGGTCATGCCTCGAATACACACTGCCATCAAGAACGCCGACATGTGATAGTCAGTCACCGTACCATTATTGAAACCATGCACGAACCACTCCAGCTCTGCGAAACTCAATTTACCTCCTTGGCGTTTCTTGATAATTAATTCAGAAGGAGTGTATTCCCCATTCGGGTCCACGTCTGACAAGGACGAGAACACGTCCCTATGGTTTCTTACAGGGGTTTGTAAAACTGCAGCAGCACTGATAGATTTAAAGCGTTTCGTTATTGATCTAGAATATCGAGATGAACGAGCAACGACAAACATAGCAATCAGTTAACTATGCAATCGCCTTATGGATTAAAGTTGTGCTGCAGCCTGAATAAAAATGAAACTCTATACTTGAAATTACCCCGCGAGTGTGTACTAAAGTGGACTATGGTAAATCATAGTTAGACCCTAGTGTGAGGAGTTTACCATATTAAACCAGCTCGAAAGCAGGAAGAAGAAAAAAATTTGGGCAGCATATGAGTCGTTGACTTTGCTGATTAGTAGAATAAAACCTATTGGCTACATAAGAATAAGTAAAGATTTTTTGATTTTGAAGATTTCTACGCTTATAATTAAGGACAGTCTCTTTATTTGGTCTTGGAGTTTTTTCAACTCAAATTCAACATTGTTTGTGAAGGGAGAGCCTCCTAAATAAATATTGGGTTCAGGGGTTCGACTTCTATCAAACGAAATCATCAAGCATCATGCAAGGTAGACTCGGATTATTATCGAGGAAGTTTTAGTTTTAGTTTTGCTGCATTCAAAAATGCCAGTTTAATTTATCAATTAAGCTGCTTGAGTCCAGCAATAACATAGCGATCTTTTGAAAATCAACGATCATTCAAATTAGTTGAAATATATCTTCTCAATCGACTCAATTTGGACTCAACTAAATCAGCTAAGTGATCATTTTCGGTCAGATCATGCAAAGCTAAATCCGAGTCACTTTCAAGCGCATCAAAAACATGAAACAATAATTGCTGAGAACCAGGCAGAAACAGAGAATTCAAATCGATGTCTTGCTGCAACCCCTTCAGAATGAATTCTGCCGCGTAGCTTCCTAGTAACGGATGTTGTAAAGTGCACAGTCCGGCTATTCGCTGAATCATTACAGGATCAGCTTTTCCTGTCACCGAGTTTGCAACTCTCCTATTATCTGCCACAAACTTTTGCGTCATTATCACGATCTCATCAATTTGAATTTGATTTCCTGGAGAAGGCCCATGGGAATACCGCTGCTCAAAGGCCGTCAGTCCTTGTAAGGCGCAATGAACACCAGCAGCACTAGCGTCATTCTCTGGCCAACATGTAGCAGTTTCAATATTCGAATTAGGCTGCAGAACCAAATCTTTAAAAGTGCAATAAGCACCTGGAGAAGAATAATTCGCGAAAGAAATGTTCAATACGAGTCCGACTACTGACACATACAAACACAATTGAAATGATTTGGCTGATGCAATTTCATCTAAACGAATGAGATCTACTTGTGGCACATTGACCATCACTAACCCATTGAAGGAATCAAGCTCTTCTTCGCCAACTTGTTCACAATGAAGCATTGAAGGCAATCCAGTTAAGGAATGCACAACCTCCATTTCGTTCGTGAGAAATAATTTCAATCTGGATTTCAATTCTTTGGGGAGTTTAGCCAGGCCTTTAACCAGCTCTTTGGTTGCGATATCATTCTGATCGTTCACAACAAGGACAACCTTCAACATGCGATAGTAGACACTAAAACGGTTTTTCTGAAATGCAATTTGAATTGGATGTAAATTTGGCGGGTATTAGCAGTCAGTCACGAGATTCCCTGCCCGCGATTTTACTGTGACAGTCTTTTGATCAGCGATACTTTCAGTTGTGCCTGGAGAATTGTCTAGCATCGTCGTTGCTATTTCTTGTATTTATTGAATTCATGTTCGAAAGTACTGGCTTTTCTGGCTTTCGTTCATACTTTTTTCATTCCTAAAGTGAAAGTGAATGAAGCCGCGTGAAATTAAATATTGAGTTTCGAAAAAGGACGATATGACTTATCGTTTTCAGAGATATTCTGTGCAATCGTCCAAAGTCAATCACCTTCTCGTCAAGTTGCTTTCACGAAGCACCGTTAAGGAAATCAGTTGGATATTCTCGATCAAATAATTTCCGTTTTTCTGCGAAATAAAGGTCTTGCCGAATCAAGGTTTGAAATATCATTCAAAATCTAAACAATTGATATCTATCGCGTCGCAAATACGCACTCCACTTAGAAGATACTAAATATGAAAATCCGGTTCGCGAGATTGCCTTAGGTCTCAAATGTTCAATAGGATCCATAAAACAATACTATGTAATTCACTTTCTATTGTACCTGTTCTTTCACTCGTGTTGAACATCTATTGTAGACCCTGAATTTTTGAAAATCAAGTTGTGAACAATGCGACTGATTGAAAGGCCACTTGAAGTCATTGACGAGTCGTTTTCAGCGGCAGTGTCGAAGAACAAGGAAAATTTTCCCGAGAGTCTCGATTTAAATGTCGCTTTCAAGGACGTGCTATCCTCTGGTGATAGCTATATCAATGTTCCATGGCTTACTCGTGAAGGGCTGGCACGAGGGACTGTGACGAACGGATCGTTGGTACGATTTAGGGCGATGATACAGGACGTTCTTGACCCTGAGTACTTTGCACGCTCTTATGTTACAGCCCAAAACCGGTATGTGACATCAATGTACACTGATATGGTAGTGTCGCCTGATGATACGGAGTTGACCCAAGTTGAGAGTCATGGATTAGGGGAGCGATTACCTGTATATTGCATATCGGCTCCTTGTGAAACTTCATGGAGTGCAAGTAGACGAGGTCAGTCCTACTTTACGGACAGCATCACCACCGTTCGATCTTGCAACAAGCGCGTCAGCGCTGATATGAATGTATCTGAAGGTTCGACTGAAAGTACTTTGAAAAAAGGAAACATCGGAATTGTAGAGAATACTTCAAATTTGAAAGGTTCTGATGGATTGGAGAGTGTGAGATCGTCCTTTCCCATAACCATGAAACCTGAGGATATTGCGTGCATCGTCAAACTTTATGATCAAGATATGACCGTAGTTCAGTTGAATGACATGGTTGAAATTGTCGGGGTTTTGCATACAGCACCTATGGAAATGCCAAAGCACTTAGAGGACGCCTTCATGGAATTAGAGATGTCTGCCCGTCACCCTCCAAGTAGTGTGGTTCCTCGTTTACATTGTTTGTCGCTTATCAAGTCACCTCAACCGACAGTTCTTGTAGGCGAGGTTGATTTTCAAAAGCAACGACAGGAAATTCTTTCCAGTATTACATCTGTTTTGGGGGATGCTTTGGCCGCTGAGTACACTTTGTTGTGGCTATTATCTCAACTCATTAGGCGCGAGGAGGAGCAGTTCACTATTGGTACTCTTAGCCTTGCACTTTCTTGCGTTGATTCGGAAGTTGCGAGATCTATGGAAATTCTAATTCGGTCACTTGTACCGATGTTTCAAGAGATGCATCTCAGTAGAAATCTACTCAATGAGAAGCCATTCACTCCAAGTAAATGCTACGAAACCAATCGACTTAAATCCTCCTATCTTCAGGTATGCAATGGAACCTTTCTAGTGATTGATGAAACCAAGATGGATCCTGGTCAGTTGAATGAACAAGGTATTAACAATTTGAAAGCGTTGGGTCAGGTCGCCCAGCATCAAACAGTAACCTACGATTTTCAGTACTTTACAAAAGACTGGCTTGTGGATATTCCAGCACTTCTTCTTTGTGACAGTAAGAAACCTCTAGTGAGTGGCTTTAATTGCATACTGCCGGTTCAGAGATCCAATCATACTCCAGAAGCAAATCAATTCGTGGATCGAAATTTACTTCGTGATTACATTACAATGGCCCGCCGTTGTGCTGTGACTGAATTTGAACTTTCTCAACAACAAACGGACACACTAGAGAACTTTTTCACGACCACTCGTCAACAATATAGGGACCTAGTAGCTCCGGAATCAATTCATATGTGGCTCAATATGGCACGATTGATGGAAAATTCATTCGGTAGAGGTGGCAAAATAGGTGCCGAAAATCTTGCCCGAGTTTTCCAGATGGAAACCGAGAGACTAAAACGACGCATTATATAACTATATATAAAAACTTTGGAAAAACTATCTATTGGAGAAAACGGATTTTAAAATAAGGATTGTGCGTTTGGAACCTGGGGTCAATTTTAAACACAACAAAAATCGTTTTTAAAGCACTACTAGTAGTGGATAAAAGCCATCAAATGCTAATTCTTAATAAACAAGAGTATCTTGTTGAAAGAAAAGAGCCTGATGGCAATCCGTGAGGTAATCAGAAGCAAGAACATTATGTGGAATCACTGAATCCGCATCATATTTCTCCTGATGTAATTTAATTGCATCCCTCGACTTGACAACTATGTCGCCTGCAAACGCGTTCCATGAAGTAGCCACTAAAGTATTTAAAAATTCTTTATACTTTGA
>Ga0105055_10010008_pt1 | contig 11950 bp, 15 predicted proteins | sample BON03_FD_78090 | JGI IMG/M metagenome (GOLD analysis project Ga0105055, IMG submission 78090) | Freshwater microbial communities from Lake Bonney liftoff mats and glacier meltwater in Antarctica - BON-03 | ecosystem: Environmental > Aquatic > Freshwater > Ice > Glacier meltwater | place: Lake...
CCCTACGCCACCGTCATCGACATCGATTTCGCGAAACTCCCCTCCACCGAAGCCGTCAACGGCTGGACCAGCGAACAATTCACCGGAGCCCTCCGCCACGACCAGTCGAACCCCGCCTACGACCCCAACGTGCGCCAACTCCTCCACGTCGGCTTCAAAATCGCCGCCCAACTAGGCGACACCTACATCAAAGCCCTCCACGACAACCGCGAAACCGTCTCCCGCTGCGTCACCGAGAACCTCCTCGACCGCCACATGAAACCGCTCTTCCAATAAGGAGAAGGGGTTTTCAACCCCTTTCACAACCCCAACTATTCTCCGCATCCTCCGCAAAGGGATTTCAAATCCCCTCTTCACATCCCCAAAATCGATTCCCTAACACAAAAGCCTGACTTTTTTGACAACTTTTTTGACAGGGGCATTTTCGGGATCTGAACCGCCGTCTCAGTCTTCTGCTGAGAATGGGGTTTCCGGCGTAGGGAAACGATTGATGAAATCGGCAACGAGGGTGGCTTGTCCTAGCTCGGAAAGATGGCGAGAATCGACAAAATAGTTCTCGTTTCTTGTTTCCCCATCAAATTCACCGTTGGAGAAGGTCACTCGGTGGTCATACCAAATAAAACCCTCCTCGCCGCAACGTTGAGTGTAGTAGTCGTTGAAAGATTTGAATCTGGCACGACTTTCTTCGGATAGTCCACTTCCATTGAAGCCAGTCAGGTAGCTCCAGTGAATGGTTTGGATACCGTTGTTCCGGGCGTCAATCCCCATGGCAATGTAGCGCTCGACCAGCGCGTTACGCACAGCAGAATCTGGGTCTCCGGGCGCGGTCGAGTTGTAACCGCCCCAAAACATGATGAACGTGTCCAGGGATTTTTGGTATCTCAACAATCGCTCTTTAGCTTCCGCATAGAGGCCTTCCTGCACATCTATGTTTTGGCCGCTCAGAGCCACGTTCGTATAGAGTCCCCCTTTCCAGCCGCTTTCCTGTCTACCCATGAGTTGTGCTGTTCGCGTGACACCGAGACCTACTCCACCAGCTTGCCCGGCTGTCATCGAATCACCAACTGCGGCGAGGGCGATCCGATTGGTGGTGGAAATGATCCCGTGCTTGAGCGCGGCAGAATGAAGTGTGTCACGAAGGGCTGGGCTCAACGCGCTGTTGAAAGCGATCAAAAGATCGATCTCGCCATGCAACTCCCCCCCTCCCCCCCAACCTTGCTCCGGCAGTCCATGTTGCTCCAGCATTGTAAAAGCTGGTAGTCGTGTTGGTTGCGAGTAAACCATGTAAATCCTTGTGAATCGAAAACGGACGATCCGTAGGTTTTCCAAAGGCAAAAGCCGGATCGGAACCTGCGAAGACAAATCCGCCCATTTTTTTGATTCCGGGAACTACTGTTGGCATCACGGAATGGCGATTGGTTGTTTGAGAATTCAGGGGAGAAACATAAGCGGCTACCTCGTTCAATCGGGTGGGCAGTCCTGGAGCCCCACCGAATGCGAGTTCGAATCCTTGGTTTCCAGTACCACCGAATGCCGAAACAAGGGTACTACGTCCTGATGAAACATCGACTGCGCTGGATGCATGGCAAAAAAGTGCGAAATCATTGACAGTGGCGGATGGAAGAGGATTGGGGAAATTAATTAGGTTTCCGCTTTCTCCCGAGAACCCCATTCCACCGGGACTGTCGGCGACCGTTCCGGCGACTGTTCCGTCTGGGCCGATCACCGATCGGTAGGTGCCGCCCTCGCGGGCGAGAAACTCGGATCGTCCCAAGCACAGCCATATCGGAGTGATACTTTCATTTTTGAGTTCAGCGACGAATTGGTTCAGCCGATAGAACTGATTCGTTGGGAGACCGACACGTGTGAAATAGGCGAGGACATCGGCATCAATTGGCGCGGCATTCCATTCATTGACCAAATCGTGAATAGTCTGGTTCAAATCCGTGGCTTGCGGATCGAGGTCAAGAATCGCCAGATTCAGATAAGGCAACGCCAGTAGATCGAGATCTACGATTCCGAAGTCCTGATAATCCAGAGCCGTCGGCGTCGGCACGTTTATGCCGGATGCGTTGACGAAAGTCTGGAGTTTTTGAAAAGCCGCGTCCTGGGGTTTCACCAACCGGAGTCTGAAAAACCCGGCATCTTCGCCAGCGGGCACACGCAAGCGACCTTCTTGGAATATTTCAGGTTCGATCGGAATGGTATGCCAGTTCTGCAGGTCTTCGGATTTTTCCAGTTCAATCAACCAGTCTTGCCCGCGGGTTGGATGGAGCGTCAGAAATAGAATGCCCGAGATAAGCAGCATGAAGGGTTTTTGCGAGAATTGCATTGCTAGGAATTTGCTTTTTGAGGGATGGTTGCTGAGAATGGTCATGCGTAGGCAGCAGGACGGATCAAAGGGGGCTGCGGGGGAAAAGAGGGCAAAAGAGATGTTTCAGTAATAGAAATCCCCATTCGACGCCCGGTCTTGGCAGGAGTCAGAGGTCTCACGGAAAATTCATTTGCCCCGAGCGTAGCTTTCCATGTCGCATTGCCAAGATTCCTTTTTATCGCAGTTTTTCTGACGGGTAGAGTCCCGTCGATTAGGAGTATTCGAGAACATGGGTCCGATTATCCCTCGCTTTGTTCGGGATCTGCGGTGTCGCTTCGCGTCCCTTAAAACCGCTATTGCGGTGGGGCAGTGTCGTCCAATTGGATTTCTTTGGGTTGCCATCCTCGACCGCCACATCAAGCCGCTCTTCCAATAAGGAGAAGGGGTTTTCAACCCCTTTCACAACCCGAGCTATTCTCCGCATCCTCCGCAAAGAGATTTCAAATCCCCTCTTCACATCCCCACGATCGATTCCCACCACCACCTCTGGAACTACTCGAAATCCGAATACCCATGGATTCCAGAAGGCTCACCCATTGGCAAAAGACCAACTGATCCCCGAACTGGAATCCGTCACCTCGAAGTCGGCTTCACCGCAACCGTCGTCCAAGACAGATAGGTCATCGAAGAATCCGACTTCCTGCTCTCTCTCGCCGACCAAACCGACCGCATCAAAGCCGTCGTCGGCTGAGTCCCACTCATCGATGAAAACGTCGGCACCGCTCTCGAACGCCTCGCCGCTCATCCAAAATTCAAAGGTGTACGCCATGTACTCCAGGATGAATCCAACGAATATTTCCTTAACCTCTCGCACATCCGCATCAGCATTCGGAAATTCTCCCGCTCATCCTAGCCCAGCAAGAAGCCGCGTCCTAAAACGCGCCACACGTGTGGTAAATTTCCGGCTTCGACGCGAGTTCTTCTAGGGTGCGATCCAGCGTCTGCGGTTGGACGTTTTAATAATGCCCCATTTTGCCCGTCTTGAACACTAATACAGGAAGAATTCTTCACATAAAGCCTGGCGTTTTTTAAACTATCCTAAACGAAAATTTTTGAGATCCTTGAAAGATTCGAACTCTCCTCGGTTTTCCGCCAATATGCAGAAGTCGTGCTTGCAGCCGCCCGAGGCCGATGCATGATGCAAGCTTGAATAAAATGCTCCAAAAAATCCGTTATACTCAGGCTCCTGCGGCCACCTTGCTCATTCGTTTGATGGTCGGCGGGGTGTTTCTATCGGAAGGAATCCAGAAGTTTCTCTATCCGGCGTCGCTCGGATCGGGCCGCTTCGAGCGAATCGGCATCCCCTCACCGGAGTTGATGGGGCCGTTCGTCGGCGGGGTGGAAATCATCGGCGGCATTCTGATTCTGCTCGGCCTGCTCACCCGTTTGGCGGTGATCCCATTGATCTTTGCCATGTGCGTGGCGATGATTACCATCAAGCTCCCCATCTTGTTGGGATATGGGTTCGGCGGATTCGCCCTGCGCGATTTGGAGCGCTATGGCTTTTTCAGCATGATGCATGAATCCCGCAACGATTTGTGCATGATCATCGGCTCGCTTTTCCTACTGATCGTCGGTGCCGGCCGCCTCTCGATCGACGCCGCCGCCGCCTCACGCGACACGCCCCGCCGCCCCCAAGGAGACTAGGCGTCCCGTCCCTCAAGATAGAGGCAGGAACGGCGCAATGGTTTGCGCCGCTTTCCCCTCCGAACCGGACAAGCGGATCTCCCGCATCCGGCTCCCTAGTCAGTGGTTTGCTTTGTTACGGAGCCTGATCATTTCAGAACTCTGGGCAACTAGCAGGCAAAAGAGCCCGAGTTCTGCAAATTACCGGTTTGGCCAGCGTTGATAATCCCGCCCCGGCCGCTGCCACAAAGGCCGCGCCGTTTTCCCAGGATGGAGCACAATCTCATGCGGATCCATCCATCGACGGTTTGCATCACGCTAGGGCCGGCGTGTTTGAAATAGCCATACCAGCCCCGGAGTTTCCGGTTCAGTTCGGTTACCTTGGCTTTCATGCTCCGCCCGCTGGTGCGCTTGATACGCGGTTTGATGGATTCGCGCAGTTTGCGCAGGCTTTTGGGGCGGACTTGCTTCATCATGCGTCCCCGTTTGTTGCGTTTGAACCGAAAGCCGAGGATGTAAAATGACTGTCAGCTGGGTTCATATACACCACACAAGTCTTTTCAGGATGAAGTGTGAGTCAGACCGGCCATCCATTCCCGTATCGTTTCGAGTGCTTTCTAGGCTTCTTAACGGCTGCGGCACAGGACGACCATGTCGTCCGCATACCGCACGATCTGGAAGCCGAGCCTGGCCATAAGCCAGACCAGCGGATTGGGATAGATATTGGCTAGAAACGCCAATGAGGTCACAATTGGGTTCAATGGAGTTTCATATCAACATTTTTTGATCGTCATCAGGACAGAACCGGTGATATGGACTACGATTTTCCAGAATCTCTATGGCAATGCGATATCCCACTCACCAGTAAGTTCCGTGATCACTGTGGAAGTCGGATCGGGAGGGATTTCAGTTTCAAATCCCGCACCCGATCTCACTTCCGAAGAATTGGTTCATCTTTTTGAACGGTTTTGGCGAAAGGACGAATCACGTAGCGGCTACGGACATTCCGGGCTGGGATTATCTGTGGTCAGAGCAAGTTCCGATCTATTGGGTGGAAAGCACAGCGCGAGTTTTTCTGAACCCAGTGTGCTCCGAGTCGAAGTGTCATTTCCGAAATCACTGATCTTGGAGCCTGTGTCGCACGCAGAACATGCTCCGGTGGCCTAGTTTGGATCGATTACCATCATGCAAGATTGGATTACAAATCTCGTAGCCGGATTGGGATATTCAGGTATCGCCCTGCTCATTTTTTTGGAAAATATTTTTCCGCCCATTCCTTCGGAACTCATCATGCCACTGGCGGGTTACCAGGTTTCGCGGGGCGTCTTTGAATTCATTCCGACTGTCATAGCAGGCACGGTCGGCTTTGTCATAGGCTAACTGCCTTTATATTGGCTCGGCCACCACTTTGGAGCCGAGCGGCTTGAACAATGGGCGGATCGTCATGGGAAATGGGTCGGACTTTCTGCGGCAGATATTCGAAAAGCCGTCGGGTGGTTTACCAGACACGGCTCCACTACCGTTTTCTTTTGCCGATTTATTCCCGGCATCCGCTCATTGATTTCCATCCCCGCCGGGGTTGCCCGCATGAAAATGTTGCCTTTTCTAGCATACTCCACTCTCGGCATGGCTCTCTGGAATATCCTGCTAACTTGGATAGGATTTAAACTCGGTGAAAACTACGCGTCGTTAGAAAATTACATCGGTCCCGTTGGGACTGCTGTCATCTTTTTCGTTCTCCTCCTATGGCTCTACAGGATTTTCCGTAGCAGGAAGAGAGGAGGCGAAGGGGGCGACCCATCCGATGGACAGAGACCGTGAAGTGCCGTGAAAATCCATTTGGCCAAGCAGAATTACGATCTGAAAAAAGCCCATCAGCACCCTTTCGGAGCCCAGGAAAATATATTCCCGGTTAAAAGACAGAAATTGAAAATTGCGACGTTATCTTTCTGAAATGTCATCCATCCAATCCCTCAGCGCCACAGATTCGCAACTTTGCATATGCCTATTCGCATCGTTTTCAGACGGCCAGAAATGCGAGAACGAACGCGCACGAATCACTGACCTTGCCGCGGAGCTAGGCTCGGAGAATTTTTCCTCCCTGTCCCGCCAGATCCTGATGGGGAAACTCTCTTTGGATCAGGCCGTTGCGGCACTGCCAGAGCAGAATGAGCGCATGCTCGCTTATGAAATGGCACGTGCCGTTTGTGAGGCGGATGGCACCATCTCCACGGATGAGAGCAATTTCCTCTCGGAGCTCAGCGGGAAACTCTCCCTTGGCACCACCGAAACTCTCTCGCTCAATAAAGAAGTCGATTCCTTCGCCTTGGCACCCGTCGCAACGGAAGCACCGGCCATTGTCCCGGCTGAGAATTCATCAATGATTCTCCGCTACTCCATATTGAACGGAGCGCTGGAGCTACTTCCGGAGACGCTCGCTACCATGGCCATTATCCCCATGCAGATGAAAATGGTTTATCGAATCGGAAAATCCCACGGTGCGGAACTCGACCGCCGCAGCATTGTGGAATTCCTTGCCACCGCAGGCGTCGGTATGGGTTCTCAGATCGTCGAAGGCTTCGCCCGGAAAATCATGAAAGGTTTCGGGCAGAAAATGATGGGAGGTATGACAGGGAAAATTGCATCGGCTGCTACTGGTTCCGCTTTCTCCTTCGCCTCCACTTATGCCATTGGCCACGTTGCGGAGCGTTACTATGCCGGTTCCCGCTCCCTTCCCCAAGCCGAGCGCAAGTCGTTGCTCTCGTCATTCACAACCGAAGGCAAAACACTTCACGAAAAATACCTTCCGGAGATCCGCGAGCGCGCATCCACGCTGAATCCATCCGCCATCGCGGCACTCGTCCGCGGCAAGCAGCAACCGTGATCTGGGTTTTCCCGCCCGTCCAGGTGCTTTGGTAGTCAGCCCTACCATTAAATGCCCGGGCGCATTTTCTTTCTGCTTCAATTCTTGAGAATTGATGGCAGCCTGAGCGTCATCAAATTTTCAACCAGCCCTGTGAGAGACGCTCGCTTCACTTTGGAGCGACAACAGCCGTGGCTTCGCTGCTGATTTACATTCTCGGTTACCTGGCTCAAACCGATGGGGGCATTGCGATCATCATCGCAGTTCTATTGTTTGGATTTCTTGCCCTGAAAGGAAGGCGTGATAGTTTTGCGAGCACCGAAATCACCGAATCGGAGATGTCGGCTGTCCTGATCTTTCTTGTCAGCGCTCTCGTAATCCTCCCCCTTTTACCGAATCATTTTGTCGATCCATGGGAGCTGATTCATACCACCCGGCCCTGGATGCTTTTCGTCATTATCACCAGCGTCGATTTCTGCAGCTACATCGCGCTCCGCCAATTAGTTGGAAAATGGGAAACGCTGCTCTCCGGTCTTTTAGGCGGAGTCGTTTCTACAACAGCGACCAACCTGACCCTGGCAAAGCGCAAGAAGTAACAACCTGGTACGCTCCTCCTCGTTTCCGGCGGGATCATTCTCGAGGAGGTTTCATCATTGCTTATTCAAGTCATCGTGCTGGGTGTTGTTGCGCCGACAGTGTTCACGCATCTAGTTCTGTACTTGGCCATTCCGACCGTGATTGGTATTTTGAGCATGGTATGATTGATCTTTTTCCGAAGAAAAAATACCCTCGAGCAGCCTGTTGAAATAGCTCTAAGCAATCCGATCTCGTTCAAAAGCGCGTTCAGTTTTACCCTGTTGATCTCGATAGGATTGGAAACTTATACGAAGTGAGATTTCTTTTTTGTTATGGATTGGGCGGTGTTGGGAGTAGAGGCAGGCAATGAAAGCGACCGTCGGGGATAAATAAGCCATCGGCGACGGGCGCATGAAGATGGGGATGGAAAACGAGGTAATCGCCAAAGGTATAGACGCCCGTAATGGCACCAAGCTTGCCATCGGCAAGACCGAGTTGAAGGCGAAATGATTCAGTCAGGGTGTCGATGGCACTCTGGAACAGTAGAGAAAGTAATTGGCGACAAAGGAAGTCCAACCGTGATTGACGAGTTTCCAGAGAGGCGAGGCGCGCGGACGACGGGGCTGATAGATGGATGGAACAAAGATTGGGTGATGCATCGCTTGTGCAGCGAATCAAGATCTGGGTAATTGAAGGAGGGTGCGTGTGGAATGCGGAGACTGCGATTTGACAGAAATTTTTCAGTTTTCTAGTCCGCCCATCTCCGCTTCGATACTAGCGCTCCGCCATCATGATCGATTCCCACCACCACCTCTGGCAATACTCGAAAACAGACTACCCCTGGATCCCAGAAAACTCCCCCCTCGCAAAAGACCATCTTGTTCCCGAACTGGAATCCGTTACCTCCGTCGCAGGAGTCACCGGAACCGTTGTTGTCCAAGCTAAGCAGGTCATCGAGGAATCCGACTTCCTACTCTCACTCGCGGATCAAACCAACCGCATCAAAGCCGTCGTCGGTTGGGTGCCGCTCATTGATGAAAACGTTGGCAAAGAGCTCGAACGCCTCACCATCCATCCGAAATTCGGAGGCGTGCGCCACGTCCTCCAAGAAGAGCCCGACGAATATTTCCTCCGCGACGATTTCCACCGCGGCCTCTCGAAGATCCCAGCCTACGACCTTGTCTACGATCTCCTGATCTTCCAACGCCAGATCCCGGTCGCCTTGCAACTCGTCGACCGACAACCGGCCCTCCCCATCATCCTAGACCACATCGCCAAACCCGAAGCCCGCAATGGCCGCGTCGATTCCGCATGGCGTTCCGGAATGAAAGAACTCGCCAAACGTGACAATATCACCGGAGTCAAATTCTCAGGCATCCTAACTGAGTTCCCTGAAGGCGAAGGCGATCCAGAAACTATCACCGCTTATTTCAACGAAACCCTCGAAATCTTCGGTCCGAAAAGAGTCATGTTCGGCACCGATTGGCCAGTCTGCCTGCTCCGCACCAGCTATTCCGATTGGGCGAAAACCGTCCAGTCTTTGACCAGCCAGCTCTCGGAAACCGATCAAAGAGCTATCCTGTCCGGCAACGCCGAACGTTGTTACGGCATTTCCTAAGCTTTGCCACACGTACGCGCGTAGCTGGAGCATCCTGCCCCAGTCCGTTAGGGAGCCATCCTGGCTCCCTCGCTCCCGAAACCATTTTAAAAGCGATCTCCGTTAAGCCACCCCTTCCCCAATCCTTGACACCTCCGCACTCCTAGTGCATCACCGCGTCCATGCCTAAACTTTCCATCCGCAACCTCGGTGTATCCTCGAAGGAGGTCCTCATGAGAGTCGATTTCAACGTGCCACTCAAGGACGGTGAAATCACCGATGACACCCGCATCCAAGCAGCGGTGCCTTCGATCAAGCATCTGCTAGAAGGTGGTGCCAAACTTGTGCTTTGCTCCCACATGGGACGCCCCGACGGTAACGCGGATCCCGAATATTCCTTGGCTCCGGCCGCAAAACGTCTTGGTGAAATCCTCGGCCAAAACGTCGATCTCGCTCCGGATTGCATCGGCTCGGAAGCGGCGGAAATGAGAAAAGCTCTCCAACCCGGCCAAGTTCTCCTTCTCCAGAATACCCGCTACCACGCCGAAGAAGAGGCCAACGACCCAGAATTCGCAAAAAACCTCGCGGGTCTGGCGCAAGTCTTCGTCAACGACGCCTTTGGTACCGCCCACCGCTCCCACGCCTCCACTGAGGGAGTCACGAAATTCATCTCACTTGCAGCCATGGGCTTCCTAATCGAAAGCGAACTGGAATACCTCGAAGTGAAACTCCAGAACCCCGAGCGCCCGTTCCTCGTGATCATGGGAGGTTCTAAAGTCTCCGACAAAATCCAGGTCATCACCGCGCTCATGGAAAAAGCCGATTCTTTCCTCATCGGCGGTGCCATGGCTAACACCTTCCGCAAAGCCCAAGGCTACGAAACTGGCGACTCCCGTGTCGAAGCCGACAAGCTAGACCTCGCGCTCAGTATTCTCAAAAAGGCCGAGGAAAAGGGTATTAAGTTCCTCCTTCCTGCTGACACCCGCGTCACTCAGGACTTTAAAGAAGGGGCCGAAACCCAACTTTCCGGAATCTACGGCCAAGGCGGTGGCGTGCAACCCGGTTGGGAAGGCATCGATATCGGCGACGTCGCCATCAAGGAATTCGAGGCCGAAATCGCCAAAGCCAAAACCATCATCTGGAACGGCCCGGTCGGCGTCTTCGAAATCGAAAACTTCGCGCTCGGCACCAAAGCGATTGCCGAAGCGATGGCAAAATCAGGTGCAACTACCATCGTCGGCGGCGGCGATTCCGTTACCGCAGTGAATAAATTTGGACTAGACGAAAAAATGACCTTCATTTCCACAGGTGGAGGCGCTTCCCTAGAACTCCTCGAAGGCAAAATCCTTCCCGGCGTCGCCGCCCTCAGCGAAGTTTAGCCCTATCTCTTTCCTCCAACCTCAAATCTCAAACCTCCAAGCTTTATGTCACGCAAGCCGATCTTCGCCGCCAACTGGAAAATGAACAAAGGTGCCTCCGAAACAGAGGACTTCGTCAAATCCTTCCTGTCTAAGACACAGGGCCTGAATCTCCCCGCCGATATCGTCATCGCGCCTCCCTTCATCGCCCTTCCCAAGCTCGCAGATCAACTCCACAACTCCAACCCAGGGAAAAATGCACACGCAATCCAGATTGCCGCACAAAACTGTTCAGAGTATGATTCGGGAGCCTACACCGGCGAGGTCAGCGTCCTGATGTTACGCGAATTTTTTGTGCATTACGTCATTGTCGGCCACAGCGAACGTCGCTCCATCTTCGGCGAGACAGATGCCGCTATCAACGCGAAGATCAAGAAAGCCCGCGAGGCGAATCTCAAGCCCATCTTCTGCATCGGTGAAACGCTGGCGGAACGAGAAGGCGGGAAACTCGAAACCGTCCTCCGCAAGCAAATCACAGACGGGCTCAAAGACGTTTCCGAAAAGGACCTTTCCGATACCGTTATCGCATACGAACCCGTTTGGGCCATCGGCACCGGCGTCACTGCGACTTCCGAGCAAGCCCAAGAAGCCCACGCCTTTGTCCGCTCCCTGATCGGCGAGCTATACGGCTCCGAGCCCGCCGCAAAAATCCGTATTCAATACGGCGGCTCCGTGAAACCCGGCAACGCAGCCGAGCTCATGGCCTGCCCTGACATCGATGGAGCACTAATCGGCGGTGCCGCCCTCGATCCACAGTCGTTCCTTGAAATCATCAAGAACGGTACGGCAGAATAAGTCCCGCGGTCCCTGAAGACATCACTTGCCAGCTAGGCATCCCGCGAGAAGCTTTTACCATGATGAAAGCTTCATTCTTATTATTATCGGGAATCCTAACATCCTGCGCCATCGAGAAACCGGATTACGAAACGGTTACCAAAGATGGCGATTTCGAAGTCCGTAAATACGAATCTATCCGCGTCGTCTCCGCGCCCATGGATGATATGGGGAAACGCAACAAATCGTTCAGAAAGCTTTTCAAATACATCAGCGGGGAAAACGCCGAGAAAAAGAAAATCGCCATGACATCCCCAGTATTCATGGAGGATCCCGACGAGCCTGACGAAGAACAAAATGGGCGCATGAGTTTCATGCTCCCAGCTGAAGTCGCCGAAGCTGGCGCTCCCTCACCCGATGCTTATGAACTCTCCCTCGGTGAAATCGAATCCGGCACATTCGCAGTCCTCCGTTTCAATGGTTGGGACAACGAAAAAGCCCAAGCTGCCGCTTCAGAAAAACTGGCCGAGCTCATCACTAAAAACGAACTCAACCCGTCTGGCGTAAAATTCTTCGCCTTCTACAATCCACCCTGGACTCCGGAATGGTTCCGCCGCAACGAAGTCTGGCAGCGAACGAACACGGTCTTTTCATTTGATTGATTTTCCGTTAATCAGGGACATTGCTGATACGGTGGAGTGGGCACATTGCTCGAAAATCCG
>Ga0105055_10010011_pt1 | contig 11945 bp, 11 predicted proteins | sample BON03_FD_78090 | JGI IMG/M metagenome (GOLD analysis project Ga0105055, IMG submission 78090) | Freshwater microbial communities from Lake Bonney liftoff mats and glacier meltwater in Antarctica - BON-03 | ecosystem: Environmental > Aquatic > Freshwater > Ice > Glacier meltwater | place: Lake...
ATTCACTCTCAAGATCTAAATGTATCTAATTCTAAATATGCTTTTTATAATGTTAATAAAAATAAAGACGACGTCATTACTTTCCTTTAAATTACGCAATCCAGGAAAGTGCCCACCCTTTACTTCTTGTTCATATATATATACCAGACACGGTGTAGAAGGTATCTACCAGACTCGGTGTATAGAACCAACAAGCCTTATTATCTTGGTTGGATGGATCAGCGCCCATCTGGAGAAGATACTCAACCATTTCAATGTCTTCAAGCATGACTGCCTTTAAAAGAGCCTTGCTATTTCGTGCGGAAATCTTTGCACCTTTACCAACAAGGTACTTGGCCAAAGTGAGATGGAACCTAATTGTCGTACATCACACCGCCACCATCAGGGGCGAATTATCTTGAGCAGTGAGGCCAGTACAATAGGTTCGTTGTTCCGGACAGTCGAGTGACACCATTCTCAACACGAAACTTGACAATTTCAAGGTGTCCCTCAAATGATTCACTCGCAATCAAGTAGCTATCCTGGGCAGAGGGTCCGCATTCTTTTCAGCTAAGTACTTGGTAACTTCAAGATGCCCATAGTACAATGCTAGCATAATAGCTATGTTCCTCTCTGCTGCCGGATCTATACCCGTTTCCACGAGGTACTTGACAACTTCAGCATCTCCATTTTGAGATGCTCTTTGAAGTTGTCCATCTAGTGAAGTCATAAATGAATCGAAGATGAACAAGACGACTGCCAAAGACGCAAGCAAGTTGTAGGAAGGATAAACCCGAACTAAGGTATTGCTCAAACAAATGCTATTAGTAGTTGATGTGCTGCAATTGCATTAAGTGTACACAGGGCCGATTGATTGAACACGGATGACTCCAAAAGACGAAATTATTCTCAATTTTGAAATTTGAAATGACAGGTTGGTTTACTAGAGCAGCTATCGTGCGATGTCCTACTACAAGCAATACCACAACCATAGCTTATAGTATTTCATCGTATCATTGGTTTATTCAAGTCTACTGGATTCAGTGTATCTAAAGACTCATTAAAATTACGGATACAACTGTTTCATTTCCAAAAAATAGATTTCTTTTCTTTCCAAAACAATTACAGTTCGCTACTCATCTTTTTGATGCCCATTGTAATAAGACGAAATCCAAGAGAGAATTCTGTCGCAGAAACTCTTTGGAGCAGCGATTTCTTCATGATTTTCAAATACTCCTGCCCACGTTTTTTTAGCAGCGAGTTCTTCTTGCCTCATAGCGCCCATAAGGTCCACTAATGCTTTTCGAACTAGCTTGTCTTGTGGCTGCAGTTTTGCCGCCTGGGATAAATCTATCTTGGACTTTTCATAATTCCTTAGCTGGAAATATGAAACTCCTCTCCTAAAAAGGGTCTTCGCATTGTCTGGTTGAAGCAGCATGGCTTCAGAGCAGAACTCAGCTGAAGATTCAAAATCTTGCAGTTTCTGTGCACAGGCACTTGCGTTCAAGTATAATGGCACTCTGATTTGAATAACCTGGTCCCTATGTTCATCAAGTAATTCAAAATTGAATTGCATTTCGTCAAATTCGCAATGGTGCAAACCTTGTTTGTATAGTTGTAATGCGGCAGCCCATTGTTGATCCTTGAAAAGCTGATTACCAGCTACTTTTCTCGCCTCTGCATCTGCAAGTCTGCTTTCAAAAATAGCAGATTTTTCTTCTTTCACGAGGTCATCTTCCATGATGGGTCTGAAAAACTAAAAACAAAACAACCAGAAGAAAGCGAAGATGATGCGGAAACGACTTGCTACTATGACATTCCGCAGGTTTTTTCAGACTGGCGCGGCTCCTGAGCTAAGAGTCACGGCAGTAGAAGGCAGGTTGATTGCGTTCGCTGAAGAGCGCAAGATGAACAGTGGATCAATGACAATAAAAGTAGGTGATCTGGTTTTTGGAACAGAGAAGGATCCTGTAGCCGTCGTGGCATTTCAAACCAAGAGTTTAAATTTCGCAGTGAACTTAAGACCAACTGATACTTTTTCTTCTTCTGTAATGAAAGGTGATACTTTGAAGCTTGAGAAGGGAAAGAAGCTTCGATTGAGCAGGTTTGATCGTGTTACTGATGCCATTGATGTGTTCAAAGCTTGCAATTGGTCATCTGATCAGGGTATAGAAATATTTAGAGGACAGCCCCGGGATATTGAGAGAAGTGTTATTCGGAGCAGTTGGTACAACGGCATTGCTGCTGTTGACACATTGACCCCAGTTGGACGTGGTCAAAGCATGTTGTTTACCACAGAATACGATGTAGAAAACAAAGAACGTCTTGATCGCTATATGAGGAATATTTGTTTAGGGGCGATCAAGGGGATAACCAATCCAGATCTTCATTGCTATTTCAGTGTTCCGAGCCAAACGCCTGGGCCATCATTGGATTCTCCAGTATTTGCCAAGGACGAACTCGTATCAACCATGACCAAGCATCAAATGAAGGACAAGTACACCATGATTACTGCCGCCAGTGATTCTCGTGAGGATTCTGCATGTCTCGATTTCTTAGCATCCTATGTTGCTTGCTCTGTTGCGGAGACTAGACGCGATGTGGGTGGACATTCCATGTTGGTGCTTCCAAGCTTGCATTCCAACTATATCGTGTGGCGAAGAGCACAGCGACTTGCTGCGCAATTCTATGAAGAATTTTCGGGTAGTTTACCAAGCTCGATGTTTGCACCGGGAGTAGACAGAGCAGACCTCCGACAGTTCTACTCCTCACTGTTGCAGCGATCAGCTGCAATGCATCAAGATAAAGGATCTGGTACACTTACTACTTTACATGGGATGTTTGAATCGCGAAATTTAATTGCCGATACCAGCGAGCGAACATTTTCTCTTGAAGAAATGAATAGCGTTCCCAGATTGGAATCAGAACAGCAGAGGCTTCAGATGTTGGATTCTAAAGGAGTAGCTATGACGATTACGAATTTGAAAAAGTTAGGCATTAGAGCACCTGTTGAAATAGAAACTGATCCTGTAGCCCAAAAGGCTGCATGGGGACTGAGCGGACCACTGACGGAACCCAATTCAAGAACACAGCATTCCGAGGAGTTGAAATCAATCTCGGATGGTCATATTGTAATGAATCCCATCGGCAGCTACTTTGATTTTGATATTTGCAACTCGTTGACTAGAATCGGTATCGGAAAGTAAGTTAAGATTCTGTTTGCTTTTATGGATTATCTTATGTTTGTTTAGGAACCAGCACGTGTTCGGCGATACCCGGGCTTTTGCTCTGAAGCAAGTAGCTGGAGCGCTTCGTATTCACGCTGCCAATTTGTTGGATGTTCTTCCAGAAATGGTAAGTGTTTGATCGCAAAGCTGTATAGTTGAACATATCCTTGCTTTAGGTCGGTGAGTTGCCTCCTAGAGTAAAAGCACTTTCTTATGCTCTGCATCATCATCATGATGATATACTGGAGTTGGAGATACAAGTGGCTTTGGTTTTAGCAGTATGGTCGGATATGATAGCGCCGCACCAATATGAACTCATAGAGGGCGGGAGTAGATCTAAGTTAGTACGGCGGTTACGGGAGGGATTTCCTCCGAAACTCGCTACATTGATTCTAGATAATAAGCATACCCTTACGGAATCGCAGCTGGATTCCTTACGGGCCTATATAAAGGATCAATTATATTAATATGTTCAAATTCTGAATTTTGAATTTTGAAATAATTTTTTTTTGATGCGTGCATCTTTCGCAAAGTGCGGGGTAGACCCCCAGGTGTAGGACTCGTGATTTTGGATGGATGATACAATATCGTCGCCTCTTTTGCGAGAGGAGATGAGTGATGATGACATAGAAGAAACAGGACTCAGGCTACCCTTTGACATCCGAGACCATTTCACTTTGAGGTCGTCCATATTCAGGTTCAGAAACCGAGTTGTTATGGATGGAGTTCGACATCAGATGATATTCACCGTGGATGATGATGAACCTCCAAGAACCACTCCATTGAATATATCCGTTCGCCGTGCTACGAGGTATGGTGGAGCTATCACGCTTATCAAATTCGCGTTGCTGTATGTTTTGTTTTTCATGTCTGGTGTAAGTTCCTTTTCTTTCCAAGTGACGGATGTCTAATAACTGTAGGTTTTATTAGCGTACTGTGTATTGGTTTTCCTTCAATATGGATTAGGAGTGTTTTTGGTGGGCATTCGGTCAAGGAATCCAATGGATGAACGCATCGCTGCTTACGCAACGATCCTTTCTCTACCCACATTTTTAGACTTTTTCGCCTTTATCCTTACCATAGGAACAGGCGCGCTTTCCGACGCATGGAGCGGCTATGAGTATTTCGACACGTTCACTTTATTGTCTTCCTTTGCAAGAGATTGGGTTCGGTTAGCCTTGAATTTTTTTATCCCCGTTTTGGTTTTGAGCGTTGGTATGATGACTGGCCAAGAGTCACCAGTGGCTCTTTTTCTCATTTCTTCTTTGATTTGCAACTCCGTGCTGTTTTTGTTTTATATTTTTTATACTGTTTGGCTAGAAACCTATTCTTGCTTGAAGATCATTCAAAGTTGCCATCGTGACGTGCGAGGAATATGGATGTCGCTTTATAAATTGTGCAAAGTCAGGCTTCAATTAGCTTTTGCATTGACTAGCAAACAAAATGGATCGATCGGAAAGGATCGAAGTTGTCTTTATAGGAATCTTGAACGGCCTCGTAGAATATGGAATCTCGAGAATGTCCTTCGCCCGAAGCCCATCTATACCAATATAAGCGGATCCATGTTATTCCTCTGCTGTATGCTTCAATCAAGATTCAGGGGTTCCATTCCAAAAGCTATTTTTGATCATTCTATGGTATGCTCCGTGCTAACGGCGCTTTTCGTATGGCTTTTAGTGGTTGGCTATTTGACGTATCTCACGGTGGTTCCGAATATTGTTGGAGTATTTGCATCGTTGTTTGCAGCTCTTGTTTGCATTTGGTGGGTGTGTTCTATATATTCAAAGTACAAGACCTCACTTTCTTTCACCCCGAATGATAGCGATGATGCGGACATACCAGATCGCAGGTATTCATTCAGTCAGGCCGAAAGTGATTCTGATATTGATGAGATCAGTATGCATTCTAGAGTGAACATGGATGCATATGAAAGGTCAAAATCTAGAGAGGAAACAAGGTATATCTATGCATACCCTAGAATGCAAGGTGCACTATTCCTGGTGTCGGTTCAAGTACTAGTGTTTGTCGTCGTGCCAATGATAGGGTTCTTTCATTTAGGCACCAATGGCTATGGATTTTTATATTGCATCGCATCTTTTGCTAGGCTCAGAAGCTACTTGTTCGATGTGGAGAAACTCATAGAAGCGTATGGGCCCAAGGCTTTGGCATATTTGGAACTCCCTCTCTTCGATGCTCTCGAAGAATTTGAAGACGGTGAAAATCGTGTTGGGAGTCCGTCCAAGGTGGCTAATGCGCTTATGAGCAAAGCTGCTAGAAGGGTTTATTTCCTGTTGACAAGGATGAAGAAGCGAACTATTCGATCGTTTTGGTTCGGGATATACGGATTTGCAGTTTTAATTTTGATAATCTTGGTTGCCATTAGCGTAGATAGCGACACGTCCGTAAGTGATTATGCGGGAGTTACTTTGCTAGGAAATTCTTCTCATAAAACTCACTTTGTGCCGAGTTTATCACGAGCCAGTTCCGGATACATGTATCCGCTGTGCACATTGTTCAACGACATGTATGAGAATGATCACCCAAGTGTGAAGCAGCCCTGGCATACACCAGATGAATGGACTGCGTTGGATTTTGTATTCATGTCCGACCTTGCCTATACTAGACCGAACACTACTCAAGGTCTACTAGATCAATGGTTTGCGCCAGGAACTGTGAAATATATTCCCCCATCGGAGTATCCAAAGTATGCCCAACCAAAACGATCATCGGTGGTCTTTAAGATTTTCAAAGTGAAACAGAAAACAAGTATCCTACACCCTTTCCCAAAGGATCTGTTTATGATAAGCATTCGCGGTACCAACAAGCCATTAGATTTGTTGGCAGATATGCAAATATGGTTTCCGGTAATGACCTTGCAATTGGTTCGATTTATTTTACCTCTGGCATCCATGTGGAATCCAATATTGCCCTATTTGATTTGGTATACCAATTTTCTCGAGACCGCACCATCATCAGAGCTATCTTATATCGAAGACTTGGTTGATTTCATCAAAGCATTGAAATCGAAACATCATGGATCTCCAATAGGTTTGACGGGTCATAGTCTGGGTGGTGGTGTTGCTATGATTATTGGAGCTAAGGAAAAGATACCTGCGGTTGCAATCTCTGGTCCTAATTCGTGGCTGTCTAGATTCAAGTTTGGGATTTCGAAAGAAAGATTAGAACAATATTCGCTAAATATCATTCCTAGAGGTGATCCTGTTCCTCAAATAGATGATATTGCATTGCTAAGCGAAGAGATTCTTTGTCGGGCCAAGCCTCAAGAAGGGTTCGGGCTTGGTGCATGTCACAGTGTTACTCGATCACTTTGTGAAATTCAATTCGTGTGTGGCTCTGGATTCAGGCCTCCAGTTGCAGATTGTGATAAATACAACTATCCAAGTGCCAATCATCTGCCTTAAACTAATTTTAAACATTCTTTTAATTAAATCAATCCACAGAAACTCGGTTTTCTGCCTGTTCCGTTACATTAATGGCATAGTAACCCTGCCCTGATGAGAATGTTCGAAACAGTCTCGAGTCCACAGTTCCCACGACACTCGGAATACCAGTCATGTACCAATTATCAACTTTAGCACCTTGAACCAATCTTCCATCTCGCCATGCAGCTACTAGGTCTTTATAAGCGAACAATCCAGCTCCAGGAATGAGTAGCGTGAGGCCAGCCGCAATCAACCGTACGCCGTCTCTCAGTAATACACGTCCTTTATAGAGCGAGTCCGATCCCCGCAACGGATAGACCATGAAGTATGTGATCCCGATCATAATATACATGAGACCTTTGAAGAATCCTTCCAGTGCGGCAACTGGGGTTTCAATGAATACTACATGGAAAAGAGAAGACCGAACATACCAGTTAACAGCTTTTTGGACATCCTCATCATTGTCTATTTCATCGTCACTGTCACTTGAATATGTGGGTGCTTCAAAGGATGAATTGTACGGCTGAATAGCAGTTGAGGCTGCGGACCAAAAGTGCCTTCGATGCTGAACCACCGAAGGCTTCTCCCATTGAGACTGCCCAGTTAATTTATTATAATAGTATGGATATCCAGATGATTCATCGACATAGGCAGTCCAGGCTTCTTCCTCCTGTTCATCGTCTGAGTCGTCTTCTGTGTCGGTAGCGATCATTGAAAACGGTTAAAATCGGTAACTCTTCATTACCGAAAAATATAAGAGTGATTAGCCCCCCGCTTGAGTATTTGTCCGTTTCTTTTTGGATTGAATCATGGGTAAGGCGAAGAAAGGAGGGAAGAAGACTAAGGATGATGATGCCAAGGAGATCGACGAAAAAACTCTCCTGTTGCAACATGCAAAGGATATGAAGAAAAAGCTAGTGGCGGAGCAGCAACAGTTCAATGAGTTTCAGCAGCAGAGAGAAAAGCTCAACTACTTTTGGATCGTCGAGAAAAAGAATCTTGAGGATAGAAAAGCACAAGCACGAAATAAAAAGCGGGAGCTTCAAGATCAAGAGGAGAAGCACCAGGTTGAAATCAAGGTGTACAAACAGAGAATGAAGCATCTACTTTATGAGCATCAAAATGAAGTCACTCACACGAAAACGGACTGCAACAAGTCTTTGAAACTATCTGAAGATGAAAACAGAACTTCAGAATCGTTTCTTAAACAAGACCAACGGTCTCTAAAGGTTCAAGTGAAAGAGACGGAATTGACCCATGATGATTTTATTACATCCCTCAAGCAAGATCAAGACCTTCGAATTTCAGAGCTTCGTCAGATATTTGAGCTTAAAACGAAAGATTTACAAAATAAACACGAGAAGAAATCCCGTATTTTGCGTGAGCAATTAGAGGCACAGAGAAAAACGGATATTCAGCGAATTGAGCGACGAAAAGACAGCCACACGGAGGAGCTAATGAAGTCCCACGAGAAATCCTTTGCAGAAATCAAGAATTACTACAACGATATTACTCACAATAATCTTGATTTGATCAAGACCTTGAAAGAAGAAGTTGCTGAAATGAAGAAGAAAGAATCGGCAGATGAGAAGTTGATGCATGAAATTGCTCAAGAGAATAAACGCATGTCAGAACCTCTCCGCCAAGCTCTTCAAGACGTGGAACGTTTCCGCACCCAATTGGAAGACTACAAAAGGGTCAAGGTACAGTTGAAGAAGAATAAGGGTGAACTTGGAGTACTTGAAGATGAGGTAGCAGCTTTGAAATGGGAACAGGAAATATTGGACCAAAGATTTGAAATTCTCGAAGAAGAAAAGAATGACCTTTATGATAAATTTCAAAGCACAGTGTTTGAAGTCCAGCAGAAAACAGGTTTCAAAAATCTGCTTCTTGAGAAGAAGGCTGGACTTTTGGACAAGGAATTGGAAAAAACAGACGGTTACCTTAATGAGATTCTGCATCAGTTTAATTTAGATCCATCTACGAAAGGAAAGGTTCAAAAGAAACTTGACGACATTATTGAGGAGAAAAATCGGTCTGTAGAAACCCTTTCAAGACAAATTGCTGAAGCGACAAAGCAGCATAATTACATGGTTCAGAATATGACAGAGAAATTGGCGGAATACGGTATTCCTGTTGCGGAACTAGGTTTTGAACCAAAATTAGTTACGAATCCAGCTGTCAAATAAGTTCATTCTAAATTATATATATAGAGAGACGTTTACCAATCATCTTTGCTGATTCTTCCGCTTTTATTTTGTTGAGATTTGTATCGTTTCTGGTCTTTTCGCCGTTGTTTTGTTTGTTCGCTAATTCCGTTCCACGCATTTCTCTCTTTCGGTTCTATCAGCGCAAGATCTACTATTTCTTGAAGCTTGACTAAGGCTCGTTTCTTATTCAAGGTTTGGGTTCTCTCTTCCTGACATTGCAGAATCATCTCTCCTGACTTTTTATTCATACGATTAAATTGCTGTTCTTTTAGCCTCCTTCTTGCATCTTCAGGAAGCCAATCTGCCTTGTCAACTACAAATCTAATCTCTACGCAGGTATTCACTTTATTTACATTTTGACCACCGGGTCCTGATGATCTTATTGCTTTTATCACCAACTTATTGGGAGGCACACTAACAGTGCTCATCATACGTCGCAACACTCCAATCATTGTCCATCAATTGAATAGGGTCATAAAAAAGGAAACTGGAATTAGACTATGACCATCATGTTTTATTTCAATCCCAGCAATTTAAGAATTTTTTATTCAAACTATTTATTCAAAATTTGCAATTGAAGACGATACTCAAGATCGAAACGAATGGACAGGGAATTGTCCACTTCCAAGTCTGGCAAGTTCGGCCAGAAAACTCTTACTATTGTGTATTATCGAACCTCCTAATACAACCTTCATTCCTGCGTTCAAATCGTTGTACCTCTTAACGGTCGCGGCCTCCTCGAATGTCGCACCACCGAGAATGAAAACGATTACATCTCGTGGTTTATCCCTGGGATTTCCCGACCCAATGAAAGGATACAAGTTATCTTTCAACTTTCCCTTAGAGAGCAAGTCCAACGTGTCTGCTAAAAGAGGCTTGTGTTGGGTGTACACGTTAGAGACTCCTTGTACAGCGCGAGTGGCGAGCTTTAAAGACTTGGACAATAAATTGCTTTCCCCAAAGAGATCTCCTCCTCGTTTGCTGGCACCTGCATAGGCCAGCACGCCATCAACCAGTGCGATATCAACATCACTAACTCCCTTTTCTCTCAGCATTCTTTTCAATGGAATCAGTGCGTTCCCGGTGTGGGCTTCGTATCGAATAGCGTACAACAAAACCAACCGAACGGCGTCTACTTGAGACGTAGAAGGGTTCCCTACCTTCGCTTTAACCTCATCAACTTGAGTCGTGTGATCGTTGGTGCATGCAAGCTCTTGTTCTAACTGAGACATGTCCAGTAACTTGTGAGTGTCTACTAAGCGAGCTAACTCGCCCATCAACGCCACATGTTTGGCCACATTATTTGAAAACTGTTTGAACTGTGGAAAATTCTCCACAAACCGCTGCATGTCTTCAATGGATTGAAGCTGCTTGTTACTGTGCTGTAATTTTTGATAACTGTCCAACAATTCCTTGATGGATTCTCCGAGATCACCAAAATTTGAAAACATGTTTTCTTCGAAGAATTTGTCAGACATTGAAAGTACGACCTCCTGCATATCTTCTTTCACATTAGGCGCGTGTTTAAGACTCACACGATTGTTCCGGATTCCCAGCAATTCGTGAACCATTGCTTGATAAGTCCACTGAGTAAGTAAGGGTGTAATAGGGTCGTCTTTCCTGTCCAAAATCAAAAGCAATGAACCAGAATCACGAAAATCAAACAGGCTCTTTTCCTTTTCCATCTGATGCTTGATTTCCCTAGCAAAATTCTGTGCAAGATCTGACGACTTTTGAAAACGGACAGTTGGTTTGCGTTTGAATGCTAAAATGCTGGCCAACACACCTTCTACAGTCCGGTAATAAGAACTCTCTTCATTCTTAGACCAACGAGTACGAGGCACAGTTTGAAGTAAACTGTTGTTGATATTGAGCGTAAACAGTTCGTTATTCACAGCATAAAAATCAGCATAGAACTCATGCACTTGTTTTACTAGTTCACGTTCATCAGCATCAGCGAGTTGCTGAAGCAAATCCTGTGGAAGAATGTTTGAGAAGAATATGTGATACTCACCATACTTTGGCTCCCTCAGTTCCTGTCGAATCGCTTGAATATTGGAACGAGTGGGTCTACAGAAAATCACACCCTTTAAATGCATCATAGTTTCTCGGGAGTCTTGCAATGAAGCCGTTAAAAAGACTTCTTTCTCCAATATCTTTGTCTGGGTCATTACCATTGCGATGATACCTGTGGTTTCCCAGTCCATCAACAAGGCTTTCATACCTGAGATTGATTGTAGAATCTTTTCAAAGTAAGATTCAATGGCTACTACAGGATTAAGAGTCTCTTGGCCTTGAGACAAGTGGCCGAAGCCTTTTGCTGCTTCTTTGTTCATTGGGATAGACACGGGGGGATTCACTCTAACAAACAAGCTATTTGGAAATAGTGAGGGGGGCTACTAAAACCAATTCAGATCAACTGATTATTATTTTTATTCTTGTAGAAACAAACTGCTCGAGCTCTTAGCATAAAGTAACAAATGTAGTGCTTTCAGCTGTACAGGGGCATTTCCACAGAGAAGATGTTTAAAGAGCATTCCGCCATCAACGATGACCCAGTCGTTGCTTGGATCGACAAAGTTCGAAATATTTTTGTTTCGCATCCGCAATTCACGTGGTTCATCAAGCTTTTCACACCCATGATGGATACAAAAATCGATGATCGACAGGAGACACAACAATGAGTGTGTAATTATTGATTGTTCCGAACATTTCAATTCTGTATGGTTCCTGGTTTTACCTGAAACAATTAGAAGTTCTTGCTGTATATTCTTGCCCATGCACCCAATACTTGTCGTTCGGTTTGGTAAATATTTCGTAATTTGCCCAAAAGATAAACGTGGGTTACCTCAAAGACAAATATCACCACCATCGTAAACCGATCATTATTTGCGAAATATTAAATACCAGCATCGTAAACTGATCATTATTTGCGAAATATTCGCTATTTTGTGAAGAAAGTGTTCGCTTTAGTTTTTAATTGTATTTTCTACTTTCCTTACATTTTGGATCTCAAAACGTCCTATATGGTAGATAGGTTCACAGAAATATCGCCAATCTCCGCAATGATCTGATTAGTTTTTTTG
>Ga0105055_10010013_pt1 | contig 11943 bp, 12 predicted proteins | sample BON03_FD_78090 | JGI IMG/M metagenome (GOLD analysis project Ga0105055, IMG submission 78090) | Freshwater microbial communities from Lake Bonney liftoff mats and glacier meltwater in Antarctica - BON-03 | ecosystem: Environmental > Aquatic > Freshwater > Ice > Glacier meltwater | place: Lake...
GATTAATTGTGGGGATTGGTTAGCCCGAGGATGCATGCCAGCCCACCAACATTGTGATCTGTTTTACCCACTAGGTTGGGGATCTGCTTGGGTCTGCCGTAAAGTAGGTAATGCTCTGGTCCTCCGGTCCGGGACAGGTTTTTGGGTCCTAAGTGGCTAATCGGATGTTCGCCATCCGCTTAGTCCAGTGATTAGGTTGGGTTTTCAAAACCCACGAAAGAAAGAAAGCAAACGCCGAGCGCTATCATTTTATTTTTACGTACGAATCTGCTATATGTTCCTAATGTCGAAATGTAGAGGAGAGTCGGATCTAGGTCTGTGCATGATTTCGGTACTTGCAAAGAGAATGCCGCTGCGCAGTGCCGACTTCCGACGAATCTTGCGGCCAAACACGTTTGAAAATCGGAAGTCTGCACTGTGCAGTGGCATTCTTTTTGCAAGTACCGAAGTCATGCACAGACCTAGATCCGACTCTCCTCTACATTTTGACAATAGGAACACACAGCAGATTCGTACGTAAAAATAAAATGCTAGCACTCGGCGTTTGCCTCCTTGCAGCCATGCCTGAGCTCTGGCCGCAGGTTTCCCGCGTCAAGATCACGTTTGAATTACTACTAACAATTTGTTTCGTTTCCACAACAACGAATTCGATGAAATGCCTTGTAAACTGGATTCCACTGAATTCGCACGTTCGTTTCGAAAATACCCAACCCTGCCTTAAAACAAACCAAAAACCAACAAAACCCAGCAATGCTTAGTTTTGCTGTGTTGGCAGTTCGCAATCTCTACCCACCAAATCGTTCATGGTTTTGACCCTCCCCCTGTCCAAAACAAACACGTCAAACAAGGCACGGGGGGACGCCGTTCGGTGGCTGTAGATGCACCTTGTATGGGGCTGGCGTAAGTCCAGAGACTCTGCGAGCCAGCCCGTCAACGTGTAGAGTGTTAACCATAGATTGACACGTACGTGGTCTGTACCGCTGTCTTTGGTACGCACGTGGTCTGTGCCTCTGCCCATGTGCCACAATGATCACTCCCGGGGGCCCGGGTTTACTTCCTTCCCAACACAAGAGGTGAAGTATAGTTTTTCGGTTTTTATTCCAACAAAACAAACATACAAACAATACATACATATTCCAAGGGGTACCGTTCAATTTTTGTACAGACATACATCCTGGGGTTGGTTGTTGGAGGTTGGCGAAAGGTACGACATTTCCTCAGAAGAAAATTTTTGTACCGCAGACCCCAACATGGAGGCAAGTGTGAAAATGTCCTAGAAGACACGAAGAAAAGAAAGAGAAAAAATATAACCACCTCAGACCGTTGAATTATCAGAATACAAAAAAAAGTTTATATTTAGATTTACAAACCCCAGGAATTAATAGCGCCGAAAGGGATGTTGATGAAACATTTACGTTGCTACTCTTGATTACACTCCTTCCTTAGCGATGCACACGCGTTTTCAAAGATGCTTCGGATCCCAGCCCTCGATCATACATCAAGCCTCTGCGCTCGGATTTATCCACTGTGTTCCTCCCTCCCGGCGTGTGCGCTGTATCACTTGGATCGAGGTTAGAAATGTTCTTGAACGGTTTGGAATTCCACGGTTGACTTTTTTTTGCCTGGAAATTTTTGTTTTGGTGCAAAAACTGTTTTTTTTTCACAAAAAATCCCATACATTACGATTTTGTATTGTTTGGGTTGGTTGGTTAGTTGGTTTTGATTTGGTACAACTTTTAGGGATATATGTTCGAGCAAATAGAGCTTCAAGCAAAGCTACTAAACTATTTCTTAGGAAGTAATAAAAGCAACATCAATCAATCAGTACGATTTTTTAACGGTACCCCTTGACATATTCATGTAAAATGTACGCAAAACAATAATACAGATGAAATACACATAATTATTGTTATGGGTATTTTTTATAACCAAAAACAAATGAGCAAATAAGTAAATAAATGAATAAATAAATCAAATACATACATAAATAATCAACAAATGTGTATACACACATATGTATACACATACATAAAAAGAAACATCAAAAATAAGCAAAACTAAAGTGATGCTTCTTAAATATAAATAAACAAAATGCGAACAATGCAAATACGATGTATAAATACATAAAATAATAATATTTCCAGTGCATACAATAAACAATGAACCCTATCAAGAAAAAAATCAATACATAAGTCAAAATACAAAATTAATTACTATCTCGGGTGTGTGATGTTCAAACATGTTGCGTGTTTTTGCCTATGTGTTTTGTTCTATGTCTCCTTTGTCTGTTTACATGTGTGTGCGCATGCCTTCAAGTTCAAGCTCCATTGCGAAAGTGCCTTCGAGCCGGGCGCTTTCGAGCTTCCCTATTACTGCACACCACCTGTGTGCGTTCCTGATGTAATTGGCGTGATAGCTGTGTGGTGGCAAAACAAAAAAAACATATGTATATATATAGGCTTACTTTCCTCATGTAATTGGCGCACTAGTTGTGTGGCGGCAAAACACACAACAAAAAATTAATCCTATAATTACATATGAATAAGACAAACAAACAAACGAACATTGTAAACACACTCACAAAACAAGACAAAATACAACATACATATCATAATACAAATAATTACAATCCCTACATTCACTACCCACAAACCAAAAGATAGAAAAATCACTTCAAAGCACCATTCCACATTTTAAATAAACTTCCAACATACAAATACATTCACTTCAAAACAACCTTGATGGGTCCAAGGTCCATTGCTGGACTGCCTTCGAGCCAGGCGCTTCCAGGCTTCCTCATTACTGCACACCACCTGTGTACGTTCCTGATATAATTGGCTAGCTGTGTGGCGACAAAACATTTAAAAAAAAAAACGCAAAAATTGTTGTGCACTATAGGTCAGCACCCGGGTCCTTGGTGATGAGCTCCACATCATATGTCAGTGCCCGACAACAAATGTAGTATTTGACAGGTTTGCTGTCAAATTCCAACGGTTCACACGACTACTGAACCTTCCCTGCTTCCCTCACTTCTCAGCAGAAGAGACCACACGATTAGTACTTAGGAACCCCCCTGCCCAAGTGTTGCAAAAGGAATTATGGAGATGGATGCAAGAAGCCACCCCCCTCTGTGGTGAGTACACAGTCGGCGTATGCTCTCCGCACACACATCACATCCCAACCAGCTGTTGTTGACATGTCCCCTGACGATGCGGATGCAGCATCTTCAGACAACAACGATTACCTTTCACTCATCCTCTCCCCCCCTGGCTTCCAACATGTATACATACCACCAACCAACACCATGCTCGCATTCCTCGACCCTGCAGGTCAACAGCTCATTGAGCATCACATCCTCTTCTATGGATGGTGTCTTGGCCGCGGCATATCTGAATGGAATAGTAATCTGAAGCGCCAGGTTCGTAAGCAGGTAGTCAACTGCATTGTCTTTTACCCTGATGACGGTAGCTCTGGGCCTCATTGTGTCTCCTTGGACACTTATGCTATGATATAGATGGAGACAATGACTTCCCAATTCATACATGGTTGCTCCTTGAACCCTTTAAGACTCAGCCCAGTAATAGTGGACAAGTGTAGCACAATGCGTGAGGTAAAACTGTCAATGTCATTATGCTGATTCTAACGGAGCTCTACGAAAACTGAATTTCCAGAAATCTGAACGTATCTCCCCCGTGATGTCAACATTTTCAGTATTTGGGCTTTCTTACGATCGCTCCGACATCGAGTTCCGGGTTCTGACCCTCTTCCGCGCATCAAAATACTCTGTGGTAATCTGTAGAGCAAGTTTGCTTTACAAAATGAGTTGCTTATTTCGTAGTACACTATTTGTAACTACAGATTTTCCGAACAGTTTTCACCCCAACTGGAACGTTAATCCAGATCGAGCGGCTGCGTTTCCAACATGTTTGGTCAATGCAACATGGAGTAAACATATAAACCGTGAGCATTCCTGATTGCTGAAATGGAAGAACCAATATGTGCGTAAAACCCAATGTCTGTTCAAAATCAGTTTTGGTTTTCTCCGTTGGAAACATCACAAAAAATTGAAGAAATCTAACTCAGTTTACAGCTTTATTACGAATAAAATCTGTAACAGCCAAACGTTGCGATCTGACGGAACGTACTGGCCTTGGAAAGTCAGTACCCATAGCGTTCCGTAAGAACGGGACTTAGACCCAGAAAGACACACACACTCCGTGCAGGCCCGTGACATGCCCCTCAATGCAGCACCTGACAAGGTGCAATGCTCCCAGAGGAGACGTAGTATCCCTGTCCACAGCCCTACACTCCCAGACGAGTCAAAACTCGTCAAAAACTGGCCAGTAGGACCCAGTTCAGTATTGTTTCCATAATGAAAATTGGAAAGACTTGGTTTCTCTGGTGCAGGTGCGCTTTCTCCTTCGCGTTTTTCCTTCTTTTTTTTGGTAATAAACAAGTGTTGCTTTTCTTTGGTAGTGGGTGGTGGGGGATTTCACGAAAATTGAGACCTTGGATCTCAAGAAATCTTACCATCATTTTGGACCCTCACCTATGAGGCCGAACAAACTTTGGACCTGCCCAGACGACAGAATTGCCAGGGCACAAGCCCCTGGTTGTCAACGTATTAGTTGTGGCCCACTGTTTTTGGCAAGCACTGTGAGTGCATTGCATAGAAATACACACATCTGGAAACGCGTCAACCTCTTGCTAGTCACATACTACTGCTGAGTCACTGAGTACTCACCCGGTATGGAGGCCAAAAAAGCATATGTTACAAAGAGACGTAAAGTATATCCGGGATTGGAACCAGGTTCGGTTGGGATCAAAATCCAAGAGTCTGCCATCTGTGCTGTGCAAACAGTCGTACCCAATGGGTCGTAATGCACGGTTTTTCAAAATGACGATTAATTTAAACTTCAGATCACAACTTTGCTGACTGAACGGAAAAATTCACTTAACGCCGAAAATAACGAATCCTTTATTTACATGTTATTTGATTGTATGTGCAAGTCTAACCCCCTCCACACGATCAAATTTGTTCCCGATTCTGATATGCTTTTTCCTTATTCCTAAGGAAATTCCATTCCGTAAACCCATTTAACGGTAACTATTGCGAAGCGGGCCGAGCCCGGTTCGCTGAGGAAAAGATGGAATTTCCATCTCAGGTTGTCAGCAAAACGTTTTCTATTCTATTTTCAGCCAAATTCGCACCGTTTTCGAAACGGTTCAGGTGCCGTGCACGATGAACGTGCAGAATGCACCTGTTCATGACATGGCTTCTGTAGTAAAACTTGAAACGCCCCCCGCATGGAGCAGGAAACTTGGGAGTTTCAACATAGAAAAGGCATATCAGTTTCGAGAAGCATCGCATATTCTATTTATTGTGTGGAGGGGGTTAATCCTCTTTGCCAATTCAACAATGGTCTGTCATTAAATTTAAATAAAACAATAAAAATACACAAAACTCAAATGAAGATTGTTAAACATAAATACATGAAATCCAAACAATGCAAATAAGATAAGTAAATACAAAAAATAATGATAATTCGAATACATAAAATAAACAATGAAATATAAAATGCCAGTGACAGGACAGATTTTTCATAAGAAAATTTAAACCCAAATTTGCAAGCTTGATTCTGCAACCTATATCCTGCCGATTTTGTCGGTTGAAATTATGTAATCCAAGTAAATTCGTGATTTCCAAAAAATGGACATAAAGGATCGCTTGTACACAATGCCTGGGGGCTTTATTTTGATAGGTCGTAGCATCAAAAGCCCGCGCGCTTGGCGCTGCCAGAAATGCTAATAATGAAGTTTACATAAATAAAAATCAAACCATGCATAAACATAAATAAATACATAAAATAATAATACTTCAAATACATATAATAAACAATGAAATGTGTAAAGAACCCATTAAATAAATCAGATTAAATTCAAAATCAATTGCTGTTTCGGGTGTGTGCTGTTCATTCATGTTGCATGTTCATGGATGTGCGTTTTGTTCTATTTTTCTGTTCTTTGCCTGTATGTGTATGCATTTACCTTCAAGTTTAAGGTCCATTGCGGGAGTGCCGTTCGATTTGGTCGGGATTCTGCGGACTACCTTTGTACTGCGCACCACTTGTACACGTTCCTGCTGTAATTGGAGTGCTAGCTGTATGGCTGCATAACAAACCAAACCAAACAAACCAAAAGCAAGAAAAAGTGCCATAAATCTGCTCCAGAGACGGACAGAATCGAGCGCAATTGGGTGACGGATAGCTCTCTTCAAGTCACAGCATTGCTAGAGGAGGTTGAGCGGATAGTATACCATTGTACTTATTCCAGGCTTCCTTTTGTCCAGCCACGCCTTGGACTACTACACTGGTTCCACCGTGTTGGCGTGTTGTTTGTGAACATTCTCGATATGGCCACCGTGCCGTGATTCAGGGTGAGTCATGGGAGCTCTCATCGCTGCTGTGTGCGCGTGTGTGTGTGTTATTGCGTAAGCAATATACGCACCTAGGAGTGTTCCCCTCTGAAGTTCTCAAGACATGTAGCGCGAGAAAGGATGGGGGTTTACCAGCGGTGAAGTGGGGATCGCAATTTTTGCTGCAGGCAAGGTGGATGGAGACTCTAGGGACACTGTTGCCTGGCCGTGACATGTTCATCGACGCCAATGAGGAGACTCAAGATTCTGCCGTCAACCATAGTGTAGTTACACAGGCTGTTGCAGCTGTAGGCGAACTTGAAGAAGCTGTTGCTCAGACAATGAAGACGTCTTTTGCAGCACGAATTCCAGAGGAGAGGGCCCGTGCTGCTGCGGCACTTGGATGTGACACATTTTGAGAGCTGTGGCACTTGGAAATGTGACACATGTCGAGACACGTTCTTTAGACGCTGACGCACTGCCTTGTCAATGTAATCCAACTGATGACATCAGCGCCATGACCGACACCGTGACATTCCAAGAGCAAACCAAGAAAATCCTACTCGTCGTGAACAATGCCCGACAGAGCTCCCCAGATACCTAGGAGGGGAGTTGGGGAAGTTTCCCCAACTCCCCTTCTAGGCATCTGGGGAGCTCTCGACTCTCGAGCTGTAATTTGCACGTATTTCAAATTCATTATTGTTTGCTCCTCTTGATGAGGTTACTCTTTAATGAATAATCTCATATATATCCACGTACAGTGACAATAAGTGAAGGTGCATGACCTGCCAACACTTTCGAGCCAGATATGCAGTGTGAGCAAGCTTAAGTTTCTCGAGGTGATGTGATGATTGGGTTCCTTTTACGTTGACATTGCATTGATATTGCAGTTGAAGAGACCTGATCCCTAGACGGAAGATCTTCCAGATACAGGGTTGATACTACATACCTGAGGATTCAGCACAAAAGCTCCCAGTGCAGCCCGGTCACAATGCTCAAGGTGTTTGTGCGTGTGTGCGTGTGTGCGTGTGTGTGTTGGTGCGTGTGTGCGTGTGTGCGTGTGCATATTTGTGTGTGAATCTATGTCCGTGTGTCCGTGTCCGTGTCTGTGTCTGTGTCTGTGTCTATTTGTACACAATGATACACATAAGTGTGTATATGCAGACAGAAATCTTTTTCACAGCTCGTATACGTATGTATTTAAGTGCATGTGTGTGCGTTTGTGTAAGAATATACAAGTGTTCTTCACTGCTCCCACACCCACGACAGGTGAACCTAAGTGTTGAAACTCTGCCGAGAGTGAGAAGGCCCGTCACAAACGAGGTGCGATTCCCTCTTTCCATCCCGACTCTCCTGACCAAGATATGCAGCTCGAGCAAGAGTAACTTTTACATCAACTACACTCTCTCCCCTCTCTCTCTCTCTCTGCTCTCTCTTTTACTCACGCAGACTCCGGATACAGACCCCTCTTTCTCTCTGTCTCTTTGACACACTATGTCTTCGTGTGTCCTTCATTCACTCTCTCGCACACTCGCTTGCTTGCTTGCTTTCTCTCTCTCTCGCTCGCTCTTATTTTCTCTCTCTTGCCCTGTCTCTTGCTCTCTCTCTCGTAACTCTCTACCAGCCACTAAGAGGCGACTTTGACCTGACCTTCAGGTATGCAACAGATGTTTCCTTTATATGTCTCTTTACATAAGTATAAATCTCTTTTGACACATGCTGCACATGTCAAAAGAGACTTATTCTTATGTAAAGGGACACATAAATTAGACCTCTCTCGCATTCCTGAGGGTCAGGTCAAGGTTCCTATAGATCGGTCAAGATCAAAATCGCCTGTTGGTGGCTGTGTGTTGCAGTGAGGTGCAAGTATGCAACGCATGCCTCCACACTGCAACGCACTGCAACACACCACAACACACCGCAACTCACTGAAACACACTGTAACACACCTAACGCCAGCAAAGACATCCCAGTTGTCAAAAGCGAACAAAGGTGGCATTAGCAGCTGGTTCGATGCCGGCTTCTTGTCGCTCATGATGCTCTTGGCACTCTCAACTCACGGCTTCATATCACCAACCAAGGACTGCAAGTCCGACTGCAAGTTCTGGCATTGTACGGCGCGCAGCGCAATCCTGTCGCCTGCGCAAGTCGGAATGAACATTGCGCACATGCCAGGCTCTTGCCGCCCGCGCTATTTGGAGAGCGCAGTAAGGTCGGGGCACTGGGAGAACACGCGTTGACGGCGAGTGCCACAAAAAGCAGGAGAGTTATAGTGATGAGAGTCTTCGTGACGGATGCCTCATCTTGACGGATGTCTAGGATGCCTCATTTTGCCTCTTCAGTATGTTGTGTCGGACAACCCGTCTTTGTCAATCAATCAGAAAGGATTCAGGGTTGGAATATCAAGATTCGATTGTTTGGATGTTTTGGTCATCATTTGTTTTAGTCCAAGAAAAAAAGTCGATTAGTCCTCTTCCTCTTTGAAAATTGTTTCGACTACACTCATGAGGTGAACGCGGCATACAGAAGCAACCTAATTCTACCGTCGCAGCACCCACCAGGGCCCTCTTCCCTAGAGGACCGCTCGTCGACGGACCAGAAATATTACTGGCAGTGATGGCACACATCACAGTATGAACGAATCACGTCACACGTATGAATGCGTCAAGGTAAACACACATGAATGCACCATGTCACACATGTGTATCTATAAACATTGGTTTTTCAGACAGTGTTTGCACAGGAAATATATTGCCAGGTACACGTATATATATGTGTCTTCATAAATAAACATGTATTCTACACATGTATACATATGTCACGAGACACTGTATGAGGGGTGGTCAGAAAGGACTCTCGAGGGTTAGTCACGATGGGACTCTAAGGAAAGAGAAGCCTTTCTCACGGTTTACGACTCTTCATAAACTTAGTCTTTATTTGCTCATTGTTGTCGCGTGTCCCTCCGTACACCCAGAATGCTGACAACTCGTACAACAATACTGCCTTGACATCAATTCGTTACATTTGGTAGCAAGGCGGGCCTCAGGGGCAACGCAGCGGTGATTTGAAAAGCGGCTGGAGTGTGATAGTGAAGCAACGAGCACGTCCACGCAAAGTTCTAAAAACCTCACCCGACGACGGTCAACAATACTGGCGCAAGTCTATGAGTTAGTACGTTCGCGAAACACTCACGGGCAGCGCAACATCAAACTGGACGGAACGACAGCGGAAAGCCGGTGGCGGCTGACGATAAAACTGATCACCACCCTGCACGCGTTGCAAGTGACAGAGGGCCACAACTGAGACACAGCGGCCGACTGAGACACAGCGGCCGGGCTGGCCAGGCTGTCCAGCCGCATTGAAGGCGGTTCCCCGAGGGCGTTCAAGCGAGGGTTTCATGTAGCGAGGGTTTTATTTACATCATGATATGATTTTTTTAGAGGAGAGTTCCCATCTTACCAAAATAATAGGGGGGAGTTCCCGTTTACTCCGTACGCGACAGTGTGTATGTTGCGCGAAATTTTTGCGCATCATGCATTCTTGGTGGAGGCCTACGGGTATGTGTGTCGACACTGCAGAGAACAGTGAGTTGTGCTTGTGGCGAGCGCGACGGGTACCGTGGTAGATACGCATACACGTAGGAGTACACATGCACCAAAGCACAGTGGTGTGACATTATTTCTTTTTGTGTGTGTCTTGATTTGTATCACGTAGTTTTTTTTAATTTGTGGAGAATGCTACTTGGTAGTTTCAGGGTACTGTATGTACAGTGGTCCGTGGCAGTTATTTTAACTTTCAGAATCTGACTGAGATTCTTGCAGGTGAACAAAATGAAGTTGAAATTTATTGCAATATACTGTTTGTACTGTTGCCCGGATTAAACTGCGTCCGCTTCAGGGCGCCTTTTGTTATTAGAAGTCTACCGCCTTTTTTTATTAGAAGTCTACACTTAGTGTGCAAGAATTCACTCGCTTCTTGTCAACGGTGTCGTCACAGCGTCGAGCCACGCCAATAGAGACAAGTCTAGTAATTGTGATGTTTATGTTACGTGTCTTAACGAAGGTTGTTTCTTATGAACTGTTTTGGAATTGAAATTGGTATTGTGCGATTTGTATCTCCAAGGGCACAAAGTTTGATTTGACAAAGAATTTGTTATTTGACACTTTCATCATTACTGTTGAATACAAGTTGTGTCATCGTAATCACTGGGTGTCGAAGTTCGAATCATTTACACCACCAATGAATTGGTAGACAGAATAAGAAACTTGAAATCAAATGTATTACAGAATGAGTTGAGAAGATGATGTTTTATGGAAAAAAATGCGCCGCAGGCCAGATGTTTTTATGGAACAAAATGCGCCACAGGCAAGACTTATCGAACAGATTGCGTCGCATGAAAGAATTTTTGACCGAATCCTTATGGGTAGTCTGTCCTATTGATACAATGTGTAATTCATTTTTCACAAATTACATCCCAGAATCTACTTTCTTTAATTCATCAATAAATTGATGGATTAATCTATTAATGAATGAATGAATTACTCCACAAAAAAACATGCCAAAAAGTATGTATGAAAAAATGATACCCAAACTAGGTTTATTATTATTATAGCATTTAGGACAGTGGGGAAAACAAACGTACTCTGGGCCAGTCAAAGGTTCATTAATGAATTCATCACAAAAAGACATGCCAAAATGTACAGTTTGTCACATTTTCAAACTATAATCTGGGAATCATTCTTCTTTTTTTCATTGTATAGTATTATACAATTGATTTTCAAAATCAAATCTATTAGTATAGTTTGAATTGCTATCATGAACATATTTGGGGTACCATTTTTTGAATATTTCGACGGCATAAGCTGAGTGCTTGGTCACTGTTGAGTTGACCGTGACACCCCACACGTACACCCATCTGAAAAAGACTCTCTGTTTTTTCAAAGGTTTTTGCTCTCCACCGTTACCGTCACTCCAAGTTGATTGGGTTTATGTCACGGTCAATAGAAGCGCTTCTCTTCAACTGTTTCGGTTAAAATCGAGACGAAGAGCTGCAAACTGCAGAGGATGAGATGCGGAACTCTTTTCTGGCAGGCGTTGGTATGCTCCTTTCTTAGCACTGTTGCATTTTTATGAAACCGAATGCGCCGCAGGCAAGATGTTCTTATGAAACAAAATGAGCCGTAGGCAAGACTTGTCCAACACAATGTGCCGCAGGCCAGATTTTTGTAACTGAATCCAAATGGGTAGCTTGTCCTTTTCATGTGGTATGTAATTCCTTTTTAACAGTTTACAGTTCAGGAGTATATTTCTTCATTTAATTACTGATTGATTTATCAACCTTCGGCCGGTCTTTCTTACAATTGTTTGCCTAACAGTATGTGTGTGTGTGTGTGTGTGCGTGTGTGCGTGTGTGTGTGTGTGTAAGTGTGTGTGTGTGAGTGTGCGTGTGTGCGTGTGTGTGTGTGTGTGTGTGTGTGTGTGTGCATGCGTAAGTGTGTGTGTGTATGTGTGACTCAGAGAGAGAGAGA
>Ga0105055_10010017_pt1 | contig 11939 bp, 6 predicted proteins | sample BON03_FD_78090 | JGI IMG/M metagenome (GOLD analysis project Ga0105055, IMG submission 78090) | Freshwater microbial communities from Lake Bonney liftoff mats and glacier meltwater in Antarctica - BON-03 | ecosystem: Environmental > Aquatic > Freshwater > Ice > Glacier meltwater | place: Lake...
TACACGGACATTGGAATGCTAAAGCAGGATCAAACCATTACAATGGTGATTTTCATTCAAATCTTCAGTTTTCTATTCCTGTAATTGATAACTGGGTAGCAATGTGTGGTATGAACATCGCCAACACAGGCCGTAGTGGCATCATTGTCAATAACATTGTCAGATCTACTGGTAGAGGGGGCGCTGGCAATTGTGCGCTTGGCATCAACCATGGAGAACCAAGCGATTGGCAGCTCTCCAAACTATACATCTGGAACTACCATCTGTCTGAGAGCGACTTCACGCTAGCTGCTTCCTCGTTATTCACTAAACTCACGACTGACACCAGCCTACAAGGCACAGTCTGTCAGGCATGTCCCCTGAATTCACACTCGCCAGCGGGGAGCGGTGTAGCTGAAGCGTGTGAGTGTAACGCCGGGTACACTGGGGCAAACGGAGCCGTGTGCACGCAGTGCGGCGCAGGCACGTTCAAGAGCGCCACGGGCTCGGCAGCGTGCTCGATCTGCCCGGTGGGCTCGTCCTCACTGGGGGGCGCTACCAATATCAACAACTGCACGTGCATTGCAGGCTTCACGGGTAGTGGTGGCGCGCCCTGCACGGCGTGCGCCCCCAGCACCTCGAAGGCTGTGTCTGGGGACTCTGCGTGTATTCCTTATACTTGTCCCGCGAACCAATTCAGCTCGGAGGTTGCGGCGAACTCTGCGCAAGTGTGCTGGCCGTGTCCCTCGAGTGCTGTCTCTCTGCCTACGAGCACTACCTCCACAGCCTGCCAGTGCCAGGCTGGCACATACGAGGAGACACACGTGCTAAACATGCTGTATGCGCAAAGGAGCTACTCTTCAATTCATGCAAACACTTATATTCACTCTCTGCTCGATGATCTACATTCCACCACATCGTGGGCTTCTGGTGTTAATGCGAATGGACAGTGGATGTATATAGACGCAGGCGAGCCCATGCACATTGTTGGGATTATCACACAGGGACGAGCCACTGCTCCTACTCAATGGGTCCGACAATTCACTGTGGAATATAGCCTCGACAGTACATCAGGATCCAGTGTTTCTTTACCCGGCATTTTTTCCGCAACAAGTACACTGAAAGTGCAGCACTTGTTTTCCACCCCCATATACGCTCGATACATACGGATTGTAGTGAATACTTGGAATGTTCATCTGAGCATGCGCGCAGCCCTTATTGTCAAGTCGTGCTCTTCGTGCTTCAGCACTTCGACGTCGGAGCAGGGCAGCGTGGCGGAGGCCGCGTGCCAGTGCCCGGCGGGGGCTTACAAGTTCAATAACACACTAGACCAGCACGCCCTCGCATTAGTTCCCGAGCGCGCGCAGCCCTCGACGCTGGCGAACCGCGGGCTCCGTAATTACGCTGCCACGGCACAATTCAGCAGCTCGGCATGCCCTCCCAACAGCAAGGGCGCTGTCACCTTCGACCGCGCGACGTCGCAGTACCTCGACGGCGGGTCACACCAGTTTGACATCGGGATCAACGGATTCACGGCAGTGGCTGTGGTCATGTTCACTTCCGCAGGTTCTTCGGAACGCATATTTGATATGGGCAAAGGGGTGAATAATGACAACATTTTACTTGCCAGATCTGGTACCACCACTCAACTTGTGTTTTCAATTCGCAACGGAGGTTCAGATTGTTTATTACTTTCAGCAACTGGTACAATAGTACTGAATACATGGTTGACAATTGTGGCCACATACGATCACAATGATATGAACCTGAAAATGAGAATCGGGAGCATGATTGTAACTCCTGTTGTATGTGGTGCAGCCCGAACCAATAGGAATGTGGTCAACACCTTTGTAGGCAAGAGCAATTGGAATAATGCATATTTTTCTGGCAGTATCACAGGCCTCTACACTGTGGACGCCCTCCTGACGGAGCCCGAGATCGCGGAAGTTGTGAGCCACATGTACGCAGGTGAGGACACGCTGCAGGCCTGCGCGGCGTATCCTGCCAATACTGCCAAATCTGGCGCTGGAAACGCGTTCTCGGCGTGTAAGTGCAATGGTGGATACATTGGGTCCGATGGAGGACAGTGCACAGCGTGTGACAGAGGCAAGTACAAGTCGGGAACCAACACATGCACGTCGTGCCCCCTCCACAGCACAACGCGGCGCTCGGGCAGCGCAAGTATCTTGGACTGCGAGTGCATCGACGGCTATTCGGGTAAAAATGGACAAGACACCTGCATCCAGTGTGGGCTGGACTCGTACAAGGTCAGAGGAGCCAACGACTTTACTTCACTCGCCGCTCAAGATTTTTCATTCATCACTGTATTGACAGATGCTGTTGCACAACCCGTATACAGCGGTGGAATATTTGCTCAAGATTCCAAGATCTACCTGGCCCCGTCAAATGCAGCCAACATCGGCGTAGTCAACACAACCACGGGGCAGTTTTCGGTGATTGACATTGCGTCCGCGCTGGAATCTTTCTCGTCGAGCGAGCTGCACCGTCAATGGAAAGGAGGCGTGCAGGCTGACAGTGGACTCGTGTATTTCATCCCCTACAATGTCCGGAAAATAGGGGTGTTTGACCCTGTGTCTGCCTCATTTTCAACCATCCAAATCGACGTAGAGGCCAGCGTGAATATCTACAGTGGTGGGGTAGTGTCATCAGACCAAAAAGTGTACTTTATTCCAGGGACAGAGCGGCTTATTGGCGAATACGATCCAGCTACCGGCGCATTCGCAAAGTACGGCGCCACCTGGGGAATCGAGACAAACTTTTTCAGGGGTGGCGTTGTCATAAGCAACGGAACGATCTTCTTCACGCCTTCCATCTCGAATTACATTGGTGTGTTCGACACCGTCGGTAAACAGTACTCGAGCATTGCGGTGGCTCCTGAAAACTATCATGTCTGGAAATTCGCCGGCGCGCTGCTAGCATCCGACGGAAAAATATACTACTACCCGCATGATCTGACGGTTCTGAACATATTAGACCTTTCCAACAGCAACATAAGGTCTGTCAAGTTGTACGAGGGACTCGCGCCTGTCGCATCCAGCCTCTCGTTAAACACTCATTTCTACTCTGCTGCCACCGAGACGCCGACAGGGAAAATAATCTTTATCCTCAACATTGACAACGATCTGTTGGAGTTTGACACGGCCACAGAGCAATTCATCACAAAAAATATCCACCAGGAAACTGCCAACATTTACAACAAGTACAATGGCGTTTTTATTACAAGAGCAGGGGTTGCCTACTTGACTCCCCAGAACATCAGCCACATTGTGGTGACCGATCTCACACAGTGGCTGCGGAATGCAGGTGCATACTGGGGTACTCGGGGACTGATCATGACAATTGCGCGGCGTGTGCAATTGGAAAGTTCAAAGACACTGTGTCAAACACCGAGTGTTCATCGTGTATGAATTATACTCGCACCGCACAGGGTGGGTCTACAGCGAATTCCAATTGCGTGTGCAATGAGGGATACACAGCAGATACGCCGGGAAGATGCACAGCCTGTGCAGGAGGGAAATACAAACCCTCGCTGTCCAACATTGCGTGTGAAAACTGCAGTGCAGGCACGTATTCAGCGTCGGTCGCAAGTACCCAGGCTGAAGTGTGCCAAGCATGTCCCCAAAACTCGACATCGTTTTCTGGAAGTGTGTTGGTGGACGACTGCATGTGTCTCCATGGGAGCTATCAAAACCCCACTGACAAATGGGTATGCAATGAATGTGAAATGGGAGAGTACAAGGATTTTACAGGAGACCACAATTGCAGTGCATGTTACGCCAATACATATCAGTCGAGTTTAGGAGCGAAAACGGCGGACGCGTGCATCATATGCCCCCCCTACTCAAGTGCCCCGGAGCGCAACAAGCTGAAATCACTATGCCAGTGCTGGAAAGGATACTCTGACCACGGCAACTCTGACAAAATATGCAACACATGTGTGCAGGGCACGTTTAAAGAGTCCAATGGTAGTCTAGTCTGTACACAATGTGAAATTGGAAAAGTTTCGACAGCGTATGCTGCCACAAGTATAGAGACGTGTCCAACGTGCACATCTGGAACCTACGAAATTCTGTCAACAACTTGCCAAAAATGTCCACCTGACTCCTTCTGTCAAGACGGCCTGAAAAACGAGTGTTCCGACTTCCGTGCGCACACATACCGTAACTGAACACCGGGTTTCCAGCACCGAGTGCGTGTGTCTTCCTGGGCATTATTTGCTCTTGGGCGAATGCGTGCTTTGCAAATCCAACAGCTTTTGCAGTGGCAATGACAACCACAAAACAGACTGCACTGCGAATTCTAAAACATTCGCTGATGCCGCTACAAATACCAACATCAAAAACACAGACGAGTCCTCGTGCTTGTGCAATCTCGGGTATACCAGGAATGTTGCTGGACAGACTAGTTGTCTGGAGTGCGAAAGTGGAAAATACAAGGCATCCTACGGAACTGACGCATGTGCTGTGTGTGCTGCTGGGAAATATTTGGAAGGTACCGCAGCCACCTCTGTCACTTCTTGCGTAAGTTGCATTGCCGGGAAAGTTTTGACTGGCACTGGAGCAAAACTGGCAACGGATTGCATCAGCTGTCCCGCCGGAAAATATTCGACTGTGGTGGCTGCGACCGCCGACTCAGACTGTCTTGATTGTACCGCAGGAAAATACTCGCTGGTCGATGGCGGCCAAGACGAAACAGCCTGTTTATCCTGTGGTGCTGGAAGTATTCAACCAGCGTTGCCTCCAATGATGCAAGCGTGTGCATTGAGTGTCCGACTGGAACCTACTCTGAGATGGAGGCAGCAGCGGATCTCAATTCTTGTGTGAACTGCATTGCTGGCACATATTCGACAGAGTTGGCGTCCTCGTCCATTGACAATTGTTTACAGTGTGTGCCCGGGAAATATTCCAATACGGTGGGAGCGAGTGCAGAGACATCGTGTGTAGCATGTGGTGCTGGTAAATTTTCAGTGATGCCAGGCATGTTCCACCAGGACACTTGCGAAAGTTGCGACGAGTGGACGTATTCGTCGACAGAGGTAGCAACCGGTGTCGATACTTGTATAAAGTGCGATGCTGGGAAGTATTCTGGACAAATCGCCGCCACCTCTTCTGGAGATTGCATAGATTGTGGCAAAGGCAAGTTTTCTCCACGCACAGGAGCTGTTTATGAAGAGACGTGTACATGGTGTGCAGCTGGAAAATATTCGGACAAATTGGGCGCCGCTCTGAGTTCAGACTGCCTTGACTGTGTCACCGGCAAATATTCCACCCAAGAGGCTGCGCAGTCTGTTTCGACTTGTACGGACTGTGCCACCGGAAAGTTTTCCATCCAGCTCGGTAATCCAGAGTATAATTGCGCTTTGTGTGTCACCGGCAAATATGTGGATGCCACTGGGTCAGATTCGTCGGATTCGTGTGTAGCGTGCGTCGAGGGAAAATACTCGCCCAACGCAGGGGCTGCGACGGAAGACATGTGCATTTCATGCGGCGCGGGGAAATATTTGGACACGGAGGGTAACACGGCGGAGCAGGACTGCCAACTTTGCCCAGCAGGGACGTTTTCAACAGGAACCGGCGCATCGCTGCTCACAATGTGTGTCGATTGCGACGCAGGCTTTTATTCAGGAACGCACGGCGCGTCTTCTCCGGACACGTGTATCCAATGCGGTCTTGGGAAATACAACGAGCTGTCCGGGCAAATTACAGAAGGCGCCTGCACCAGCTGTGTAAAAGGCAAATATTCCAACATTACAGGTGCTGTGGTCGAATTGACCTGTGAGAGTTGCGTTCCCAGAAAATATTCTGGAGTCGAAGCTGCAGGAGACGAAGCATCTTGCCAGTCATGTGCCGCCGGGAAATACCTCACTTCTTCCGGGAACACTGCACCGACGGACTGTGTCGTCTGTGCAGCTGGCAAATTCTCAGAGATCTTGGCAGCCGCATCCGAATCGCTATGCCTATTGTGTCCAGCAGGAACATACACGGTACAGAGTGGCAACACCTACCAGTCCACGGACTGCAGACTGTGCATACAAGGGAAATATTCTCCAATCCCTGGATCCACCTCCATCACGGCCTGTCGAAGTTGCACGTTGGGCAAATATTCCAACAGGCCGGGCAGCGCAGTTTCGACTGATTGCAACGCATGCGAACAGGGAAAATATTCTGAGATCATGGCTGCTTCGACCTGTGTCGATTGTTCTGCTGGCAAGTATCTCAACTCCACCAGCAACAAGAACATTCAAGACTGCATAGACTGTGCCGCCGGGAAATACTCGACACTACCAGCTGCCACGGACGAAGCCCAATGTCTGCTCTGTGTGCCAGGAACGTTTTCAGAGACGCAAGGTGCCATTTCCGTCGACACGTGTATCCAATGCGCGCGCGGGAAATATTCTGACAAACACATGTCGACGTATTGTATGGACTGTGCTCTTGGGAAATTTTCGACTCTCGAAGGGTCGCCTGCGGAATCCGACTGTGCATTTTGTCCCACCAACACGTACCAGCATGTGTCGGGAGCCACATTTTGCGTTGACTGCTTCCAGCATTCGTCAAGCAACTCGTCCCTCTCAGTGTACACACGGAGGGGGGGGTCAGGGAAGAAAGAAAGAAAAGGAAAGAAAAAGGAAAAAAAAGAAAACGAAGAAAAAAGGGGGGAAAAAAGAAAAATTAGAGCAAAAGTGGGAACGGGTCAAAGGAAAAAAAAAGAAAGAGGGAGGAGGCCGGGTTCAGGGGGGTAGAGGAGCGTAGGTATTAAGGAGGGTAGGACCTGATACTGATAACGCTAGATCGACTTGAATGTTTGTCAGTTCTTCATCATCTGCAAAAGGACAAACAATGCAAACAACGCCAACAGCCTCGGTCTGAAGTACTTACTATGTGAAGCTAGGCAAGAAAAGACGAGAGAGTACCAAACGCAATTACTACAGTACTTCTCCAAGTGTGATAATGAAAGCAAGCATCATCATCAAGGAAAAAAAGACAAGCTCATCGCCGATCATGTGACACAGGTATGCGAAGGCCTAGTCAAGAGGTGCAGACAAAAGGCTTTTGTTTGAGACAAAGGCCGTGCACACACACAAAAGGGGGGGGGGGAGAAAGAAAAATGTCAGGAAAACCCCGATATTCACGAATCCAAAAAAAACAAAGTCTTGAGCACATAGAGCTTCCAGCAAAGGTACTAGACTATTTCTTACGTAGTAACAAAAATAACAACAATCAATCTGAGGCGTGTGCTGCCCAAGCGCTGTTGTCAGTCGATTGTCTCAGCTCAACAATGGCATGCGTGACTGTCCAAAATCGACTGGGTTCCGTGTTGTCCTCAAGCGCTTTGCAAACTTGTTTGTTTGTTTGTTTATTTGTTTGTTGATTTGTTTGTTTGTTTGTTTGTTTGTTTGTTTGTTTGTTTGTTTGTTTGTTTGTTTGTTTGTTTGTTTGTTTGTTTTTTTAAACAAACAAACAGCACGGCGGCTGCGGGTTGAAGTCTGAGACACCTGTTCTCCTCTCCCAAAGCTGCACCATGCTGCTCACATGCTTGTAGCAGCTTCGCAACTAGATCCAGCAGAAACACGGCAGTGAATGTGTGAAAGCAGCGCAAGCCTTGCAATCTGCAGAACCGTGTGGATGAGGATGTGTTGGGCAAACAATTCATGTCATGAGTGGATGATGACACTATGTTTAGTTCACAATGTGAGTGAATGTGTATTTGTGTACTTTCACGTGATCGTGGGGGATTTAGCAGAACGTAATTCGAAAGCGGTGGGACCGTGCTAAAAATCATATACTAATCAGTGTTTACCTTACAGGAATCCCACCGCATTGTCACACCCCATTAACCCTCTTCAAAATTGTGGTGGGAACGAAACTGTTCTCAGGTCGGGTCCCCCTCCAAGAACACACAACTTTCTCAAAAAACACCTTGTGCATGTTTCTGAACAATTTTCATGTCTAAAAACATCATGCTGGCTGGGTTAAAAAAAAGTAGAAAAAGTAGGAAAGAAATGAAAATACAAGGAAAGGGAAAAAAAAGAGGGAGAAGTCAGGAGAGAAAATAGAAGAGGAGGAAAAAAAATAGGGAAAAGAGAGCAAAAGGAAGGGGGGGGGGGAAGGGAAAGAAAAAGGGAGGAGGATGGGTTTAGGGGGGTAGGGGAGCGTGGGTACTGAGGAGGGCAGGACCTCATGATTCGACATGAATATTTTTTAGGTTTGCATCACCTGAAAAAGGACAAACAACGCAAACAACGCCACCCACTATGTGAAGCTAGTTAAGAAAAGACGAAAGTGTTCCAAACGCAATTACTACATTATTTCCCCAAGAGTGACAATGAAAGCAATCATCATCGTCTCAGCTGGTTCGGCCTTGGCTGCACCTGATCTGTGGGTTTCTCGTCCGAGTCACTTTAAATTGAGTCTTTCAATTTATCTTGCAGGGACCTTACATGTCCTTTGAAATCACAACTTTGATTCTGACAATCCTTTCCTCCAGTTGTTGAGGGAAGAATGATTTCAGGGAGACATCTGGCAGCAAGATCATGTGGTATGCAAAAGTGTGGAACAATCTTGCACTTGTGATCGTGGATCTCAGTGCAAAGCGCTGCAAAAAGACTGTCTCTCTAAGAGGCTTTTCCAAGATGGAGGTTTATCATCTAATACGCCTTTTCCAAGTCAAGGGGTTCTGCCGTCTCCTACCCGCATGACCTCTGCTCTTGTCAATCCAAATAACAGTGGAATTTCCTTTTGGAATCGGAGGCCGAGTGGCATAGTGATTAACAAGAATCATCGAACAGTATACATCCTAGAGTTCAAATGGTCATTTGACAGAAATGAGGATTTTCTGAGGGTAAAGGAAGATGAGGCCAATGAACAACACAAAAGCATCATTCAGGCGCTCAAAGCGGCTGCCCCGGAATGGACGTTTGAACAGTTTAATTTTGTGGCTGGGAGGCGTGGTGCAGTAGTGGAAGGCGATTTCTATAACAAGCTCAAAAGGCTTGGTGTGCAAGCAAGGAAAAAGCAAGATTCTGTTGGCGCATGTGCAACGCATATGCGAAGTGCATGACACATTGATGCGATCCTACTATCAGCAAATATATGGGTCGTCTGGGGCTGACGCGACAACGTCGATAGAGAATATTGGAGAACAAGTTTATGTGTAAATAACTCACAATCCTTTTGTCATCAGCTGCTGAAGAAAGGTGAAGACGGGGCAAAGCTTGAGTAAGGTGAGCCTGGCAAACCAACGGCGTTACACACAGAAGGCACAGCACAAGTATCAGAATGGTTGCATATTCCTGATACTGCCAAGAAACTGTATTAAGGTAAAAGTAAAAGTGGAATCGCTGTGGTGATAACGACCAAATAGCAAAGAGGGACTTAAAGCTGAAGTTCATTTCTATCAGAAAAGCTAAGGCAGAAAAGAAAAGTCTAAAGCACACACAAAGGTTCAAAGATCGGATTTCCGTGATTTAGCAAAAGTGAAACGATTGAGACAAATTGTCCATGATTCAAAAGCGGTCCATGATTCAAAAGCGACAACTTGAGGAGGGGTTGCTTTAAAGAGGGTCCTAAAGGATATTTGGTGATTCATCCGTCACCGTAGCTCAGTTGTGGAGAGCGCGGCACTTGAGAAATTTAGTAATCCGTAGGTTCCCGGTTCGATTCCAGCCGAAATCACGTCAACTCAGATTCACATGGATTTGAGCACATAGACCCACAAGCAAGGCTTTTAAACTATTGTTTCCGGTAATAAAAGCAATGTAAATTAAATCAGGCTGCAAGATAGAGGCGCAGAGCAAGGGCGGAGTGAGAGCCGACAGCATGTCGTCGCGGCGGGAGAGAGGCGCAACTTGCTTGGGGTGGGATTCGAGAACATGATGCATTCTTGGGTCATGAAATGAGGGGCCCAGCAGGGACTTTTGCTGAATCACGGAAATCAGATCTTTGAACCTCTGTGTGTGTTTTTACCTTTTCCTCTTCTGCCTTTGCTTTTCTGATAGAAATGAACTTCAGCTTTAAGTCCCATATTGCAATTTGGTTGTCATCACCGCCCGTTCCGAGAAGACGAAACTCGAAATGGGGTGTTGCTTTGTTTTGTTAAACCAACATTGGGGAATCGTCAAGGTCCCGCGGTTTCCTCGCAAGCCAGACAAGGGGGCACGCACCCACGATTTAGAATCGCCGACGTACCTCCTAACCCTGTCCTCCCTCCGACAACCTGGGGTGGCCGGATGCTCAACCTTCACCTTAACTACATCGCTGGCTATACCGGTCCCCTTCTCTTCCTTTTCGAACGGACCCACACCTACCACGTTGAGGACCAGGGGCTTTTGCCCTGGTGGTTCTGTTGTCTGGGCGAGTCATTGGAATGCAATACAAAATCAAACTGGAATCAAGAAACTGTTGTTCAAGGTCGCTTTTCAAATTTTCAGATGAAAAGAGACCCAGAACAGTGTTTTCTTGATTCCAAGTAGGATTTCGTTTTACATTCCAATGACCATTTCGAGTCTCATTTTCTCAAGAACAGGTGGTACATGTTTTCTGAAAATATGCACACTGGCAGACTACATTGTCATGCTCCAAGACGTTACAGAGCTGTGTCATTATTGTGATGAAGTTGGAAAGCCCGGGAAATTAATGGCTGAAATGGATTTTCGTTGAGAACGAGCTTTGCAGTCATGGGCGAGTGCAAAGCATAGACCATCTGGATAAGGCCCACACCAACACGGATGATTGAATGATATTTGTGCGACACCGTAGCGATGACCGCGTCATGAGCTAGCGTGGATTTAGACAGTTTTTTCGAGCGAGCAGGGCGATCGATTTTGTCGAGACAGTAGCAGGGCGTGCGGCAAACGACTTTAGGTTTTATTGTTTTGAGTTTAAGGGGACCCTAAAACCCTAAACAGTTTGCTCAATGCTTGCAAAAGACTCAACATAGATCACAATAGTTTCCATTGTGCATGCTTGTGTATACGCACACACACACACATACTGCACATGGGGTACACGGATGTGCGCCCAGGGGTCGGGATCAGACACCTGGAGGGCCCGAAGAGTCTAGATGGACTAAATCTCGGCATATATGTATTCGTATATGTGTACAAAGAACACATGATTGATTGATGTTGCTTTTATTACTTCGTAAAAAATAGTCTAGTAGCTTTGCTGGAAGCTCTATGTGCTTGATGTATATATATGTTAGGAAGCAGGATGAGATTTTGGACTAACTGCTTTTTTGCTGTAACATATGTTTTGTTCCCCATAAGAACAGTAGTAGATTTGAACATAATACCTATATCTCAAATCCAAAAAAGGATTTGAGCTCATAGACCCTCAATCAAGGGTACTAAACTACTGTTTATAGCAATAAAAGCCATCATCATCATTATTGTTGCAGCTATGTGTATGCGATGCAAGATCACAATTTGCACACCATGTATCAACATATATCGCACTGTTGACCATGTTTGTACTGTTCTCACAACTTCACAGAGGTGTCTGAACACAGGAACACAATTCTACATCTTGTTCTGAATAAAAACACAGTCCACCCAGATGATGATGACTGGTTGTATTAAATTAGATAGTTTAGTACTCTTGATTGATGGTCTGTGCATTTCGGATTCTGTTTCGATTCGAGTTCTCCGTTTTCTTACGTTCACATCTTTTGCTCTGCTTTTTCGGAAGGAAAATATGATCAAAAATAAAAGCAGCTCGTTTAGATCCCATCCCGCCTTTCAGCATACACGTAAACATATGTACTTTGTACAGATATACAATTACATATATGACGAGATTTAGTCCATCTGGATTCTTCGGGCCCTCCAGGTTTCCCGTTCCAACCCCGGGCTCACATCAAGTACTCCTTGTGTAGTGTGCGTGTGTATGTGTGTATACACACACATACACCCAAATACACTCCAACCTGCATCAAAAATA
>Ga0105055_10010021_pt1 | contig 11938 bp, 12 predicted proteins | sample BON03_FD_78090 | JGI IMG/M metagenome (GOLD analysis project Ga0105055, IMG submission 78090) | Freshwater microbial communities from Lake Bonney liftoff mats and glacier meltwater in Antarctica - BON-03 | ecosystem: Environmental > Aquatic > Freshwater > Ice > Glacier meltwater | place: Lake...
GGTGACATGCCGGGGCTCAAGTCCGAGCCGGCGAATTGTTCATACTCATGGCCAAGCTGTCTTCGACGGGCTATGGCCAACCCGCGAGCGGCCAGCAGAGGTGAGATCTGGTCCTCGGACCGCACTGAGACGAATCGGAGTCATAGCGCTGCTCGGCCTCGCACTCCTGTCGGCTTTCGGTGCCCCTTTGGCGTGCCGAGAGTTCTGCGCTTCGCTGCTTTCCACGCCTGGCGGAATTGCCGTAGATCAGGGTAGGGCCGCTCGGGATGCGAGTCTTTCCACTCGTTCCACAAGCGTCCGGTCGAGTAGCCCTGACGCTCGGCACCGTGGATAACGAGATCGGTGCCATGCGACGTAGGCCGCCGAGGGCGCGGGCCAAGCAGTTCCTGGCGTGCCTTGGAGTACGCATCGGCGACAAGATCGACCGGGATGTCTGCGTCAATCTCAAGGGTGATCAACCGTCGGTCAGTCAGGGTGAATCCGGGAACCTCCACTCGGAGCGCCGTGACGAGCGGCGTGGCGCCGGTCAGCACAAAGGTTGACGCCTGTGCCGGCTGCCACGGGTAGTTGATCGCCAGTTCGTGGGCGAGGACGCGAAGACGATCGAGTACACCACCACGAGCAACGGGGCGGCGATCAACCCACCCATCATCTCGCGCAAAATCGACGCTCTCGACGAAGAATCCGTGAGCCCGCACTTCGATATGCATTGGCAGCGACGTAGCTGAAGCAGCATCGACTATCGGTGTTCCCGTGACATAGGTCGTCCGCAGCCCATCGGACTCTGCCTGTGCGTCGATCCAGTCCGCTACCTGCTGCAGCGCGAGTAGTCGGTCGTGCAGAACCTCATCCCGAAACGCCGAGACACCGTCATGAGAAGCTGCGTCAATCGCAACCAGTAGCGACTTTGCCCAGATGAACCGGGCAACCTCTGGATCCTGCACCTCGGCATCTGTTGTAACTATTGGCGTGAGTTTCTGGCGCTGCCGCACGACCCGCCAGGCAAGTTCGTAAGAGTCGGTCTCGGTTGGCCACTCCTCGACGAGAAACGCCACTTCTTTGTTCGTCAATCTCGACCAGTCCATTTTCGCGAGGGCCTTGTCGACAGCCTTTCGAGGGAATGCCGAGATGGTCACGTGCGTCATTCCACCATCATGGGTCTTGGTGGATACATCCAACAAACGTCGAAGAGTCTGGAGACGCATGAACACACACCGACGCAAACACCTCAAACGTGGCCGGGCGAAGCAGCGACCACTTCTGATGCCCGTTGACCGGGACCGGGAACAGGTGAAGCAGATCGCCCGTGAACTGGCTCAGACCATCGAGCCACTACTGAGCGACAACTGCCACAGCTATCGCCCAGGGCGCAACTGTGACGGCGCCCGAGCGCAGGTCGCAACGCTTGAGGGACCCATCACCGCACTCGACATCCGCAACTTCTTCCCGAGCATCGACCACCAACGTCTGCAGCGGCAACTGAACCGCATCGACCCTGAGTGGTGGTATCGGCTGTGGCCATGGATCCCGAGTAGCGGACTAGCCATGGGAGTGGCGTTCTCACCGGTGTTATCGAACCTGTACCTGCACGAGATCGATCAACGCTTCCCGAACGCTGTGCGCTACTCCGACAACATCGTTGTCTCTGGCGACCCTCGACCCCTGATCCGTCAACTCGGAGACCTGGGGCTAACTGTGCACAAGATCGAGCAGCCCCCAACTCGCTGGTTAGGCCAGCCCCTGTGAACAATCCGAGTAGGTGACAGGGGCATCGCCCCTTTCATCGAGTTAACAGTTCCATGTGAGCGCCCCGCCAAGCGCTACCCGGAACACTTCAATGGCTCAGCCACATCGCCTCCGGCGCTATGGCTGCCCGCAGTACGCCGGGGCTGGAGTTCCCTCTCCCATCCCCTTACGTTGCATGTAAAGGCGCGGGGGCTAAACCACAACATATCCGTCCGTCGACAGCACAAGACTGTTGAGGGGTGGGGCGCCCCAATTCGTCAGGCTGGCAACCTGGTAAAAACGTCGTTGGGGCAGCCACAACCACGTGCAGATTATGCACGTGGCGTGTGCCAGCAATGGATTCACGGCCCCCGCTTCGGCGGGGGCCCTTGTGGTTTTCGGACCCGAGACACCGGACGTGCGCTTCCAGGAGCCAAAGAGGCTGCATCCCGCCACCGTTGATGACCTTGAGATCGGCACTGCGCTCAGCGCTGGATGCGGAAAGTGAAAGCTGCGGAAATGGCCTCAGCCGAAGAGGCGGGCGGCTTCGAGCTGAGCGTTCTGCTCCTTGGCGTCGCGGGTGTACCGAGCGACCATGACCGACGAGGTCCAGCCCGAGTTGGCCATGAGGCCCGTCTCCGAGCCGCCAGCAGCCAACCAGCGTGAAGCGTGCCATCGACGGAACGAGTGGGCCCTCACATCCACACCTGCGGCCTCACCTCGCTTGCGCAGCATCTGGGTCGCCCCGTTGGGCGTCAAGTTCGGCTTCGAGATCACCTCGGTGATGAACAGGGACGTGGCGCGCTCCTCGTAAGTCGTAGACCTCTTCTTGGCGATCTTGGCCTCACGCTTGCGGAGGTACTTGAGGAGGACGCCCTGTAGATGCTCGGTCATGTGGATCGTTCGACGTGCTGCAGCGTTCTTGCCGGTTCGCACGAAGATCGTTTGCCGGGCAAGATCGGTGTCTTCGAGCCGGAGGTTGATGACCTCGCTACGGCGCATGCCTGTGTTTGCCAGCATCGTGATGATGGCGTAGTCACGCTCCCCCACGAACGTCGAGCGGTTGCACGTCGCCAGCAGCTTGGCGAGATCCTCCTCGGTCGCCATACGTCCGCTCTTGGAGCTGGGTTCAGGTTCCTTGGGCAGTCGGAGCTTCGAATAGGGGTCGGCGTCGCCAAACTCCTCGGCCCAGAACTTGCCGAAGGCTTTGAGCGCCCGAGCCTCGCTGCGGGCTGCATGCTGCGACCGTGAACGCCGTACGTGGTCAACGTAAAGCTCCGCCGAAAGCAGGGAAGATGTCTGCTTGCGTTCTTCCCGGCACCACTGGCCGTACCTGACCACGCCGTTGATGTAGGTGTCGATGGTTGACCCTGCCCTACCTGCACGCTCCCAAGCGCTGCGCCAGCGGATAAGTGTGACTTCCCAGAGGTCTTCTTCCATGCCCGGAGCTTAGGGCGGGAACGTGTTTAGAGCACATTTGGTGCTTTAATGTCCTAGGCCAGAGACCATCTTTATAGCCTTTGAGCAGGACTTTTGTGGGCGCAGAGGGACTCGAACCCCCGACATCTTCCTTGTAAAGGAAGCGCTCTAGCCAACTGAGCTATGCGCCCTTCGGGCACGACGATATCGGCAGGCCTGGGCTGCACAGCCGACGAAACCGCGCACGTTGCCGAGGTATCGGAACACCGGCTCGACGGTGCTCGACACTCCACGGCGTTCCACACTGGATTCGTGACCACGCACCAGGCCGTTCCGTCCGCATCGAACAGTCGGCTGTCCGGGCCGATCCTCGAAGTGCCGCTCGCTCCGTCGCAGCCGCCACCGGGATTCGTAACCTCGATGTATAAACACGACTGGCGCATCGGGCGATCGCGAGCCGACGTCTGGGCGTGGCTCTGCAACCCCTCCACGTTCGTCGATGGCCAGATCCCTCCGTTCCGAGTGGAGTTCCTCTCCAACGCGCACGGCGACACCGGTTTCGCCGAAGGCGTCTACAACTCCCACGTCGGGCCGTTGATGTCGTTCTCCGGTGTGCTCGGCACGATCGAAGCCGAGCGCTACCGCGACCTCCAGTACTGCTACGGCAGCTACGCGATCAGCCATGGGTTGTTCCGCCCGACCCGTCTACAATTCTGGCTCGACGACGCACCCGATTCGGCCGAGGACCGGCCGGCGACGATGCTGCACCTGCAGCTCGACACCTACGTCCGTGCCAGCGCCGTCGGGGTGTGGACTCGGGTGATGAGCGTGTTCTGGAAGCGATTCGGCTCGTGGTGCGAACGAGCGATTCCGAACAACTGGTTGCGCTGAACCCCGCTCGAGAGGCGGCTGACCGTTCGAGCGCTGATCTCACCCGGCGACGACGACGTTGTCGCACGCTTCGCCGGCGAGCACCGCGACCACGTTGGACAGCGTCGTCTCGGCGATCGACGCGAGTGCTTCGTGGGTGAGGAACGCCTGGTGCGCTGTGATCAGCACGTTCGGGTAAGTGAGCAGCCGGGCGAAGTTGTCGTCGACGAGGATCTCGTCGCTGCGATCCTCGAAGAACAGGCCACCCTCCTCCTCGTACACGTCGAGCGCCAACGAACCGATGTGTTCCGACTTGAGCGCATCGAGCACCGCAGCGGTGTCGACCAATGCTCCCCTGCCGGTGTTCACCAACATCACCCCGCGCTTCATCTTCGCGATCGAGGTCGCATTCACCAGATGATGGGTGTGCTCGTTCAGTGGACAATTCAAGGTGATGATGTCACCGACGGCGAACGCCTCGTCGAGGCTCACGTAGCGGACGCCGAGATCCACGAGCCCCTGGTTCACGTCCGGATCGAAGGCGACCACCTCGCAGCGCAGGTGCCAGAGCAGCCGGGCGACGATCGCCCCGATCTGTCCGGTACCGATGACGGCCGCGGTCTTGCTGGCCATGTCGAAGCCGACCAGGCCGTCGAGTGAGAAGTTGCGGTCACGCACGCGGTTGTGGGCGCGGTGGATCTTGCGATTCAATGTGAGCATCAATGCCAAGGTGTGCTCGGCGACCGCGTTCGGCGAGTACGACGGCACGCGGACCAACGTGAGACCCAATCGATCAGCAGCGTCCAGGTCGACGTTGTTGAATCCGGCGCAGCGCAAGGCTATGCACCTTGTGCCTGACGTCGCCAGGACCTCCAGAACATCAGCGGACAGATCGTCGTTGACGAACGCACACACCACCTCGGCCCCCGTCGCGTACGCCACCGTCGCACGGTCGAGTCGCGACTCGTGATAGTGGATGTCGGCCCGTACCCCCTCGGAGACTTCGCTGTTTGCGGCATCGAACGAACGGCGGTCGTAGGGCTTGGCCGAGAACATCGCAATCGTCGTCATGGGTTGATTCTTACCCAGCCACGGGCCGAGGTAGTCCCGTCAGCTCGGCCCAACGGCGTTCACCGAAACGAAACGAAGCCGGAACACAGCCTCCGTACGTTCGGACGATGACATTTCACAGCACCATCGCCGCTGCCCGTCCTCCGATGAAGCCCACCCCCACCAAGGCAACACCCACCAAGCTCACCCCACCACGCCAGACACCGGTCAAGCCGACGCGCGCCTGAAGCCGACCGAGAACGAGGCCGGCGCTCGCCCTCCGGGTCGCTCCGAGTCCATCCCGCCCGAGCACCGTGCGCGAGGATCACGGAAACGACACGAAGGAGCAGCACATGACCAGTAGCCTCACAGCTCCCGAATCAGTGGGCATGAGCAGCGCCCGCCTGGCGCGCATCGCTCCCGTGATGGAGTCGTACGTCGACGAGCGCGGCGTTGTCGGGATCAGCACGATGATCAGTCGCCGTGGCGAGATCGTCCACGCCGAACAGTTCGGCTTCCAGGACAAGGAAGCCGCAACACCGATGGCGCCCGACACGATTTTCCGGATCTACTCGATGACCAAACCCATCGTTTCGACTGCGCTGATGCTGTTGCACGAGGAGGGCGCCTTCCAGCTGGAACAGCCCGTCGCTCAATTCCTGCCGGCGTTCGAGGCGACGAAGGTGTTGGCCGCCGACGGCTCGCTGGTCGACCAGGCCCGACCGATGCAGATCCGGGATCTCCTGAGCCACACCAGCGGCCTGACGTACGACTTCATGGCCGACACCCCGGTCGCCCAGATGTACCGCGACGCCCGCATCATGAACGACGCCACCCGCCCGCTCGACGTGTTGATCGACGAACTGGCCACACTGCCACTTGCGTTCCAGCCCGGCAGCCGCTGGCACTACAGCGTCGGGATCGACGTGGCGGCCCGCCTGATCGAAGTACTCTCCGGCCAGTCACTGGGCGACTTCCTGCGCGCGCGACTGTTCGATCCCCTCGGCATGGGCGACACCGGCTTCGGCGTGCCCGATGCGCAACTCGGTCGGGTGTCGGCGATGTACGGCCTGCCCGACCTCGTCGGCGAGAACTACTCCGCAATCCAGTTGATGGAAGCAGCGCTCAGCGGGTTCAACGAACGCATCGACGTGTCAGTCACGTACCCGACGAGCACACCGGACGTGTTCCAGCGCGGCGGCCTCGGGCTGTTCTCGACGGCTGCCGACTACATGCGGTTCGCCCAGATGCTGGCGAACGCCGGAACGCTCGACGGTGAACGAATCGTCGGGCGCAAGACCCTCGAGTTGATGCACGCCAACCATCTCCCGACCGAGCTGTTGCCCTTCGAGTTGCTCGGCCTGCCCGTGCCCGGGATGGGTTTCGGTCTGGGATCACGGGTGATGCTCGACGCTGCCCAAACTGCGGGGGCGGGCTCGGTCGGCGAGTACGGATGGGCCGGCGCCGCGAAGACCTACTACTGGGTCGACCCGGCCGAGGAACTGGTCGGGTTGTTCATGTCCCAGTACATGACCGGCATGCTGCTTCCCGACCGCGACTTCCGCTCGCTCGTCTACCAAGCCATCGACGACTGACTCCGCGGCGGGCTCAACGTTCACCGACCGGTTTAGTCACCGACCGGTTTGGTTGCCGACCGGTTTGGTTGCCGATCGGTACGAGGTCGGTGACGCGCCCACCGTGGTTCGGAAATGTCGGCTGAACGCGCTCTGGTCGTAGTAGCCGCATCGTGATGCGATCTCCGCGATCGGGAGATCGGTGGCGGCCGTCAGGACCAGCGCCGCTTCGAGTCGGAACCTCATGATCAGTTGTTTCGGGGTGAGGCCGAGCACGCGGCGCGACGTGCGCTCGAGTTGGCTCGCACTCATCGCTGCGACGTCGGCGAGCGACGACACGGGCAGCGACTCCGCGAAGTGGACGCGTGCGTGTTCAACCGCTCGTGCGAGCTGCGCGTGGCGGGCCGCCGCGTCTGCTGGTGCCTGCAGGTCGACCGACACGCTCACCATGCCGGCTGGGGCACCGGCGTCGTCGGTCCAACGCGACTTCGAGGTGAGGAACCACCCGTAGGAACCGTCGGGACGGGTGATCATCTCCAGCTCGTTCGACAGCGGCCGACCTGTCTGCATCACCACCTCGTCCTGCGCTGCGTATCGATCGGCGAGTTCCGCCGGGAAGAGATCGTGGGCGGACCGTCCGACCACCTGGCCGGCCCCGGCCACTCCGGCCCGATCGGCGAAGGCCTGATTGGCAGCGACGTAGGTTCCGTCGAGGGCCTTCACACAGAACATGACATGAGGCGTGGTTGCCAGCACGTCGGTGACGGCGGACAACGAACGATCGATCACCGACTCATCATGGCCGAACCGGTGGGTACGAAACCGCTATTCGGTGCGTCGAAATCGTACAAGACGGAACGCAATGGATGAGCCACGATGGTGCGATGCGTTCCGACGACGAGTTGGCCGACGAGACCATCGAGCTCGCCCGCCAACTCCTGGTGGCCGGACTGGCCGACGAGACGAGAGGTGAGCGACGCCGCAGAGGGCGTCTCGGGACATTGCTCGAGGATCCCAACGGTCGAGAACTGATCTTGGCGCTCACCGACGAGGTGGTGCGGATCGATGATCGCTGCGTGCAAGCGCAGCGCTTCGCCGACACCGTCAGCCGGTACCCCACCGGGGCGATAGGAGCGCTCGACGGACTCATGCTGCGCGTCGGCGCCCAGGTGGCATCTCGTCTCCCCCGGTTGGTGATGCCGCTGGTCGTTCGGCGCATCAAGGCCGAGACCCGCGGCATCGTGTTGCCCGCCGCCGACCCCGCACTCGCCGGCCACATCAGGCGACGCGCCAGCGATGGGTTCGGGCTCAACATCAATCCACTCGGTGAGGCCATCCTGTCCGACGCCGAGGCCGACGCCCGCTTGGACACGCTCGTGCGCACGATCCATCGCGACGACGTCGACTACGTGTCGGTGAAGATCTCATCGATCGTCGCGAATCTCGACGTGCTCGCATTCGATCGGTCGGTTCAACAGGTCAGCGAGCGACTGCGTGTGGTCTATCGGGCTGGCGCCGCCACGTCACGGCCGACCTTCGTCAATCTCGACATGGAGGAGTACCGAGACCTCGAACTCACGCTGGCAACGTTCATGGCGGTGCTGTCGGAACCAGAGTTCGTCGCCGTCGATGCCGGAATCGTCCTGCAGGCGTACCTACCCGATTCGCACGACGCCGCCGGCCGGCTCGGCACCTGGGCGAGCGCACGGCGAGCTCGTGGCGGCGGACGGATCAAGGTGCGAGTGGTCAAGGGCGCCAACCTCGCGATGGAACTCGTCGACGCCGAACTCCACGGATGGAGCGCTGCCCCGTATGGCTCGAAGGCCGACGTCGATGCGAGTTACAAGGCGCTGCTCCAATCGTTGCTGTGCCCGCAATGGGCCGACGCCGTCCGAGTAGGTGTTGCCAGCCACAACCTGTTCGACCTTGCGTTCGCCGTGCTCCTCGGGCGCGAACTGGGAGCCACCGAACGCATGGACATCGAGATGCTCGAAGGCATGGCGCCTGCCCAGGCGCGGGTGGTCCGCGAATTGATCGGCGCCGTGCGGATGTACTCACCGGTGGTCGCCGACGAGGACTTCGATGGGAGCATCGCGTACCTCGCTCGCCGACTCGACGAGAACACCCAACCCGACAACTTCCTCCGAGCCTTGTTCACGTTGCAACCCGGCACCCCCGAGTTCAACCGACAGGCCGATGCGTGCCGGACGGCCATCGTCGCCCGACACGGCGTCTGCGACCAGCGCCGACGGTGGCCGATCCAGCCGGCTCCTGGCGTCGACGTCACAGGCTTCGAGAACGAACCCGACACCGACTTCACCGACCCAGTGACGCGCCGACAGGTGATCGAGGCGCTGGCTGATTTCTCGACCACTCCCCTTCGGAAGTTCTCACCGTGGACGAGATCGATGCGATCGTGGAGGCTGCAGCGGACGCGACCCGATTGCCGGTAGCGGTCGCCACAAGACAGCAGTGGCTTCGGGCGGCGGCGGACGTGATGCGTGCGGAGCGGTTCGCGACGTTGGCGTTGATGACGCACGACACCGGCAAGACCATCGCAGAGGGCGACCCGGAGGTGTCGGAGGCCATCGACTTCTGCACCTACTACGCCGTTCAGGCCGAGCGGTTCGAGGCACTGCACACGGCCGGGTTCGATGTGTCGGGGCGCGGCGTGGTGGCCGTGATCGCCCCGTGGAACTTCCCGTACGCCATCCCTGCGGGTGGCGTGGCTGCAGCGCTTGCGGCTGGCAATGCCGTGGTGCTGAAGCCGGCGCCGGAGGCGGTGCTCGTCGCAGCGCATCTCGCCCGACAGTTCTGGGCGGCAGGGGTTCCACGCGATCTCCTGCACCTGGTGGTGTGCGACGACGGGCCGATCGGCCAACGACTGGTGACGCACCCATCGGTCGATACGGTCGTGCTCACCGGGTCGCTGACGACCGCGTCGATGTTCCTCGGGTGGCGTCCCGAATTGCGGCTGCTGGCCGAAACGAGCGGCAAGAACTCGCTGGTGATCACCGCGTCGGCCGATCTCGACGACGCTCTTCGCGACCTCGTCCGCTCGGCGTTCGGGCACGCCGGGCAGAAGTGTTCCGCGGCGAGCCTGGCGATCGTCGAGGCGTCGGTCTACGACAGCGATCACTTCCTGCCCCGGCTACGCGACGCAGTGCGGAGCCTTCGTGTCGGGCCGGCAACCGATCTCGACACGATGGTCGGGCCCGTCATCACCGAGCCGAGCGGACCGCTTCGGCGGGCACTGAGCGAACTCGACGACGGCGAGCGCTGGCTGGTCGAGCCGCGCCTGCTGGCGGTCGATGGGGAACTGGCCGGTCGGCTCTGGTCGCCGGGCGTCAGGACGGGCGTACGCGGCGGATCGTGGTTCCATCGCACCGAGTGCTTCGGTCCGGTGCTGGGGGTCATGCGAGCCGACGATCTCGACCACGCGATCCGCCTGCAGAACGCCACCGACTTCGGCCTCACCGGTGGGCTGCATTCACTCGACCCCGACGAGATCGAAACCTGGTCCCGCACGGTGCAGGTCGGCAACGCATACGTGAACCGTGGCACCACCGGCGCCATCGTGCAACGACAACCGTTCGGTGGTTGGCGGCGATCGTCCGTCGGCGGCGGAGCCAAGGCTGGTGGTCCCGGCCATGTCAACCAGTTCGCACAAATCACCGATCGCGCGACGTCGGGCGACGACCTCATCGAGCAAGCCCGAGCGTCGTTCGACGACGCGTGGCGGACAACATTCAGCATCGACCACGACCCGTCTGGGCTGCGCGCAGAACGCAACGTGCTGCGTTATCACCCACTCGACACCGTTGCGGTACGACACCATGGCCAGCAACCAGTGGCGCTGGAACTCCTGCGAATGGCAGCGGCGACAACAGGCGTGACGGTCGTGGAATCGGATGCCCGTGTCGAGTCCGACGAGACGTTCGCCAGACGTTCCACCACCACCGTCGACCGGGTCCGGCTACTCGTCGCGCTCTCGTCGCCGGCGCGTGTGATCTTGCACGACCACAACGTGCCGATCGACGATTCGCCCCCGGTGTCGGCCGGGTCGGTGGAGTTGTACCGATGGGTTCGCGAGCAGGCGATCTCCCAGACGCTGCACCGCCACGGTCGCCTCGCTGCCGCTCGCGGTTGACCGGCGGCTCACCGACGACGTCAGCCGCGCGTGTCGACGGCGTCGGCGATGCGGTCGATCACCTGGTCGAGGATCTGTTCGGACGAGGCGACGTTGATCCGAGCGAACCCGCGCCGTTCGCACCGCACCGCACCGCACCGCACCGCACCGAGATGACCGCGTAGCCCTTCGAGTACCGGCGCCGGCGGGTCGAAGTCCATGTCGGAAACCCAGGCCGGCACGACCTCGGGGCCGTGTTTCGACCACTTGACACCGTCTCGCGCCCGACACCGCGCTTCGTCCACCGTCAGCACACTGTCGGGTTCGATCACACACCAACGGTAGTGCGGGTCCGGGTGCCGGTCTCCCACCCGTAGTGTCGCCGACATGGCAGCACACCCCCAGGTCGATGAGTACGTCAGCCGATCCACCACCTGGCCAGACGAGATCGCTGCGCTGCGCCCGATCCTGCGCGACTGCGGACTGGTCGAAGACCTGAAGTGGCGCAAGCCGTGCTACAGCCACGACGGCCACAACATCCTCATCCTGTAGGAGATGAAGGACTTCCTCGCCCTGATGTTCTTCAAGGGTGCACTGCTGGCTGATCCCGCCGGTGTCATCGAATCGCAAGAGCCGAACTCGCGATCGGCACGCCGCATCTATGTTCGGTCGGTCGACGACGTCACCCGACTGGCCGACGCGATCGCCTCCTACGTGGCCGAAGCCATCGACATCGAGGACGCCGGACTGGGGGTGGGGCCTGCACCCGACCTCGTGCTGGTCGAAGAACTCCGAGTGCGCCTCGACGACGACTCCGCTCTGCACGCAACCTTCATGGCCCTCACCCCGGGTCGCCAGCGCGAGTACCACCTGTACTTCTCCGGAGCGAAGCAGTCCAGCACCCGAGCCTCACGAGTCAGCGAGTACGTCCCGAAGATCCTCGCCGGCAAGAGCTTCCGCGACCGCTGACGGCTCACCGCCGACCCCCAGATCTTCGAATATATGTTCGGTCCGATTCGGTTCACCATACGTACGTGCTATCATAGAGGCATGTCGAAGGGGGCCGACGAGCTGCACACGGCGATCGATTCACTCCTCGCTGTCGACCCCAACACACTCACCGACAACGAACTCCACGACCACGTCACCACCATCCAACGACAACGTCACC
>Ga0105055_10010022_pt1 | contig 11938 bp, 14 predicted proteins | sample BON03_FD_78090 | JGI IMG/M metagenome (GOLD analysis project Ga0105055, IMG submission 78090) | Freshwater microbial communities from Lake Bonney liftoff mats and glacier meltwater in Antarctica - BON-03 | ecosystem: Environmental > Aquatic > Freshwater > Ice > Glacier meltwater | place: Lake...
AATAAAAGCAAGTTCTATCGCTGATCTTCCCGCGTCGGGACATTTCCGTTGGCCGCTCAGTGCAGCTGCAGGACAGCAAATCAGCCGTCATCAGTTCGCCGAGAGTCGACACAATATAGACATGCACATAGTATGTCACATACACGTACACATACAGGTACACATACGCATACGCATACATACACATATATAGACACATACACGTACACATACACATACGACACTGTTGAAAATACTGTCTCATACACGTTCACAAGCACATACACGTACACCTGAACTTACTTACACACATACATAGACAACATAGACATAAACGTAGACACAGATGTAGTAGTAGATACAAACATAAACACGCTCACATACACATACATACAAAAACACATGTACGCATACACATATACATTTGCAGACATATACGCGCGTGTACGTGTGTCACAGTGTGTACATCCATGCACACATACCGCGCACGCACGCGCACACTCACGTTCACATACAAACAAATACACACACACACACAAACAGACACACTCACACACACACACGCAGGCATGCACACCCACACATACCACATTAATAAACGTCATCGTGAGTGATGAATGTATCGTTACAGACATTCCTAAAATACATGATGGAGTAGGAAGGTCTTGTTTGCGTATGAGACATGCAGTGATGAAATCAAAAAAAAAATTGAAAAAAGAGAAAAGGGAGACAGAAACGAACCGGTACAGTTACAGGGGGAGGGACCAAGAAATAGAAAGAGGGAGTGAAACAGAGGAAGGGTCGCATTGATTGATGTTGCTTTTATTACTTCATTCAGAACGGTCCCAAATTCTTTCACAAATTTCGACTTCCTCAATAGGAAGACGAATTTTCAGCCGGTACAAAATTTGTTTTCTTTCAATTCCGTAGTGTATGGGTATCAAACCCAGTTGTTTGGTGCGCTGCAATGGGGAAAATGGCAGGCAGGACAGCCCGTGCTGAGTTACGGTGCAGACAGCACACAAGTCACGCAATGAGTGATTCGATCGTACAAGCTTTTGTATTTGAGTGTGGGAGAACAGATTTAAGAAAAAACAATTTAAGCTGTGGGAACTGTATACAAGAATGTTATAGTCATATTTCCACTACTCACATGGCTCCATCAAGAATCAACTTTGGCCAGGGGCCGGCCGGATTTTTAAGGCACTTTGGGTCCGATCTGAATCATAAGAAATAGCCTGAGTCCGCAAGTTCTATTTGCTCGAAACACTAATGAGATACTAAAAAGGTGGAAAAATTGGAAAAGGTGAACAGGAAGAGAGAAGGAAGCGAGAAACTTTGTAATGTAGACATGAAAGAAAAGAGAGATAGAACACATCGATGAAAAGAAAAAGGGATGTGTAGGTGGGTGAAAGGGTGAGAAAACCAGATAATAGCATAAAGAAAGACAAAGCATTTCAAAAAAAGACAGACAAAAGGAGAGAGAAGGCCCGATTCATGGAGAGACAGAGTGGGGAAGAGAGGAGGAGAGAGAGAGAAAGAGATCTACGCATGCACTTACAGACAGACAGTGGAAGAGAAGATGCGTGAGAAGAGAACAAAATATGAAACACACATAGAGAGATGTAAGGCCAGGAGACCCAAGAGAAGAAATTGTTTCTGTTCCGAATGCACTGGACTTCTGGAATAGAATACATCTGTCACAATCCCACTACGCTGGGGGACAATAATACCCAAAACAAAGCGCTTGGAGATAGACATGGTCAGGGCTACTGCATAGGTGAATAGTCCAGCCATCAACAAACCCCCTGATCTTAATGAGGTAAGAGGAGCAGATGTTGTGTTGTTCTGTTTCATTGACCCGGGTGTCACGGTGAGGAAGAATAGGAAAGAGGCCTCCAGCACGGGAATCTTGTCCAGAACTCTGTGCTCTTACTACGCTGTGACGTGTGTGTTGCTGTGTTCTAAAAATTAAAACCGAAGATGTGGATGATTGGTCCCGGGGCCTCAAGTTGCGGGAGAACCCGCACCAGAAGCACCTGCGGCGCTTCTCTTACATCTCCGAGTCTTACAATACAAAATGTGTACAACTCAACCCAAAACTTGGGAAATTGCACGTGACGATTTTCTTAAAAACACTTGTAATGCGAAAGGTTTGTGGCGCCTTTATTCACAACACTTATAATATATAATTTGTCACATACCAAAAAATTGTACTACTTGTAGTACTAGATGGAATGTGAGAACCGTGACAAAGATGAAACTGGACACCACAAATTTGACATGCACGATTATTAAAAGTAAGTTTAGTACAATCGAGGATTGAGGCCTTCCACTGTTGTCTCCGCTGAATATGTCAGTACAAGTTATATTAACTTGAGGTTGAATGCTGGATCAACGATGGATCAAGAGTGGATCAAGAGTGGTTCAGTGGTGGATCAATGATGGATGCATCAACGATGATATACAATGTGTCACATACAAAAAGATTGTACTACTTGTAGTACAAGATGAAATGTAAGAAGGAGGATGAAACTGCATAGAATCGTCAAATTTGACACTCAGAAAGAGATTGTACTACTTGTAGTACACGATGGAATGTAGGAAGGAGGAAACTGCATAGACACGTCAAATTTGACACTCAGAGATGTGGCTTAAAACAATTTCCTCAGCCGAATATGTTGGTACAGGTTATATCAGCGATGGAACAACGATGGATCAACAATGTATCATTGACACCTCTATTGATTGCAGCTCCTGATGACCCATTCCTAGAACTCGCACCACCACACCTGAGAAAGAGAGACAGAGACAAACAGACAGAACAAGAGATTGCATGTGTACTGAATACCTCTTTATGGAGAAATGAGAGGTTGCCATTCAGTATTTGAATCGAAGGCCAAAAGGACTGGCCCCGTCAAAAAGTAATTAAGTAAGAAGTGATGTAATCTTAATCTGAAGATTATATCTCCCTGGAGTCGAACTCGGCATTTCACGGTCTTAGTCGAAGTAATAGACGACTAGACCAGACAGACATCAGATCTGATGTCTATTTGGTCTAGTCGGCGAATACTTCAACTAAGACCGTGAAATCCCGGGTTCGACTCCCGGGAAATATAATCTTCAGATTAAGATTACATCAAAATCTTGATCCTGTGGAGTGTAGACTCCGAGGCTCGTTGAAGCGTTATGCGGCATTTTACTCTTGTGGTCGTTGGACACCAGCCATTCCTACCTGGGTTACCACACAGTCTCACGATGTCCTATTCATGTTTGTGGACTTCGGATTATATGTAACCAACACACAGTCTCACGACCTCCTATCCATGTTTGCGGACTTCAGATTAAGTGTACCTACCAGCGGGATACCAAGGCTATTGACTACTCCTGGACTAAACCTGATGTCATACCATGCCGCACAAACTTCGTCCGCAAGGATTCAGGATGTTGATGTAATCTTAATCTGAAGATTATGTCTCCCGGGAGTCGAACCCGGGATTTCACGGTCTTATTTGAAGTATTCGCCGACTAGACCAAACAGACATCAGATCACTTCAACTAAGACAGTGAAATGCCGGGTTCGACTCCCGGGAAATATAATCTTCAGATTAAGATTACATCAAGAAGTAAGTATTTGAGGCTCCGCCCAACATACACGTATGATATAAGTATTGAGTCTGAGTTGATTTCTCCATGGTGAGAACAGTCTCAGACACGAGGAGATATTAAGGAAATTCGCTCCTGCGGCGCTTGTCTTACAATTTTTGAAACATACAGTGTATGCAACTCATACCAAAACTTAAAAATTTGAATGTGACGCTTTGCTTCATACCACTCATAATCAAAATGGCCTGCAGCACTTTCATTCACACCACTTATAATATACAATGTGTCACATACCATGAAATGTACTAATTAGAGTACTATATGGAATGTGAAATCGAAGATGAAACTACATGGACACGTCAAATTCGATATATAAACAATTAGTGAAAGTATCTTTATTCCAAATGAGGATTGAGGACTTTCAACTGTTGTCTCAACCGAAAATGTGAGACAGATTCAATCAACGATGGACCAACATTGGATTAACAATGGATCAAGAGTGGATCAAAGATAGATCAATGATCCATGAACGATAATGTACAATACGTCATGTACACAAAAATTGTACTACTTGCAATACTAAGTGGAATGCGAGAACAGGGATGAAACTGAATGGACACGTCAAACTTGACATTCAGAAATAGTGAGGATACTTTATTCCAGCCAAGTATTGTGGCCTTTAATCTATTTCTCTGCCGAACATGTGGGTACAGGTTATATCAACAATGGATCAACAATGGATCAACGATATATTGTTGGCACCTCCATTACCTCCACTTGCAGCTCCTGATGACTTTTTCCGAGAATTCGCGCCACCACCCCTGAGAAAGAGAAACAGAGACCAACAAACACAGACAGAGAAACGCAAACGTTATCACAGAAATAGACAGAGAAAGAGCGAGAGTACAAGCGATGTTGATTATTGAGTTTTGACAAAACCAGATAAGACAACACAGCCCTGTACACACGCACACACACGCCAGAAGTGCTTGAAGGGAACACCTACCACCGGGCAACACGGTTGTAAAATAGTGCGTGTGAATAGGAATTTATACAAGGTCAACAATGCCACTAGCGCAACTGCTGTCACTGCTCCAGTTGTAGGAGCATCAATCTGGAATTCTTGAAACAGAGACAAGTAGATTTTGTGAACCTATGATGCGAGCTACGCACTGTCCCTGTGCAAGCCAACAGAGTTTAGATTGATGTTGCTTTTATTATTTCGTAAGAAATCGTCTAGTAGCTTTGCTGGAAGCTCGGTGTGCTTGTGATATGATGTGTTGAACAACTCTTGTTGGAGATATTGAGGAAGTAATAAAACTGTCCCAAAATACCCGCAAATGCACTCTCCGACGCGCTACTAAAGCCATGTTTTCAAAATTTTGGCTGATGCCGCGTCAACTGAAATTTTTGTCAAAAAAGAAATACCCCGCACCCAATTTTCAAAGCAGATTTTTCAAAACCATGCTTCACGCGATTTAGATACTTGGAGTCACCAATTAAGTAAATGGCCAAAGCATGGTCAAGATTTGATTCGAACACTGTTGCCATTGCTTTTGTGTCCAACAATTGTGTCTGGAGGTTGAGAGACTTGGTTTTATCTGGTTGTTAGTCCTGCTGCTATTAACAAAGCTTTGAATACGATTTGGCGCGAATTTACGCTGACGTACGTAATTTCGTTATTGATGTTCGATAATGTGCGGTCTGTGAACGCCCAACGGCCTCCTGCCGCGCCCCTCCACCGCCACTCGCATTGACACCAAAACGAGTTTACGACACCATGCGTTCCGAGTCTGACTGATCTGTTGATTCGAGAGCTGCAGCAGCATGCATGTTGGTTTTGTAATTTGCTGGGTTGTTGCTCATCCTTTTAAAGACCCGCAGATGATTAAAAGAGACGTTTATTACATGACAGGGGAAAAGGATGATTATGATAGTGCAAACTTGAGTCAGCCTTGGAGGTCCTTGCAGTAGGAACGGAGGCTAGACAACATCAGACTCGAATCATCTGATGACGATAATTCTAAGCCCCCCGTCGCCCGGGCCCAGACTTCCGTGGCCGAGTTAAGTTCAGTTAAGTTCAATCTCATTTATTTTTAAGTCTGATTAGGGCCCGTATCCTTAAGATTCCTGTCCCTTACCCGCGTCCCAACATGAGTAGACCCCTTTTCACCACCACCCGTGTTCGGCTGTAGGGGCACAGATCACCTCCTTTAGGTTGGATGATCTCGTTGTGCCCAGACTACCTGCATGCGGATGTGAGTAATAAAGGAGACTTGTCTCTACATCAACAGAAGATGACTGGTGGGCAACTTGTCACAATGAGTCTTGTGCCCGGTACAGTAAACTCCAATGTGGCATTGGAGTGTTACCTTTGCTGCCCTCCTCCATTACCTACGGAGAAAGTGTCCGCCTTGGACAGCAGCTGAGGGCTCTGTGCCTCGAGACTGAACTGGAAAAAGGAAAAAGAAAAGTGGTGTTCGCATGTCCTTGTCTGTTCCCCTTGACAAGGGGGAAAGAGTGAGGATTAGGTGTAGAATGGGTAGATTGTTTGTAACCATGGTGATTGTGTGCGTATACATATTTGTGGGAATGAGGGGGGATAAAGATATCTTTTTTGAGTGCTGGGAGAATGATTGGGAGTAAAGGATCGAGATGGGTTGGTGAGGGGTGCAAAAAATTCTTTGTGTTTGTTTCCTGCTGACGCAGGTGCTATTTGTTGGGTGTCAGCCTTTCAGAGCTATCCCAAGTGCTCGGGCCCTTGCGGGTTGCTGGGTCCTTTGACAGTGACAACGCTAATCCCTAGGTACTCGGCTGCGGGCTTGCGGGTTTGCAGCAGCCAGGGCCTTTGGGATTCGCGTAAATTGGGGTGCTTAACACCCTCAGATTAGTCATCAAAATGGTGAAAGGTCTGTAGAATGCGACGCAGAGGAAGTGACTGCACCAGCAGAGACGAGCGCAGCCAATTGCAAGCGAGCTACATTGAAACGGCAATGCTGGAGAGCCAAACTGTGATGCTGCGCCGCCCCTGCGCCTTGGTGCCTGCCACCACAGGAGTGCGATCTATTTCCGAAGCACAAGCACGCTGCACCTCGCATACCCTGCCTAGCTGTCTTGCTGCCCAAAGACACGCGACAGCGGGAGCACCACGCCAGGAAAAGGTGGGTGATGACAGTGGTCCAGCAACTGAGCGACGGGCGGCAGGCTGACGCGCAGCGGCTATTGACCTGTGCTACAGGGCAATATTCCGGGTGATCTATATACAATCCGCTTCAGCGTGCCCTACTCTGCTCATTGTGCATGGTTGCATAAACATAACCGTGGCATGCAACACACATGACGCCCACAAAGCGAGACGTCCGTATACATGCATGCGCCATGCACAAGGCCAAGTCACTGCGCATGCACCTGCTCTGTACGTCATGCCTGCTATTCTCGGTGGTTGTTTTCACTGTTGTGCGGAAATGCTCTCACCATACCCAATGCCACTTCTCTTTTTTTCTTCTGGCCAACCTCCATTGTCTCCCCCCTTACAAGGCTGATGCACGCAGGGAGGGGTCTTCTCCTCCGCGCGTGCCAAATGTGTATCCGCGTGCATGTGTGCGTGTGCGTGCGTGGCATGTGTGTTTCTGCGTGCATGCATGTGTCTGTGTGCAAGTTTGTTTTGGTGTGTGTGCGTGCGTGCGTACGCGTGTGTGCGTGTGTGTGTGCGTGTGTGTCTGTGCGTGCGTGTGTACGTCTGCGTGTATGTGTGTGCGTGTGTGGGTGCCATGTGTCTGTGTGCGTGCAGATATGCGTGTGTGTGTCTGCGTGCGTGCGTGCGTGCGAGTGTCCGTGTCTTTCCCTCCTATCTACAATATGTTGCCAGGAACCAGAAAAACGACACGGCCTCTCTCACACAACGTCGGGGTTCTGCGTGCTTAGGCCTCTATCTATGCATCTTTTGCCTATGTCAATGGAGATTGGTATGTGCAGTGCTGGCTGTTGTCGAACCGCTGGGTCTCGCCTCAGTGTCCATCAAGGATGGCACTACATAGATTGGTTGTTTGTTGAGATAGGTTTCTTCAGACTATGCCAAGGGGAGCTTCTATGTGCGACGTGCGCTGCACTGCAGACACTGGTTACTCTTGGGACAGTCTCCAATTTAACGGTGCGGCGTGCGCAACTATTGGACACTGGGTGAGCTGGTGGGTACAACATCCTAATGTCGGGCTGGGCAGCACCATATTTCTCTCCGAGTAGTGCGCAGGTTGTATTCATCCTAGGCATTTGCAGCCCTCTTTTGGGCCGCTGCCCGTGACACAATCTATTCCAAGAAGCGCCTAAATATAAGTTGTACCATCAAAGGTGCCAATATCAACATCCAGACTTCGACTCTGTGCCTATTACAACTGATCGCATTCTGTACAGTATCCATTTCAATCATCTTTGTCAATTTGACCCTCGCCAGAGTGGTCGACCAATCATGTCAAGCAGTTTGGCTAAGTGACAAAGCTGAAAATACTGCTTCCACAAGATCCAAAATCTGACAAATCATCAAACATGTCCAAAAAAAAACGCATACTCTGACCTCCCCAAACAGGGGGGTGTTTTTAAGGTTTTTGCTCATTGATACCGAATGAAACCAGAAGCCATGTTGTATGGTGCTGGAAGATAAATTGTAAAATCGTGATGACTGAGGTCAAAAATAAAGTCAACTCTGAGACGTTCCAGGCAACGTCACTGCCGTCTGCGTCGCTGCCTGTCCCCTTCCTACTATCATTGCTATCACCCTTACTGACATTGTCACCACCACTGTCTCCCAATTTGATGCAGAGAGATGACCTTGCAAACCCACGGCTGCTCGTAGGTTGCGACACTCCCCCCCCCTTCTTGCTGCCCCTGGTGCAACAAATACGCGGCTGTTCCATTTGCCTGTGTGTGTTGTGCACATACATACACACAGACACGTTGCCCTACCTACAGCTTTGCGGCATGCTTCTTGACACACATTTCTGCCCCATCCATATCTTCCCAATCTTATTATCTTATTTGACTCATTATTATTATTTTCCTTACTCTCACTGTGCATGTATCTTCCCACGCATGCACACAACATTGCATGTACATGGTGCTGTACATGCGTGTCCATACCATACATATCCATGTGTGCTTTTCATTCCTGCACACATACATATACCCGCTTTTATCCCGCATGTTGTCAGCTTTTCACACACACATCTTTTTTTATATATCTCCACATTTTTATACATATGTACATTTGTATTTCCACTCATGCGCACATTATGACACGTGCATTCAAAGTGTGATTGTTTACACATGCACGCACACTCACACACACTTGGACTTGAGCCCAAGCGCGCGCTCTGTTGTCCTTCTTCTGCTCTTTTACTTTTACAGGTACACATTCTGCTGGCCAGTGTGTGTGTGAATGCATGCAAGCACGCGCGTGCACGCACATCATGTTTGTTGTGTTGACACTCACGCGCCTGCACATTACAACATTTACACATGTACGAACCTGCACACTCGCATGACTGCCCTCTCTCCTGCTTCTCATGCACGCTACTTCCATTGTGCTGTGTAGTCGGGCTATTTTTTATGGTCCTCTTCCTCCCCCCAGACACTCTTCCCGTCATCAAGCACTGCGCGTGTGCAAAATATAGCTGATCACTGTCAGAGGCAATTCCAGCAGTAAATTGCCTGGATTCTCCTTCGTGGATTCTCATCATCATTTGTGTTGTATTTTACTTTTCCACAGTACTGCATAGCATGGAGGACGGGCTGAGCTGTTTGCGATGTTGCCTTTTTTGGTGCTGCGTGTGGTTACTCCTGCCGTGGAGCAGAATACTGCACAAAGGGCTGCTATGCAACACAAGCAGCTTAGGGTGCGCGAGCACAGTATCTTCCGCTGCCGTGAGACAGCGCTTTGTCCCCATTGGTCAGTCTTGTTTTCATGGTGTCCCGTATGTGATGCCATGAGGTTCTTCTGTTGCCATTCTACAGCTGGTCCACAGCTGCGCTGCTTCTCTGATTGGCAGCCCTCAGTGGGCTGCTTCAACACTGGCCTGGTCGAGCTCTTCAGTACTTGAGGGGCTAATCCCCAGGAGGGCACCAGGACTCCCTATTAGAGACTGCACAAGAGGCTGTAACAATCGCACGCATATGTGCACACAGCTGAGCGTAATAGATGTGACAGAAAAGACATTCTTTGAGCGTTTGTATTTGTTCTAGGATTAGGCATATTTGGGACTTGAGTCAACTTTTCCTATGCACCCACAACTCCGCCCATTTACCGCACAACTCTTTCTCGATTTCTGAGCAATTTTTTCCCCGGACGGCCCCTCAATTTTTTTGGTACAAGATTCACCAAGTAATCTGGCCGAGTCCCGGTACCCTCGTCCCCAGCCTGGAGGTCTGAGAGCACGAACGCTCCCGTGTTATACACAGTGAACCGTGCCAACCTGCAAGGAAAAGCGCGTGTGGTGCGGTCTTCCAGCAGATTGTGAATGCAGCTCCACCGCAACTTCGTTGCTGTTTTGCAGAATCTGTTCCTTTTTTTCGAAGACCTTGGCGCCATGATTTTCATCATTCACGCCATATTTCTCCACCCTGCCATTTTCGACTTTGCATTGTCATTTTCCCGAGGACAATTTAACAAGCTTGCAGTTACATTTGACCTAGGAGCTTGGCTGAGGGGTCCAATATCCACAGTGTTGGAGCGAGAATTGGAGCAAGATTCCCGGAGCTATTCTGAGGGCCTGGTAACACTGAGATGGGTACAGAAGATGACGTGCCCCTGTCCCTAGCGTTACCCAAAACAGCCTCCTCCCCCACGCAGGCAGGCTGCGCAGCTTGCAATGTCACAGGCCTAGTGGCTGTTGTCCCTGGAGCTGAAGGAACTTGGTGCGTTGTAGAAGACGCTGTGCCGCTGTCCCTGGTGTTGCTTTGTTTTGTTAAACTGGGGGTGAGGAAGATTAGAAACGAGACCTCCAGTTGCCCTGGGATCTTCTCCAGAACTCTCCGCTTTTACTATTTCGCCATGGTTCACCCCTCCCCCATCTTCTTGACAGACACAGAAAACTTGTAGGATCCAGTGCAATTCCAGCAAGATCATGCCCAGGGCCAGTTCAGTATCATTGGGGAAGTATCGTAGAGTTGGAAGTGTCTCCCTACAAAACACCAGGATTGATGACACTCCACCCCTACAACACCAACGTATTACAAAGCATCGCATATGCTAAATCACCATACCCACCTGACAGATCCAATCCGGGACAAAAAAACCAATGCTTTCGACACGAGTATGGCTAGTCCCAACAGACAGCATAACTTCGCAGTGCGGGTCTCTCATAGATGCGTTGTCACTGTTACAGAATTTGGGCGCTCCCGGCAGAGATGACCATGAAATCCCCTCTATAGGTTCGAGTTTGGCGCTCCTGTCAAGTTTGGATTTTCCCGCTGAGTTTGGGCGCGCCAGAGGCAGCAGGAATCTGCTCTCCTAGGTAGTGATGACATGTATTTACATGCATACATATGTGTGTTGGTTTGTCAGTATTACCAGACACTCATGGTTTTATGCTCAGTGGGGCTTGGACACTCAGACTCAATTGAACAGACACGGGTTCAGGCATAGTTGAGGCGGGGTGTTGTGACACATCTCAACATCGCTGGCAATCACTGAATGAGGATTGGGTGCATAAAGTTGATTCATGACCTCATGCGCACTAGTGAGGCTTTTTGGGGCAGGAAGGAGTTTGGGATGGGGTGTAGGGACATTCAACTGATAACTGATGAGTCATTAAGGGCTTGTGTTGACAACCTGTTGTCTTCGGATGACGAGTCAGAACAATCTGGCACAAGTTTGGGATGACTGGTCTGTAGAAGCGTATACTGACAGCATGTCCATACAGCACTTGATAAATAGCACGAGCTTGGACAGCTGATGTGAGAGGAACTGTGGAGCCCGCTTTCATGAATGTGGCCTTTGGGAACAGAGTTCTGATGATAGTTCTTGGAGGCCAACCGCGGCGCCGGAGGAACACTGGCATCTGGACTCTGCGCATCTTACAACAGGCGTGGCTTGCGGACAGTGCAACCGTTGGTGCGGCTGGGAAGGGGTGAGCTGAGCGCGAGGACTCCTCATCAATTTCGTGCCTTTCCTGTCATGTTTCACTTGTTCGTTCTCACACTTTTTATTTTTAAGGCACCAAATTATGTGTTGGCCTGGACCCTTACCGAAAGGGTAGTATAACCGGGAACTAAACCAAACCCCGACCCACACCCCCCCAGGGGGTGCCCGTCCAACTCTCTCGGCCCAGCGTGGGCCAATATGTACTCGGACCCCTTCTCA
>Ga0105055_10010025_pt1 | contig 11936 bp, 5 predicted proteins | sample BON03_FD_78090 | JGI IMG/M metagenome (GOLD analysis project Ga0105055, IMG submission 78090) | Freshwater microbial communities from Lake Bonney liftoff mats and glacier meltwater in Antarctica - BON-03 | ecosystem: Environmental > Aquatic > Freshwater > Ice > Glacier meltwater | place: Lake...
TCTACCTACCCAACGGCGGAAACTCCTCTTCCCCGCCTCTCTGGTCCGTCTCGCTCCCCTTGCTCCCTCCTCGCGAATAGGATGACGGCAATGGCCCGCCTGCAAAAAAAACACCTCTTCCTCTTCCTCTCCCCCTTCCTCCCCCCCCTCTTTCCCCTCCTCCTCTGTCTCCTCCTCCTCCGTCTCCTCCTCCTTCTCCTCCTCCTCCTTGGTAAGAATACGGCGACGAGGCGTGCCCCGTAACGTTATAATAGCCTTGTGGAGGAATGAAAGAAGACGGGAAGGGCATCTGCGGCTGGTGGTGCGAGTGGTACTGCTGCTGCTGCTGTTGCTGCTGCTGCTGGTACATGGCGGCCATATGCTGCTGCATCATCTGCTGCTGCATGTAAGGGTCCACGTAGTAGGCCCCAGGAGGAGCCCCGGGAGGAAGAGGCAAACTGTTGTAGGGAGGATTGACAGGCATGGCAGCGTACATTCCTCCTCCTCCTCCCCCACCTCCTCCTGACGGCACATACATCATCCCTCCGCCTGGCGGCAACCCGTGGGGAGGATGGTGCCGGACAAAATCCGGATCGCTCTTTTCAGCCTCCCGGTTCCGCCACAGCACCTTGCTCTCGCCCCACTCCCCTTTCGCGCCTCCTCCTCCTCCTCCTTCTCCCGCGTCGCCGTCTTCCCCATTCTCCCTTCCTCCGCCGCTTCTTCTTCTTCCTTCCTCTGGCCGCTGCTGCTGCTGGGAGGGATAAGGTGGCGTGGTCGAACGTCTGTCTCCTAACGGCGGATCCCCCGCCATGGCCTTGCCCCGCCCCGCCCCAAACCCACCCGAAGCATCAGGCCCATTTGCTTGCGCACCCTTGACGCCTTTCAAGCCGCTTGCGGGAGATGAGGAGGAAGAAGGGCCCGCTGCGCTGCTGGTGGAGGTGGAAGAGGAGGAGGACACAGACTCGGAGGGGGCACCAAAAATGCGAGCGCGCGCTTCGGCGTACGCCTTCTCCCTGTCCGTCATGCTCTTGCTTCCATTGGCCGTGGAGGAGGGACTCTTTTCCTCGCCATTCCCGTAACGTCGCGACCCTCCTCCACCTCCCCCCGGCTGCCCCTCGGCCGGCCGGCTCCGTCGCATTAGCTTCATCACGGGGGCCTTGCCACCCCCATCCCCACCCCCACTTCCAACATTCGTCCCCTCCTTCCCGCGCGTGTCGATCAGCAATAGGCGAGGCATGGCGCTTTGTGGTGTCTTAAAAAGCACGAGGGCCCGGTTGATGGTGGGCTCCATACCCACGCCGCCACCCTCTCCATCCCCCGAAATGTGCTCCAGGCCAAAGCGCTGGGCGAGGCGGTACAGCAAAAGACGGTGGTAGGACGAGCAAGGGGACAATTCCAGCTGCTGCTGCTTGGTCCCAGCCTTCATAAACTGCACCATGGCGTCCTCGTACTTGAGCACATTCACGCGTTCCCGCGGGTTCTCCATGGCCCCCGTCAGGACCGGATCGATCGCCGCGTCGTGCTCTACCGTCGTCACGGCCACCGTGCCCGCCGAGGACAGTCCGTCTCCCGCTCCGCCCACTCCGGTGCTGCCGCTGGTCGCAGGTGCATCCTGTTGCAATTGTGTGGTCAGAGTCGAGTGAGGACGTGTCGCTTTTTGATGCATCGGGCAACGTGCATGACCTGACCCTTCCCATCCCCCCCTCCTCCCTCCCTCCCTCGCTCCCTCTCCACTCCTTACCCGGCCTCCCAGACGAAGTCTATTAAAGTCAGGCAAGGGCGCAGGTCCCCAATCGTCCTCGTCCGCCATCACTGCACGGTATGCCTGTGGTGTTGTGTAGGGGGGAGGAGGGGGGGTGGGGTCGTGAGGCCTCCGATGGATGGAGAAGCTGCCCTCTTCATGAAGCAACGTCTAATAATGCTCAATGCGCGAACGCGGCCATACCGACACGGGCACATTTATCTGGAGGTAGTCAAGACCAAGAGGCCTCACGTAGGCACAGGCAGGGAGACTAAGGCGGTCACACAAGACCTAAGGCAAAAGATGATGCGGGGTGGTCATGATGCTGCCGCTCGCCGACATCATTCATCTTCCGCGTTCCAACGCGCCCCCTCCCACGTCCTAGTTGCTTTACATACCCACGCTTACCACCAACACTGCATTCACACCACACGTGACAGGGGGAGACAAAGGAGGGCCTTGGTTTGCAGCCGCTGCTAGTGCAAAAGAGCAACAAGAGCGTGCCCATTATCACGCCGAGCCTCCGCCTAATCATCATCGCCCCACAGAGAGACAGGCACGCACAGCAACCATGCCGCGCATGCAGCTCCTGGGGCGGCACTACCACATTGCCAGCGACGCCGTGACGGTGCCGGCATTCTGCATGGCGCTGGGGCGGCTGGTGTGGTCGGCCGTGGTGCTGGGTTTGTTCATGCACCTGCAGTACTTGCTGCAGTCATGCTCGCGGCCCGGCGTCGTCGACAGCTTCGTCGGCCTTTCCATTGCTCTGTTTCTGGCCACGGTGCTGGTGGAGCTGGCCATCGTGGCGGCCTCACAGCGCGGGTCCATCGTCCACACCCAGGCCCGCAAAGCCGTGGGTCCGCTGGTGGTGGTGCACACGTGCATGGGGGGCCTGCAGCTGATCGTGGCGGTGCTGGGCCTGGCCATCCTCTCCGACCCCAAGGACCTGGTCATGTGCGCGTCCATGAGCCTGCAGAACCGGGTGGACTTAATCGTGGCCCTGATTGTCATCTCGCAACTGGCGGACGTGTCGATGAAAGCCTGCTGTTGCGCCATGCTGGTTGGGGAGCCGGTGGGCGAGGAGGAGGAGCACCCCTTGCGGCACTTCGAGCACCACGAGTCCCTCGTCTCCTACTCCATCGCCGAGGACCGATGGCGGGGGCGGTGCAGCTTCCTGTGCACCTGCCTCCGGTACACGACGTGCCACCTCTTCTCGAGCGGGGGAAGCTCGGGACCGGAGGCGGGGGACATGGGGGATATGGAGGTGGTGGCGCGGGTCATGGCCGACCTGTTCCACTCGGAGGGCTTTCTGGACGTCTTGCCCTCGGACATCTTGGCAGGCTTTGTCCTGTTGCGGCACGTGCAAAAGGCCCAGGAGCACGAGATGGTCTCGAGGCATGGCTCCGAGTTGTTGGACGCGGAGGAACGCGTGTTGATGCAGCAGCTGGAGGAGGGAGGCACGGCGGCCGCTGCTGCGGAAGCCGCCACGACGTCAACGTCCGGTGCAGCAGCGTCAGGGACTTCCATCACCCCGGGAGTGAATCCACGGATCCGCTTCCAATGCGGGCACTACTTGGTGAAGAGCGCCCTGTCGCGGGAGGATCCGGAGGATCGGAAGGTGCTGGAGGAGGGGACGCACTTCGAGGCCTACGCCCTCGCCTTATATACCTGGATGATGTACGCCTACGCCAAGACGCCCTGCTACGCGTTCCCCGCCCTGGGGGCCCGGCGGCTGTTCCGGATGCCGCCCGGGCCTCGCTCGAATGTGCATGGGGACATTGGCGCGGTGCTGGGCGACAACTGGTTTCGGGCCCACGAGGCGGGCTTGTGGGAGTGGCTGAAGGGCCGGGAGGGCTGTGAGTTGGCATACGCCACCTTTGTCAACACCCTGTACGAGCGGCCCTATGCGATTTTCGTGGACCACAAGTGGCAGTGCGTGGTGGTGGCCATCCGCGGGACCTTGTCCTTGGAGGACTTGTTGAACGACGCGCACGCCGAGCCCGGGCCGCTGGACGCCATGGGACAGGCGTGGGGCTTCCCGGGGGAGGGGGAGCACGGGCACGTGGGAATGGCGAATGCGGCTGACTGCATTGCCAAGGACTTGTACAAGCACCAGATTCTGCATCGCCTCATCCAGCGGGACCGGGAGGATTCTCCGCCGGCGAGTCCGCACACGCCCCTGACCAAGTCGAGCAAGGGGTATGGGCTGCGGGTCGTGGGGCACTCCCTTGGGGCGGGCGCCGCCGTCTTCCTCGCGCTCATGCTCCGACGCGATTTCCCCGACCTTCGTTGCCTTGCTTACTGCACGCCCGGCGGGCTCTTGTCTCCGCGGTTGGCCGAGTACACCAAGCCTTTTACGCTCACCTTTGTCTTGGGTCGTGACTTGGTGCCGCGTTTGACCCTTGATGCTGTCCGCGGCCTCCGGGACGACATCCTTCGTCTCCTCGCCCGTTGCCGGGCCAACAAGAACACGGTCTTGCGGAGCGTGATGGAGAAGGACTCGCGAGCCGCCGTAGAACGATTGCTGTACCCGGCCCAGGAAGTCCCCCCGTCGGAGTTCTTGACGCAGCTTCGAGCGTACGAGGAGCAAATGCGGCAAGTCGATCGACGGATGGCCCAAGTGAGGATGGTGCCCCCCGGGCGGATTGTCCATTTCGTCAAGTCCCACCAGGTGCCGCGTGAGGGGTGCAGGGGGTGTGGCGGAGGAGGGGCCAAGCAGTGCTACACCCCTGTGTGGGCGGTGCCGGAGGATTTGAGTGAGATCTACGTGTCGTCCACCATGGCCTTGGAGCATTTCCCCCATATTCTGCTGGAGAACATGCGGGATGTCTGCGAGGAGTGGGGGATTGCCACCACCTAGGACCTTTGACAGAGTCGGGACCAGGATCGGGGCCAGGGAGGGACGACAAAAGCGAGGTAAGGCTCAAAGAGAGAAAGGGCGAGGAAGAAGAGATGGATGAGGTGACTTTGTTCCAAGACACCTTGATGACGAGCAGCTCTGCCTTGATCTAGGACACTCAGACAAGACGTGGGAAGGCGAGAAAGTATTGTATACATATGTAAAGAGCAAAATAAAAACGGGCCCAAGCCCCCAAAATAAAAGAAATGATGATACAGAAGGTGTGGCAAGCCCATGCTTATGTCTCTTGTGTAGTAGGAGTGGCTGCTTACGTTTTGTTGCTGTGAAGTTGCTTTACTCCGGGCTCGATTGCCTTTGTCTTTCTCTCGAGCAGCACGCCTCCAGGCTTTCCCGGGCTTCTTTTCTTTTCTTGTTGCTACACGCCTACGCCTAAAGAAAAACAGTAACAAAACCATCGAACCAGAAAAACAAATACTATATATATGAACTCGAATGACGCTTCATCCTCCAAAGGGTCTTCAATAAGCAATTTTCTTATTTCTCCTCTTCAATTCATTTTACCTCGTTGTTTCGTATCTTTACACAAAAGGCCGTCCAAAAGACATTCTCCTTCCTTCTTCTCCTCTCGCAGACGAGCTGTATGTATATATATGGCACTAGGGATTGCCAGCTCTTGCTGCTGCTGCTTCTGCTGCTTCCGTTTTGCTTCATGCTGGACCTCAACTTATTCTCTACCTAATTTTGTGTCGTCTGCAACCTACCCTCGCTCCTAATCCCATTCTTTCCTCTTATTTTGTTTCATTCTTTGTATTTATTTCTCAGAGGGACCAAAAGAGAGAAGCAAACCACTTTCCTCCCCTCATCTCCCTCCTTCCCTCCCCTTTCTCTCTTTCGTTTGCTCCCTACACCAAGTTCTTATTAAAGTAAAAGCGCTTGTTCAACTCCCGGTCGATCTTCCTCTCCCACTTGTCCACCGTGTCCTGGTGCTTCTTGAAGAGCTGGAAGATCTGCAGCGTGTTGGCCCGGCGCAAGGCCAGCATCTCCGCTGCCAGGTCCAGCCTGTCTGTCCGCAAGCAGGCATGCAAGAATGCCACGTAGAACGTGACCCGTGCGCGGATTTTGTGCTGCGCCAGGAGCTGCAGGGCCGCGTGGTAAAACATGACCAGCTGCCCACGTGCATCCTCCATTTGCGTCTTCTCCCTTTCGCCCTCGGCCACGCCACTGATGGCCGCGGCGGTCCCGAGGGAAGGCATCTCGAGAAGGCACTGGTGGGTCTCCAGGTTGGGCGGCACCTTCTTCTCCAGCATGCTGGTGAGGATCTGCAGGGCCAGCTCGTACCGACCCAGGCGCATGGCCCCTCGCAGGTACTGGTTGTACACGACAACGTTCAGGGGCACGCCGCCCTCTTCCATCTCCCGCATCAGGCCCTCGATCGCCTCCAGGTCGCCCAGCTCCACGAAGCACTTGAGCCGCCAGACGCAGCTGGTCACATCGCGGGCGAGGCTGGGCTTGCGCCGCATCTCGTCGGAGATGGAGAGGGCCGCCATGGGGTAGCCGGCGTTGACGAAGGCCTCCATCAGTGCCGTGTAGGTGACCAGGTTGGGCTGCACGCGGCTGCGGCGCATCTCCTTGAAGACGGCCACGGCCTGGGTGGTGTCCCCGGCCTTGGCAAACATGTCGATGGCCAGGCTGTACAGCTCCAGATTCGGCTTCACCTGCTCCTTCTCCCGCATCTCCCGCCACAGCGCCTGAGCCAGCTCGGGCTGGTGGCAGTCCACCAGGCAGGCCAGCAGGTAGCTGTAGGTGAGCCGGTCGGGAACGAGGCCCTTTGCTTCCATCAGGCGCAGGATCTGCACGGCCTTGGCCCACTCCAGGCGCTTGGTGTGGCCCCAGATCAGGGTGTTGTACAGGCGCGTGTCGGGGCTCAGGCCGGCCTCGAACACCCGTCGGAGCAGAACCAGCGCCGTGGCCATGTCGTCCTTCTTCACCGCCGCCTTGATCACGGCCGTGTAGGCGGGCAGCTCGGGCTGCAGGCCCCGCGCCACCGCCTCCTCGAACAGGGCCAGGGCCTCCGCCAGTTCGCCCCGCTTGCCGTGCAAGTTGACCAGCACGGTGTAGGTGAAGATGTCTGGCGCCAGCCCCCGCCTGGGCAGCTCCTCGCGGAAGAGCTTGAGGGCCTCCTGGGGCTTGTTGCCCTTCTCGCAGGCATCCATGGCGGCGTTGTAGGTGACCAGGTCGGGAGCCACGCCCAGTTCCAGCATCATGCGCACCACCTCCAGGGCCTTGTCCGCTTGCTTCTTCATCCCGTACGCTTTGATCAGCGACGAGCAGCAGTGCGCGTCCGGCGTCAGCCCCCTCTCAACCGCCAGCTTGTACACGGAGATGGCCCGGTCGGCGTCCCGATCCCGCAGCGCCGCCGCCATCTGCGACAGCACCGCGTGCACCCGCAGCTCCCCCATCAGCAGCATCCCGCTCTCGCCCGCTTGCTGCGACGCGGCCCGCGGCGGAGAGAGGAGGGAAGCGGCTGCCCAGGCCGTGGGCCGGGGGATGGGGGAGATGGAGGCGGAGAGGTCAGGGGCACCGGCCATAGGCCCTCCCCCCGCCCCACGCGCCACCATGCGGGCCACCTCCGGGCTGCGCTCGAACTGCAGGCGGACCTTGCTGCCGATGCGCGTGCAGAGCGCCGACAGCACCCCGTCCAAGGAGTTGGTGCGCCACATGCGGTCGCCCAGCGAGGCCGAGACGGCGACGACGCGGTCGAAGGGCTGGATGCGCTGCAAGGCCGGCGAGTCCGACTTGAGCACGCGGAGCACGAAGACGCCGCCCTCCGGGTCCTCCTGCATGAACTCCAGGGGCACGGGCCGCTCCAGCTCCACTTCGAACACCTCCACCGGCCGGCTGAAGATGCTGTCCTCGCCCGCGTCCTGGGCCAGGGACCGCTCGATGAAGAAGGTGATGTCGTCCGAGAAGCGAAAGCGCGAGTTGATGGCCGACTCCACGCCCACCAGCGTCGTCTTGGTCCACAGCTTCTTGCCCACCGTCGCCGAGGCCGCCACGATGCGGTCCCCCACCCGCAGGCCCGCCTTCTCCGCGTTGCTGCCCGGCCGGATCTCGCAGACCGTGGGCGCGCCGCCTTTCTTGGCGCCCTCCGACATGAATAATCCCAAGGGCTTGCGCACCGTCACCTCAAACCGGTGGTTCCGCCACATGGGGCCCGTCTCCAGCCGCTGGGCTTCCCTCCACGAGGCCGCCGCCTTGCCCCCTCCATCCGCCATGTCGTCGTCGTCCTCCTGGTCGACGCGGAGTGCTTGTTGGTGTTGCTGCTGCTGCTTCTCAGCCACGCCCTTGGCGGGCGCCGTGGCCCGCAGCGGCATGTCTTCACGGTCCAGGTTGCCCGTCATGGGCTCCCATCCCCGCCGCCTTCGTGCTGCGTTGGACGACGACGACCCGTCCCACCCGCCCGTCGCCGTGGCCAGGCAGGGTGACGATGACGATGATGACGAGGATAAGGGGGAGGACCACGCATATTGGGATTGGGGCTGGTGTTGTTGCTGCTGCTGCTGTTGGGAGGATGACCACCAGGCCGCTGAGATGCCGCTGGACGAGGAGGACAACTTGGTGGCACCGCCACCTACAAAGGCAGCCGTGGCGGCCGCCGCGGCGGTGGCGGCGGATGAGGACAAGAGCACAAGGCGCCACCAATCTGCCGCCGACCCTCTCCCTACGCCTCCCCCACCGTAGCTACCTTGCGAGCGCCTTCTTATTCTGGACGTGGCGGGTCGCCGTCTTGGCGTGTAGGGGTGCTCATCATCTTGCTGTGATGGCGCGGGTGGTGGTGTCTGCGGTGGTATTTCCATCACTCCTTGCGTGCGGAAGGAATATGTTTTTGCGGCCTTGGGGGAGGAGTGATGAGGTGGTCGTGAGGGGGAGGCTAGGCTTGGCTCTACCACGTCTTGCTGCTTCTAGTCCACTAATGTGCAACAACCGCGGTGGCCTGTGTCTTGTGCGGTGGCCTGTGTCTTGTAAAGAAACTGGAGGTGGGAGGGGTGGAAGAAGACTTGAGCATGTATCAATGCGCCGCTGATGCGGAGGCGGACTGCGTCCAAGCACGCCTGCGTGAAATGAGCTGGCCTGCACACGATGATGCTGCACGATCCACCCACAGCCAAGAGGTCGACAACAAAGTGATGCCCCACATTCAAAAAAGTAAGCGCCAGGGCTTCCAAACCACGGCAGACACGACATCAGGAAAGGCTTCGCACTCAGTTACATTGCATGTTATCGTTCTGACTCTTTTGGCGTCTGAAGTCTTGGAAGCATCATCATCCTTCTCACCACCAAATGGAAAAACCGCGAATGACGGGTAATGCGGGTTTGAACTCTGTTTTTAGACACTCTCACCTCAACTCATGCACTCGTCACACCACACCCACGTACACAGCCATGAGGGGCAGAAGACGTGGCCTGCCGGCTTTCCTAGTCGCATTAGCCGTCGCCTTCCTTTTCCTCCTCCTTCTCGCCTCCTCCCCCGTCGTACACGCCTTCCGCCTCGTCAGTCGTACCCCGCAGCGCCAGCAGCAGCGCACATGCTTGCAAATGGCCATCAAGACGGCGGCTGGAAGCACCCTGGACACGGACGCCTTGATTACTGGCGTGGGCCCGCGAACTAATCAATCAAATTTGCGGGGCTGGACCCTCTGATTGGACTAGACGAAACCCTCTCACGTCAACTCATACATTCACCACACCACACCCACGCACACAGCCATGACGGGCAGAAGACGCTGGTTGCCGGCTTTCCTGGTCGCCGCCTTCCTCTTCCTCCTCCTTCTCGCCTCCTCCCCCGTAGTACACGCCTTCGGCCTCGTCAACCGCACCCCGCAGCAAGCCAGTCACACCCGTGGCACCCGTAGTGCCGGTAGCAACCGTGGAGCCTGTGGAGCCAGTCTCGCCCGTGGAGCCAGTCGCGCCAGTGGAGCCAGTGATACCCGTGGCACCCGTAGTGCCGGTAGCACCCGTGGAGCCCAGCTGCAGCGCACTCGCTTGCAAATGGCCATCAATACGGCGGCGGCAGGTTGCCCCCTGGACACGGACGTCTTGATTACTGGCGTGGGCCCTGCGGGGGTAGCGCTTGCTGCGGACCTAGAGCGTCGCGGCATTGACTACCTGTTGGTCGAGAAAGCAAGCTCGCCGCGGGAAGGAGGCACGGCTATAGGCTTTTGGACTAATGCCTGGCGGTGTTTGGAGAGCTTGGGGGTGGCGGAGGGGGTGCGCAAGTCGTATTGGCAAGGAGAGCGTTTGCGCATCGGGACTGCCAAGGGCAAGGAACTCACCAGCTTTAGCTTGGAAAGTTGCGACGGGGGGCCACATGAATTCCGGTACGTGATGCGCAGCGATCTGTTGCGCCAACTGTTGCAAGTCGTGCCCAAGCAGCGCGTGGCGTACAACAAGGCCCTCCTGGGGTTTCGGGAGGACAAAGACGAAGGAGTGGTCGTAGCCGAGTTGTCGGGCGGGCAAACCATTCGATGCAAGGCTCTGGTGGGGGCGGACGGCGTAGGGAGCACGGTGCACAAATTGCTTTCCCCGGGGCAAAAGCCGGCTAACTACGCAGGGTACCAGGCCATTCGTGGTGTAGCCAAGCTCCCGAAAGGCAGCAGCACGCCTCCCTTCTACACGTTTGAAAAAGGGGTGGTGAACCAAGTGTGGGGCGCGGGCGTGCGGCTAGGTACTTTCCGCATGTCCCAGACGAGTCTGTACTGGTTCGTGACATACAACGGTCCGCAAAATGAAGCAGGCCGCGACGACGACGGCGCGGCATTGCTGCAGAAAGCTCGGAGCGTGCTGGCCGGATGGGATGCACGGTGGGGAATTGACGCCATTCTGAACGCTACTCCCGCGCAAGACGTGCTGCGCACTAGCATCGGCGACCGGTGGCCGAAGCCTTTGGGCAATTGGGGCCAAGGCCGCGTCACACTTTTGGGTGACGCTGCGCACCCCATGACACCCAACCTCGGTCAGGGCGGGGCGGCTGGCATGGAGGATGCCTTGGTACTCGGTGGGCGTTTGGCAGCTGCCTTGGGCAAGGGCGAGGTGGGGGCGAGGGTTCCTCAAGCCTTGCGGGCCTACGAAAAGGAGCGCGGCCGCCGCATCACGTACTTGACGCTCAAGTCCTTTGCCTTTGGATTTCTGCTCCAACTGCCTTTTGCGCCCGTTACATTTGTGAGGGACAATTTGGCGCTGCCCTTGGTTTTTAAACCGCGGTCCTTCTTGTCCCACACAAAGTTTGAAGCGCCCGATGCACCACCACCTCTCCAAAGCAAAGAGGCAAAGAAAAAGACGGGCATGTTTTCCTTCCTGTAAATTAGTTGAAAAGGGACATAGTAAAGAAAGAGTAGTAGTAAAATGCCTTTGACTGAAAATCGCCACTCGTTCCCTTTCTTCCAAAGGCCCGCGAGTCCCAACATTTAATTTCTTGTTATCGCACTGCCTACAGAAGAAGAAATCTGAACCATCTCTGAGGAGCGTGCAAACAAGTCCAGTTTCCTGACGCATTGTCTGTTTCTTGCCCCCCCCATCCACGCTAAATACCCCTCGCACTTCAATTTCGCTTGCCAAACCCACATGGTTCTACCCCAATCGATAATTCAAGACTACACGATTATACGCACATGCACCTGTGTTGGAGTCAACATGGAGTGCACAAGGTGGCGCGCTCGTGGCCCATCCCCCTACTTCCTCCCTCTTGACCTTGACGACCCAGGAGCATGGGCATCCGGGTTTTCCTAAGCCCCAAGGCTTTTATACAATCAACAGCCCACGATCCAAACTACAATTCGGTGGCGTCGAAACGAGAATCCATAGTCGGTGTCGCGTGGCTGGAAAAAAAGGCATGCCACCGTTCCGACCTCCCCCAAGCAGGCTTTTTCAACGGGTCTTCCCCGTTCTCCGTAAATGAAAGCAGCAACACACGCACCACGCACCCACATTACCTTAAATAAGTTAAATGGGACCTACTCTCGAGGTCTCGAGGAAAGCGGTCCTGGCAAACATATGAAAATCGAAATGCCCCTCCCTCGTGGGGAGACAGGTTCCCAAATATGGCCCCGGCGCCCGGGCCGCTACCCGTCCCCTACCCCCTGTTTCTTTCGTCGTGTCCAATGGGGCCCCAGCGCCATTCCCATTGCTTTGCTATGCTCGCAAGGACGCGCGTCTTTCAGTAAAGCTAGCTATGCACACACACACATTCCACTAGCTCACGTCCTCTCCCACGTACCACAACCCACACACCACCTTTTTACAGGGAGAAGCCCGAGCCAGGGCCACGCACACGTCGCTTTCCCGCGTCCACCATAGAGA
>Ga0105055_10010027_pt1 | contig 11935 bp, 13 predicted proteins | sample BON03_FD_78090 | JGI IMG/M metagenome (GOLD analysis project Ga0105055, IMG submission 78090) | Freshwater microbial communities from Lake Bonney liftoff mats and glacier meltwater in Antarctica - BON-03 | ecosystem: Environmental > Aquatic > Freshwater > Ice > Glacier meltwater | place: Lake...
AGTCGTTCGAAGGAATGTGGCCGAAGAGCGTACTTAGGAATGTCGGCGGGCATCCTCTGGGATACCGCAGGGGGTACTAACTACTGCAGGCAAATACGGTAGTAGGTACATCTATCTTGGACACACGCACACTAACACTAACACTAACAGTTAGACTAACATTAACTACTAACTAAGTAAGCACAGGACTGCTCTATAATACAAACGTTATTGTACGTACGCACACCTCATCAATCAATCAATACGTATTACCTTACTTATTCAGCTTACTTTATTACTTACTACTTACTCTCTCTCTCTCTCTCTCTCTCTCTCTCTCTCTGAGTTAGTCTCTCCTCCACCGCGCGGCGCGCGGCGCGCTTGTCGCAGCTGCCCAGCCAGCTAGCCTAGCGGCTAGCGGCGCCCAGCTAGCAGCTAGGCGGGGCCCCTAGCCCTAGCGCAGCGCCAACGCCAGCTAGCGTCCACTCGTACAGGCAGTGTAGTAGGGTTAACCGCGCACACCGCCTCCCCCCCCTGCGCGCCCCTCCCTCCCAACTCAGGCGAAGGAGTCGAGCCAGCGCTTCTCGCGGCGCGCCACCTCGGCTGCCTCGGCGTCGCCGCACGCCTCGGCAACTTGCGCAAGCAGCGCGTATCCGCTGGTGGTGCGACAGCAGAGCACGACGGCCCGCCGCGCGTCGTCGAACGCGAGGTCGGGAGCTCCCACCGCGAGGTGCAGTCTGGCTCTGCGCAGGAGAAGATCGTGCAGCCACGCCGCCTTGGGCGGGGGCGCCGCCCCACGCCGCCGACGGCGCATGCCCGTCCCCACGCCCAGCCGCATCCCTTCCCACGCCCGCTCGCCGTCTGCGTCGGAGCTGAGAGTGCCGTGGAAGAAGCGCCCGTCCTCGCTCATCGTGAGGGCGAACGTCCCCGCCCCACCGCCGCCCTCCCACTCCCCGCTGAGCGCGCGCGCTGGACCGTCGGGTTCGCAGCCCACGAGGGTGAGATGCTTGCCCACGGTGCCGAACTCGAAGTTGGCCGTCGACTCGCTCAGCTCGAGCGGCGAGCCAAAGATCGACTCCTCCCACTTGGTACCTTCCCAAGACAGAGCCTCAGGCTCGAGCGGCGTCTGCCAAGGATCGAGAAGCGCCGCTGGAACCGCCGCAAGCGCGGCGGTAGCCGCTTCGATGGCGTCAGCTTGGGAGCCGCCCGCAAACACCCGGTCCGCCTCCAGCCCAAGGTGGAAAACCGTGCGCATAGCCGGCAGCACCGTTGCACCCGTGGCTGTGATGGCCTGCTCCGCCGCATCAGCTGCGCCGTCTGCAGTCGCGGCCTGAGCCACGTAGCTCGGAATATGGACGCTCAGCCGAATGATTACCCCGTCAGGGCACTCACCGCAGCAGTTGCTCAGCTTGACGTCGATTGCGTCGCGATCGCAGCCAGCGGCGAGCACGCAGGTGGCGGCGTAGAGCGTCACCCCGCCGTGCGTCGCGCAGGACCCACCCTGGCAGACGGTCACAGTGTCTGCAGCCATCGTGACCAGGGCGGTGCGTGGGTGCCATGCACTCAGCGCGGTTGCCAGGCACACCGAAGAAACGCGCATGCCGCCTTAAAAAATGATGGCGGGAAGTTCCAAGAATTCACATGGAACGATTCACAGAAGGTTTTCATAATTGAGCTATTTCTGGTTTGACCATTCAAAAAGCACTACGATTTTTTTCGGCGATCCATGACGGGCCGACGCCTGAAATGCTTCGAGGTCTGCGCCTTGGAGCCGTGCACTCCTCGCTCGCTCATCCCGGCCCCCGACCTCACGCCGCACGCCGAGGCCGTAGGTCGCCACACACCGCTCAGCCCAATGCCGCTTCCCAAAGGTTGCTTCTCCACAGTCGTGCTCGAGCACAAGCGGCCTCCAGAGACGAAGCCGCCCGACGCCTCGCTAAACATCGACGCACCGGCCTTCGAGCCGTCGCGCTCGCGGCCGGCGTCGCCCAAGCTCAACGTTGCGGCACCGGAGTTCAAACCCTCTCGATCAGACTCTCCTGCCGTCGGCGCACCATCGTCGCAGAGGCTCTTCGAGGCGCCCCGTCAAGCTCGATCGCAGCCGATGATGGTGCCGCCGCCGCCACCGCCGCCACCGCCGCCCATTGACGGCCATCTCAAGCAGCAGCTCCAGCGGCTCGTCGCCGGCAAGACGGCGTCGGACCAGCGGGTTCACAGCCTACTGAAGGAGATTGAGCTTTCGCGGTCTCGCGAGACGGCTCTCGGCACGAAGCAGAAAGCGGCGAATGAGGAGATTGAGGCGGCGACGCGGGAGCTCCACTGCATCAAGGCGTGCATGGGTCTCGTCAAGCAGCAGCTCGAGACGACGCAGCGCGCACACGCCGTCGAGCTCAAGGCTGTGCGCCGCGCAAACATGGAGGAGACGGTGGCCCTTCGCGACGCCAACGACGAGCTGCTCGCCCAGAGAGAGCAGTTGGCGCATCAGCTGCATCTTATGCGCCGTGAGCTCGCCACGGCCCACGACTTGATTAGGGGGCCGCCCCAGCCGTTGGAGGCGCTTATCGCGCAGCATGCACTGCCGGTCCCTGCACCTCCTGCCATGGCGCACGTGGTGAAGCAGCATGCGATGCCCGGGTTCCTCGCGCTCCCAACCGCGACCATCGCGGGCGTGCCTCCGGCCGGCCTCTCGGTTGTTCCGCAGCCGCGCCGCGCGGCGTCCGTTCAGAACGGAGCGCCGATTGCGAAGAAGGTTCCGCAAAAGCACAGGGGCGGCGGCGCCAAGCCGCCCGACCTCCGGGAGACGCTCAAGCAGTTCCGCAACGGACAGCAGGCCGGTGCGCCCCACCAGCGCGCTTGAGAGAGGGCGGATAGCGCGAGATGTGAGGTGCTGCGCGGGGAATATCGTCGGGGACGCACAAAGGAGCGTCACAGGTTGGTGTCACGTTTACGGTGTACCTTGCACCGCCTCACGCACGCGCACCAGCGGTGCGATCTTACCTCCGGGCGCTGGGTGGTTTAGCGGTGTTATGGCACCCTATGTGTGGCGTGGCAGGTGGGTATGGTGAGTGTAAAGGGATTTGGGCGGAGGGAGGGTGGGTGATCGAGGGTTGAGTTCGTGTGCTCGTGTGTCATGTGTGGCGTGTTGTTGCGTTGCGTGCGTGTGTGTGTTCGAGGTCGAGGTGTGTGTGTGTGTGATTGTGTGTGATTGTGTGGGTTTAGGTTTATAGGTGTATTTGTATTGATGTTCATTTGATGCTATTGATGTATTTGTATGAGGCATGACATGAGGGCAGATTTGTGTGCGTGTAAATGTATGTGCATGTGTTGTGTATATGTGTATATGTTGATGATGATGATGATGATGATGATGATAAGTTTACCCCTACTACCTACTACGAAACACACTTAACACCCCCTCCCCACCACAGCAGCAGCCGGCCCGCAGCGGCTCACACCGAAACGGAGACACCCCTGCTGCACCAAAGAAAGGGGTAGGGTCCGTAGACGGACCGCCCAAACCGATTTGGCCCATAGTTGGGCCACCCAAGCTCAAGCTCGCCCCCGAAGGAGGGTTTATGAATTATTAAACGGTTTACGTTGATTTTATTTTTGTGTGGGTAAACGGTTTTTTAAGTTGTGTTTGTGCATAATAATGAATATATTACCAATACCAATACCAATATAAATTACAAATTAAATTATTTATAAATTACCTATACCTATTAGGCTAAACCTATATATTTATATTTTCTCTCACGTGACAAATCACAAATCACAAATCATAAAAACATCTCTACTATCTACTATACTTCTGCTAGTGCTAGTGCTAGCTGCAGATGCATCTACATCTATGTCATATCCAAAAGATCACCAGCGTGAGTGTATGTCCTCAGGGATCTACATATATCGAGATCCAACCTCTTCTCGGCCTCCTTAATGCCGCACACCCTGCCTAAAAACTCCCTCTCCTCCTCCTCCATCAACGGGCCGCCGTGCCCCAGCGAGCAACCCTGCCTGCTCACGGGCACCCGCACCGCCCACCCCGCAAAGCGCAAGCCGCCCACCGCCTGCAGCCGCGCCACAGACTAGACGCTTACAGGACGGTGCCCGCGGCGCTCGCAATGCGCGGCCACAGGTCGGCGCACTCCTTGGCAACCGGTCCCGAGATGGCCGAGCCCTTGAGATCACCCTTGACGTTCACAATTACGCCCGCGTTATCCTCAAAGTAGATGAAGCCGCCGCCGTCCACCCGCCTCCACGTGCGACGCTGACGCACCACGACCGCCGGCATAACTGCGAGGGAACGCGGGGCGGGGAGCGCTCAGCGGGCAAGCGGCGTCGGCGCCCACAGGCAGTGGAGGCAACAGTCGGGGTATCGGCCTTGGCGGCCGCCGAGCCCACCGCCGCCGCAGCTGTGCAGGGGCGTGACGCACCCTTCTTACGAAGCTCGGGCTTGCCTTTCTTGACAGTGGCCATCACCATGTTGCCGCAGGTAGCGCCGGGCATCTTGTTAAGACGACCCTTGATTCCCTTGACCGAGATGATGTACAAGTTTTTCGCGCCGGTGTTGTCAGCGCAGTTCATCACCGAGCCCGTGCACAGACCCAGGGTCGTGCGGAACTTGTTGCCCATGGAACCAGCACGGCCTACGCAGGGGAAACCAGAGCCCGCTCAGCGTCTGGCGCCGACGCAGTTCCCCAGCGTCCTAGGCAGGCGGGCTGGCACGCACCGCGCTTCGACATGGCTGCTGCTTACGAAGGTGCGAGAGCCTGCGGAGGGGGGGAGTGGACGCGGTCAGCCTGCGTCCTGCCGCGGCCTGCAGCTCTGCGTTGCGAAAAACGATGGCGCGCTGACCTCGTGCGAGCCTTTTTCCCCAAACGGTATTCGATTCTATTTACGAAATTCACACTGTTCTATTTTGGGAGCATTTCAGAAAGAGGAAGTTGTTTTGCATCTAAGATGAGCGTTGGCGCCGTCGGCGAGCCCACACGCGCACCCTGGACGGGCAGCGCGGACAGCTTGGAGCTGCCAGTGGGCGTGGTGGAAGCCATCGACGGCGCGCCGTTCACACGCGCACCCTGGACGGGCAGCCAGGACAGCTTGGAGCTGCCGGTGGGCGTGTTGGAAGCCATCGACGGCGCGCCGTTCACACGCGCTCCCTGGACGGGCAGTGAGGACGGCTCGGAGTGCGGCGGGCTGAGCGAGCCGGTGGTCGACGCCATCGACGGCGCGCCGTTCACACGCGCACCCTGGACGGGCAGCCAGGACAGCTTGGAGCTTCCGGTGGGCGTGTTGGAAGCCATCGACGGCGCGCCGTTCACACGTGCACCCTGGACGGGCAGCGAGGACGGCTCGGAGTGCGGCGGGCCGAGCGTGCCGGTGGTCGACGCCATCGACGGGGCGCCGTTCACACGCGCACCCTGGACGGGCAGCCAGGACGAGCTGCCGGTGGAGGCCATCGACGGCGCGCCGTTCACACGCGCACCTTGGACGGGCAGCGAGGACGGCTCGGAGTGCGGTGGGCCGAGCGTGCCAGTGGTCGACGCCATCGACGTCGCGCCGTTCACACGCGCACCCTGGACGGGCAGCCAGGACAGCCTGGAGCTGCCGGCGGGCGTGTTGGACGGCGCGCCGTTCACACGCGCACCCTGGACGGGCAGCGAGGACGGCTCCGTGTCGTGCGACGAGACGAACGAGCTACCGGTGGGCGTGGTTGAAGCCATCGACGTGATGCTGGACTCGCTCGACGAACGGTACGATCTTGGCGAGCTCCTCGGCGCGGGCCGCTTCTCCAAGGTCTTTTCCGCCACTCGGAAAGGGTCGGACTCCCACGGCTGCGTGTTCGCCCTCAAGGCGATGGAGCTCGACCTGCTGAGCGAGGACGAGGAGGCGCTCGAGATGCTCGAGGCCGAGTGCTCCGCACTGCGGCTCGCCTCGGAGCACGAGCGGCTCCGTGACTGCGTCGTGCGGCTCCACGAGGTGCCTCCGCATTCCACCTCGGGCCCCGACCCAGAGCGGCAGTGCACACACACCCAACGCGCCTCCCCGCCCCCTGCAGGTCATCTGCACGCCGCACTGCGTCTACCTCGCCCTCGACCGGGTGAGCGGGTTTGAGCTCTTCAGCCTGGTGGAGAAGTACGGCGCACTGCCGGAGCCCTTCGTGCGCGTGGTGGTGGCGCAGCTGCTCGAGGCTCTCGACGCGTTGCACTCGATCGGCATCGTGCATCGCGACATCAAGCCGGAGAACCTCATCGTCTCCCACTTCTGGCGTGCCGGGGAGGACGTGCCTTCCAGCCCGCCGCAGCTCACGCTCATCGACTTTGGCTACGCCTGCACGTTGCGCTCGGGCGAGCTCTGCGAAGGCCTCGCTGGCTCGCCCGAGTACGCGGCGCCGGAGGTGCTCTCGTGGATCGACCCGTCGGTGCGTGGCGAGGCCTACGGCGGCGCCGCCGACCTCTGGTCCGCGGGCGTTACGGTGCACGTGCTCTTACGCGCGGAGCTCCCGTTCGAGTTGCCGGAGGGAGACGACGTCTCGGAAGCAGACCTCGTCGAGGCGGCGCGCAGTGTCGCGCTCGATTTTGGGACGCCCGCGTGGGACGCGCCCGGCATGCGCGCGGCGAGCGCGCTCGTGCTCGCGTGCATGGCGCCGAATGCAGCCGGTAGGCCGACGGCCGGGGCGGCGCGGCGCTTCACCTGGCTGAGCGACGACGTGGACCTGCACGCCGCCGAAGCGGCCGAGGAGGGCAGGGCTGGGCCAGAGGCCTTTGGTGTTGGACACGCCAAGGAGGGGTTGTTGGACGGCGTGGCGGGCGCTGCGAGCGCAGCGGCTGCAGATTCATACGCTGGCGGGGCGGAGGCGGCGCCGTTGCACTGCCGCGCCCCGTTCGATGTCGAGGTACCCGACGCCGCCGCCGCTGTCCGCGCTGCTTGCCACGCTATCTCGCCTGTGGCGCGGCAGGAGAAAAATGGGAAGGGAACGCCGACATCGCTGGCGCGGGACACGGGCTTCTCGCCGCGCCGGCCACCGAGCCGCGACTCCTCCCGCCCCATGTCCCCGCTTGCGCTGCGGGGTGAGACGTCACCGCGCAGCTTCCCAGCGTCGGCCGAGGGCGGCGGCGCGTCGGTTGAGACCGCGGTTGCTGTGTAACCTAGGCGCTACGCCTCCTTCAGCCTCCGACCTGCATGCTGCATCGGCTGCGCCTCTGGCAACTGCGCCCGCGCACTTTACTCGGCGCTACTCGCACCACCGGCTCGCGCCGCGTGGTCGCGGCCGGCGCACACCAACCCCGCCCAATAGTAGCCGAAGAGAGTGCGCCCATACCAGCCCAAATATCATGTGGCGAGCACGCACGGCGAGCCAGCTTCTCTGGCGCCTGGTGTATGGCTCCTGTCTCTGGGGCACTCTGGCAGCCGCCTCTGAGCTCTCCGCTCCTCTGGCCTCTGCATATGTTTCCTGTCCTCTGGGTTATTATCTCGCTCTGCTGACTGACGAGCAGTGAGCAGTCCGCAGTCCCAGTGTGGTCCTATCTATGGATATGGCTCTTGGTGTTGTGTGTGGCGCGTGGCGCCCGGGGCCCGGGGGCTTCCACTTTCACGATGTGTTTCCTCTTTCTCTTTTTTATGTTTATATATATATATGTATTGAATAGTATTGCTTTTCCCTTTCACTTAACCTTATCCCGTATCCCTTACCCTTACCCTTATCCTTATCATAGTCATAGCTTATGCTTATGCTTATATACTTATACTCATACTTAGTAATACGTATCACAGATACAGATATATAGCAAAAATGAAACTGTTATATTCATATTGATAGAATATCAAGAAAGATATTTTGTCTAAGCCTGTGCCTGTAGCTGCAGCTGCAGCAGCCAGCAGCTGTACAGCTGCAGCATTAGACAAGCGAGACGCACCGCAAGGCGGCGGAGCAAAACACAAACACGCACACATACATACAAAAACACCGCACACCGCACACGCACCACGACCCCTACACTACACACTACGACAGCACGTCATCACACGACTACAACCACCGTGCGTCTGGGCCCTCGTCTCCTCCACGCGCTAGTCCTCACTCCCACCCCCCTCATCCGCTGACTACTTCCGTTGACTGAGGGACTGCCCCCCCTCCCTCGCCGGCGGCCCGCTGGCCACCCTTACCTCAACCAACTTCCTCTCCCACAGCTCACCACTCCGGTCGCAATCCCTTCCTCCTTCACAACCACAAAAGACCTCGACTTCACTCGCGCGACGACGACGCCCCCCGCCCCGCGCCCCACTGCCTCTCCTGCGCGCCGCCGCCACTCTCCACTGCACTCCCTACCCCCCCCCCGCGCCGCCGCGCCCTCTTGCGCCGCCGAGACTCGGAGGGGTCCGAGCACGAGTCCGAGTCCGAGTCGTCCTCCTCCTCCCGCCTCCTCCGCGTCTTGCGGCTCTCGCGGCGGCGGGGTCCTCCGGAACCAGAGCTCGAGCCAGAACGAGAGCGAGAGGATGAGCGCTCGCGGCGGGAGCGGCCACGACCGCGCTCGGACGCCTCGCGCTCGAAGCCGCCCTGCCCGTTGGTGGGGTGGCTGCCTTGTGGCCGCCTCTCCACGCGCCCCTCCGGCCGAGCCGCCGGCCGCCGGTCTGGCTCGCCACGCCCGTCGCCTCGACCATCGCCACGTCCATCGTAACCGCGGCCGTCGTACCCGCCACGGCCGCCGAAGCCTCCGCCGTTACCGCCGGCGGAGCCCCCTCCTCCGCGGTCAGCAGTGTAGGGGCCGTGGTGCGGAGAAGACTGGCCGTAGCCATCGCGCTGCCCGTAGGGCGCGCCAGCTCCGCCGAAGTCCCTTCTCGCCGGCCGTGTCTGGTCCTGTCGGCCGTAGCCAGGACCGCCCCTGTCCGCGCCCTGGAACCCGTACTCGACCGGCGGCGGGCCGTAGCGAGCGTCGCCCATCCTGCCGCCGCCCGGGCCACTCTCCATCCGCCCGCCGCTTGGGCCCGGACCCATCCTGCCGCCGGGGCCGCCGCCCACGTCGCGCCGACCGCCGCCCATCCGCGGAGGATCGCGATCGCCACCCATGCGCTCGTCGCCGCCCATCCGCCCCGGGCCCGGACCCATCCTGCCGACCGGACTGCCGACCAACTCGAACCGACTGCCGCCCATCCGCGGAGGACCGCCACCCATGCGCCCGTCTCCGCCGCGGAAGGCGGGCGGGGGCGGGGGCGCGGGCCTGCCGTCGTGCTGAGGCGGGCCCCTGCCGTCGTGCTGAGGCGGCCCCCTGCCATCGTGCGGGGCCGGCCCTCTCTCATGCATAGGAGGCCGTCTGCCATCAAAGGGCGGTGGCCCCCTAACGTCCTCGTTTGGGGGAGGCGGCCTCCTGCCGTCCAAGTCGTGGCGCCCCTGCGGTCGGTTGGCGCCCGGTGGGACCATCATAATCGGCTGCTGCCTCTCCCGCTCGCGCAGCTGGCGCTCCGTCTCCTTCTTGGAGGGGCGGCCGCAGACGTGCAATCCGAACGAGGTCACGTCGCCGGGCGAGAAGGCCTTCTCGCACCGCTCGCACACGCGCCACATCTGGCCGTCGACATTCCGGAGAACCGAGAAGTTCAACGGCGGCGCCTCCATCCGGTTCTGTGCCTGCTGCGGAAAGGTGTGCCGCGTGTTCGGGGCACAAAGCACGCCCAACAGATTGTCGGGCGCCGCGCCTCCGGCTTCGACCCCAGGGCGCGGGGCGCCCAGTTCCGCACCACGGGTGTCGCCCTCGGCGCGCCGAGGATTGTTCGCGCAGTTGTGAAACTTGAAGCTCCCAACATCGCGCGCGGCGAACTGCTTCACGCATTTGAGACACTTTCGCATGTGGCCGACCAGCTCTGACCCCTCGAGCTCTGGAGGCGGCTCCTTTGGACCGGCAGGCTGCCGCTCCTTCTTTGGCTCCGCTCTGCTCACAGCAGGGGCCCCTGCAGCGGCGAACTCCGAGGCGAAGCGCATGCGGCGCTTCTGCCGTTTCTCCTCCTCACCATCCGTCTCCTTGGCAGGCGGCTCCTCGGCAGGCGAGGGTGGCTCCTCCGCAGGCGAGGGTGGCTCCTCCGCAGGCGAGGGTGGCTCCTCCGCAGGCGAGGGTGGCTCCTCCGCAGGCGAGGGTGGCTCCTCCGCAGGCGAGGGTGGCTCGTCGACAGTCGAGGGTGAGCCCCAGAGCGGCGGCTGAGCTGCCCTAGGCGAGGCTAGCGGATCCGGCGAATGCGACTCGGCCGGCGAAGCGGCCGAGGGCGAAGTGTGCAGCTCGTCGTCCTCCATCGTCTGATCTTGCCCCGGCGAGGTTAGGGGCTCGGCCGGCGAAGCGGCCGCGGGCGACGTGTGCGGTTCGTCGTCCTTTAAAATCTGATCTTGCGAGACGGCCGGCGAGGCGGCCGCGGGCGAAGTTTGCGGCTCGGCCGCAGTCGATGCCTGCGGCTCGGCGTCGCCTGTCTGCTCTTGCGCTGGCGAAGTTTGGGGTTCCGCCGGCGAGTTGGTCACGGAAAAGTTATCGCCAGCCTCCATCGTGCCGAGCGCGAAGTTGGCGCTCGCGCCGCGCCGAGGCCGAAAAAAAAACTCGAAAACAAATTCACTGGCGCCCGCTTTTTGCAACTCGAATCAGCACCAAGCCGCCGGCGTCCGGCTACTTCCGGCTACTTCAGAAACGATGGAGACCTTATTCGGCGCGCGCAAGACACCGGCCGAGCGGATCAAGGAGTACAATCGCTCCATCAAAAAGTGAGCTCACGCCCCACGCAGCCAGCTCGCCAGAGGGCCGTGGACGGCACGCTCCAGCGCGGGCTCCAGCAGAGGCCACCGCCGTCGCCACGGCCGCCACGGCTCAAGTGTCGCCGATGCTAGCGTCGCGGCCGGCGGTCGCGGCCGTCGTCGTCGTCGTCAGCTCTGGCAGTGGCTGGTGCAACCTCAGCCGTGCCCCGCTTCGCCAGGTCGGTGCGTGAGATCGACCGCGAGCGGATGGGCCTGGAGCGACAGGAGAAGAAGCTGATCACCGACATCAAGAAGGCGGCCAAGGACGGCCAGATGGATTCGGCCAAGGTGATGGCCAAGGACCTCGTGCGCACAAGGGGGTACATCAAAAAAATGTGAGCCGCGCACGGCCGCGCGAGTACCGCAGGGTGGCTAGCAGCGTGGTGCGGGTGGCGAACGGCTGGACGGAGGCGTGCGCGTGGCAGGGGCACGGCGCGCGCGAGCTGCGGCGGAATCGCGGCGTGCCCGGCTGCCCGCCGACGCCTGCCATGCGCGCTGCCCCTCCGCTCAGGTACAAGATGAAGTCTCATATGGAGGCTGTGAGCCTGCGGCTGCAGACGATGCAGTCGTCGGCGCAGATGGCGCAGTGCATGAAGGGCGTGACCAAGGTGATGGGCCAGATGAACCGCAAGATGAACCTTCCCCAGATCTCCAAGATCATGATGGAGTTCGAGAAGCAGAACGAGACGATGGGCATGAAGGAGGAGATGATGGCCGACGCCATGGACGACGCCTTCGCCGAGGACGAGGACGAGGAGGACGAGAAGTTCATTCTGGACTCGGTCCTCGCCGAGCTTGGCATCGAGGTGGGCAACAAGATGGGCGACGCGCCGACAGCGAAGATGACGCAGGGCGCCGTGGCGGCCGAGCCGCAGGGCGTCGCCGCGGCGGGCGGCCCCTCGGGGGGGGGCGACGATCTCGACGCCGAGCTGCAAAAGAGGCTCGACAACCTGCGCAGGACGTGAGCGCGCGGGCGGCGCGCGAGAGCTGTCGAGAGGGAGGGGGGGGGGGGGGGGAGCGGCCCACGTGGGTGCTGGGGTTCTGGGTGGGGGCCGACGCACTCAACGCCGAGCTGCAAAAGAGGCTCGACAACCTGCGCAGGACGTGAGCGCGCGGGCGGCGCGCGAGAGCTGTCGCGAGGGAGGGGGGGGGGGGGGGCAAACCACAATGGGGTTGCCCGGGCGCGGGGTG